>Ga0265297_10000239_pt1 | contig 185791 bp, 191 predicted proteins | sample Munlanlwell13791_FD_192502 | JGI IMG/M metagenome (GOLD analysis project Ga0265297, IMG submission 192502) | Leachate microbial communities from a municipal landfill in Southern Ontario, Canada - Leachate well 137-91 | ecosystem: Engineered > Solid waste > Landfill > Unclassified | place...
GCTGTCGTCCCTCCGACAAAATATTCCAGCAGCCTCTCTTGCTGCCTCGCTGGCATCCGGCTCTTCCGTAGATAGATCATTCGCTAAACTTACCCCCTTAGGGTTCGCTTAGCTACATCAGCCCCAAAAGTTTTTCCGGTTATTGCGCAAAAGAGTGACAAATTGCGCATACCGTTTTTGGGTAATGCTCTTTTTGGGTAGTGCCTCTGGGCGGGAGTTTTCGAGGGGCGGATTCCGTTATCATTAAAATCGGAAGGCCGCGCGTTGATTTTTGTTGTGCGCGAATCTGCGCGGACACGATCATTATCGTTAAATGATTCAAGTGACCCGCAGCATTAATTTCTTATCCGTTTTGCGGAAGCAGTTTGCGACCACCAAGCTCGCCAAGAGATTTACGGCTGTCGATCGACAGCCGTAATCTGCACAGATTCATGTAAGCGGGCTAGTTAGCTTGCAGCACTGAAATTTGGGGCACACCGTTTAGCGACGCACCGGTTTGCGCTGTACGAGCTCGCGGCATATAGGGAGCCACAATTCTCAACATCCCTTCCGTGAACCCAAGTTCTCTACCAACTTTCACATGAACACCGGGGAGCTTATCGTTCACATACGGCAATTGGGCTGGTACGGGTTCATTCTTCTTAATTGACAAGTGTACCGCCCCGTTTGTGACGCCTGAAATCTTGAGCAGTGTGGCATTCTTGCTATCCTCAACGGCTATTCTTGCGTTGGGATATACTTCTTTAACGCCGTCCTTAATGTTTTCCACGAATAAAACTTGCGGTGACTGGTGCTGCATTGTCTATCTCCCATAATTGTAAGGGTTCCAAGACTCACTTCACATTTTGGATAATAACTTACCCAATATAGATGGGTCAAATACTTTCATGCTGTTTTAATAGGTAAAACATTACTTTCTTTCGTTTCGTTTCTGAAATATTTAACGTTAAGGACGGGAAGGCTGAGGGGATTCTAAGCGGTAGCCTCAGCCCTTTCTTAACGTCGGGAAAATACAAAAAATAAAATCGGATTCCGGCTCACCTTCGCAAGAGGCATCGGAGCGATCTAATTTCTAATTCGCTGTCAGGATTATCCTAACCGCCGACCCCTCCCCTAACCGCGTTATCACTACTTATGCTCTTTTGGCAGTCGCCGTTTCGCGCCCTCAAGGGGAGGGGAATTTTGATGTGTTTGTGGCAGTCGCCGTTTCGCGCCCTCAAGGGGAGGGGGATTTGGGTAGGATTGCGGAAGCGATGAGGATTAGTAGTTGCGCAGAAGGCCGACGAGTTTGCCCTGCACGCGCACACGCGAGGCCGGAAGGCGGCGCGTTTCGTAGTTTTTGTTGGCGGGCTCAAGCGCAATCTGGCTGCCTTCGCGCTTCAGGTATTTGAGCGTCGCTTCCTGCTCATCGACCAGCGCGACAACGATGGCGCCGTTTTCGGCAGTGTCGCAAGCGCGGATAATCACGCGGTCGCCGTCGAGAATGCCGGCGTCGATCATCGAGTCTCCGGATATTTCGAGCGCGTAGCATTCGCTCATGGGACGCCCCTTGCCCGCCGCCAGTAAACCTGCGGGAACATCAACGCTGCCGTTAGGATCGCGCAATGCCTCAATCGGCGTGCCTGCTGCGATGCGCCCGTACAAAGGAAGCGAAACGCTTTGCGCCGCAGCGATAGCCGCCATATCGGGCATCGGCATATCGGACGGAATGACGCGAGACGTTTCGGAGCGATTTTTACGCGAAGAAGATTTGGATTCCGTTCCTTCGGGAAGGCGGATAATTTCGAGCGCGCGCGCGCGATGCGGCAGGCGCTTGATAAAACCGCGCTCCTCCAGCCCCGTGATCAGGCGATGGATGCCGGATTTCGATTTAAGCCCCAGGGCGATTTTCATTTCGTCAAACGAGGGCGGCACGCCGTCCACGGCCATGCGATCGCGAATCAACAGCAGCAGTTCTTTTTGTTTGCGCGTCAGCATGGGACTCTCCTTTAGGGGTGTTTTTGGCATAGAACAAAACATGAATGTTCTACTTTGGTTCTTATGGAGAGTCAAGAAGGCAAAGGGATTTCATGAAAGTATTGCGCGGAGCGGATAATGCAGTCTAGAACAGCGTATTACTTATTATTTAAGGCATTTTTTATGGGCTTTTTGTGGCGTACATATAACGAACCTAAGACGGCAATTCATAAGATTGAGGACGCCGTTATTCGTCCGGTCGCGTCTGCCGTAGCCGTAACCTTCTCAACCGCTGCCAGCGCTGTGACAGGATGGGATGGCGGTATTGTGGGCTTAAGACTCTACACTTGTCCTTCCGAACCGTTATACCTGATTTTTCAATTTCCAACTGAATTGAGCTTCAAGAGCATTGCTCAGATGATCACTTTGCCGGAGCCTATGGTAGGCTCTTTGTGCGCGAGCATTCCTAATTCGCTGTTTTTACAGGTTGGAGGACTAGGGGCCGTCCTCGCTGGCATTGTTGGCACTCTCGCAGGCTACTATATTTTTCGACCCGTCATTAACAATAAGATCAATGCATGGGTTAATCCTTCGCGACCCGAAAAAGACAGAAGCGTTGAATATAGAAAAGCTCTCCCTAATGGAAGAGTCATAGACGCGCCGGAACCAGGAGGATCAAGGAGAAGGTCAAGGTAGTATTTTTTCGGACAATCCGTTTAGCTCTTGCGCGCTTCTTTTCTGAGCTTTTCCGGGTTGAGTATTCTTTTTTCGATATCTTTCCATTCCGGCGTTTCTTCATGATAGCCGGCCCATTCAAGCGCGTCCTTGACCTTCGCATTGAGCTCATCCCCGCGCACAAGCGGCTCACTAAGCCTTCCGCAAGCGTCTAAAAGCTTGAATAAAATGGCTCTTCTGCACGCCTGCATCTTTTCTGTTTTTTCTTTACTCATGCCCCTTACCCCTTGTACCGGCGCGCATAGGAACAGTCGAACAACATGACAAGCGCTTCAACCGGCGTATTTTCTTCTTTGTCTCTTTCCTTGTCGGTCAGGCCGACAAAATTGAACTTGCCGTTTTTAACGTCGCAGAGAAGATCGTTCGATTTCGACGAATCAAGTCGCTTTCCCGCCGCGTTCAGAAACTTCAGGTCTTTGACGAGTTGGACATACGCTTCCTCCGGCATCGCGGCGACGCATTTCATGCTCTGTTCATAAAATCTGTCGTTTTCTTCCTGATCGAACGACGCGGCTTGATCATCCCTGAGATGCGCGGGCACGCCGACGGGCTTTCCGATTTGCTTGAGGAGTATCAATACGCCGTTTTCAAACACGGCGACGGGCTGTCCGAAATTTCTTCCCTCGAAGCGAAGGTCGTCGATTATTTTCGGAGCGCCGAATTTCCCCGGTTTCGAGAGATCCAGCGAACGCGGAATTTTGACCGCGAAGTTCGGGTAGAGATCGATGGCGTAGACTTCGGCGTTGATGCCGGAGCCGAGAAAATTCTCTTTTCGCACCGAGGTGCGAATGATTTTCTCGGAGGGCAACGTGCCGGGCGCTATGGCCGATGACAAGGGATGCATATTTACGGATCCTAAAAAAAACTTTTCGAACGCGTTTTCTAACATAAGAGGGTGAATTTGCCGTTAACCGAGATGGGGCGTTGATTCTTTTTTCTGCATAATGTTTTGATTAACATGTTGATATATAATGGTTTTGGTGGCGGTAAGATTTTGTTCATTGGTCGATGCAACTGTGCGTTTGTTCTACTCTGTCTTTTCGCATTTTCATGACAAACCGCCCGCCTAAGCCCTCGTTCCCAAACTGGAAAAAATACGTAGCGATCGCAAGGCCCGATCACTGGATCAAAAATATATTCATGATCCCGGGAACCGTTTTGGCTCTTTTGCTCGGCAACGATACCGCGGCTTTTCGTCCCCATACATTCGTCGGCGCCTTTATCGTTTTGTGCCTTCTCTCATCTGCAAACTACGTCCTCAACGAGTATTTGGATTCGGCGAGCGACAAATATCATCCCATGAAGTCCAAGCGCGCAGGCGCGCGCGGAGAATTGACTTTTATTCCTGTCACTGCGCTTTACCTTATTTTGGCGGCGGCGGGGCTTTTGCTCGCGCGACAATTCGGTTTTCTCTTTTTGGCGACCTCCGTCGCCTTTCTGGCCATGGGCGTTTTTTATAACCTTGAGCCGGTACGAACCAAGGATCGCGTTTATCTGGACGTTCTTTCGGAAGCTCTTAATAATCCTTTGCGGTTTCTTCTGGGGTGGTTCGTCGTCATCGACAACGCCCTGCCCCCTTCGAGCGTGTTGCTTTCGTACTGGATGGGCGGCGCTTTTTTGATGGCCATGAAACGCTATTCGGAATACCGGCAATTCGCCGATCCCGCGCATCTCGCGCTTTACCGGAAATCCTTCAAAAAATATAGCGAGGGAAAACTTCTTCTTTCGTCGTTCTTTTACGCACTGAATGCGACGTTCTTTCTCGGCGTCTTTCTTATCAAATACCGGATCGAATATTTCCTGAGCCTGCCGTTCATTACCCTTATGTTCGTGTGGTATATGAAAATATCCCTTAAGGAAGATTCGGCGGCGCAGGCTCCTGAAAAGCTCTGCGGGGAAAGAACTTTTCTTCTTTATGTCCTTTTCCTTTGCGCCCTGCTCGGCGCATTAACGTTTATTGATATTCCGGCTCTGCAAACACTGGTCGAACCCTTGCAATATCAGGATTTCGAGTAGTACTAGAATTATCCCCACCGCGTTAACCATAAGCGACGAAGGCTGATGAAAGCTTTTGACGATTCCCTTTTTTGGGCTAGAAGTTACCCGTTCTTAGTAGCCCGTTTTTATATTTTTCATGGAGCACAATGATGCAAAATTCAAATGGTATTCTGACACTAGCCGATGCCTGTTGGTACGATATTTTAGGGACGGTTCCTTCCCGCGAAGCGAGGATTGATATTCTTGCGGAAGTCATGGGCAGACCAATGTCAAATGCTTCAAGCGTATATACTCTCATTGAAGATACCGTGAGCGATCCGGAAATTTGTTCCCCAAAATTTCTTGCAGAGGCCTTAAATCCGAACGCCCTGCATGCCTTCGACCTTCTTGCGGAAGAGGGCAAAGATGTTGCCAATCATATTAATGCTCATGGAAGAATCGTCGCCAGAATGAAGAATGGAGAACCCGGAATCATTAATTTGAGAGAGTCGGCCGATGGAGATCCCCTGCATCGGGGAAAGGGGAAAAAGCCCTTTACAATTCTCGATATGGTTTTGCTCATCAAGCGCGCACAGCCTTTGGACTGCATCAAGAAAGAGAATTATCTTACTATTCCCTGCGATGTTCCTGAAGAAGGGTTTAAACAACTGCTCAATTTGGGTCCTCAACTGAGCACCTTTATCCAGGGGTTATCGATTTCGCATGGGATTAATGACTTGGATCTTAATCCAAAAACAAAACAGGAAGGTATTAAAGCCGTCGAACGTTTTCTTACAAAGCCCGCGGTTCATTCGTTTGCGGTCAGGAAGGCCTGGTTTAACGTTTCCCCTGTGCGCCAAAGCGCTACGGCCAACCTTCCCTAAGGTTCATTCAAGATCAAGAAAGCAAAAACCCCTCTTCTTCAGGAAGAGGGGTTTTTTATTTGCCTATATCCAGCTTATTTATGGCGGAAGGTGATGCGGCCTTTGCTGAGGTCGTAAGGAGTCATTTCAACGTTGACCTTGTCCCCCGTCAGAACGCGGATGCGGTTCTTGCGCATTTTTCCCGACGTGTGTGCCAACACTTCGTGCCCGTTGTCCAGCTTGACGCGAAACATCGCGTTCGGAAGAATTTCGGAAACGGTGCCTTCAAATTCGAGGAGGTCTTCTTTGGCCATAATTAATCGTCGGGGTTATTGGTTAAGTACTATTGGTTTTTTTCGAGGGAAGGATTATCAGGAATCGCGCAGAAGGTAAAGGGCTGTGAATTAAGGCGTTTTCCGCCCCTATTCCTAAGCTATTTCTTTTTGGCCTTTTCCTCGGTGAGAAAGCGCGACACGTCGGCCAGCAGGGCTTTGCCCGTTTTTCCGCCATCGTCCTTAATTTCGTTCCTGATGCAATAAGTCAGGGCTTGCGTTAAATCGTTGATGAGCGCCAGACGGACGGCTTTGTTCTGCTCGTCGCGGCACGTTTCCATAATGTGGGCGCAGATTTTCCGGATGAGCGGGTATCCGTAAATTTCCACCTCGCCCTTGATATTCGAGGCGATGGTCGCGACGATCGGCACCGACGCCTCCGAGCTTGCGACAGCATCGACCAGCGCCGACAGTTTCTTGATTTCTTCCTCCGCCGAGGCAAAAAAGCTTTCGCGGCTGATTTCGATAACCCTGTTCCCCGCAGCGATTTTTTCCGGCGTAAAAACGTCCTCAAGCGGCACCTGCACGCCGATAATTTTTTTAAGCGCAAAATCCGGTTCATACCCCTTGGGGTTATTTGTCTCTCCGGCGGTATTCATGTTCGGGATATCCTTATGCAATTTAATTGAAGTGCTCATCAAGGCGGAACAGGCGGACGTCGCGCCTGCGCCGTTCGACGCCATTTTCCGGCAAAGCATTTTTAACTTTGCGGCGGCAAGGGCCTTTATACGTCGATGCCGTAATAAACGGGCGCGGCGTGTCGATAATCTTCATGATCTTCCGGCATAAATCGTCGGCGGAGAACGGCTTGATCACGACCTCGTTCACGCCCGAGTCCCGCGCCTGCGAGATATTGTCGTGACTCGCCAGGCGCAACAGCATGATGACGGGCACAAACGGATTTGGCGCCGTGGAGGAAAAACGTAGTCCTTTTACGAACTGTGCCCCGTTCAAGGATTTGACTTCCGGTTTTGGGGCGGCTTCGTCGTCTGACGGAGGCTTTGTCGGAACATACAATTCCCAATCCGTAAAGATCAGGTCGATACGCACTTCGCGAAGAAGCTGAGCTCCTTCCAACCCATTGTGCGCGATGAAAACATTTTTGAAGCCAAGTTGGTTCAGAATGGATTTAATGAGCTCACCGGACTTGGAGCTGCCGTCGACGACCATCAAATTGATTCGATCCAGTTTGTTGTCCGTGTTTTTTTTGGCGGTAACCGGTTTGCGACTATTTGTATCTGTGGTCTGTTGGATTTCCAGCATTTGAGAATTTCCTTTTACAAAGAAAGTCTACGTACGTGTGTCATGGGTGCGTCAGTATGGCAAAGCAGATACGAGGGTGTGCGAAAGCAAGCATAAAAACACACTGGGGCGTTCGTGGAATACGGGTGTAAGAATCAACCAGAAGGGGTTAATTTTGGTTTAAATTTTCCCGTTCTGCTAGAGATTTGAATTTTCACAATATTCTGCTTCTCTCTCGCCGCATGTGTATTGCGCAAACAAAAAAGGCAATATTTGCAGAGAATTAGGGCTTTTTCTTTGTCTCGTTGTCGTGATGCGGATGGCACAGAGCCGGCCACGGCTCGCCAAAATCCTCGACAATCGCCGTCCAGTCCCCCAGATCGAGGCGGATGCGCGCGTCTCCTGCAAAGATAAGGTTCAATACACGCGCAGGTTCTAAAATAATTGCCAAGAGATCCAGAATACTTTCGGACTCTTTCCGGTCAATGCCGTGCGTATGGACGCTCTTAACGCCGTTCATGGTCAAGGCGCAGCAAATGCGTTCCGACGCTCCTGTGTCTCCCGCCTCGCGGCGCAGACGCTGCGTCACGAGAATGAACGTTTCTGCATTTTGTTGAAACGCGATGTCGCAGACCGGCACTATCGAATCCTGCAAGACCGCCGAGATCACTTGGATGTCTTCGGCATCTTTAGCCCGAAGTTTGAGCTTCTCGTCGCTCATGCCGCCGCCCTGATCCTCTCGATGTTCGCGCCGCATGCCGCAAGCTTTTCTTCAAGCCTTTCGTACCCGCGATCGAGATGATAGATGCGGTTAAGCGTCGTTTCCCCCTGCGCGGCCAATCCCGCCAACGCCAACGACACCGAAGCGCGTAAATCCGTCGCCATGACCGGCGCTCCCGTCAGGAACGGAACGCCGCGCACGAGAGCCGACGATCCATGGACTGTGATATTCGCGCCCATGCGTTTAAGCTCCGGCACGTGCATGAAGCGATTTTCGAATATCGTTTCGGTAATCATCGACGCGCCGGTCGCCACACACATCAGCGCCATCATCTGCGCCTGCAGATCCGTCGGAAAGCCCGGATACGGCTCCGTCATCACGTCTGTGCCTTTTAAAATTCCGGGACAACGCACAAAAAGGCCTTGGGGCGTTTCGGTCATCTCAATACCGGCATTGGCAAGGATAATCGCGACGCTGTTGAGATGCTCAAGCTTCGCGCCGATCAGCTCAACCTCGCCTTCCGTAATCGCGGCAGCCATGGCAAATGTCCCCGCTTCGATGCGGTCGGGAACGACGCTGTGCTTGGCGCTGTGAAGCTTGTCCTTGCCGACGATGCGCAGACGATCGGAGCCGATGCCGTCGATCTCAGCGCCCATCGCCACAAGGCAGTGCGCGAGATCGATGACTTCGGGTTCACGCGCGGCATTGACGATTGTGCTTTCGCCGGAAGCCAGCGTCGCCGCCATCATCGCGTTTTCGGTTCCCGTGACCGTAACCATCGGGAATACAATTTCGCCGCCGCGCAAACCTTGCGGCGCGCTTGCGTTGATATATCCGTTGTCGAGATTTATTTCTGCCCCGAGTTTACGCAAAGCTTCTATGTGCAAGTCCACCGGACGCGACCCAATGGCGCAACCACCTGGAAGCGAAACCTTGGCTTCATGCGCCCGCGCAAGGAGCGGCCCAAGCACGAGAATGCTGGCGCGCATTTTGCGCACCAGATCGTACGGCGCCGTAACGCCGGAAAGATTAGCCGCTTTCAGCTCGACCACGCGGCCCGCATGCACTCCTGCCGCCATGCCGTTCAGGCCGATGTCTACACCCAATTGCCCCAAAAGCTTCGACATCGTCACAATATCCGCAAGGTGCGGCACATTGCTGAGCGTTAGCATCTCATCGGTCAAAAGGCTCGCAGCCAGCAAAGGCAGCGAGGCGTTTTTCGCGCCCGAAATGTGGATTTTGCCCTTAAGCTGCTGGCCGCCGGTGATGCGAATTCTGTCCATTTATTTACGCCCTTTTTACAAGTGGGCGCGACTGCTCTGCGCTCTTTTCCATACGCGGCAGCGTGACGCCCGTCTGTTTCATGTACTTGCCGCCGCGATCCGCATACGACGTTTCGCATAAACTATCGGCTTTTAAAAACAAGAATTGGGAGATGCCTTCGTTCGCGTAGACTTTCGCGGGCAATGGAGTCGTGTTCGAGATTTCGAGCGTCACGTGGCCTTCCCATTCAGGCTCTAGCGGCGTGACGTTGACGATTAAGCCGCAACGCGCATATGTGGATTTGCCGAGGCACACGACCAGAACGTCGCGCGGGATTTTGAAGTATTCGACTGTGTGCGCCAGAACAAACGAGTTCGGCGGAATGATGCAAACATCGGCCTTGCGCGTCACAAAACTATTTTCACAAAAATTCTTGGGATCGACGAGCGCGTTATCGATGTTCGTAAAGATCTTGAAGTCGTCCGCCACACGCGCGTCGTAGCCGTACGACGAAAGGCCATAAGAAATGACGCCTTGCCGTTGCAGCTTTTCTTCGAACGGCGTTATCATTCCCTGCTCAAGGGCGGCTTTTCTAATCCAATGATCAGGCATTACGGGCATAGTACATCTTCCTTTAAGATATATTTAGGGCGCGACTGCTCTGCGGTACACTCGCGTTGCTCGTTCCCCGCAACCGCGACTGCGCCCAAGCGTATCCAATGATCGGGCATTACGGGCATTATTCTTTATCCTTATTCTTCAATTTTTCGTTTTTAACATCGCGCGTTCGGAGCTGTTGTTTACGCTTACCTAAATTCTCGCGCAAGGCTGCGGCTACGCGATCCTCGCGGGTAAGCTTATTTTGCTGTTTATTCTTAAGATTCGCACCCATTTCCTCTTTTTAAAGGGTTTTAGGAACGTAAGCTAGGTTAAAACTCTGGAAATTATATGCCATTCTTGCTAACCCGTTAGACCTCGAAAGGCACAAGAATGCGCACGACTATCGTTATTCCCGCCCGTTATGGTTCGACGCGGTTGCCCGGCAAGCCTTTGGCGATGATCGCAGGGCAAACCATGCTTCAACGCGTCATCCGTATCGCGCAAGCCGCCGCGAAGGGCGACCTTAATGTCGATATTCTGGTCGCTACGGACGATCAACGCATCGCCAAGCATGCCGAAGAACTCGGCGAGGCCTCTGCCCTGACGCCGGAATCCTGCCCCACAGGAACCGACAGGGTTCAGGCCGCCATTGCCCAGATGGAAATTAAACCGGATTTTATCCTGAACCTTCAGGGCGACGCGCCTTTGACGCCGCCAGACTTCATTCGCGCGATGATCGACTCTTTCGCAAAAAATCCCGTCGATCTCGTGACTCCCGTCACGCAAATGACGTGGGAGCAACTCGATAAATTGCGCGAGAACAAGCTCACGACCCCTTTCAGCGGCACGACAGTCGCTTTCAACGAAAAAACGGGGTTAGCGTACTGGTTTTCGAAAAACATTATTCCTGCCGTTCGCAAAGAAAAGGAATTGCGCGAAAAGTCCCCTCTGTCGCCCGTCTGGCGGCACATCGGCATATACGGCTACAGCAAGAAGATGCTGGAAAAATTCCCGCTTCTTTCCGAAGGCAAGTTCGAAAAACTGGAAGGTTTGGAACAGCTTCGCCTTCTGGAGCATGGTTATAAAATTCGCTGCATTCCCGTCGATTACGCAGGACGCGCGAATATGTCGGGCGTCGACAGCCCCGAAGACATCACCCGCGCCGAAGCTCTCATCGTCAAACATGGGGAGTTGTTATCATGAAAACGACACTTATGGTTGCACGCCATGGCAATACGTTTTCTCCTGGCGATGTCGTCACACGCGTCGGCGCACGCACAGATATGCCCCTTTCTCCAAGCGGCTTGGTTCAGGGACGCAAATTGGGGCTTTATTTACGCGAGCTTTTTTTGCTGCCCGATGTCGTTTTTACATCGGCGCTTATGCGCACAAAACAAACGGCGGAACAGGCTTTTTCGGCAGCAAATGTGACGCGAAGCATCACCGTCGATCCAATGTTCAACGAAATCGATTATGGAATTGACGAAAACCATCCTGAGGAAGAAGTCGTCGCCCGCATCGGCGCGGAGGCCCTGAAAGCGTGGGACGAAGACGCCGTTGTTCCCAATGGCTGGAAAGTCGATGTTCAGGCGATTATCGGGGGATGGATTGATTTCGGCAAACACATTGTGCGCGATCATGCCGGGAAAAAAATTCTCGTCGTCACAAGTAATGGTATTGCGCATTTTGCCCCCTACCTAACTGGAGATTTTCAAACCTTCCGCCGCGACCATAAACTGAAAATATCGACAGGAGCTTTGTGCGTTTTCGCGCACGAAGCCGACGCTTGGCGCGTTGAAGGCTGGAATATCAAGCCGTGACTTGAATCCTTTGCCAAGTCAGGCAATATACAAGCAAACCTTTAGGAACCCAAAACATGGAAAATATTCTTACCTGGCTTTCAGCCCATCTCACGCTGTGGACGTTTATCGGCCTTTTCGGGCAAAGCTTGTTTATGATGCGCTTTATCATGCAGTGGCTTGCCAGCGAACGGGTCAAGCAAAGCATTGTGCCAAATATTTTCTGGTACTTTAGCCTTGGCGGTGGCTTAATCCTCTTTGTCTATGCCGTCCATCAACAAGACTTGGTTTTCATGATTGGCCAAGGCTTGGGAATGTTCATCTATATGCGCAACATCTACTTCATCCGCAAACGAGCAAGTGTCCATGCTTAACATAGCCGTGCCCTTTCCGGAGGTTTTGTTCTCGCGCGATGGCACGCGCTTGAGTCCTTTGTCATACGCGCTTCTGGTTTTGTTGTGCGTTATGTTTTTCATTCCCGGCATCGTTTCCATGCCGCCAACCGACCGTGATGAATCCTCGTTTGCGCAAGCCAGCAAGCAGATGATCGAGACCGGCAACTATACCGACATAAGGTTGCAGGAAAAACCGCGCTACAACAAACCCATCGGCATTTATTGGCTGCAGAGCGCGTCCGTTCGCCTTCTCAACCCGGAACATCTGGAAGAAATCTGGGCATACCGCCTTCCCTCTTTTGTGGGCGCGACTATTGCCGTTCTGATGACTGCCGCTTTAGGAGCCTTGCTTTTTTCTCCTGTCGTCGGTTTGATGGCCGCCACGATGCTTGCGGGATGCGTTCTTCTCAACGTCGAGGCGAGGCTTGCTAAAACCGACGCCGCTTTGCTGGGATGCATTGTTACGGCGATGTATGGATTGGCTAGGGCATACATAACCCCCTCCCCTCTTCCTACTCCCCTTCCGCCTACACCGGAAAGCTTTTGCGGACGAGTGCTCATATATTTACTGAAACCTTTTGCGAAGGCAGGCCGTAAGGGAAAAGAAATTCTTTCGCGCCTGCGCCCCTTTTTCATCCCTTTCCTGTTTTGGTCGGCAGTCGCCGTTGGCGTTCTTATCAAAGGGCCGATCATTTTTATGCCGCTCTTCGGCGTTTTGCTGTGGCTGGGGATCAGCGATAGGAAAATTTCGTGGCTCAAGTCCCTGCGCCCTCTTTATGGCCTTGCCTATGCGCTCGCGCTGATTGCGCCCTGGTTTATCGCCATACTCATCCAAAGCGACGGCGCTTTCGTGCAGCAGTCGGCAGGAAACGATATGCTCGCCAAAATCTGGCAGGGGCAAAATCGCGGCATGATTCCTCCCGGATTTCATTTACTTGCCTTGCCGATTTTGTTTTTTCCCTTTGTGCTGTTTGCCGTTTTTGCCATTCCGGACATTTGGAAAAACAGGCGAGAGCCCGCCATCAAGTTTTGCCTTGGCTGGATTGTGCCGATGTGGATTGTTTTCGAGCTCTCCATGACCAAACTTCCGCACTACGTTTTACCCGCCTATCCTGCAATAGCGCTCCTGTCAGCCAAATATCTTAACGATGGCCTTTCTTCCATCACCGGTTTCAAACACCGCTTTCCGCTTACGTTGATCGTCGGCGCATGGCTCGTGATTGGAAGTGCCTTCGCTTTTATCTTCTCTTTGGTTCCTTATCTCGTAGATGATAAATTTGAAATTGCTCCAGTTGCCGCGGGCTTTGCTCTTATTCTGGCACAGGGCGGAACGTTGATCCTTTTTCTCAAGCGAAAAATCGCAAGCTTTGCCGTTCTCACGCTTGGCAGTTTGATTTTCTTGTCGGTTACTTTCGGTTTGACCCTTCCTGGCCTTCAACACATTTGGATGTCGCGCGAAATCGTCGATGCCGTCGGCGGCGCATGGCCTTGCTTAAAGACACAGACCGTTTCCGTCGGTTATCACGAACCAAGCCTCGCCTTTATGGCCGGAACAGATACAATTATGGCCAAAACGGGAATTGAGGCCGCTAACGCATTAAAAGAAGATTCTTGCCGCGTTATCGTCATTGACGACAAGAACAAACAGGAATTCATCGACGCCTTCGCCAAGGAAAAGAGAAAGCCGCAAGAAGCCGGAAAAATCGACGGCCTTAACTCAGGCCGCGGCAGGCAAACGCTGTTGACGGTTTTTGTCCGGCCAACGCCATAGGGAGAGACCGGGAATGACGCCCAAAAAAGGCATAGCGATAGCTTTTGTTTTTCTGATTTTTGAAGCCACGTTGTTTTTATTTGTCGACAAGCCGTTGGCGGAATATATGCGCGCGCTCGACGAAACATCCCGAAGTCTTATTGATTTTTTCCGCGCCATCACCGATTTCGGCAAGGGCGCCTGGTATTTATGGCCTTGCGGTCTTGCCACTCTTTTTTGCGCCTTTTTGTCGCGCGGGAGCGATGTTCCTGTCCGTTATCGCCGATTGTCCGGGTATATCGGCGTGCGCGCGTTTTTTCTTTTCGCGACCATCGGCATTTCCGGAATCGTCGCCAACATCATCAAGCCCCTCGCGGGACGAGCGCGGCCCCTTTTGTGGCTGCGGGACGGACTCTACGGCTTTGAGCCCTTCACGATGCTGAATTCCTTATGGAACGGCATGCCTTCGGGCCACTCGACGACCGCCTTTGCCTTGGCTTTCAGCTTGGCCTTTCTATACCCCCGCGGGCGAATTATTTGGTTTTCATACGCCTTTTTGCTGAGCCTTAGCCGTATTATGGTAAACGCCCATTATCTTTCAGATATATGCGCTGGAGCGATGCTGGCTTGGTTAACGGTCGGGCTTTTTAAGCGGCATGGGATGGGTCTCCTCTCCAAGATTATTTTTCCCATTGACATTTCAAAAAAAATGCAGTAGGATATTTCCATGACAAAAGAAAAAGAAAATACCGCTCCCGAGTGGGTAAGCAATTTGCGCCGCTTGATGGACGAACAAGGGTTAAATCCGCGTAAGTTATCTTTGCTTGCCGGCCTTAACGCCACCGCTGTGCGCGATATGATTGAGGGTCGTTCGCACTTCCCCCGCTATGACACGGTTCAGTCACTCGCCGATGTTTTAGGCACGACTCCCGCGATGCTGATGAGCAGCAAGAAAACCGGCGCAGAAATTCAAACCAAGGGCGCACCGTTCGGCCACAATATCGAGATATTAGCCGAAATCATCGCGCGCTTGCAGGAAACGGCCAGCGACCTGGGACGCGAGCTTACTCCGCGCGAATTTGCCGCCATGTCGGCAACGATTTATCGCCGCCTGCAAGAGTCTTCAGGCGACCTGTCGCCCAAGAACCAGATCATTGCCATTAAGCCGCAGGTCTATGACTTGCTTGAATACGAAACGCTGCGCCGCAAACGCGGAAAGTAGGGAAGGTTTTGACCCACCCATTAGAGGCAACTAACTAACAAATTTGGTTGATGCACCGCAGAAAATTATACTTAACTGCACAAAATATAAATTAGTTTCGCAAGCACGTGATACAATCGCGCATAGAACGAAAACACATTTTTTTACAACTCTTTCTTGTAAGTTTTTTCGGCGAGCGGATATTAAAATGGAAGACAAAGGCGAAAAAATTATTTTTCTGGCGCGTGAATTACTCGAATCCAACGCCGTGGAAGCCCCTGTCGTTAAAAAATCGATCAACATCACGATGTCATTTAAGACATTGTGTTTTACCACCCTGCTCGCCGCCACTGGCGGAAACGTGATTTCCACTTATGTTCATGAACAAAGCCGCCCTTTAAACCGGTATGAAAAAGTCGAGCTTCAGGCTTTGGTCTACTATGCCGCGAAAATACACGGCATCAGCGAGTCTTTTTTGCGCGAAGACGTCGAAAGGCAAGTCGGCGTTGACCATTTCGACGATATGACCGCTAAGGATTTCCTTACCGCCCGCCGCTATTTGCAAGAAAAAGCGCAGTAAAATCATAAATCGGCTATAAATAACGCGACTCACCTGCAGCTCATCGGGGATAGCGTGGACTCGTCCATTTTCACTTTTCTTTTCGGCATGATCGTCGGCGGCGGCGGCGTTTGGCTTATCCTGCGCTCGCGTCAGGGTTCGGAAACCCAGTGGAGCGACAAGTTCAGCTCGATTGCCGCCGAAGTCCTGCGTCAAAGTCATGAAAGCTTTTTGCATCTGGCCGAAGGCCGCTTGAAACAAAGCGAGATCGCCGCCGCCGCGACCCTCGACAAAAAGTCCGCCGCTATCGACGAGATGATCAAACCCGTCAAGGAAACCTTGGGCAAGATGGATGCTCAACTCAAAGAACTCGGGGTCATGGGAAACGGTGCCTATAAAGGATTGATGCAAGCCGTATCGATGTCGAACGAGACCCAGCAGAAATTGAGCCATGAAACCAGCCAGCTCATGCAAGCCCTGCGCACGCCGACGACGCGCGGGCAATGGGGCGAAAATCAGGTGCGTCGTATTCTTGAAATGATGGGTATGGCGGAGCACACCTCCGATTTTTCTTCGCAGCATCATGTGGCGGGTGAAGACGGGGGCGTGCGGCCCGATTATGTCGTGAGACTTCCCGGAAAGCATTGCATCATTATCGACAGCAAGGTTCCGCTGACTTCCATCCTCGATAGCGCGCAAAGCAGCGATGCGGGTGTCAAACAAGCCGCGATGGAAAAACACTCGAAGCAGGTGCGCGATCATATCCGCGCCTTAAGCTCTAAAGCTTATTGGGACCAGATCGACGGCTCGGCAAATTTTGTCGTTCTGTTTATACCGGGAAATCTTTTGTCGGGTGCGCTCGAATGCGATCCGGACTTATTTGAATTCGGCACCAAACATAAAGTAATCCTTGCCTCCCCAACGACGCTTGTCGCTTTGCTGCATATCGTCGCGTTGAACTGGCAACAGGACAATTTGCGCGAAAACTCGGAAAAACTAGGCGCACTCGGCGGAGAATTGTATGCGGCTCTTGCCACAATGGCGGGTTACGTTTCAGAAATGGGAAGCAAACTTACAAGCAGCATTGACTCCTACAACAAGATGATCGGAAGCCTTGAACACAATGTGTTGAGCAAAGCCCGCCGGATGCGAGAGCTTGGCGCAAAGAAGGAAGGGAAAGAGCTTCCCGATGATTTGGAGATTATCGACAAACAACCGCGCTCTTTACAAGCCCTTGAAAGCCAAGATAAAGAAGACGCGGCTTAACGCAAGTATTTGCCCCAAGAGCCGCAATCGTATATTGAAGCCGCTATGACAAAACTGACTATCCAAACCATTCCCGCCGACGTGTTGCGCAAAGTGGCGCAGCCCGTCGCGGGCGTCGATAAAAACGTCGCCTCCTTTATGGAAGCGCTGGCCGAAGCCATGTACAGAGGCAACGGCATCGGATTGGCTGCCAATCAAGTGGGTTCGCTGAGCCGCGTTATTGCCATCGACACATCGGAAGAACGCAACGGCAAGAATGCGTTGCTGATGGCAAATCCGGAAATTATTTGGAGCGAGCCTGAAGAATTTTTCATTTATAACGAAGGCTGCCTCTCCATTCCCAGCCACTATGCCGATGTGAAGCGCCCCAAGCGCATTCGCATGGCTTACGTCGATCAACACGGGAAAAAACAGGAGTTGGAGGCCGAGGATTTGCTGAGCCAATGCATTCAGCATGAAATCGACCATCTGGATGGGATTTTGTTCATCGACCATATCTCGAAGCTCAAGCGCGACATGATCCTGCGTAAAATCGAGAAGGAAAGAAAAGAGCAAGAAGACGGACATATTTTGTGAGTTTCATGACAATGACTTCCTCTCCTCTTCACATAGCCTTTATGGGAACGCCGGACTTTGCCGTCGCGGCACTGAAGGCTTTGCATGATGCAGGACACACCATCGTTGCCGTTTATTGCCAGCCGCCAAAACCCGCAGGGCGCGGGCAACAGGTTCAAAAGACGCCCGTGCAGATTGCCGCCGAAGAAATGGGAATTGAGGTGCGGACGCCAAAGACGTTCCGCGATGCGGATGAGCATAAAAAATTCGCGGATTTGAATCTCGACGTCGCGGTTGTGGCTGCATACGGGCTTATCCTGCCGCAGGCGGTTCTGGACGCGCCCAAGTATGGCTGCATTAATATTCACGGTTCTTTGTTGCCGCGTTGGCGCGGGGCCGCGCCCATTCAACGCGCCCTTCTGGCGGGCGACTCTGAGAGCGGCATCACGATCATGCAGATGGATAAAGGCATGGATACCGGCGCGATGCTGATGAAGGGAAGCGTTCCGATCACCAACAAAACAACAGCGGAAAGTCTGCACGATGCGTTGGCCGATGTTGGGGCAAAACTGATTGTCCGCACGCTGGCGGATTTGGCCGCAGGCAAGCTGAACCCGACACCGCAACCCGAAGAGGGTGTGACGTATGCCGCCAAGCTGACGCGCGAGGACGGCAGGATCGATTGGTTGAAGCCGGCTTCTGATATCGAGATTCAGGTTCGCGCGTTAACACCCTGGCCGGGCTGTTTCTTTACGTTGAAGGGCGAGATTATAAAAGTGCTCGCGGCGACGATTGTTCCGGACAAAAAAGGCGCTGCCGGAACGCTGCTAGACGACCAATTCTCCGTTGCCTGCGGCGCTCAGGCGCTCAGGCTCGATGTCGTGCAGCGCGCGGGCAAAAACGCGGCGGATGGCGCTTCGGTATTGCGCGGGATGCGATTGAAAGTTGGGACGAAGCTGTAAGTTACCCCGTTTAGGATTAGCCTAACCGATGACCCCTCCCCTCGCGCTACTACAACTGCCGTACTTGTGGTAGTTGTCGTTTCGCGCCTCCCTCAAGGGGAGGGGAATACAGATGGATTGATAACTATGACACGGTGGAAACTGACAATCGAATACGACGGCGCGGATTATTCCGGGTGGCAAAAACAGGCCAATTCGCCTTCCGTTCAGCAGACTCTTGAAGAAGCCATTCAAAAATTCTCAAGCGAAGAAGCCGCGACGTTTGTGGCGGGACGCACCGATGCGGGCGTTCATGCACGCGCGCAGGTCGCACATGTTGATTTGCAAAAAGAAACGAACGGCGACGTGATACGCGACGCGGTTAATTTTTATCTCCGTCCGCATAAAATCGCGATTTTGAAAGCGGAAGCGGTTGATGAAACATTCAATGCGCGGACAAGCGCCATCCAGCGCAGTTACCGCTATCGCATCATCAATCGCCGCCCGCCTTTGACGTTTCAATCCAAATATGCGTGGCATATCGTCAATCCTCTCGATATCGACGTCATGCAACGCGCCGCGGATATTCTTATCGGCAAACATGACTTTTCGACCTTTCGCGCCGCCAATTGCCAAGCCAATTCGCCTCTTCGCACTTTGGACAGGCTTGATGTGACGCGCGAAGGAGACGAGGTTTATATCGAAGCCGCCGCACGATCGTTCCTCTACCATCAGGTTCGCAACATGGCCGGTACGTTGTGCTTTGTCGGTACGGGGAATTGGTCGCTTGAAGATTTCCGCGTCGCTTTTGCCGCCTGCGACAGAACAAAGGGTGGCCCCACAGCCCCCGCCGAGGGTTTGTACTTCTGGGGCGTAAGTTATCCACAGAAATAGTGACTTATCCACAGGCTCGGCATTCAAACATCGTTTTGATTTCAAAACAACTCATAATAGAAGAGTACTGCACACGTTCGTGTTACAATACTCCTTTATAGTTAATTTCCATGAGTCTGCGGCGTTTTTCTTATCTATTGCTTCTGTTCTTTCCCCTGCTCGCCATTCAGGGGTGTTCGCCTTCGGCTGAGCTTTTCGCGACAAACGCTATCGATCCAACGGGTGGTTTGGAGCGCGAAGATTATCTTGCTTTACGAGAGCGCACACAGCCGGATGCCGAAAGGTCTTCTCAAAAAGCGGGCATTCCTCCTATTCCGAAAATGCCCGGCGAGGATTCAGACACGCCTTCGGATTCCCCTTTGCATAAATTGGTCAGCATCACGGTCACCGACAGCGTTCCCGTGCGCGACGTGCTGATGGAACTCGTTCACAAAACGGGCGCAAATCTCCAGCTCGATCCGCGCGTGCAGGGAAGCGTCATCATCACGGCGAACAATCAGCCTTTCGAACAGGTTCTGAGGCGTATTTGCGCGCTTGCCAATCTGCGTTACACGGCGGACGACTCATTCATTTATATAAAGCCGGACGAACCGTATCAGAAATCCTATCGTCTTGATTATCTGAGCCTCGCGCGAAAAGCATCGAGCGACACCTCCATTTCCACAAACGTCTTCGACATCGACGTCAATACGGGCAGCTCGAACGGCGCAGCAAGCAACCGGAGTTCTTCCGCTGCCGAGAATAATTCGACGGCTAAAGTTTCCGGCGTTTCGGATGCCGATTTTTGGGCGGAGACGGAAAGATCGCTCGCGCAAATCTTGGGTTCTGGCGAGCGTAAAACAAACGGAAAAACGAATTTCAGCATCAATAAGCAGGCCGGGATCGTGACGGTTTTTGCCGATCAGAAGCAGCAAGACGCCGTGGCAAGCTATTTTACCGAATTGCGCCGGAAATCTTCCGCACAGGTGCTTATCGATGCGCGGATCATCGAGGTCGAATTGGATGAGTCTTATCAGTCGGGTATCGATTGGACGGGCCTATTTAAAAACAATCTCACTCTGGGGAACGAAATCGCGCTTGCGTCGAATTTCGGCACCGAGCATCCCTTTAACGCGAACGGCGTTTTTACCGCCGGCCTTGCCGGAGGGAGTTTCGGCGGCATTATCAATCTGGTTCAAACCTTCGGCACGACGCGGGTTTTGTCCGCGCCGCGCGTAACCGTTTTGAATAATCAGACCGCCGTTATGAAGGTTGCCACCAATCAGGTTTATTTTGTCACGCAAGCGCAATTTACGACAACGACAAACGCGAGCGGCGCCTCGATCACGACCAATCCCGTTTATTCCAGCACGCCCAGAACGGTTCCCGTCGGCCTTGTCATGACGGTGCAGCCTTCCATCGACGCCAAGAATAACCGCGTCACCATGACGTTGCGCCCCACCATCTCGCGCGTCGTGGGACAAGTCGACGATCCTTCTATCGGCCTCAACGCCGCCGTCGCGGGAGTCGCCAGCGCCGTGAAGTCGCAAATCCCCGTTCTAGCCGTGCGCGAAATGGATTCCGTCATTCAGCTTCAGTCCGGCGAAATCGCCGTTATGGGCGGGCTGATGCAGGACAGCTCGATCAACGAAGATCAGGGTGTTCCCGGGCTCGCCGATATTTCATGGATCGGAAATCTTTTCAAGTCGCGCAACAATCAAGGCAGGACCAGCGAATTGGTCATTTTATTGCGCGCGACCATTGCCGATCAACCTGCGCCCGACGGCGCTGACGGCAGCCTTTATTATAATTACAACCGCGATCCGCGTCCGGTGAAATTGCCGCGCAACCCGCCGGCCCTTTCGCTCGATGACGATGACGACCTAATTTCAGACGACGATTCAACCTCATGAATGGAGATCTATGATGATGAAAAAGAGCACCCCTCAAGCCGGTTTTACTTTGGTCGAACTCTCGATCGTTCTTGTCGTTATCGGCCTGATTATCGGCGGCGTTTTGTCGGGCAAGCAAATCATGCTCAATGCGCAAGTCACGAACGTCGCCAACGCCATCCAAGCCTTTCAAGCCCAGTTCCAGACCTATGTGCAAAACTACGGCGCAATGCCCGGCGACGATGCAACGGCGAAAGAGCGTTTTTCCAGCGCAGGAATTCCGGCCAACACGACCAACAGCAACGGCAGATTAGATGATGATGTGTCTTTCGATAGCACGACGGATAATGTCGAAACCCGCCTGTTGTGGGCCGATATGCGCGGCGCGGGGCTTGTCAAAGGCGCGGGCAGCAACCAAAACCAGCCGACGACTCCTTTCGGCGGCGTTTATGGCTTTCAGAACGGCGCGTTTACCGGAACGGCTTCTTTCACGACCAATGTCTTGTGCCTGAGCGCTGTCCCCGGCGACGCTGCCGGGTCTATCGACTCGCGCCTTGACGACGGCGTGCGCAATACCGGCTCCATCATGGCGTCCGACAGCACAACAAGCGCCGTCGAGGGAGCCACTTACGACTCCGCCAAGACTTATGTGATGTGCTCGAAGCTGTAAGGAGCTGTCGATGGCGAGGCGTTCTTGTTCCGGCTTCACGCTCGTCGAAATGGCTGTCGTTGTCGTCATCATGGGGCTTGTGATGATGACGGTTCTGCCCGCCCTTAACACGGTACGCTCGGCCAATCAGCTTTCGCTGACTCAAAGCAATTTGCGCAGCCTGATGCTGGCGACGGCTGCCTATGTTCAGGCAAACGGCTGCCTACCCTGCCCCGCAGTTCCCGGAGGAACAAACAAAAACTTCGGAAGGGTGGGGTATTACACGGGAGAAGACACGCCCTCGCCGCCGATAGCGTGCGGCGATTGCAGCAGCGCACCGCAAGGCATTCCTCCTTTTGCCTCGCTGGGCATTCCGGCTTCGACGGCGCATGACGGATGGGGACACTGGATAACAATGAGGGTCGATCCTGCGCTGACAAATCCCGACCCCGTTTTTGTTCCTCCAACGGCATCTTGCACAGCCGATGATGTCAGCATGGGTCGTTACGGATGCACAGTTGTGGGCATCGGTTCTTATAAAGGCCTCTGCAAAGCCGGCCTTAGCGCCGCAAATCGCGTTGTGGTGACCACACCCAAAGGCGGAGGGAGTCAAGAGGCAGCTGTTATATTTGTAAGCCATGGACAGGCGGGTTACGGCTCGTATGTCGCAACGCCTAAAAAAGTCGGCGACTCTCTTTCCTTTCCAACAACTTATGCTGCATGCAGCCCTACGTCAGGTTTTGCCAGATGCAACGCGGATAACAATGCGCAGTTTTACGATGCGGCTATCGTCATAGATAACAGCAGCAAATATACTTACGACGACGTTCTGGCTTATGCCGACCGCAACACTCTCGTCAGCATGTTCGGCAACGGCGCATGCAACACAACCTGGTCGTCGCCATGAATAAAATCCTATCCATGCGCAAATCCGAAGTCGAGGGCGCGCGTCTTCGCCTTGGCGAACGGCTGCTGTACAACGGGAAAATCTCGCAGGATCAGATACAGATTGCCTTGCATGAACAGCGCCACAGCAGAGAACGTTTAGGCAGTATTCTGGTAAAATTGGGATTCTTAGACGAAGGCGCTTTGGCCGATGCCCTTGCTGCGCATACGGGCCACGAGTTGGTCGACCTTTCGTCTTTCAATATCGATCCTGACGTTCTGAACCGCGTGCCGCGCGCCGTTGCGTTGCGCTGCCGCGTCGTCCCTCTTTCCTTCGACGGCTCCGTTTTGCGCCTTGCCGTCGCCGATCCTTTGGATATCGGGTCGCTCGACGAAGTCCGCCGCTATTTTCCGCGTCAGATCGAGATTGTCCAAATGATCGCCTCGGAGACGGAGATTACCGAGACCATCGAAGCCGAAGCACGGATGAATGTCGATTTCGACGCCGTCTTACAGGAATTGGAAAGCGGCGTGGCAACTCTGTCCGAAGAAAGCGCGGTTTGGCAGCATCCCGTCGTTAGGCTCGTCAACGTGCTTTTGACCGAGGCCGTGCGCGAGGGCGCCTCGGATATTCATCTGGAGCCTGAAAATTCTTTTGTTCGCGTTCGCGTTCGCGTGGACGGCGTTCTACGCCAGGCACACGCGTTGCATGCCTCGCATTGGCCGCGATTGTCGCACCGTCTGAAAATCATGGCGGGCATGAATATCGCCGATACGCGAAACATGCAGGACGGGCGTTTCCATATGCACATCGGCGGCGCCGATATCGATTTCCGCATGGCGATCATGCCGACAGTCCAAGGCGAGAATATCGTCATCCGCGTTCTCGACCACCGACGCGCTCTTTTGCCTTTGGAATCTCTCGGCTATGACGCCAGTAACCTGAAGCAGATGGAACGCATTCTCGAACGTCCCGAAGGCATCGTTCTTGTCACGGGGCCGACGGGAAGCGGCAAAACGACGACGCTCTATGCGATGCTGAAAAAGCTGAGCCATGTCGGCGTCAACATCATGACGCTTGAAGAGCCCGTCGAATACCGGTTTGAGATGATCCGCCAAACCGCCGTTCAGGAACAACAGGAATGGGGCTTTGCCGAAGGCGTTCGCGGCATTCTGCGCCAAGCTCCCGACATTATCTTTATCGGCGAGGTGCGCGACGACGATACCGCGCGCATGGCGCTTCGCGCCGCCATGACGGGGCATCAGGTCTTTACGACACTGCACTGTAACGACTCTTTTGGCGCTTTGCCGCGCTTGAACGACTTAGGCCTGTCCTCGCGCACCATGGCGGGAAATATTATCGGCATCGTTGCGCAAAGGTTGGTTAGAAAACTGTGCCCCATGTGCAAACGCACAAGGCTTGCCTCGCCGGAAGAAATGGAAATTCTCGGATACGCTAAGGCCGCGCCTGTTTCCGCGCCCGCTGCCGGTTTTGCAGAGGCGCAGGCGCGTTTAGATGCGCCCGTCATGATTGCGGAAAGCGTCGGCTGCGACGCCTGCGGTCATACGGGCTACAAAGGCCGTTCTGCCGTGACGGAAGTTTTGCGCATATCGCCGGAAATGGACGAATTAATTGCCTTAGACACGCCGCGCACGGCTTTGCGCAAACAAGCGGAAAAAGAAGGATTTTTGTCGATGGCAGACGACGGCATTGCCAAGGTTCTGCGCCTGGAAACCAGCCTCGACGAACTGCGCCGTACTGTCGATATGACGAGGATTCCCTAATGCCTTCATACACCTATCGCGCCGTACATGCTTCGGGCCGCATCTCCCACGGAGAAATGGCTGCTGTAAACGAAAACGAGCTTGTGCACACCCTGAAGGAATCCGGACTTGAGTTAATCGATTCGCGCGAAAAAAATCAAAACGTGTTGCGCTATAATTTTATAAGAAAAGGGATTTCGCCGCGCACGCTGGCAGCTTTTTGTTCACGCCTTCACGATTTGCTTCTTTCGGGCCTTTCGTTTCCTGAAGCCTTGCATGACGTTCAAACATCTGCCGACAACCGCGTCCTTGCCGATGCTTTAGCACAAATTTCCCAAGCTATCGCCAACGGGAAAGGTATTGCGGCAGCTTTTTCCCTGTTTCCAAATTTGTTTCCGCCTCTTTTTTTCGCCATTATCGGCGCGGGAGAAAAAAGCGGCGATATGACCTCCATCTTTGATTTTCTTTCCTGCTATGCCGCTACAGACGCAAAGGCAAAAGAGCGCGTGCACCGAGCGTTGCGTTATCCGTTGTTTCTGTTTCTCATCGCAGGCGGCGCCAGCGTCTTTATGATGACGATGGTTGTGCCGCAGATTGTTCAGTTCTTAAACGGAATCGAAGGGCATTTGCCTCTTTCGACACGCGTTTTGGTTTCTTTTTCCGCCTTCATAATCGCCAATGGTTTATTTATTCTGTCCGGTGTGTTGGTCGCTGTTTGTGCGTTGATCATGGCACGAAGGGTCTCTCCGTCTTTTGCCAAAATGCTCGATGGTTTGTTGTTGCGTTTACCTGTTATCGGCAACGTTATCGCAAAAACGGATATCGCAAGATTTGCCCACAGTTTTTCCATCCTCTTCAGAAGCGGATGTCCTGCCGCTGATTGTCTTAAACAAGCCGGAGAAGTCCTCGGCAATTGTGCGCTGCGCGCCCGCGCAGAAAAGGCCGAACAAAGAATTCAGGAAGGCGCTTCCCTTTCGCGCGCGCTTGACGGCGTCCTGCCGTCCTTTGCCTTGGGAATATTGCGCACCGGCGAACACAGCGGGAATCTTTGCAAAAGCCTCGACGACATCGTGGACGCCTATGACCGCGAATCTACGGAGGCCACTGATTCATTCATCGGCATGCTGGAGCCTTGTCTGACGCTTCTTATCGGCGGGCTTCTGGTCTGGACGGTTCTCGCCGTTATGGGCCCGCTTTATGGGAGCCTTTCTGTGCTCGGAGGACGGATGTGACCCTGTTCCCGCCCCGCCCCCGCATAATTCTGATGATCGGCGACGACGGCGTGATCGCAGTGCCGCATGAAATTCCTCATGCCGCGCCGATTTTCGCCCCTTCGGAAGACAAGCCTGCCGTGCAGGAAATTATTGCTTTTATCGAGCAGAATCCGCTTGCCCGCCTCACTTTGTTCGCCGATACGCTGTCTCAGGATTATCGGTGCGAAGATTTGCCGCCCTTGAATTTCTTCGACCGCATGAAGCTTATCAAGCGCAGATTAAAACAGGCTTTTCCTTCGGCTCAACTCACAACCTATTTGCGCTACAAAAATACGCCTCATCGCGTGTTGCTCATTGGATTGCATGAAAGCAATCCTGTTTTCACTTGGCTGTTTCGATTGAGGAAGAGATTGCCCGAGATTGCCCTTCTTCCCGTCGAGGGTGCGCGTCTTTCCGCACTGCTTATGCCGGAGGCGACCAACGGCTGGGCGCTGTTGGTTAGCCGCCAGAAATCGGGCGGATTCCGGCAAATTGTGACATTTAAAAACGATCTGGTGTTCACGCGGTTGACACCCCTGCCTCCTACGGAGGATCCCGACAACGAGGCGGAAATTATCGCCCGCGATATTAAAGCCAGTCTCGATTATCTGACGCGCCAAGGCTTACGCAATCCAAATGAATTGTCCGTCCTTTTGCTGACGCCGGATAATCTTCATGACTCTTTGATATTAAAAAACATGTCGTTAAAATCGATCCGTTCCGTGTCGCCCGCGCAGGCCGCAAAACGGCTTGGCCTTCCCTTCGGGCCGGAAGAAAACGATTCATCCTCGGATGTTTTGTTTGCCGCACATCTGGCGAGCCGTCTGCTTCCTGCCTTGCCGCTGATGCTACCCGATGCAAGAGAAGTCTGGCTGACGCAGTTTGTCCGCACGTGGGGTATGCGGGTAAGCGTCGCCTGCCTTGCGGCTGTTGTCGTGTTGACGCTTTGGCGGGCGGGAGATTTTGCGGCAACGCTTTATCAAACGCAAAAAGAAGCTCTCCGCTTGGCTAAAACGCATTTTATTCTGGCGCAGGAACAAGCCCAAGCCGCGCCTTTAACAGAACCCTTGGCGCGTCTGCGCCAGGCTTTGGAAAGACGGCATATTTATGAACGTCCGACGCCCATGCCTTGGCGGGGGTTAAACGAACTTGCACCCGGACTTGATCAGCATTCCCAGCTTGTCGCTTTGCAGTGGAACAAGAATGAGAACGCCGAAACGGAAAGCATTAAGGTCGTTTTACGCGTCATCAACGACGGCGTTCCTGCCGACCGCGCCGAAACAGTCGCCTCCTTCTCCCGTATCGCTCAGAATATCGCGAGCGCCATGCCGGACTATTCCATTATTGCCGTAAAACCTCCCTACCCTGCTTTGCCGCAAGAATCCGTTACGGCAGCGTTACCTGTTGCGGAAGATCCGACCGGAGAAATTCTTTTGGAAGGAAACCTTCCATGATTGATTTCCGTCCCCATCGGGTTTGGATCGGGCTGTTGGTTCTGGCCGTTCTTTTGGGCGCAGGTAACGCCCCTTTTCTCGGCATTGCCCAACAAAAAGCCGAGGCCAAACGCGCCAAATTGCAAAAGGAAAACAAAGAAACCATAAGCGCGCTGCAACAACTGCGGGAGGACATTACAACAGCGGAAAAAATGAAGACGGAAATTGACGAAACGCTGGCGAATAAATTCCTTGCGCCCGTCGACCGCCTCCGCTCGGCGCAAATTCTTGAACGCCGCGCTGCAGAGTCCGGATTGACCCATTTTTCCTACACGTTGTCACCGGAGGAAAAGACGTTTGTCGATACGTTAGGCGTTGGAAAACAGGCGTTAGCCGTCAGTCAATGGTCAATAACGGCGGATGCGCCGACGGATGTTGACGCCTTTGCTTTTCTCGAAGCCCTGCGCCGTACGTTGCCAGGCCGCGTGACGCTGCACCGAATGTCGTTGCAACGCACCGGCCGAAAGGATGCGCCGATTTCCGGCGCCAACATCCGTCTTACGGCCAGCGGCGAATGGCTCTCGAACGGGGCAAGTTTTAATATTGCGGAGAAGAAATGATGAGGAGCCTTTTATTCACCATCTTAATCTCGTGTTTTATCCTTCCCGCCGACGCGCTCGGCAGCGAGGCTCTTCCAGAGGCGTCTTTGTTCTTCACGTCGCAGGAAATGCGCGAAGCCGGAATGCTGACGCGAAAGATCCCCCCCGTCCGTGAGGGCGAAATTCACTTGGGCGCCGTTGTCTATTATGGCCCGGATGACTGGACATTATGGCTGCAAGGCACAAAGTGGACCCCGGAAACGGAACAAAGCGACCTACGTGTTCTGGAAGTGACGGCGAACGATGTTCGTTTGTTATGGCGGGGAGAAAACGGCAAAGAAGCGCAGGAAATCCTTTTGAAACCAAACCAGTCTTTCGAAATCGCGACCGGAAAAGTTATCTCCCAGCCATAGAAGTCAAGTAGGCCAGACGGCTGCGAATGTTTTCGAGGTCAAGATTGCGAGGCAGCGTTTTGTCGTTTTTCTCGTAGGCTTCTACAACTTGCCGGTAAAGTATCGCGGCGCCTTCCCTGTCGGAAACACTGTCATACATGATCGCCAATTTAAGGCGGTAAAGCATGTTTAATGGGGCGATTTCTACAGCACGTCGCTGGTAACGTATGGCCTGGGCAATATTTCCCTGACGCATAAAATTCTGCGCGACAGAAACATGGGCGCCCACACCTTCTTCAACCTTTATCTCCAGAACAGGCGGTAACGTCTTTTGAGATAAAGAAGAATTTGTCGTTGTCGCGTTTACAGCTTCATCGCCCCAAAGTGCGGGCGCATCGGAGTTTAGGGTAATGTCGAAAGGCTCATTTTTTTCCGGAGGCGGGCTAAATCCGTCAATGGCCACCATTTGAAAAGCGCCTAATAAAAAAACAAAAGCTCCGAGGACAACTGCGGACGCAATTTTCTTCACGCTCCACCCCGTGCGAGGAAGAACGACATAAGACACCCGATGTGCTTCTCTTGGGCGTTGATCGTTGGCCGGAATGCGGCGTTTTTTGACGGCAGTCATAAAAAAATTTCTAGCATAGGATGTACTGCAATACGATCCCTTATTGCACACCCATGTAGTAACGCTCTTTTTCTAATTGGTTGTTTTTATTCGTTTTATCCGTTGATGCCTTCCTGTCCCCATGAATGGACAATTATAAGTTGAATCCTTTGCGTGTTATAAATTTCTTTTAGGTGAATCCTGTTTTTGTTTGTTACAAAGATTCGTTAGACATACTTTTTCATGAGTGCCCCATGCTTCCTTCGGACACCCCTATTCTTTTAGTAGATGATGACGTGGTCATGCTTCAGACCACGCAGAAAATCTTAAATGGCGCAGGATATAAAAACATTCAAACCGCCAATAACGGTGAAGAGGCTTTGACTATGATCAAAGCCGTGTTGAACACCGAGAAAATGTACAAAATCATATTTCTCGATTGGGATATGCCGAAGATGGATGGGCTTGCTTTTCTCAAAATCTGCCGTGGCGACCTCGCCCTTAAAGACATCGCCATTATTATGCTGACTTCCTTTACGGATCAGAAAAGCCTCATTCTTGCACTGGGAAGCGGAGCAACGTCTTTTATGACAAAGCCCGTCGCCGCCGAAGCTCTATTAAATAAAGTCGAGCAGATTTCAAATTGGATTGACGCGTAGCGCATTTTAGTCTGGATCCCCGCTTTCAGGCACGGGGGACACAATAAAATGGGCTAAAGGCCCCTATTTTAAAGGGCATTGAAGCCCATTTTATTGTGTCCCCTGCGCTATGTCCCCTGCGCTATGTCCCCTGCGCCACCTTCGCGCGTTGCGCTCGGTTCGTGTGGCATGGATCCCCGCCTTCCGGCTTCGCTAAAGCTACGCCGGACAAGTCGCGGGGATACGCATTTTCCTAAGCTCACCTTCGCGCTTCGCGCTCGGTTCGTGTGGCCTGGATCCCCGCCTTCGCGGGGATATGCATTTTCCTAAGCTCACCTTCGCGCTTCGCGCTCGGTTCGTGTGGCCTGGATCCCCGCCTTCGCGGGGATACGCATTTTCCTAAGCTCACCTTCGCGCTTCGCGCTCGGTTCGCTAAGGAAAATTGCTAGTTTCGGAGCGGCTGTCCTGTTTCGAGCATGTATCGAATACGCGCCGCCGTTTGGGGCATCCGCGCAAGCTTCATGAACTCGCGTTGTTCAAGACCGAGCATCTGCGCCTCCGTCACCGGACGGCGCGGACTAAACCGTATGCCGCACAATACTGCCGCCAGCGCCTTCGCCACAGTTGCATCGTGGGACAGCGCTTTGCCTAGTGCGCGCCAGCTATCGATCATCGATTCAAAAAAGGCGTACTCCGTCGAGCCCGGAAGGTTCAGCTTGAGCGGGAGCGGAGGCTCATAATCTTTAACCATTTGCAGGAGGCGCTGTTTGGCGTCAAACAACAGGCGATCCCTGTTCATCGTGATGCCGTCCGTTTCGCGCAGGTACATAAGATCGCGCGCCTCAAAAGCCGATCTCGACCGCCGCGCCTGACTGATGATTTCAAACGTTTTGCGGACAGGCGTCAGCGTATCGCCGGAGCTGTATTTCTGAAACGCGCGCCCCAACATTTGCGCACATCCGCCCCAACCGGGAACCTCGCCAATCAATACCTCTACGAGACTAAGATACGTTTCGGCATACGCCTGCGCCGCCGAACAATGCATCGTAAGCTCGCAGGCTCCGCCAAGCGCAAGCCCTGCCGGAGCCGAGACAGAAGGAAAGCGCGCAAAACGCAGCGCATGATAGGTTTTCTGGCCTTGCCGGATGATTTGGCGCGTTACGGCATAACTTGCGTCGTCCGTAACTTGAAGGCCTTTTCTCAGATTTGCGCCCGCCGAAAACAAGTTGCTGTCGTTGTAAAAAACAAGGCCTTTATATTTGCCGCCGTTGTTTTCAATCAACGCGATTGTTTCTCTAAGCAACGCAAGGGTGTCAACGTCAAGCGTGTTCATCTTCGTGGTAAACTCAAAGCACAGAACGCCGTCGCCGACATCCCACACGCTCGCAGAGGCGTTCTTGAGCACCGGCGTCGAAGCAAGCTTGATATCTGCCAAAAGAAGGATGCCTTCGGAACGAACGATTGGATTGTATTTTCCTTCGGCCGTCAGAAATTCCTGCTTGCCGTTCTCGACTTTGTAGAAGGACTTGTCTTCCGCTTTTTTCAATAGTTCGGGAACCACACGGCCTTCGGCTTTCAATTTACCGACAAACCATCCGACGCCGAGCTTGTCGATCAGTTCAAACGGACCAAATTCCCAGTTGAACCCAAGGCGCATCGCCGTGTCGATCGCGACAATATCGTCAGCGCTTTGGGGCACAAGCGACGCTGCATAAACCAGCGTATGCGATAAGACAAACCACGCAAATTTTCCGATGCTATCCTGCGCCTCGCATAAAACGCGGAGATTTCCTTTTGCCTCTTCAATCGACTTCGGCTTACCTTCTTTTGAAACGCGGTATTTACCCGTCTTAAGGTCAAGAGCTTCAGTGACTTTACCGACTTCCATCTTTTGGACGCGATAAAATCCGCCCTTCCCTTTGCGCCCCGTGTAGCCTTCTGAAATCATTTTATCGATTAAAGCACGCGGAATGTTGATGGCGCGATAAGCATCGTCCTCCGATAAGGTCGATAAAAGGCTTTTTGCGGATAGCGAAATCAGATCAAGCCCGATGAGATCGATAAGGCCAAACATTCCCGTTTTGGGCATTCCTAAAGGTTTGCCGAAAACGGCGTCCGCCTCCTCAACCGTCAGGCCAAGATCAAACGCGGAGTTCATCCCGCACTGCAGAAAGAAAATGCCAAGGCGATTAGCGATAAATCCAGGAGCGGCTTTGCTCCGGACAACGCCCTTACCAAGAACGTGGTCGCAAAAATCGGTGACACTTTTTATCGCATCCGGACATGTTGTTTCTCCCGCCATAAGCTCGATCAGGCGCATCGTCCTCGGCGGATTATAAAAATGGGTGATCATAAAATCATGCGCAAATTTTTCCGATTGCCCCTGTATCAAACGGGCAAGCGGGATGGTGGATGTGTTGGACGACACAATCGAACCCGCTTTGCGCACGGCATCAATTTCTTTATAGACATCGGATTTTATCTGCTGATCTTCCAGAACGGCTTCGATGATCCAATCAATTTCCGAAAGAATCCCCAGATCGTCTTCCAGATTGCCCGGCGTTATCAGTTTTGCGTTGTCAGGGTGCATAAACACCGACATGTCTTTTCGCATTTTTGCCAGCGCCGTGCTGGCAAGAACATCCCTGTCCTGTGCGCCCTTCGGGACGATGTCGAGCAAAACAACCGGCACGCCCGCATTCGATATGTGCGCAGCGATTTGGCTACCCATAACGCCGGAGCCGATAACGGCAATTCTTTTTATTGGGGAAGTAAACATTTCCTGTGAACCCCCGTGCTTCCGCAGCTAAATATCAAAACAGGGTATTATTGCCTTGTGGCTCATGTTAAAAGGGTAGCATGGCTTTATCAAGAACGGGAATCAATCATGAAGAAGTATAAAGTGGCTGTGGTTGGCGCAACCGGCGCCGTAGGCCGGGAAATGCTGCAAGTACTCGCACAACGAAAGTTCCCTATTTCGGAGGTTATTGCCCTTGCCTCAGGCCGTTCTGCGGGAGATAGCGTCAGCTTCGGCGAAGATGAAGTCCTGAAAGTCCAGGAGTTGGCAAAATACGATTTTAAGGGGACCGATATTTGCCTTTCTTCCGCCGGAGCCAAGATTTCCGAGGAATTTGCTCCCCGCGCAGGCAAGGCAGGATGCGTCGTCATCGATAACACGTCGCAATTTCGAATGGACAAGGACGTTCCTTTGGTGGTGCCCGAAGTTAATCCACAGGATATCGCTCAGTATTCAAAACGCAACATCATCGCCAACCCGAACTGCTCGACGATCCAGATGCTGGTGGCTTTGAAACCGTTGCACGATCTCGCGCGCATCAAAAGAATTGTTGTTGCCACGTATCAATCGGTTTCCGGCGCGGGCAAAGAAGCTATGGACGAATTGTTCAGGCAATCGCGCGCGCTTTTCGTCAACGATGAAATCATCAAAGAGGTTTTCGACAAGCAGATCGCCTTCAACGTCATTCCTCACATCGATGTTTTTATGGAGGATGCCTCGACGAAAGAAGAATGGAAAATGGTCGTCGAAACGCAGAAAATTCTTGATCCTTCAATCAAGGTTTCGGCAACCTGCGTGCGCGTGCCTGTTTTTATCTGCCATGCGGAAGCCGTCAACGTCGAATTCGAAAAACCCCTTAGCCCCGCAGAAGCCCGCGCCGCCCTTAAAAAGGCCAAAGGCATTACCGTCATCGACCGCCCCGAAGAGGCAGCCTTTGTTACACCTGTAGATTGCACAGGCGAAGATAATGTTTTTGTCAGTCGAATTCGTAAGGACGCCTCAATCGAAAATGGCCTGAATCTGTGGGTTGTTGCCGATAATCTGCGAAAAGGGGCCGCCTTGAATGCCGTGCAGATCGCCGAAATTTTGGCAAAAAACTATCTTAAGTAACCCTTTGCGCCTGCGACTTTTTCAAGGCGTTTCCGCGACTTGCGAATCATAGAAACGCATGTTAGCGTTGCCAAACGTACTTTTCCTCATCTCAAAACCAAGAGAAGATAACGCTATGAATGAAAAACTCGTCTATCAAGCCTCGGTGCTTTTTAGCGCCTTAGCTGTGGTTTTACTGGTCGTGAACGTTTCGCTGGCCAGCATAAACCGTTCCAAACAAAACGATGTTGCGCAACGTCAGTCCACGATCGTATCGGGACAAACGCTCGCCCAACTTAATCAGGGTCTTGTCAGAGCGATTGCCGAGACTTCGCTTAAGAACAACGACCTTCAGCTGCGCGACCTTCTCTCGTCGCAAGGCATTTCGTTGAAAAACGACTCGTCAACCAAAAAGTAAGGAGAAACCGCAATGATTTGCGCAAAAGAGATTCCATCACAGTTGCTGTTGCCCGTTTCCCTTATTTCCTTCGCCTTCGCGGGTTTTCTTGCCTTTCAGACGACTTTGCTCATTTCCGACCGCGCGGCCATCAATACCGCGTATGTGGAACAGACCAAAACTCTGGAACAAGTCGAGAAGGTCAGAGGCCAGGCCAGCGCTTTGGTCAAAGGCGTTGTCGATCTTGATAAAAAAGGCAACAAGAATGCACGCTTCATCATCGAGGAGCTGAAGAAAGTGGGCATTAACTTCCAAGACGACGCCGCCCAGGTTGGCGCCGCTCCTGCAAGTGCCGATGTTCCTGCTCCGGCGACAGAAGAAGAACCGAAGCGTTAATTGTTTACTGATTATGGGAAAGGCGGAAAGATTTCTTTCCGCCTTTTTTCTATGCTCTCTTTTCCGACTGCGCTATAAAGCTCAGCGTCACTCAACATAAAATTGGATTGGGCAAAAAGCATGATTTATCTACCTTTTGATGTGTACCCCCTCTTGCGTCCGTTTCTTTTCCTTTTTGATCCGGAAGATGCGCATAAACTTGCTCTTTTTTGCCTCAAATGGGGGGTCATTCCCACTAGAAAAGTGCATAAAGACTCCGTTCTTCGCACGACTTTCTGCGGTATCGACTTCGATCATCCTATAGGTCTTGGGGCGGGTTTCGATAAGCAGGCGGAAATTATCAAATCCATTTTTCAATTAGGCTTTTCCTTTGCCGAAGTCGGCGGCGTCACGCCAAAACCTCAGCCCGGCAATCCTCGCCCTCGCATGTTCCGCCTTAAAGAATCAAAAGCTCTCATCAACCGTTTTAATCTTAACAATCCGGGGTTCGACGTTTTTCAGCGGCGCCTGCAGGCATGGCATAAAAAAAAGACGGGAGAAAAAAACCGTCCTGTCCTTGGCGTCAATATTGCCAAGGGAGATAACTGTACAGACGACGCCGAGGCTTACATTCTCGGCATGAAGAAGCTCGCGCCCTATGTGCAGTTTGTTACGCTCAATGTTTCGTGCCCCAATGAACAGTGTGCGAGACGGCTTGAGGGACACGATCAACTTAAGGAACTTCTTCACCGCGTCAAAGAAGCGCATAACGCCTTAGGCATAAAGCCTTTGCTGTTCATCAAAATATCTCCCGATCAAACGGAACAGCAGGCCAAAGACGTCGCCGAAGTCGCTCTGTCTTCGGGCATCGATGGCCTGATTGTCGCCAATGGAACGGCCTCGCGCCCCGCCTCGATGACTAATCCGGTCGCGAAGGAAAGAGGCGGGCTTTCCGGCAAGCCTTTGTTCGAGATGTCGACCAAACTTTTGGGAACGCTCTATCAGCTGACGGAAGGAAAAATTCCTCTCATCGGCTGCGGCGGCGTTTTCACGGGCGCGGATGCGTATAAGAAAATCCGCGCAGGCGCGACGCTCGTTCAAATCTATACGGGCATGATTTTTGAAGGCTCTGCGATTGTCTCCAGCGTTACAAAAGAGCTTGCCGCCTTGCTCAAGCGCGACGGATTTTCTTGCGTTAACGACGCTGTCGGGGCTGATTTTAGAAAGGGCTGATAGTGAAAAGTTATAAAGAGTTTCCTACTTTTTTCTGCGTCGATCATCCGCTTATTCAACACAAACTGACGCAGATGCGGGAAACCTCATGCAAATCGCTTGGGTTCCGTTCGCTGTTGCGCGAGATTTCTTCACTGATCGGTTACGAAATATCACGCAATTTGCCGATGACGACGCGGCACATCACGACCCCCATCACGGACATGGACGCCCCTTGCCTTGCGACGCCTGACCCTTGCATTGTGCCGGTCTTACGCGCCGGACTTGGCATGGCCGATGGTTTGCTCGATCTTATTCCGACGGCGCAGGTCGGCCACATCGGCGTTTACCGCGACCATGAAACCAAGAAGCCCATCGAATATCTTGTGCGGCTTCCTAAAAACATCGGGCAGAATTTTTTCGTCGTCGATCCGATGCTGGCTACCGGAAATTCGCTTATCCATGTTTGCGATGTTTTGATTAAGCACGGAATCTCTCCCGATAAGATCAGCGTCATGGCTTTGGTCGCAGCGCCCGAAGGCGTCAAGGAATTTGCATCCCATCATCCGACCATACGTGTTTATTGCGCGGCCTTGGACGAAAAACTCAATAGTAACGCCTATATCGTGCCCGGATTGGGCGACGCCGGAGACAGATTATTTGGGACGGAATAATTTTTTAACGCGAATCATGATAGATGTACGCAGCACGCAACGACATGTGCCTTTTCAAAAGAAAACAAATGGGATGCCCGCCTTCGCGGGCATGACGGTGGTTTTGTATGGCTGACTTATTTCCGACCAATTCTAAAAGAAAAGACGCGACTTACGACGCCAACGACATCGAGGTTCTTGAGGGCCTTGAGCCCGTGCGCCGCCGACCCGGCATGTACATCGGCGGAACGGACGAAACGGCCATGAACCACTTGGTCACGGAAGTGCTCGACAACTGCATGGACGAGGCCGTTGCGGGATACGCCTCGTTTATCGAAGTCGAATTGAAGCCCGACAATGTCGTCACGATCCGCGATAACGGACGCGGCATTCCCGTCGATAACCACCCTAAATATCCGGGCAAGTCAGCGCTTGAAGTCATTATGACGATGCTGCACTCCGGCGGAAAATTTTCGAACAAAGTTTACGAAACATCGGGAGGTCTTCACGGCGTCGGCATTTCCGTCGTCAATGCCTTGTCCGAAGAAATGACCGTCGAGGTCGCGCGCGACAAACAACTTTATGTCCAACATTACAGCCGAGGCGCGCCTCAGGGAAAAATCAAGAAGGCAGGCGCCGTCAACAAGCGCGGCACGTCGATTACCTTTCGGCCCGATGTCGATATTTTTGGCTCTAAATGCCATTATAAACCATCCGCCCTGTTCCGCATGGCGCGGTCGAAGGCCTATCTGTTTCGCGGCATCGAAATTCGCTGGAATTGCGACCCCTCGCTCATCAAAGGCGAAGACAAAACGCCGCCTCAGGCTGTTTTGCATTTTCCCGGCGGGCTTTCGGATTATCTGTCTTCGACGCTGGATGCTCGCGAGACGCTGACGCCGCAGATGTTCTCCGGCGTCGCGGATTTGCCTGACAATCAAGGACGCGTCGAATGGGCCGTCGCGTGGCCTGTCGATGGCGAAGGCTTTTGCAGCTCTTATTGCAATACCGTTCATACTTCCCAAGGCGGCACGCACGAAAGCGGCATGAGGTCGGCTTTGCTTCGCGGCTTGCGCGCTTACGGCGAATTGATCGGCAATCGCCGCGCGACGGCGATTACGGGCGACGAAGCTTTCGGCAATGCCGCCGTTTTGCTGTCACTGTTCATCAAGAATCCGCAATTCCAAGGCCAGACGAAAGAAAAACTGGCGACGATGGAGGCTTTTCGCCTCGTCGACCAAACGGTCAAGGATCACCTTGACCACTGGCTCGTTGCCGATGCCATGAGCAGCAAAACCCTGCTCGACCAATTGATTTTCAGGGCTGAGGAGCGCACGCGCGCCTTGCAAGCCAGAGATATGGCGCGCAAATCGGCTACGCGCAGATTGCGCCTTCCGGGAAAATTGGCGGATTGTTCGCAAAACGCGGCGCTCGACACTGAAATATTCCTTGTCGAAGGCGACAGCGCCGGAGGCTCGGCCAAGCAAGCCCGCAAACGCGAGACACAGGCTATTCTGCCACTGCGCGGAAAGATTCTGAACGTCGCGAGCGCGTCGGTCGATAAATTGCGCGCCAATCAGGAAATTCAGGATTTAACGCAAGCCTTGGGATGCGGCATCGGGTCGGAGTTTAAGCTCGACAAACTGCGCTATGACCGCATCATCATCATGACGGACGCCGACGTCGACGGCGCGCATATCGCTTCGCTTCTCATGACGTTCTTTTACCGCGAGATGCCCGGACTGATCACGGCGGGACATGTGTATCTGGCTATGCCGCCGTTGTATCGCATTTCCCAAGGCAGCACGACGCACTACGCCCGCGACGACGACCATAAGGATGAATTGCTCAAGACGGAATTTAAGGGTCGCGGCAATATCGAGATCAGCCGGTTTAAAGGCCTCGGCGAAATGATGCCCGCGCAATTGCGCGAGACGACGATGGATCCCGCCACGCGCTCTCTTTTGCGCGTCGTGATTGCCAAAAAGGGCGAGGACAGCCAAGAGGAAATAAAGGAAACCGAAGACCTCGTCGAAAGGCTGATGGGACGCAAGGCCGAGCTTCGCTTCCAGTTTATCCAGGAAAACGCGCGGTTCGCGCAGGATGTGGATGTGTGAAACATCTTGTCATTCCCGCGAAAGCGCAAATGACAAAGAAAATAAATTGAACAAAAAACAATAGTTAGCCCATTTTCTTGATTAATATTCTCAGCAACAAACACACTCTTTCCACAAGCGATATATTCACAACCGCCTGCATTTCCTTGTTTTTTGCGCCTTGATATGGTCACTTTGCGTCACCATATACGCTTTTGCTTATGAATATTCGGAAGGACTTTTGAATGGAAACCCAACCTCCCGCCGGCGGCGCTATGTACCCCGTATTGCCGCTGCGCGACATCGTCGTGTTCCCCCATATGGTTGTGCCTCTGTTTGTCGGGCGCGAGAAGTCCGTGCGCGCGCTTGAAGACGTGATGCAGGACGACAAGCATATCCTCATGCTGACCCAAAAAAATCCCTCGCAGGAAGATCCGACATCCGACGATCTTTATACCGTGGGCACCATCGGCATAGTCTTGCAGCTTTTGAAATTGCCCGACGGAACGGTCAAGGTTCTGGTCGAAGGAACCCATCGCGCCAAGGTCACCAAGTTTGCGCAGAATCCAGGTTTCTTTCAGGCTTTTGCCGAACCGATTGACGAGTTTGTCGGAGACAGGGGCGAATTGGACGCCATCGCCCGCGCCGTTGTCGGCCAGTTCGACCAATACATTCGCCTGAACAAAAAAATCACGCCCGAAGTCCTTGTGACCGTCAACCAGATCGACGATCCGGCCAAGCTCTCCGACACCATCGCCGCGCATCTGGCGCTCAAGATTCCCGAAAAGCAGGCGCTTTTGGAAACGGCTTCGGTCAACAAGAGACTTGAGAGCATTTTCGGCTTTATGGAAGGCGAGATCGACGTTCTGCAAGTCGAAAAGAAAATCCGCACGCGCGTCAAGAAGCAGATGGAAAAGACCCAGCGCGATTATTATCTGAACGAGCAGATGAAGGCCATTCAGAAAGAGCTTGGCGAGGGCGAAGACGGCAAGAACGAAGCCGACGAATACCAAACGCGCATCAACGAAAAGAAACTGAGCAAGGAAGCCCGCGAAAAAGTCGACTCCGAGCTTAAGAAGCTGAAAAGCATGAGCCCCATGTCGGCGGAATCCACTGTCGTGCGCAATTACCTCGACTGGATTTTAGGCATTCCGTGGCAGGAGCGCACGCGCGTGCGCCGCGATCTGAAGGGCGCGGAGAAAATCCTCAACGAAGACCATTATGGCCTCGACAAGGTCAAGGAGCGCATTCTTGAATATCTCGCCGTTCAACAGCGTCAGAACAAGATCAAGGGCCCCATTTTGTGCCTCGTGGGGCCTCCGGGCGTCGGCAAAACGTCGCTGGGCAAATCCATAGCCCGCGCCACAGGCCGCAATTTTGTTCGTATGTCCCTAGGCGGCGTGCGCGACGAAGCCGAAATTCGCGGCCATCGCCGCACCTACATCGGATCGATGCCGGGCAAGGTTGTTCAAGGCATGAAGAAGGGGAAATCCTCCAACCCCCTTTTCCTGCTTGATGAAATCGATAAGCTCGGCGCGGATTGGCGCGGCGATCCCTCCTCGGCATTGCTGGAAGTGCTGGATCCCGAACAGAACCATCTGTTCAACGATCATTATCTGGAAGTCGATTACGACTTGTCGGACGTTATGTTCGTCTGCACCGCCAATACGATGAAGATGCCCCAGCCTCTCTTGGACCGCATGGAGATCATTCGCCTGTCGGGCTATACCGAAGACGAAAAAATCGAAATTGCCACAAGGCATCTTATGCCCAAAATTCAGAAGGAACATGGATTCAAGAAGGGCGAGTTTTCAATGTCGGAGGACGCGATCCGCGACCTTATCCGCTACTACACGCGCGAAGCCGGCGTTCGTAATCTGGAACGCGAAATCGCCAATCTGGCCCGCAAATCGCTTAAGGAAATCGTCAGCGGTAAGACTAAAACCATACATATCACGCGCCGCAATCTCGAAAAATACTCAGGCGTCAAACGCTTCAGGTACGGCGAAGTCGAGCCTGAAGATTTGGTCGGCGTCACGACGGGCCTTGCATGGACGGAAGTCGGCGGCGAATTGCTGACGATCGAAGCCGTCGCCATGCCCGGCAAAGGCAAAGTCACGACCACCGGCAAACTGGGCGACGTGATGAAGGAATCCGTGCAAGCCGCGGAAAGTTACGTCAAAGCCCGCGCCATCGCGTTCGGCGTTAAGCCGACGTCGCTCGATAAACGCGATATCCACGTTCACGTCCCCGAAGGCGCCACGCCTAAGGACGGGCCATCCGCAGGCGTGGCGATGGTAACCTCCATTGTTTCCGTCTTAACCGGCATTCCGGTGCGCAAAGACGTGGCCATGACCGGCGAGATCACGCTGCGTGGGCGCGTTTTACCGATAGGCGGGCTTAAGGAAAAACTGCTTGCGGCGTTGCGCGGCGGCATTACGACGGTGCTCATCCCCAAGGAAAACGAAAAAGACCTGACCGAAATTCCGGACAACGTCAAAAAGGGAATGAGTATTCTTTTAATGAATACCGTGGACGAAGTGTTGAAGCACGCGCTTGTGCGCCCTGTCGTGCCTATCGAGTGGGATGAAAATGCCGAAAATGCTGCAACGGCTGCTGCGGGATCAAAAGGCGGCGGCGGCGCGGAAGAGGTTGTGAAGCATTAAGGTTGAGGATCTTTAGAGATCGCACATGCACCGCATCCACAAGGACGGCGGACATCAAGCCATACGGCAAAGACTCCTCCCGTTACAGCGGCACTGATCATTAGACAGTATGAGGCGTTCAAAAATGCCGCGGCGAGAAATTGTTGGCCATGAGCGGCATAATACATAGAGGCTATTCCAAAACCAATAACATCAGTCACCTGCGCGCCACATCCATATCTAATGACGTCCTTCGGATCCAATGCATCTAGTTTGTCAGAGACCTTTATACCAACACGGGATAATATATTTTTTGCTTCTTTTCCAAATTCCGGCATTTTCATATTGGCCTCCTATAAAATTATCCTTTTTGTCTCATAATCCTCGCCTTATCCCGCGCCCATTCGCGGTTTTTAATCGCTTCGCGCTTGTCGCGTTGCTGCTTACCTTTGGCAAGACCAATTTCGATTTTGGCGATGCCACGTTTGTTGAAATAGACGCCTAAGGGAACGAGCGTCATGCCCTCGCGCTTAACCGCACCCAGCATTTTGCTGACTTCGCGTTTATGCAAAAGGAGCTTTCGCGGACGGCGCGTTTCGTGCTGAAGATGCTCGCCTGCGCTTTTATATTCCGGAATGTAGGCGTTGATCAGAAAAATGGCGCCTTCCTTGGGCGTCGCAAAGGCTTCCTGAATACTGGCCTGACCTGAACGTAAAGATTTGACCTCGGTGCCAACCAGCATGATTCCGGCTTCGACCGTACTTGTAATAAAATAGTCATGCCGCGCGCGGCGGTTTAGCGACACATACTTTTGTGCGAGGGCTCTTTCTTCGGCTTTTGTCTTCATAATAATACATATTTACCCGACACAAGGGTTGGCGTCTATCCATGAATCTGTATAGGATAAGCCTTACCGCTAACCCCTCCCCTAACCCCTCCCTCAGGGGGAGGGGAATTCGGTGGGGAATGCGGCAAGCTTTGTTCTTAATTCTTCATGCCCCCATCGATTATGTCCCGTTTTGCTTTCCTTTTGCTCTCCCTCCTCGTTTTTTCCATTCCTGCCCAAGCGGCAGTCGATCATGACACTTATTATCGTAACGCTTTTGCCGCCATCAATGCGGGAAAGCCGGATTTAGCCGAAACCTTGGCCGCGCGGGGGCCCGACCCGGTTCTCAATAAGGTTCTGCGCGGCTCCGCCATGGCGCTGGCGGATAACAATTATTCATTCGAAAAAATCAACGCTTTCATCTCGAACAATCCAAATTGGCCGACCCTTAAAGCCATTCGGGAAATGGCTGAACAAAAAATCCCGACGACGCTGTCGCCCGCGCAAGTTGTGGATTGGTTTTTACAGCATCCGCCTATAACGCTTGACGGCCTCTATCGCCTTGTTGAAGCGTTCGATCAACTTGGCCTTGGCGAACAAGTTCAAAAAACCGTTCGCGCGCATTGGATTGAAGGCAATTTCCGCCATGAAGAGCAAACCGCTTTTTATGCCCGCTTTGGCTCTTTACTAAGCAGCAAAGATATGGATGCGCGCGTGGATCGCCTTATATGGGAGAACGATCGCGTTCAAGCACAGCGCATGTTGCCCTATTTGGGACAGACTTCAAAAATCGTTGTGGGCGCGCGCCTTGCCTATGCAACAAAACAAAGAAACGCGGCTTCCTGGCTGGATCGCATTCCTCCTGAAGCCCAAAACGATCCCGGGCTTATGTGCCAACGCCTGAAAGGGCATGTCAAAAACAAGGACGACGACGACGCCAACGAAATTCTGCTTAACGCGCCGGTTGAGCTTGGAAACGCCAGCGCGTGGTGGGAACAACGCAACATCATGGTGCGCCGCGCGATCGAAGCGAGAGATCATGATCTCGCCTATCGCCTCGCCTCGCGCCACGGACAAAAGGATCCGCAATCTTTGGTTCCAGCCGAGTTTTTGAGCGGTTGGCTCGCTTTACGCTTTTTGGATAAGCCCGACGCCGCCCTGCGGCATTTTCAGAGTCTCTATGACAATGCCTCAACGCCGATATCCCGCGCGCGCGGCGCCTATTGGGTGGGACGTTCTTTTGAGGCTCTCGATAATAAAAGAGAAGCCGAAAAAGCTTATGAAAACGCCGCTTCGTTCAGCACAACTTATTACGGCCAATTGGCGATGACCCGCCTTGATGCCGAGCCTATCTTGGTCGCAAAATCGGATCCTCCCCCGCCCGAATCCGCCCGCGCCGCGTATTTTGCGCAAGACGGCATTCGCGCCATCGAACGCCTTGCCGATATCGGAGAATCCGGCAGAGCCAACGTTTTCTTCCGTGCGGCGGCTATAAACGCCTCAAAGCGCGAAGAGTTTATTCTTCTAACCGAAATTGCAGGGCGCATTCATCGCCCCGACTTGGGCATTCAGGCCGTTAAAGCCGCGAACCAGAAAAATATCCTTGTGCTCAATGGGGGCTTCCCCCTCATCAGCATGCGCATCCCCACGCCGCCCGAACCCGCGCTCACCCACGCCCTGATCCGGCAAGAAAGCACTTTTAATCCCGATGCCGAAAGCTCGGCCGGAGCGCGCGGATTGATGCAGCTGATGCCGCGCACTGCAAGAGAAGTGTGCAGAAAAATCGGCATTCGATACAGGGAGTACGATTTAGGCGAACCCGTCTATAACCTCCGGATAGGAACCGCTTTCGCCGCTCAACAAATCAACCGCTTTGACGGCTCTTACATTCTGGCATTGGCCGGATACAATGCGGGGCCTGTTCGCGTCCACGAGTGGATCGAGCAATTCGGAGATCCGCGCGATAAGGATGTCGACCCCATCGATTGGGTTGAATTAATCCCGATTCAGGAAACGCGCAATTACATACAAAGGATTATCGAAAGCCTGCAGGTCTATCGCGCAAAACTCGCGGGAGGACAGGCGCGTCTCTTGATTATCAATGACTTGAAGAGATAATCCGCGATCGTTTCGTATGGGAGCGTTCAGCTCCCATACGAAGCGTGAATCGCCGGATTTTCATTAATATATCCGTTTCGCCGTTTATTCTGTCCCCGTTTTTTGCTAGGATGTCCCGCTTCATTAAGGGGGTTCATATGCCTTCCGAGTGGCTCTATCTGTGTATCGGCGTCATCATCCTGTCCGTCGCAGGATTTGTCTGCATGGCCGTCCTTTGGCTGCGCAAATTACGCGAGAGCGTCATTGCCTCTTTAAGCGAAGTGGCGGAACAGCAAATTCGCTCTGCTCAACGCACATGCGAATCCATAGCTCAAATCCAGAAGCAACAGGACACTTATAATCAGCAGATTCACTCTCTGGCACAGGCGGGGCTGAGACTGCAGCAAGAGATATCAAGTGTTTCGAACCGCCTGAGCAACACGCAGTCGGAAAACGTCCGCGGCGGGCAGACGCTGCACTAGCGCAAAAACTTTTATTTGGGTGGCAGAATAACGTCGATCAGGAGCGCTTGACGATATGGTCGATTTCTTTTTGCACCAGCCGCTCGACAACGGTAGGCAAGTTCTTCTCGAGCCAATCTTTCAACAACGGACGCATCAACTCGATCACCATATCTTCAAGCGTGCGGCGGCCATTGCCCACGAATGTCGCGCTGCTGGGCGACGAAGACAGGCGTTCGATTTCTATCGTGTTCGCCAAAGACGAAAGCGTTGACGCCGCCGTGCTCGCAACAGGTTCGGAAATTAAAGCTTCCGCCGGAGCTTTCGGCGCCGGTGGCGGCGACGGGGGTGGCGGAGGAGGCGGCGGTGGAGGGGGCGGCGGAGGTGGAGGTGGAGGGGGCGGAGCTGCGGCTACAGGCTCCTTTGGGGCATTAACATCCTTCACAGAACCATCCTCTTGAATCACTTGCGTTAATTCCAAAACTTCTTCCTGCGGCGCTGGTTCGGCTTCTTTGGGCGCGGCTTCGGCGGGCGGATTATCATCAGAGATAATTTTGCGAATAGATGCAAGTATCTCTTCCATCGATGGATCGGCATTAGGCTCGGTGTCTTCAGCCATTGGGTTCTCTCAAACTGGGATATCCGCACGAATCGAGACAAGTACAACAGCGGAAGTCTATCGGTTTTTAACCTTGTTGCAAGATGGAAACAAAGGGAAAATCGCATTTTGGCAAAAAACCCTGTGCTGCCGCACTAGACCGAGCTTTTAGAAGATTCAATTCCTGCGTACTCGTAAGCCGTGAGAAAAATTCCTGCCGTCTTTTGCGGAAGAAAAACCGAGTCGTAGTGACAAATATTCTTGTAATTCAACGAAATTACGCTGTTGCGCTTCCTCCCCCTGCCCTTTATACATAGCCCCCGATTCCCTGGTAGCTCAGCGGTAGAGCAGGTGACTGTTAATCACCGGGTCGGCGGTTCGATCCCGTCCCAGGGAGCCACCCTGCGCTAAAGCTTCGGGTGGCAAGCCATTTATCTCAATTTTCATAAAGTCCCTTGCCAATTTCTTTGTTGCGGCGAGACTAGAGCCAGTCAAAAAGCAACAGACAAGGTTCTTCGTTCAATGCCCTGCGCCCCCCTTCCCTCGCCTCTTGCCCGCATAACATTGCGAGCCGTTTCGGCACCCACGCTGCAAAAGATGATCGACGCCCTCATGCGCAAGATGCAGGGTCGGCATCCGCGCTTGTTTCAAAATCTTGAGCGTTTGGACGCGGCTTCGATCTGCTTTGAGCCTTCCGATGTCCCGCATCGCTTTCTTTTGACCTTTGGACGCGACGGAAACTCCTTTGTCGTTATGGATTCTAAACAAGACGCCTGCGACGCGCGCATTAAGGGGAAACTCGACACCCTGCTTAACATGCTTGAAGGGCGTATCGACGGCGACAAATTGTTTTTTTCGCGCGACATCGAGATATCGGGGAACACCGCCGCCGTCGTCGCCTTGCGCAACACGCTCGACCGCGAAGAAATTGATTTGCTGGACGATGTCGCGTCGCTGTTTGGCCCCTTCAAGTCGCCCGTCCGAGAGGCCGTTTTGCTTGCCGATTGCATCGCGCGACATATTAGAGACCGCCGTGGAATCATGAAATGAGCCGATCTCGGATATTGAGGCGAAAAACGCGTTTTTCGAGAACCGCAGCGCAAGCGTACGTTAAAGGTACGTGCGCAGCGGAAGCGCAGAAAAACGCGTTTTGCAGCCCAAGAGACGAGATCGGCCTGCTTGAGCTTGTTTGTCCTGCAGGTACGCCCGCAGCCTTGCGCGCCGCGATAGATGCAGGAGCCGATACCGTATACTGCGGCTATCGCAATTGCACGAATGCGCGCAATTATCCGGGCTTAAACTTCGATCAGGACGAGATGATTGAAGGCGTTTCTTATGCGCACGCGCGCGGGCGCAAAGTCCTTGTCGCCGTCAATACCTTCCCGCGCGCGGGGGAAGAAAAACCGTGGCACAAGGCCATCGACGACGCGGCGGAGGCCAAAGCCGACGCCGTCATTCTGGCCGACATCGGCGTTTTGGATTACGCAACGCGGCATTATCCCAAGTTGCGGCGACATTTGTCGGTGCAGGCCTCTGCAGCCAACGCCATGTCCATTTCCTTCTATCGGGATAAGTTCGATGTCAAACGCGTCGTCCTGCCGCGCGTGTTGTCCATAGAGGACATTGCGGCGCTGATCAAAAAAACAGGTATAGAAACGGAAGTGTTTGCGTTCGGCAGCGTCGGGCCGATGTCGGAAGGACGCTGCTTTTTGTCGTCTTACATGACGGGGCTATCCCCAACCAGCGAGGGCGTATGCGCGCCTGCCGCCTCCGTTTCTTACAAAGAATGCGGCGACGGAATGAAATCGTGTCTTGGATGTGTGACATTGAATAAATTTTCTTCAGGCGAGCCCGCCCCCTACCCCACACCCTGCAAAGGCAGGTATGTGGCGCGCGGCAAGGCTTCGTATCTTTTCGAGGAACCCATCGGCCTCAATGCCATCGATATTCTGCCGCAATTAAAAGCCGCGGGCGTTACGGCGCTGAAAATCGAAGGCCGCCAGCGCAGCCGCGCCTATGTCGCCGAGGTCGTCGGAACGTTCCGCAAAGCTTTGGACGCCTTGGCGCAAGGCAGCACTAAATCATTCGTCAATGATTTGAAAAACGTCGCCGAAGGCGGGCGCGAAACATTCGGCGCCTATAAAAAGGGGTGGAGATGAAGAATCCGCCCGCAAAAACACTTAAAAAATCAAGCAAACTGACTCTCGGCCCGTTGTTCTTCAACTGGCCGCCCGAAAAGCGGCGCGATTTTTATTACCGCATCGCGGACGAAGCGGATATCGACATCGTTTATCTGGGTGAAGTCGTTTGCTCGAAGCGCGAGCCGTTTTTTGAGAAGTTTTTGCCGAAAGTTGCCGAGCGTTTACGCAACGGGGGGAAAGAAATGGTTCTTTCGACGCTCGCGCTTGTCACGACAGAACGCGAAATGAAGGCGATTACCGAACGCGTCAAACAAGCTTTTCTGGTCGAGGCCAACGACGTTGCGTGTTTGCAGGCGTTGAACGGAAAACCCCATGTTATAGGGCCTTTTATCAATGTTTTTAACGAAAGCGCCCGAGATTTTCTGATCCGCAACAAAGCCAAGCGCATAGTTCTGCCTGTCGAAATTCCGGCGACCTCCATTAAAATCGTCGCCAGCAAAAGCAAAACCGAAACGGAGGTCATGGTTTTTGGACGCCAGCCTTTGTCGGTCGCCATGCGGTGCTATCACGCTCGTGCGCATGGGCTGAACAAAGACTCCTGCCAATTTGTTTGCGGAAAAAGTCCGGACGGCCTTGCGGTTGATACAATGGACAAGCAGCCGATTTTAACCATCAACGGCACACAGACTCTTTCGCATGGCTATGGCGTGTTGCTGAACGAGCTGGCGGCGCTCCAAAAAATGGGCGTCACGCATTTTCGCCTTTCGCCACAGGACATAGATATGGTCGGGGTCGCCGCGCTCTATCGCGCCGTCTTAGATAAAAAATCCTCGCCCAAAGAAGCGCTCGCAAAACTCAAAAAACTGACGGGCAATGTGCCGTATGTGAACGGGTTTTATTATGGGAAAGAAGGATTAATGTTTGCAAAAAATTAACGATCAAACTGTTTGCTTCATAAACAAAATTTTGAAAACAGTTTGATAGATGTAATCTTTTTACTGCCAACTTTAAAAATTATATTAACAATATTTAAACCGTAGTTTGTTATATTACGTGCATTAAAGCATAAAATGCACTTTGGTTTTATATAACTTTTTTGCGAGTGTTTTTAGAAAAAAGGGAATTGAATATGTCCCCCAAAATTCAGTGTTACATTCCGCCATCCATACGTGCCGCCAGAAATGGCGCTGAGGGTATTAGAGCTTTTGCAGAAGCAGGCGGTAAGTTTACAGACGAAGAAACAGATAGTTTGGGCATTACGGCTGCTATGTACGCCGTATCTGAAGGTTCTGCAGCCATCAAGGCTTATTCGGAAGCCGGTGGAAAATTTACCGATAAGGCTGACCATCAAGGCATCACGGCAGCCATGCGTGCTGCCAAAAATGGCGCTGAGGATATTAAAGCTTTTGTCGAAGCCGGCGGTAAGTTTACAGATCAACAGGACGAGGACATGGGCTGGACAGCAGCTATGTATGCCTGTGAAGGGGGAAATCCAGAAAACATCAAGGCTTATGTGAAAGCAGGTGGAAAGTTTACGGATCAACAAACCTTCGACGGGTCAACAGTTGCCACAATTGTCATCTTTTACGGAGCTGAAGGTATAAAAGCCTACGCGGAAGCCGGTGGAAAGTTTACGGATCAACCGGACAAGGAGGGCAAGACACATTCCATGTACGCTGCCGAAGCAGGGGATGAGGCTGCGAAGGCTTTTGAGGAAGCCACAAATCACCGTGATGGCAACGACCCTGAACCGAGAATACCTACCCAGCGTCCGGCCTCAAAGTATACCCTTCGCCCCGCACCGTGATCAAATAACGCGGGTTTTTGGCGTCGGCTTCGATTTTGCGGCGCAGCCGCGTCACCTGCACGTCGATAGTGCGGTCGTTAATTTCCTGCCCTGCCGCGCTGCGCTCAACCAACGTTTCGCGGCTCAACACCTGCCCTTGCGCATCGGCCAGCGCGCGCATAAGCGCCGCCTCCATGCCCGTCAGCACGACGACTTCATCGGCGGATTTAAGCTCATTGCGTTCGGGATCATACGTCCACGCCCCCAAATGAAGTTCTGTTTTGGCGGCGGCTTTCGGTTTCGGCGCGCGGCGCAAAATGGCGTTGATGCGCAGCAATAACTCACGCGGCTCGAACGGTTTCATCAGATAATCGTCGGCGCCCGCTTCAAGCCCTTCAATGCGGTCATCCGTTTCGCCTTTTGCCGTAAGCAAAAGAATGGGCAACGGACGCAGCGACGTATCGGCCTCGCGCAAGGCGCGGGTCAGGTCAAACCCGTTTTCGCCCGGCATCATAACGTCCAGAACCATAAGATCGAAGGCAAGGCTTTTGAGTTTTGCGCGGGCATCCGCAGCGCTTTTCGCCGTCGCAACGATGAATCCCTGATCGCTCAGATAGCGCCCCAAAAGGCTGCGCAACCGCGTGTCGTCGTCAACGACAAGGATGTGAGGGGCAAGAGAGAGAGACACGGAAAAGCCTATGCTGATTCAGGAAACGCTCATCGCCGCTATATCAAACGGTTACCCGTTAGCAGGTGTCTTCAAAGAATAAAGTGTGGTCGATACGCCCGTCGATCTAGCGACAATGGTTATGATTTCTTCCCCACACTTACACAATTTTTCCGCCGCTTCCAACGTATGAATTCCAGTTATAGCCTTCTTGCTGGTCGCAACAACAACATAGGCTTTATTGCTCTCAGAAGGATCTACAATGGCGCGCCTGACATTTTCTCTGGAAACACCCATTGGGCCAAAACCAAACTGCCTGAAAGACTGATGGTATTTGATGGTTTTCTCAAAATGTTCAAGCTCCGTATTTTCGCTGGGTTTAACTAAAATAACTTCTAAAATAGCCATTTTACCTCCGATTGAAATAACATCTAACTCCTTGGATAAACTAGGCACCCCATTTTGCCAAGTCAATATCCTGTAAAAACGGGCGTATATTTAGCTTTTTCTCTCCACCACAAACCTTGCGACCTCTTCAAGATGCTTTGCGCGGCCGCCAAATACCGACAAATGGTTAATGGCTTGTTCCGACAAAAGCTTGGCTTGCGAGCGTGCGCGTTCGGCCCCCAAAATCGTGACAAACGTCGCTTTGCCCGCCACCGCATCGCGGCCCACCGGCTTGCCGGTTTCGGCCTCATTTCCTTCGGCATCGAGCAAATCGTCGATAATCTGGAACGCCAAGCCGAGATCATGCGCATAGGCGCGAAGCGCGTTGCTGTGCTGCGTCGAAGCCTTGCCCAAAATGGCTCCGGCCTCGGTCGAAACGGCAATCAGCTCGCCCGTTTTCATGCGCTGAAGGCGCGTAATCGCGCCGATGTCGAGTTCCGTGGTTTCCGCTATCAAATCAAGCATCTGACCGCCCACCATGCCTTGCATACCCGACGCTCTCGCCACTGCGGAAACAAGGCGGCAACGCACCGCAGGATCTTCGTGCGTGCGCGGGTCGGAGAGTATTTCAAACGCGACCGTCAGCAACGCATCGCCCGCCAGAATAGCCGTCGCTTCGTCGAATTTCTTATGGACAGTCGGGCTGCCGCGCCTCAAATCGGAATTGTCCATCGCCGGCAGATCGTCATGCACCAAAGAATAACAATGCACGCATTCAATGGCCGCCGCCGCGCGCAAAGCGCATTCATCGCTGACGCCAAAAATGCGCGCCGAACTCATGACCAAAAAAGGGCGCAGGCGCTTGCCGCCGTTAAGCGTCGCATACCGCATTGCCTCGAACAGTTTGTTTTCCGGAAATTCGGACTTCGGCAAAAGACGTTCAAGCGCATGAACCACCGCGTTAGCGGACTCGGACATCGCGGAAGCAAGATTGGGGCTGACTGAGGGCATGGGAAAAAGGGGGTTGGGTTTAAGAATTAAACGGTTTGGACGAAACGATGCCGTCAGCGCCGACGGTTATCTGCTCGATCTTGGCCTGAGCCTCGCGCAGTTTCGACTCGCAATGCCTTTTCAGCATAGCGCCGCGTTCGTATGCTTTGATCGCGTCGTCGAGCTTGGCCTTGCCGTCTTCAAGCTGCTTGACCAACTTTTCAAGTTCGGACAAAGCCTCTTCAAAACCAAGGGCGGCAATATCGGCCGGAACGGGGGGCACAGTTTCCTTCATGGGCGGGGACTTTAGGATTTTGGCCCTTTAAGCGCAAGTAAGAAGAACCGCGCTTGACTCCTCTCTGGGCATTAAGAATACTCATTATTATTCAAGGTTCCGTCCCTCCTAAGGAGCTGCAATGACAAATTTTACATATTCTCAAGCCGCCCTTGACCGTTTACAGAAATCCGATATCGACATTTTTAACGCCTTGATGGGCGAAGAGACCCGCCAAAGCGAAGGCATTGAACTTATTCCTTCCGAAAATTACTGCTTCCCGGAAGTCTATGCCCTGCTCGGCTCCGTCTTTAACAATAAGTATTCCGAGGGATATCCGGGCAAGCGTTATTACGGCGGACAGGAAAACACCGACACGGTAGAAACGCTGGCCCGCGAGCGCGCCAAAAAAGTTTTCCGCGCCGAGCATGCGAACGTCCAGCCCCTTTCCGGCTGCCCGATGAACGAAGCCGTTTACTTCGGCCTTCTGCAACCCGGCGATGTGATTTTGGGCATGGAGTTGACTCACGGAGGCCATCTGTCGCATGGGCATCCCATCACCAACATGGCGAAGATTTTTAAATTTGCCCGTTATCGCACGGAAATTCCCAGCGGCCTTATCGATCTCGATAAAGTCCGCAAGGTCGCGCTGGAGACAAAGCCGAAGCTTATCATCTGCGGCCATTCGTCTTATCCGCGCGAATACGACTACGCGGGCTTCAGAAAAATCGCCGACGAAGTCGGCGCATTGTTAATGGCCGACGTAAGCCATCTGGGCGGCCTGATCGCAGGCGGCGCCTTGAAGAACCCGATGGACTTTGGGTTCGACGTCGTGACGACGACGACGCATAAATCTTTGCGCGGCCCGCGCGGCGGCATGATTTTGTGCAAGAAGCAGCACGCGGCCGTCATCGACAAATCGATTTTCCCAGGCATGCAGGGAGGGCCGCATATGCATGCGATCGCGGCCATCGCGACGACGCTGAAGCTGGTTCAAACCGACGACTACAAAGCTTATGCCCAACAGGTTCTCGCCAACGCGCAAGTATTCGCCAAAGAGCTCATCGCGGGAGGCGCGCATTTGGTCACGGGTGGAACCGAGAACCATCTGATCGTCATCAACACGGCGACAGGGTTCGGCATCACGGGCGATATTGCCGAAAAGGCGCTTGATCGCGTCGGCATCACGCTCAACAAGAACGTCATTCCCGACGATCCGAATCCGCCCATGAAGCCCAGCGGCATCCGCTTCGGCACGCCCGCCGCCACGTCGCGCGGCATGAAGGAACCGGAAATGAAGCAGCTCGCGACTATCATGCTTCAAGTTCTGCGCAAGCCGAACGACGACGCTCTGCTCATCAAACTTCGCGACGAAACACGCACGATGTGCAAGCGGTTCACCGTTCCCGGACTCGGTGACGCGAAGAAAAATTAATCTCGCAAGCTGCGCGCAAAGAAATCGCGGGCATAGCGAAACAAAAAACCCTTCAACCATTACCATCGCGAAACAATGTGTGACTCGAACAGCACATCGCATGAGATAAACTTAAATTTGATTCATCATTGTGAATTTCTCCTTAACTGAAAGTAATTCCTCGGCTAAAAGATTCACACGATTAGTCAAGACAAATACCTCGTTAGTCGCCTCCGTACAGTCGAATCGAATCCTTAAACTTTCATCGCGGAGTTTGTCTCTTGAATCTTGAAGACCTCCAACATCAAAAGCAACTGAGTGGCGCCTCTTCTTGCGCGCGGAGCGGTGCATGAACTTGCGCCTCAACGCAGCCAACACGAATGACCTTTCGATCAAGGCTCCTCCGGCCTCGGCGCGCAGTCCTCTTTTGCTTGAGTGGCTCACGCGTCTGACGCGTCCGGGTTTTTCTCTCGATCTTCTTTCTCTCCCGCTTAACCGCAAGGACCATTCTTCGGCCGTCGACAAAGAACCTCACACCGACGACTGGAACACCATCGCTCACATTTGCGGCTATGGACTGAAAGATTTTTTTGAAGCGAATTCTCTGCTGCCCCTCACCGCCGCCGAGATTGATTATTTCCGCCGCAATCACCGCGGAACCGAAAATCATGTCAGCCGCGATTTTTTGACGGCGCAAACCGAGCTGCCCTCGCCTCTCGCCGAATTGTACGGCCTATACAGGCATCGCGCGCGCATCGACGCCGAGGCGGCCTTATGGGTCGCGCAGTCGACAAACTCCACACGCGTGGCCTCGATCATGGCCGATCTGCTCGCCATCGGCGCCTTTGCGAACGGCCTTGAATACGTCAGTTACATGAGCGTCACGTATTCCGTGCCTTGCGCCTTCGATACGTCGGCGGAAATCGACCGCGCCAATGAAGAGGCGTCGCGGCGGCTCGCTTTGCCTCCCGATCATCCCTCGCATTTGTTGAAGCTGAAACCCGATGAACTTGGGGTTCTTGCCTCCTCCATTGCCGAAAGAAGCGCTATGCCCCCCGTCGATTTTCTTGAGAAGGCCAATCTTCTTTCCGAAGCGCGGCAGGATGTCACGCGCCTGCCCAAGAAACTCCATTTTTCGACCGTCGTCGTCGAACACGACTTGCCGATGCAGGCGCTTTGGGCGGAGCGTCTCATTAACGCCTACATCCACCTTTTCCCAAATTGGATTCTCCCTTTGCCGGAAGTTCAGGCGGGGTTGAGCTAGTCATGTCCGACCAACCTTCGCAAAAATATTTTCCCGTCAGCTGGGAAGAGCTTCACCGCAACGCCAAAGCCTTGGCGTGGAAACTCCATGATTTGGGGCCGTGGAAAGGCTTGATCGCCGTGACGCGCGGCGGGTTGGTTCCGGCCGCCATCGTCGCGCGCGAGCTTGATATCCGCATCATCGAAACAGTTTCAATCGTCGGCTACGAATCCTGCGCAGGCGACCCGTCGCATAGCCATACGGCCAACATCGTCAAGCACCCCGCGAACGTCGGCGACGGCGCGGGATGGCTTGTTATCGACGATCTGGTCGATACGGGACGCACGGGAAATGTCGTGCGCGAAATTTTGCCGAAGGCGCATTTTGCCGCCATTTATGCAAAGCCCATGGGCAAACCGCTGGTTGACACTTTTGTCACCGAAGTCAGCCAGGATACGTGGATTTATTTTCCGTGGGACATCGAGTTGCAATTTACGCAACCCATTGCGGTTCAGCGCAAGAATGGAAATAAGAAGTAATTTTTTGGCATTCAGAACAATTTGAGGCGACTGTGGTTTATGCTGGAATATTTTGGGCAAAATTTTCCTTGCACTTTTTGTAAGAACAAAATAAGAACATTGCATGTCGAAGCCCAAACAAATACGAGATCCGCTGCATTGGGGAAGGCAAGAATGACTGAAACGAACCTTCCTTCAAATCCCGGCAGCGGCGAAATTCTCCTCTATCAAACCGAGGACGGAGAAACGCGGATTGAGGCGCGCTTGGTTGATGAAAGCGTGTGGCTGACGCAAGCCCAAATGGCCGATTTGTTCCAGAAAGACAAACGCACTATTTCGGAGCATCTTCAGAATATAATTGAAGAAGGCGAACTTAATGAAAATTCAGTTGTCCGGAAATTCCGGACAACTGCCGCCGATGGCAAGGACTATTTGACCGCCTTTTACAACCTTAATGCCATCATTTCAGTGGGCTATCGCGTCAAATCGCATCGCGGCACGCAATTTCGCATTTGGGCTACGCAGAGATTGCGGGAATACATCATCAAGGGATTTGCGCTTGACGACGAGCGTTTGAAACAGGCCGGGGGCGGCGCTTATTTCGATGAATTGCTGGGTCGCATTCGGGATATCCGCTCGTCGGAAAAAGTATTCTGGCGAAAGGTTTTGGATATCTACGCGACCAGCATCGACTACGACCCGAACACGGACGTGTCGCAGGAGTTTTTTGCCGTCGTGCAAAACAAAATGCACTGGGCCGCGCACGGGCACACGGCGGCGGAAATTATTTATAACCGCGCCGACTCGGGCAAGCCGCACATGGGGCTGACGTCTTATTCCGGGCATGAACCCAAGCAAGCTGACGTGGAGGTCGCCAAGAATTATCTGAACGAGGAAGAGCTCGACACCCTTAACCGCATCGTCACGATGTATCTTGAATTCGCCGAGCTTCAAGCCAAAAATCGCCGCGCGATGCACATGAAGGATTGGATTGCGAAGCTGGACGATTTTCTGCGCCTGTCCGAGCGCAACATTTTAAAGAACGCCGGAAAGATCAGCCACAAAATGGCTCTTGCCCGCGCCAACGCTGAATTCGATAAATTCAAAGCCAAGCAGCTTGCCGCCCCATCGCCCGCCGAAAAGGATTTTGAAAAAAGCCTGAAGATGCTGGAGAAGATTGAGGCGGGGGTGAAGAAGAAGGAAGGCGGGAAAACATGATTATTAGGGCTATGAACTAATGAAATAATCGTGATGTTTCTTTTGTTTTGAAGATTCAAGGGGTTTAGGAATATTATTTGCGCAAATGTTAGTATTTAAAAACTTGCTTGCTTCACTCTCCAGATAAGCCATTAGTTTGTGATAACATCAGAGCTGTGTTGGATGAATTCTTCTGAGAATATGGAGTTGAAAAATGTGGAAATATCTTTTCGATAATTTTTCCATTTCTTTGCCTGAAAGGTTACGGGGCAATCCGTGGTTATGGCTAGGTTTGATTGTATTATTATTAATTATATCTATTTTTATGACCGTGTATGCGAAAAAAATTTTTAAGGCAGACACATCTTCTATTTCAGCGACGCAAGGAAGTTCCGTAGTAAACGGAAAATACAATACTGTTGCGACAGCTTCCGGCAACAGCACAGCAATTATCGGCAATAATAATATTATTGGTATCACGCTTGAACAACACGAAGCTTTTCTAAATCGCCGAGAGTTGGAAATTCGTAAGGAACTTTCTAAAACGAGCATAGAAGACAAAAGAACAATTGAAAACTTGAACAGGGAGCTTGCAGATGTTCAAGGAAAATTATTTGATGTTGAGTCTTCACTTAAAGAGCATAAAGCCAAATTGGCTGAATTATATCAAGCATTAGATCTTTTAAAGCAAAGTCAGCCATCTAATTCTGTTTTGATTAAAGATGCTCAGGAAGCTTTGAAAAGAGGAGACACAGATAAAGCAAGAAAACTGCTTCAAGATATTTTTAATCAAGGAACAGAGCAAGCTGCTGAGGCGGCATATCAACTTGGTTTTTTAGACATGATGCGAGTTGCATATGTAAGTGCGTATAACCATTTCAATGATGCGGTGCGTTTACGACCAGATAATATTGTATATCTTAGTTCAGCAGGAGCTGCTTGCATCGGCCTCGGCTATTATTCTGAGTCAGAAGAAAAACTGAATAAAGCCTTGGCTCTTTCCGAAAAAAATTATGCCCCAGATGATCTAAGGTTATCAAATATACTTAATAATCTTGCTGAACTTTATATTGAGCAGGGGTTATATCCAAAGGCTGAACCTCTCCATCAACGCGCTCTAAAAATTGTGGAAAAAGAATATGGGCGAATTCATCCAAACGTGGCTGGCAGTCTTAACAATCTGGGAAGATTATATTACGAGTGGGCAAGGTCATATCACGAACCAAAACTTCTTGAGAAGGCGAAACCTTTTCTTAATGAGGCGTTAGAGATACGAAAGAAAATATTTGGTGATAATGATCTTGTGGTTTCAACAACCCTCAATAATCTTGGCAATGTATATGCAGCCCAAAAGAATTTTTTGAAGGCAGAACAATTCCATAAACAAGCATTGGAAATTAGAAAAAATATTCTTGATCCTGATAATCCAAGGATTGCACGAAGCATGGCAAATCTTGCAGAAGTTTATGGTGCGCAGAGAAAATTTGTTGAAGCCGAAAAACTTCTCAAAGATGCATTGAAAATTATGGGGAAGAAATACGGTACTAATCATCCAGATGTTGCAACGTGTATTAATAATCTTGGTGGGTTATACCTCGATCAGGGAAATTTGGTTGATGCAGAACAATATTTCAGACAGGCATTAGAGATTCGCAAGAAACTGTATGGGTCAGATCATCCCAAAGTTGCCGAGAGTCTAAATAATCTTGGGTGTGTATATGATCGACAGGGGGAATACGCAAAGGCAGGGCTGTTTCACCAACAAGCGCAAGAAATGCTGGAGAGACTGAAGATCATTGATCGGTAATCGCCACTGCGCGGCCCCCCCCCTAAAGACGCAGGAAATAATTCGCGGTAGTTTTCGCCATTATATACTAATATTGTTTGAAGCCTTTTTTTTCAGGAGTCTTTATGACCTACCCTATTATCCGCCTTCATCCGCAAAAACATCGGCGCGTTGCCGGCGGGCATCCGTGGATTTATTCCAACGAGATCGTCATGGACTCTGCCGCGAAGTCCCTGCCCCGCGGCACGATGGTTGCCTTTCATGCGCACGACAACAAATTTCTTGGCATCGGAAGCTTCAATCCGAATTGCCTGATTGCCGGCCGCATTTTTACGCCGCATCTTGTTGACGAAATCAACGAAGAGTGGGTTTCAGCGCGCATCGAAAGCGCGGTTGCGTTGCGCAAGCAGATTGTTTGCGAGCCTTTCTATCGCCTTATTCACGCCGAGGCCGACGGCCTGCCCGGCCTTATCATTGACCGCTTCGACGACATCTTGTGCGCGCAGCTCAACACGGCAGGCGTGGAAAATTTGTGGCCTGTTTTGGAAAGCGCCTTGCGGCGCGCGCTAAAACCCCGCAGCATCGTTTTGCGCAATGACTCTTTCGCGCGCGACATCGAAGGCCTGCCGAGAGAAACAAAACTGATTGGTGATGAATTCACTTCTCCAATCGAGGTTCGTGAAAACGGCCTGACTTATTTTGCCGACTTGCGCAGCGGACAAAAAACCGGATGGTATTTCGATCAGCGCGATAATCACGCGCTTGTCGCGCGCTATGCACTGGGCGCCGATAGCGTGCTCGATCTCTATACGCACGCAGGCGGTTTTGCTTTGGCGGCTGCGAAAGCGGGCGCGAAAAAAATTATCGGGGTTGATTCATCCGAACCTGCACTCGCGCTCGCGCAAAAGGCCGCCGAACAAAATAATCTTGCCGCACAGTGTAATTTTGTTCGCGCCGATGTGTTCGAAGATCTCGAACGGCGCATCGCGGCAAAAGAAAAATATCAAATCGTCATCGCCGACCCGCCCGCCTTCGTCAAATCGCGCAAAGACCTTGCAAGCGGCAGCCGCGGCTATCGAAAGCTGGCGAAAATGGCGGCCTCGGTCACTCAAAAGAACGGGTTTCTCTTTATCGCGTCTTGCAGCTACAACATGGAATTGCCCGTGTTTATTGAACAAGTTGCCTCGGGGCTTAAAGACGCCAACAGATTCGGCAAGATTCTGCATACTTGCTTTGCCGCCCCCGACCATCCCGTGCATCCGCACTTGCCGGAAAGCGCTTATTTGAAGGGATTGTTGCTAATTTTAGACGCCTGAAATTAACCCTGCCGAAAAGTTAAATAAGCTCGATTTTAAAGGTGTTTTTTGCACTTTTTGACATGAGAAAATGTGCAAATTATTTTTCCCCATCTGAGTCAAGGGAAAATAATGAAAAGATTGTAAATTTTCCCCTAGACATGCCCTACTAGAATCAGTAAGTTGCGCCCGTCGGAAGGAACTTTTGTGACTTCCGAAAGTGGTATTGTTGACACTTAACAACATCAAGCGTGAAACCTAGTCGAAAGACTGGTTTTTCGCATGGTCGGTTGTTTCGTCTTTTCAACGACCCGCGGATCGGTTATTCGGTCTTGTTCTTGGAAATTGTGAATAGGAATGAGAAGGGATGCGCAGACGGCGATCCGCGGTGGGAAGTTATGCCTTAAAAACATGACAACTGGCCGACGATATCAAAAACGTTTCTTAGCTTCGGCTAAAAAATGAATACGGATTGTCTGTTACGCATCCTGATTAAAGTTCGATGTATTCGCAAGAATACATTGTCGTTTCGCGGTAAGCGAAACGGCGCGTAAATGATGTTTCAATGCAAATTGAAACGTTGTGTATAGAGAACCCTAAGTCAAGGTGTTGTTTCGACAATACCAAGTAGTTTGAACAACTAAAATTGTTCTGAAAAAACTAGATTAAACTTGAGAGTTTGATCATGGCTCAGAACGAACGCTGGCGGCAGGCCTAACACATGCAAGTCGAACGGATGTAGCAATACATTAGTGGCGCACGGGAGAGTAACGCGTGGGAACCTACCTTTTGGTTCGGGATAACGTCGGGAAACTGACGCTAATACCGGATAAGCCCCTCGGGGGAAAGATTTATCGCCGATTGATGGGCCCGCGTTAGATTAGCTAGTTGGTGAGGTAATGGCCCACCAAGGCTACGATCTATAGCTGATCTGAGAGGATGATCAGCCTCACTGGGACTGAGACACGGCCCAGACTCCTACGGGAGGCAGCAGTGGGGAATATTGGACAATGGGGGCAACCCTGATCCAGCCATGCCGCGTGAATGATGAAGGCCTTCGGGTTGTAAAATTCTTTTGGTGGGGACGATGATGACGGTACCCACAGAATAAGCTCCGGCTAACTTCGTGCCAGCAGCCGCGGTAATACGAAGGGGGCTAGCGTTGTTCGGAATTACTGGGCGTAAAGGGCGCGTAGGCGGCTTGATAAGTTGGGTGTGAAATCCCTGGGCTCAACCCAGGAACTGCACTCAAGACTATCTCGCTTGAATTCGGTAGAGGTTGGTGGAATTCCCAGTGTAGAGGTGAAATTCGTAGAGATTGGGAAGAATATCCGTGGCGAAGGCGGCCAACTGGACCGACATTGACGCTGAGGCGCGAAAGCGTGGGGAGCAAACAGGATTAGATACCCTGGTAGTCCACGCCGTAAACGATGCATGCTAGACGTTGGAACCCTCACGGGTTCTTGTGTCGCAGCTAACGCACTAAGCATGCCGCCTGGGGAGTACGGCCGCAAGGTTGAAACTCAAATGAATTGACGGGGGCCCGCACAAGCGGTGGAGTATGTGGTTTAATTCGACGCAACGCGAAGAACCTTACCAACCTTTGACATGTCCAGTATGGATTTAGGAGACTAGATCCTTCGGTTCGGCCGGCTGGAACACAGGTGCTGCATGGCTGTCGTCAGCTCGTGTCGTGAGATGTTGGGTTAAGTCCCGCAACGAGCGCAACCCTCATCTTCAGTTGCCACCGGGTAATGCTGGGCACTCTGAAGAAACCGCCGGTGATAAGCCGGAGGAAGGCGGGGATGACGTCAAGTCCTCATGGCCCTTACAGGTTGGGCTACACACGTACTACAATGGTGGTGACAGTGGGTTGCGAAATCGCAAGATGGAGCCAATCCCCAAAAGCCATCTCAGTTCAGATTGCACTCTGCAACTCGAGTGCATGAAGTTGGAATCGCTAGTAATCGCAGATCAGCACGCTGCGGTGAATACGTTCCCGGGCCTTGTACACACCGCCCGTCACGCCATGGGAGTTGGTTTTACCTGAAGCAGGTGAGTGAACCGCAAGGACACAGCCTGCCACGGTAAGGTTAATGACTGGGGCGAAGTCGTAACAAGGTAGCCGTAGGGGAACCTGCGGCTGGATCACCTCCTTTCTAAGGATTTGAATGTTAGAAGAACCCGTCGAAGACTTCGGTCTTCTTCACCTTCACATTCGAACTTAGTATTCGATATCTTGCTGTTTTGGTCATCGTACTGACTCAGCCGGTTCGCCGTCGGCGTATCCCTTCTCAGGAAACAACAATAGCTGCGACAGCTATTAAGCGGGCTTGTAGCTCAGCTGGTTAGAGCGCGCGGCCTAGCGTAGGCGAAGCCGAAGCGTTACTTCTGATCAAGCGTGCGCGAGTTTCGTTACGGGCTTGTAGCTCAGCTGGTTAGAGCGCGCGCTTGATAAGCGTGAGGTCGTAAGTTCAAATCTTACCAGGCCCACCATTTTTTGCTTAGCGCGCAATCGGGGCTGTTGCTCAGTTGGGAGAGCGCCCGCGAGCGAAGGCGAGCAACCTTTTATGCTATCGCGCTCGTTCCACCCATGGGGGGCTGTAGCTCAGTTGGGAGAGCGATAGCTTTGCAAGCTATAGGTCGTCGGTTCGATCCCGATCAGCTCCACCAGTTTTGCGCCGGTTATGCGAACCGACTACAAAAAGATGCGCGCCTACGCGCGCGGGGGTTCGATCCCGATCAGCTCCACCAATTTTCGCTACGCGAAAATTGCCGCGCCGAAGCTTCTTAGCGAAGGCGGGCTGTTTGAAAGAGATCCCCTGCCCCACAAAAATTCTGTTGTTTCTTTGAGAAGAAAACCCTTTCCTCCGATCTTCGGGTCGCAGGATGTTCTTGGACATTGTGAATAATTTTTGATGATGAATGACATCGGTCAGTCTTGACTTTCATAGGGAAAGACTGATCGGTAAAGAATAAAAGTCGTCTTGTCTGCGACGTGTTTTGTGCTGCTGAGGCCAAAACCGGAGAATCCGCAGGCAAGACATGTCGGAAGAAAGTTGTTGTTCTATCTTCTACGCCCCGAAGGCGTTCTCGGATAGTTAAGCAGTCAGCGCAACGACGCAAATCGAACATCTCCCCTACTCCTTGTCGGATAGACGGAAATGTTCACACCAAACAGATTTGGCTTCTGATAAGGATCAAGCATGACAAGAGCATTTGGTGGATGCCTTGGCACTGAGAGGCGATGAAGGACGTAGCACGCTGCGATAAGGTTCGGGGAGTTGCGAGCAGACTTTGATCCGAACATGTCCGAATGGGGAAACCCACACCGTAAGGTGTATTTCCTGCTGAATACATAGGCAGGCGAAGCAAACCCGGGGAATTGAAACATCTCAGTACCCGGAGGAAAGGAAATCAACCGAGACTCCGCTAGTAGTGGCGAGCGAACGCGGACCAGGCCAGTAATAACTTCAATCAAACCAGAACGCTCTGGAAAGAGCGACCATAGAAGGTGACAGTCCTGTATGGGTAGATGGTTGAGGTTGTTCTTGAGTAAGGCGGGACACGTGAAATCCTGTCTGAACATGGGGGGACCACCCTCCAAGCCTAAGTACTCCTCAGTGACCGATAGTGAACTAGTACCGCGAGGGAAAGGTGAAAAGAACCCTAATGCAGGGAGTGAAAGAGTACCTGAAACCGAATGCTTACAAGCAGTTCAAGTCCGCAAGGATGAGAGCGTACCTTTTGTATAATGGGTCAGCGAGTTAGTCTGTGCAGCAAGCTTAAGCCGATAGGTGCAAGCGAAGCGAAAGCGAGTCTTAATAGGGCGCCTTAGTTGCACGGATTAGACCCGAAACCTGATGATCTAGTCATGGCCAGGTTGAAGGCAGGGTAACACCTGCTGGAGGACCGAACTCACGTCTGTTGAAAAAGACGGGGATGAGCTGTGATTAGGGGTGAAAGGCCAATCAAATCAGGAAATAGCTGGTTCTCCGCGAAATCTATTTAGGTAGAGCCTCGAGTGATTACCTTGGGGGGTAGAGCACTGGATGAGCTAGGGGGGCGCGAGCCTTACCAAACTTAACCAAACTCCGAATACCCAAGAGTATAACTCGGGAGGCAGACTATGGGTGCTAAGGTCCGTAGTCGAGAGGGAAAGAGCCCAGACCATCCGCTAAGGTCCCCAAGTGGTGACTAAGTTGGAAAGGATGTGGGAAGGCCAAGACAGCCAGGAGGTTGGCTTAGAAGCAGCCATCCTTTAAAGAAAGCGTAATAGCTCACTGGTCTAGTTAAGCCGGCCTGCGCCGAAAATGTAACGGGGATTAAGTCATCCGCCGAAGCGATGGGTGTGTAGCAATACACGCGGTAGCGGAGCGTTCCGTAAGCCTGTGAAGTTTGACTCGGAAGAGCAGATGGAGGTATCGGAAGTGAGAATGCTGACATGAGTAACGATAAACAATGTGAGAAACATTGTCGCCGTAAGTCCAAGGGTTCCTGCGCAAGGTTAATCCACGCAGGGTGAGCCGACTCCTAAGGCGAGGCCGAAAGGCGTAGTCGATGGCAATGCGGTTAATATTCCGCAGCCTGCTGGTAGTGACGGAGTGTTGAGAGTGTCCGAGATTAATGGATTTCGAGGGCGCTTGATATGCTTCCAGGAAATAGCTCCAGCGTACAGGTCGTACCCTAAACCGACACAGGTGGACGAGTTGAGTATACTCAGGCGCTTGAGAGAAGGGTGTTGAAGGAACTCGGCAAATTGCCCTCGTAACTTCGGGATAAGAGGGCCTGTCACATGCGCAAGCAAGTGACAGGGGCACAGAATTGGGGGTGGCGACTGTTTACCAAAAACACAGGACTCTGCGAAGTCTCACATGACGACGTATAGGGTCTGACGCCTGCCCGGTGCTGGAAGGTTAAGGAGAGGAGTGCAAGCTCTGAACCGAAGCCCCAGTAAACGGCGGCCGTAACTATAACGGTCCTAAGGTTAGTAACGCAGCCTTAGTAAAACTGAACCATATGCGGGAAACTCCTCAAAAACCGCCACGTACTTATGGATTTTTAAACAATCCATAGTCATAATCGTGGAGGACACGGGGACAATCCGCAGGAAAGACTCGGTTTTGCAAGAAATCGAGAATCCTCAGAGACTTTACGTTCAGAAAGCTGCCAAAATGAAGTTAGAACCACAGTGGATTGTTGGATTTGTTGATGGCGAGGGTTGTTTTCATGTGGGCATAGCTGTCCATAAGGAAATGACTGTCGGTTATCAAATTCTTCCTGAATTCAATGTTGTTCAACACAAACGCGATGAGCAAGTTTTGCATGCCTTAAAGGCATATTTCGGTTGCGGGGTTGTTAGAAAAAACCACGACGATCGATTAACCTATCGGGTTCGCAAATTTGAACATCTAACGGCAATCATTGCCCCGTTTTTCATGAAGCATTCGCTCAAAACGAAGAAAAATACTGACTTCAAAAAGTTTTGTAGTGTTTTGCGTCTTATGGAAAAAGGACGGCATTTAACGGTGGAAGGTCTTGAAGAAATTAAGGCCATCGCCGAACAAATGAACGTCAAGGGCATGTACGCAGAAGCGCTCGCTGTCGATGATGAATCCGACGACGAAGCCGTTTGTTAAATACTTCTATCGAGGCGCTTTAAGATAAAGTCCGACTTTTGCGGAAACGTAAGAGATGTGATCGAGCGAAACTCCTTGTCGGGTAAGTTCCGACCTGCATGAATGGCGTAACGATCTCCCCACTGTCTCCAACACCTCCTCAGTGAAATTGAATTCTCCGTGAAGATGCGGAGTTCCCGCGGTTAGACGGAAAGACCCTATGAACCTTTACTACAACTTTGCAGTGGTATTAGAGATAGCATGTGTAGCATAGGTGGGACTCTTTGAAGCCCCGGCGCTAGCCGGAGTGGAGAGGTCAGTGAAATACCACCCTTGTAATCTTTGATATCTAACTGAGCCCGGTGAATCACGGGTCAGGACCCTGCATGGCGGGTAGTTTGACTGGGGCGGTCGCCTCCCAAAGCATAACGGAGGCGCGCGATGGTTAGCTCAATCTGGTCGGAAATCAGATGCTGAGTGCAATGGCACAAGCTAGCCTGACTGCAAGACGGACATGTCAAGCAGAGACGAAAGTCGGTCATAGTGATCCGGTGGTTCTTCGTGGAAGGGCCATCGCTCAACGGATAAAAGGTACTCTAGGGATAACAGGCTGATGACGCCCAAGCGTCCATAGCGACGGCGTCGTTTGGCACCTCGATGTCGGCTCATCACATCCCGGGGCTGGAGAAGGTCCCAAGGGTTCGGCTGTTCGCCGATTAAAGTGGTACGTGAGCTGGGTTCAAAACGTCGTGAGACAGTTTGGTCCCTATCTGCCGTGGGTGTAGGAATATTGAGAGGAGCTGACCCTAGTACGAGAGGACCGGGTTGGACGTATCTCTGGTGGATCGGTTGTCACGCCAGTGGCATAGCCGAGTAGCTAAAATACGGACGAGATAAACGCTGAAAGCATCTAAGCGTGAAACTTACCTCAAAACAATTATTCCCTGAGAGTCGTGATAGACCATCACGTTGATAGGCCGGATGTGGAAGCGTGGCGACATGCGTAGCTTACCGGTACTAATAACTCAAAAGGCTTGATCCTTATCTGAAGGACGCAAGGGACATACACCTCCCCTGCTCTTCCGAGCTTTTATTCTTATTCATCCGTCCCGATGACCTGGTGGTTTTAGCGGTAGTTCTAAACCCGATCCCATCCCGAACTCGGACGTGAAAGCTGCCAGCGCTGATGGTACTGTGTCTTAAGACCCGGGAGAGTAAGTCGCTGCCAGGTCTTCAGGACGGATGACATTATCAAAAATTTTCACGTGTTTGACAAAAAGCCCAGACCTTTAACGGTCTGGGCTTTTTTGTTGTGAGAAAAGCCGCCGTTGGATTTTCTCATCAAAGGTTATCGCAAATTAACCAACAAAAGCCCCTGATAGGTATAGAGCCTATTTTCATCAGATGGTACTGTCGTGCCCACGCAAGCGAGCATCCCTTTATCTGTTAAGTCACTAAAAAATAAATGGGCTCCCCGCCTTCGCGGGGATGACGAAAGTGGGAAAAGTTGGTCATCCTAATCGAAATTTGCTCAAGATATAGGCTATTTAACTGATGTTTAAAGACTTTCTGTTAATAATGGCCTTGTTTCCGTTGAACAATTTTTTGACGCATTTTTTGGTTGGTATTTAGAGAAAAGATTATGCCGGATTTAGAAAAGAATGCTCTGCTGCTCGAAACGAGCGCTTCGGAGAAGCCCGAAGTTCCGATTGTGGACGCCCCATCGAGGCGCGGGCGCCCACCGGGATCAAAAGATTCAAAACCTCGAAAACGCAGAACAAAAACTCAGAAAGTACACAAAGTTCCGACTGTCGTTGCGCCAAAGAAAAAGGCGCAACAGAACAAGTATGGCTCCGGACCTGGGCGTCCGCGCGATATTAAAATTGATATACGATCTTTTTTCAACGATGTGCTTAACGAAACGTCACGTCCCCTAAAGTCAGACAAGCCTGAAACTCCGGTTGTGGACAATGTGTCAACAGCTCGAAAGAAAAAGGCGCAACAGAACAAGTATGGCTCCGGACCTGGGCGTCCGCGCAATATTAAAATTGATATACGATCTTTTTTCACCAAGGTGCTTGGCGAAACGTTTACTCCTTTAAAATCGCCTAACCAGACTAAAGCCGCATCGAAAAAGACCGGCATTGGCCGCAGGCCTACGCGTGAAGCGGGCGAAGAGAATACCTATACAATCCGGCCCCGCAAAAACGTTTGGCCGGAAAAAAACAGGGTGACCCCGAAAAAAATAGAGCTCCCCGCCCTTCCTTTGGCCGAAGTCATCAGCAGGGTGACTCCTGAAGATGCCATTGCCGAAGAGTTTTTATCTTCTTTGGAAGGGAAGATGCCCAGTTATTTGACCGATTACATACGCACAAATCTTTTCGATGCCTGGAGCGAAAAAAACGGCTTTAGAGCTGAGGACTACGGCCACCTCAAACAACAGCGCGACGCTCTTAATAAAAGGGGCTTTAATATCATCATCCCTGCGTCGGAATATCAGTATAATGTCGTTGTAAGAGACAGATATGAGGCTCTCCTAAGAGGCAATGCAAACCGACCCAAAAGGCCGCCATCCAATAAGCCGCAAAAAGATCCGTCCAGTGTGTACGATAGGGCGTTTACACGAAGGAACGAGTTATAGCTTCTAACCGGTTCCGGCCTGAGGCAAAAATGAAGAGCCTTTCATCTGGCACAATATGCCGATGGGAGGGAATAACCCCTCTCCCCCCTTCTTCTTCCCCATCCTAATATCTTGATTCTTATAACAATGTTTTTGGCACAACCTATGCATTGGTCTAGGTGCGGAACGTGGTGGGTACGTTCCGGCGACTGCTTGGGGTGTGCATGTTTACGACCAGTCTTGTTCTTCTCTCGGATCAGATAGCGCTTCAGCGCTCGGTCGACGTTATTGCCAACAACGTCGCCAACAGCAACACGACCGGATTTAAACGCCAAGGCATCCAGTTCGAAACGTATGTAAGCCGGCCAACACCTAAACAAGTCACGAATTTTGTCTTTGACCGCGCGACTTTCCGCGACACGACTCCCGGAACGATCGCATCGACCGGCAATCCCCTTGATCTTGCCATTCAGGGAGACGGTTATTTCCAAGTACAGACGCCGCAGGGAGTTCAGTACACCCGCAATGGCGCCTTCCGCACGGATAGCGAAGGCCAAATTGTGACGTCGACAGGCCTGCCTGTCCTTAGCGACGGAGGCCAAGCTATCGCTTTGCCTGAGGACGCCAGCGACGTCACGATAGCCGGAGACGGAACAGTCACGGCAAAAACGGGAACAGCAACATCGCGGGCTCAATTAGGCAAGATCGGCATCGTTAAGTTTGACAATAACGAGGCGCTTTTTCCAACCAGCAGCAGTTTGCTGACGACGTCCCAAGCGCCGATTCCCATTACGGATAACGTCATCGTCCAGGGAGCCGTTGAGGACTCTAACGTCAATCCCGTTTTGGAAATTACCAACCTGATCCTCATCCAGCGCGCCTATGAAAGGGCGGCCAATTTGATCGGACAAGAAAATTCGAGACTTACCACTGCCATAGACAAGTTATCTCAAACAACAGCGTAACATGAGAAAGAACGACGAGGTCATTCAATGAGAGCTTTAAGCATCGCCGCAACGGGCATGAGCGCCCAACAGCTGAACGTCGAAGTCATATCGCATAACATCTCGAACTCTTCGACGACGGGGTTCAAAGCTTCGCGCGTCGAGTTTCAGGATTTGCTTTATCAGAACATACGCACCGTAGGTTCGGCGTCTTCGGACAGCGGCACTATCGTTCCTTCAGGTTTGCAGGTCGGCCTTGGCGTCATGCCGGCAGCCACCTATCGCGTCAATACGCAGGGCGTCGTTACATCGACAGGAAACACTTTCGATCTTGCCGTTAACGGACGCGGCTATTTTCAGGTTCAAATGCCGGACGGCACGACGTCTTATACCCGTTCCGGCGCGCTCCAGCTTAACTCGACAGGCCAAATTGTCACGGCAGACGGCTACCAGATTCTCCCCAGCATTACCGTTCCCACGACGGCAACATCCGTTTCCATTAACTCAAGCGGACAGGTCGCGGCGACCATTACGGGGCAAACGGCGCAGCAAACTTTGGGTCAATTGCAACTGGCAAGCTTCATCAACCCTGTCGGCCTCGAAGCCACCGGAAACAATTTGTTGAAGCAAACCGATGCGTCGGGTTCGCCGACAACCGCAAGCCCGGGAACTTCCGGCATGGGCACCATCATTCAGGGATCGTTGGAAAGGTCGAATGTCGACATCGTTACGGAAGTTACAAATCTTATTACCGCGCAACGCGCTTATGAAATGAACTCGAAAGTCATCAACACCGCAGATCAGATGATGACAACCTCGAACCAGATGAAAACGTAATAGAGACTAAGAAATGAAAAAAACAACCCGTATTCTCTTTACATCCTGGCTCGTTCTCTCGGGCAGCGCAGGATCGCCGACGCCCTGCATCGCGGATACGCCCGTGACGCTGAGGCCGGACGTCGAAATCACGCGCGCGACAGTCAAGCTCAGCGATCTCTTCACCGGCGTTCCGGCGGGAATCGATCGCGATATCGCGCAGGCTCCCCCGCCCTGCAAACCCGCGCTTTACGATGAAAATGTTCTCACCAAGCTGGCAAAGACCTATCGCCTTGATTGGCAGGAGTCGAAAGAGTCAAACCGCGTAACGGTTTCTTCGGCATGCACGCGCATCTCGAGCGATATGATCCGCAAGGAGGTCGTAGCCAAGATAAAAGCGAATAGCAACGCTAAAAAAACGAACTTTGAAGTCGTTTTCGATAAGCGCAATTTGGAAGTTCTTCTTCCGACTAAGGATGATCAAGACTTCCGGTTGGAGGCTTTCTCCTACGATCAATCCAACAAGCTTTTCCGCGCCACCCTGACCGCGCAAACGCCCCAGGGCTCTTACGTTCTTCCCATCACGGGCCGCATTTTGGTCAAACGCAGCATTCCCGTTCTTGCGCGGCGTCTTGAAAGCGGGTCGATTATCGGTTCCAACGATCTGGACTGGACCGATGTGCCGGAAGAACGCGTTTCTGCGGATATCGTCACAGAAACAAGCCAATTGATCGGACGCGAAGTGCGTCACGACATGCCCGAGGGCGATGTTGTTCGTTCCCGCGACGTTATTCCTCCGCGTCTCGTTCAACGCGGCGCCCTGGTAACAATGAGGATTGAAACTCCTAACATCCTCATCACCGCGCAAGGCAAAGCTCAGCAAGACGGCGCGGAAGGCGAAACCGTTCGCGTCATCAATACGCAGAGCAACCGCCTTGTTGAAGGCATCGTTGTAGCGCCGGGAGTCGTTGAAATCCGCATCGCGCAAAAAGTCGCTTTGGCAGAGTAGGAAAACATTATGGCAAAAAAACTTTATGCAGACATTTTGTTAACGGCGACGGCGTTGTTGTCGCTCTCCGCGTGCAACGCTTACGACCGCCTTACGTCCATCGGACAGCAGCCCAAAATGGCTTCGATTGAAGATCCCACCCATCGCGCGGGCTATGTTCCCGTCAAAATGCCGATGCCGGCGCCTTCTCTGAATGAGCGGCAGCCCAATTCCCTGTGGGCGACGGGCGGCAGGGCTTTCTTCCGCGATCAACGCGCCTGCCGCGTCGGAGACATATTGACCGTCGTCGTTTCAATCAACGATCAGGCGCAGATATCGAACCAGACAAAACGCTCCCGCGCCAACAGCCATGGGGCGGACCTGACTAAACTCATGGGTTATGAAACTAAACTCAATAAGATTCTTCCCAGCGTCGTCGATCCGACAAACCTTGCCGAGTTCGGCAGCGACTCCAGCAACGACGGAAAAGGCTCCATCGGACGGCAGGAACAAATCGATTTACGCGTCGCGGCTACCATTATTCAGGTTCTGCCGAACGGCAATCTGGTCGTCGAAGGCAAGCAACAGGTCAACGTCAACTACGACATGCGCGAGCTTAACATCAGCGGCATCATCCGCCCGCAGGATATTTCGGCGGAAAACACCGTCGGTTACGATCAAATCGCGGAAGCGCGCATCAACTACGGCGGCAAGGGCCTTATCGCCGACGTTCAGCAACCTCGGTACGGCGATCAGTTGTTTGAAGTTCTAATGCCGTTCTAGGGTGCAGACTTAATTGTTTTACTCTGTCATTCCGCAAAATTCGCTTTTTGCTTCTTTGCAAAATGCGAATTTATGCGGAATCCGAGTTGGTTTCTTGCGACAGGAAAACAAAATCGGATTCCGCATAAGTTTTCTTTCGCAAAGACGCGAAGAGAAAACTTTGCGGAATGACGAACGTTATTGGTTTATCCCCTTGTTCCGAATTATCTTTAATCGAGTTTGGGCCCTAGCGTTTGCTTTCAAAATCAGCATATTATTCCGAGTTAAACGAAAAAGTTTTGTTTAACATATAGTTATATGCGTTTTTTTGTACGATTATTTCTTGGGGTTTTATCAATTATTAACACCGCCTGTTCTACTATGCCCCGTCAACACATAGAGCTTATCTAAAATGGCTGAAAATATTAATCTTGCCGATGTTTTATCGGCGGCTGGGGATGTCGCCTACGATTGGGATTTGAGCAACGACACGATTACCTGGTTTGGTTCTTGGAGCAATGTGTTCCGGTCGGAAAAACCGCCCCAGGATTCGCAGGCTCTTTATCACATTCTCTTTCCCGATGACCGCCAAATTTTTTTCAGCGGCGAAGCCAACGTACTCAATCGGCAGTTTCGCATCAGCAACGTCACTCATGGCGTTGTGTGGATTCATGAACGCGGAAAAAGCGAAAACGACACGAACAATCGCCCTCTTCGCCAACGGGGAGTCTGGCGCATCATCGATCAACCCGCGCAAAGCATTACTCTAAGCGAAGAAGCCTCGCGGGACGGGCTTACGGGATGCTTCAAGCGCCACGCGATGCAATCACAGTTGTCGCGCACGATAGAAAACGCAAAACTGGCTCGGCGAGTCGGCGCCTATCTGGTCGTCAACATCGACAAGATGTCCTTCGTCAACGAGGCTATAGGTCCCGAAGCGGGCGATTCCGTCCTTAAGGGCGTCGCGAACCGTTTGTCTCAAATCATCCCGACACGCGCCATTCTGGGCCGCGTCGGCGGCGACGTTTTCGGCATCCTTTTGCCGGAACCTTTAGGTAACGACCTGCAGACGCTTGCGGAGCGCGTTATCGATGATTTTCGGAACTCTCCGCTTGTCGTCGCCAATGCGCCGCTGCACGTCGCCGTTTCCGTCGGCGGCGTACGCGTGCCGACCGTTGCCAAAAACGCCAACGAGGCGATGATTTTCGCCGAACAGGCTTTGCACATGGCGCGCCAACGCGGACCAAATAATTTTATCGAATATATCGACAGCCCCGAGCGCGTTCAGGAAAATCGCCAGCTTTTGGAGCTGGGCGAGCGCATCAAGCGCGCCTTCAAAAACAACGGTTTTCGCCTTGCCTACCAGCCGATTGTCGAGGCTTCCTCCGGCAAGCCGATTTGCCATGAAGCCTTGGTTAGAATGCTTACTGATAACGATCAACCGGTTGCGGCAGCTTTATTCGTGCCCATGATCGAACAGATGGGGCTTGCGAGCGAGCTTGACAGGTTGGTGCTCACGATGGCCGTTCGCGACATGGAGGCCATTCCGTCACTTAATCTGGCAATCAACGTTTCCGGCTTTACAGCGTCGCAATCCGATTGGCCGGATTATGTCAGGCAAGTTCTGGAGACGCGCCCCGACGTCGCAAAACGATCGATCATCGAAATTACAGAAACGGCCGTTCTTGTCGATGTCGGAGAAACAAAACGCTTTGTCAATACGCTGAAAGAGCTTGGCGTGCGCGTTTCTCTCGACGATTTCGGAGCAGGTTCGACCTCCATCCGTTATTTGAGGGAATTGGGGCTGTCGATCATGAAGATCGACAAAGACCTTTTGAAAGACATTCTTACCAACCGCGAGCAGCAACATCTTGTTTCCGTGTTGATCGATCTGGCTCACGGTCTTGGCATTCAAACGGTGGCCGAAGGCGTCGAGACGGTTGAGGTCGCCGATTGGCTGCGCAAAACCAAGGTCGATTATCTGCAAGGCTATTTCTTCGGAAAGCCTACGCTTGAGCGTCCGACGAGCTAATCTTCTTCACTCTCCTCGTCTTTTTTCTTTTTCTTGAGGTCTTTCGCCACCTCGGGCGCGAGAAGGATTTTCTCTATCCGATGCGCCTCATCGAAGCTTTCGTCGGCGACGAATTTAAGCTTCGGCACATGGCGCAACAAGACCGCTTTCCCCACCGCATAGCGAAAAAAGCCGACGCCCTCATTCATCGCAGAGACGACCTCTTTCATCATTTTTCCGCCCAGCGGCATGACATACACCGTCGCGTTCTTCAGATCGGGGCTGATTTTAACTTCCGTGACCGTCACCGTGGGCGACTTTAACCTCCGCGGCCACGGAATGTCGCCCCGCATCAGAACAAGCGCCAACGCGTGGCGGATTTCTTCGCCGACGCGAAGCTGTCTTTGTGTACGCATATGACCTATCCAAACTTCAAAAAACCGACGGTGGAATATAACCCCGTTTTGCCCATAAATACTACATTTCCGAAAGGGAATAATCTCAATTTAAGGGTTTTTTTCTCGCCATAGCCCCATCCGCCTATGCTAAAGCTTCGGCGGACTTGTTTTACCCCCCCCCGTCCGCAGCTCTAGCTAAGACAGGGTTGCGGCAAACAAAAACAGCCGCTATACCCCTCTTTCCTGAATTATTGGGGCGTAGCCAAGCGGTAAGGCAGTGGATTTTGATTCCACCATTCGGAGGTTCGATCCCTCCCGCCCCAACCACATATTTTTCTTAGTGAGCGCAGCGAGCTTAGAAAAATAGTGCCCCGGCGGAAGCCGGGGCCCAGATTGAAAACTTTAATTCTTTTCAACAATCCTTGACTCATATGCGCCGCTGACGCGGCGTTCTGGACTCCGGCTTTCGCCGGAGTGACGGGCTTATTAATGCCTCAAGAACTTCCGAATTACGCGTGCTGCAATTTTTCTGCCTTTGGCTCGGAAGAGACGACATTTTTTCTCAGATTCTCCACCATGATGACGGCATGGCTCACACTTCCGGGAAACGGCACAACCACGTTCGCCCCGGCGTCCATCAGCTCTGAGGGAATGGCGTCGTCCGACATGACGCCGATGACAAGGAACCCCAGATGGTGCGCCACACGGATGCACCTTGTGCTGCTTAATATCATGATCGTATTCGATGGATTAATATTGTGCGCGTTTTTAATCATTTGATTATCGCGAAATCGCCGAAAGATATCGGCCCACGCAATAAATTCGCCTTGAAAAGCGGTTCCATGAACATCTTCGAAGCAATCCAGAATGCCTCCGTCCTCGGCCAATTTCCTTGCCGTTTCCGTATCTCTATCCGTTACGATAAACAAGTTCTTTTTGCTTTGTTTCATTTCCTGAAGCACACCGGGAATGTCTTCGCACACCACGGCGGCGCATGGGGCGTTTTTCAAGGAACATCCCTTTTCCTTCCAAAGAACATTGTCCGCTTCGATGACGACGTGTAAAATTTTACTCATGTCGCGGCTCCGTCGCGAAGCGTTGTGTCATAAAGAGCAATACGATTTGTCACAGAACAAACTCCCCCTTGAAGAGGTTAAATAAAAAGACCGATGCTATGGGTGAGACGTTCTGTGTTTCCTGCTTTACGCAGGAATAATAATGGCGGCAATAATGATTGCGGACACGAGCGAACCCCGCGCCTTAAAGGCGCTTTGCGTCAAAACAGACGTGGGCAGGAAGGTGTTGCTCATGGGGGCATTTTATGCCGTCGCTCGTTATAAAGGCAAGAAAATTGGTGTAACTGTTTTGTTGAACGAGCTTTTTTCCATTAACAATACAAACGTTTCTTATGCGTAATTTTTACAATTAACATTCTTCTGAGCATGATTTTTCTACATATCCCCAACTTTATCTCAAAATTAACCAGAGAGTGCTTGGCTTGGATTCTTGCTTCCTTTACAATCGATTCTCTAGCAAACAAAGGAACGTCGCATGCCCGTTATCACAGAAAAAAAGCGTCCTGAAGCGAAGACTCCCTTTAATTTCACTTATGATAGAAGCCAATACGTTGTCCTTTCCTCCAGCATTAGAAGAGAGGCAGAAACTGGACGCCTCGTTTCTCAACCCAGACAAGCCAAAAATCAAAGCCCAGCAAAGAGCACGGGCAATAAGCGGTAATATGCTATGCCCAATATCGCGATTGTTTGGGACTTTGATGGAACATTAACCCCGGAAGATTCGACTATTAAAACTGTCGATGTTCTTGAAGGACGGGATGGTGGAGGGCGTGCTTTTTTTGATAACGTCAAAAAATTAAAAGGAGACAAAAAACAGCCTAAGTGGGAACATGTACTTGCGATGGATGCGCCTATTTGGATGTATTCATTATCAAAGCTTGCCAGAGAGAAAAACGTCCCTTTAAATGAACAGTTCTTTCAACATTTCGTTCTTCCCCAAATATCTCTTTTTCCAAATGTCGTTGAATTTTTGCATAAAATTAAAGCGTTAGAAAAAACGAAGCCTTTCAAGAACGTAAATCTTAAAATTCATCATTTTATCATCACGGCAGGCCTTAAAGATTTAGTAGAACAGGTTTTTCCTCGTGGCCTTATTCGTATGACTTTTGGATGTCGTTACACGGTTGTTATTGACCCATTAAACCCCGATGCTCCGCCTGAAAGCGTTCCTGTTTTTTGCATGGATGAAACTGTCAAAACTCGCTCTCTATTTGAAATATCAAAAGGATCCTTTCGTAATAAAAAAATCAAGGTGAATACAAGAATTCGCAATGATAAGTATTGGGCTCCTTTTAGCGACATGATTTACATCGGAGATGGAGATACAGACGTTCCATCCTTATCTTTAGTCAGAAGCAAAGGGGGGATGGGTGTAGCAGTTTACAATTCGCAAAAATCCGCTACTGAAATTCAAAACCGTCTTCATAATATGAGTTTAGATAAACGAGCAGATTTCATCACTCCTGCTGATTTTTCATTTGATGGAGCTCTTCTAAAATTCATTGAATCTCGATGCATTCAAATCCGTCAACGTTGTGAAGCAGCAAAATTTAATTTAGAACAAACTGCTTAGACGCCCATGATCGAAAGCGCGCAAAACGACACGTTCAAGAAGCTGCTCAGCCTTACGTCCTCCAAAGGACTTAAAGAGGAAGGGTTGTTTCTGTTGTCCGGCGAAAAGCTGATACGCGAATTTCTGAAAAAGCCCCATTTAAAAATCGTTTCGGAAATTCCGGCTCCCCATCAAAGCCCCTTGGTCAAAGATGCGGTACAGGTGGAGCTTGCCGCTCCCCTCTTCAACCAAATCGACGTGCTGGGCACGCATTTCAATATTCTGGTTCTGGAACAGCCCCCCGTTCCCGCCTTAACCGCCGCGGATATGGCTTCTTACAAACCTAAGGGCATTGAGGTTGTCGCGCCTATCGGAGATCCCGGAAATCTCGGCGCGCTCATCCGCAGTTGCGAGGCTTTTTCCGTTCCGCGCGTTATTTTGTCGCGCGAGGCGGCGCATCCTTTTCTTCCGAAATCCGTCAAGGCCTCGGCGGGCAGCGTCTTGCGCGTGCCTTTAGCGCGCGGGCCTGCACTGAATGAATTTCCTTCCACGTGCATCGCGCTTGACATGCACGGCGCTTCCATCAACGATTTTGCATGGCCTAAGAGCGGGTTGCTGCTTTTGGGCGAAGAAGGCCCCGGCTTGGATGCGACAAAATTTCAGACCCGCGTTCGCATCCCCACATCAGGCGTTGAAAGCCTGAATGTCGTCGTCGCCGCAAGCATCGCTTTGTCGCGGATTCCCCTGCGCTAAGCGTCTTTATTCTTTTTTTTCTTCTTCTTTTTTCAGAAGATCTTTAAGCACCTTTTTTTGTTCCGCATCAAGCTGCGTGCCGTCCAAATTGGCGCCCTTGAAATCGGTACCCGTCACGTCCGCCCCGCGCAAATCGGCATCGCACAGATCGGCGTCGCGCAGAATGACATCCCTAAGATTTGCCTTGGCCAAACTGGCGTGGCGCAGAGAAACGCCCGTCAGATTGGTTCTCATGACATGCCCTTCGGACAAAGTCAGTTTTTGCAAACGCGCGCCCTGAAGGTTGGCGTTTCTCAGTTGAGCCTTGCTGAAATTTGCGCCGCGCAAATCGGCCCCGCTAAAATTGACGCGACGTAAGTCGGCCTCGCGGAAATCGGCCCCCTGCAACTGGGATTTGGAAAAATCGAGTTCATAGAGAACAGCCCCTTTTCCCTTCATCAAAATCAGACATTGACCGTTGAATCCGGTGCTTCCGCGCAAGTCGAAACCGCTGACATCAAATTGTTTGCCGATGCTGCCGTTGTTTTCAACCCACTGTCTGTGAGTTTGCAAAAGCTGATCAACCGGCACAGCCAAATCCTTAATCGTGCGCCCGACGGGCGCGGCCATCATCGCACCCTCCAGATTCTCTTTGGGAACCTGACTCAGATTAATCGCGGTTCCCGACAGAACGGCCCCGCGCAAAATCACATTTTCCAGATCGCATTCGCTAAAATCGGCGTTTTCCAAGTTTGTGCCGCTAAAGTCGGCATCCCTGAGGCTCGCTTTTTTGACCTTGGCGCCCTTCATCGTCGCATCGCTGAAATTGCTCCCTACCGCGACTGCGCCTGACATTTTGGCGTTGTCGAGTTTGGCTCCGCTGAGATTAGCGCCTCCCTTATCTGAAACTGTCAGTTCGTCGTGCGCTTCCTTGAGTTCGCCTTTGCTGTCCGCGCTTGAAAGAGAGCCTTCCCGCAAATCGATCCCGACCATATTGGCGCCGACCAAATTGGCGCCGCGTAGCGAGGCTCCGCGCAAATCGGCGCTTTTCAAGCTGGCGCCATAAAGATTGGCTTTTCGCAAATCGGCGCAATAAAAAGTTGCGCGATCTAATTTTGCTTCCGAAAAATCAGCCTCACTCAGATAGGCTCCGGTAAAATCGGCATCGGATAGATTCCGACCAGAAAAAACACGTCCTTCAAGGTTGTAATTGGCCAAGCAGGCGCGCAATCCCCCCTTACGCCCGGAGATGTAGTCTTCATGCAATTTAATAACGGCATCCAATTCCGTTTGATTCAGGATGCGTTCTTTTTCATCGCTCTTTTCTTTATCTTCTTCAGTTTTCATCGGCTTTTCAACCTATGGGGCGCAAAAACCATCATTGATCATGACTGGGTCGTCACAACGGAAGGGTTCTGTTTTTTGCATATGGAGAGCTATTATACCAAAGAAAACCTTAAAAAAGAGATTATGTTCTACCGATAATTGAGCAAATAATTAGCAAAAATGCGTGTTTTTTGTCTTTTTTCTGCGCAAGCGCACTCCACCGTATTTGAGCCGCAAGGACGAAAAATTCGTGATTTGCAGCCCAAAAACGCTCCTTTGGTGATACGCCAGATGAAAAAACCCTCTATTTGAATTTTCGTAATATATGCTATTCCTCATCGCTGTTTGTTACAGGCAGAATCTTCAGAGACATACTTATGACCAAAACGCTTTCCGACATCCGTTCGACCTTTCTTGATTACTTTGTGTCCCAAGGACATACGCGCATTGACTCCAGCCCTTTGGTTCCGCGCAACGATCCTACTTTGATGTTCACGAACGCGGGCATGGTTCAATTCAAAAACGTCTTCACAGGCGCGGAAAAACGCCCTTATACGAGAGCGACAACAGCCCAAAAATCGGTACGCGCGGGCGGTAAACATAATGATTTGGAAAATGTCGGCTATACGGCGCGGCATCATACTTTCTTTGAAATGCTTGGTAATTTCTCGTTTGGCGATTATTTCAAGCCTGAAGCGATTGACTTCGCATGGACTCTCGTCACAAAGCATTTTGGACTGAATAAAGACCGCCTGCTTGTCACGGTTTATCATGAGGACGAACAAGCCGCCCAGTTATGGAAGAAAATTGCGGGATTTCCCGATTCCAAGATCATCCGTATCAAAACCGACGCCAACTTTTGGCGCATGGGCGATGTTGGCCCGTGCGGGCCATGTTCCGAGATATTTATCGATCAAGGCGACAAGCTTCAGGGAGGCCCGCCGGGAAGCAAAGACGAAGACGGCGACCGTTTCCTTGAATTCTGGAACCTTGTTTTTATGCAATCCGAGGAACTTCCGGGCGGCAAACGCATCAATCTGCCCAAGCCTTCCGTCGATACAGGCATGGGATTGGAGCGCATCGCCGCCATTCTGCAAGGCGTCACGTCCAACTATGACATCGATTTGTTCCGCGCGATCATCGGCGGACTCGCAGATATGGTCGATATCGATCCCGAAGGCGCGCAGAAACCATCCTTCCGCGTCATTGCCGACCACTTGCGCGCGGTTTCCTTCCTTATCGCCGACGGCGTTTTGCCGAGCAACGAAGGACGCGGCTATGTCCTTCGCCGCATCATGCGCCGCGCCATGCGCCACGCCCATATGCTGGGCGCCAAAGATCCGCTGATTTACCGCCTCGTTCCCGAATTGGTCAAACAGATGGGAACGGCATATCCCGAACTGGTTTGCGCCCAAGACCTCGTTATGGAAACTTTGAAGCTCGAAGAAACCCGCTTTAAATCGATGCTTGACCGCGGGCTGAAGTTGCTCGATGACGAAACGAAAAAGATCAACAAAAACGGCCTGTTGCCGGGCGACGTTGCCTTCAAGCTTTATGATACTTTCGGCTTTCCCCTCGACCTGACGCAGGACGTTCTGCGCGGCCAAGGCCAGAAGGTGGATACGGCGGGGTTTGATGCCGCCATGGCCAAACAACGGGCAACCGCGCGCGCCGCGTGGGCGGGATCGGGCGACACAAAGACGGAAAAAATCTGGTTCGACTTGCGCGAGGAATTGGGCGCGACGGAGTTTCTGGGTTACAGCACCGAAGAAGCCGAAGGGAAGATACTCGCGCTCATTCAAAACGGCGCGCGCGTCAACGAGGCCAAGTCCGGATCGAACGTGGATGTCGTCGTCAACCAAACGCCGTTCTATGGCGAATCCGGCGGCCAGATGGGCGATACGGGAATTATCAAAACGGCGGGCGGCGCCGTCATTGCCGTTACGGATACGCAGAAAGAGGCCGACGGCGTCATCGTCCATCGCGGAAAAGTTCAAAGCGGCGTTGTCAAAACAGGCGACGACGCAACATTGGCGGTTGACGGCGACTATCGCGCGGCCTTGCGCGCCCATCATTCGGCCACGCATTTGCTGCACGAAGCCTTACGCCGCAAACTCGGCGAGCACGTCGCACAGAAGGGTTCGCTCGTCGCGCATAACCGCTTGCGCCTCGACTTTGCCCAAAACACTGCCATTCCTCCCGAAGTCTTGGCCAAGATCGAGGCCGAGGTGAATAAGCGCATTCGCATGAACACCGAAGTCGAAACGCGCCTTATGTCGCCTGAGGAAGCCATCGGCCACGGTGCACGCGCTCTCTTCGGCGAGAAATACGGAGATGAAGTCAGAGTTTTATTTATGGGCGGCCATGAATTTGAAGACGCGCACGAGAAAAAGCATTTCTCGGTCGAGCTGTGCGGCGGCACGCATGCCAAGCGGACGGGCGATATCGGTTTGTTTAAGATTATCTCGGAAAGCGCAGTGTCGGCAGGCGTTCGGCGCATCGAAGCCGTCGTGGGCGCTGCAGCGCTGGCGTGGCTTGATGCGCAAAGCGGGTTGCTTAAAGCGGCCGCAGAGGCTCTTAAGGCATCGCCTTCGGACGTTCCGGCGCGCGTCGCGCAACTCGTCGACGACCGCAAAAAAATGGAGCGCGAAATTGCGGACTTACGCAAGCAAGCCGCGCTTGGCGGAGCCGCCGCAGGCGCGTGCGATGCGCCACGTTTTATCAACGGCATCAACTTCATCAGCCGCGTTTTAACGGACGTTCCCGCCAAAGACCTGAAGCCGATGGCTGACGAATTCAAGGTAAAGATAAAATCGGGCGTCGTCGCTTTGGCCTCAAGTTTTGAAGGCAAAGTGTCGCTGGTTGTCGCCGTCACGCCGGATTTGATTAAGCGTATCAGCGCCGTCGATCTCGTGAAAGCGGGAGCCGAACAACTCGGCGGCAAAGGGGGCGGAGGCCGCCCCGACATGGCTCAAGCCGGAGGCGCGGACGCCGCAGCTATGCCTAAGGCAATTGAGGCGATTGAGAAGGCGCTCGAGAAAAAATAAGCCGCACACGTTTATTGATGAAGAAGCGCTTTTAACATTTCGGCATGTATGCCCCTGGGATAGAGCAAGGCATCCCTTACGCCTGCGCCCTTTCCTTGAGGGTTCGGTTTTAAGAGTTCTTCCTCAACATGTTCGGTTTGGTTTCCAAAATCAATCCAACCGGAAAACTTCGAATTTCTCGGGATTTCATGGGCGGCGCTTTTCCTCGCGCTTGCGTCGAAATTTTTGTTCATCATATTTCCCCTAAAAAATTTTTGCCCAGCGCCATCCCGTTTGAACGCTTAAAAAATTATTTGTCAAAACACGTTCCCGCCAGCTGTGTTTTTTCGCGAGAATTTTCTTTCGGATGCGACGGCGCCTGTTTTACGTTTTTTTCGGCCTCAATCTGGGCTATCGTTTGTTCGACAATCCGCTTTATGTCGGTTCTTAGAATACCAAGACGGGAACGCTCCGGCGCATCTTTTATTGTCAACATCATATCCCCCTTAAAACTTGACGCTCTTGCTCTCGTAATGGCGGCCTAAAAAGGCGGGAAGCTTGCCGCCCGACTGCGAGCCGGGGAAATTCGCCATCTGGTACGAAGCATCCGTGCGGGTGCGCGTACTCCACAAAGCGTCGGGGTTCTGATGATAGAATATATCCGACGCGCTTTCCGTGCGCGCGAAGTCGAGAATTTCCTTGCGGTGCATGATCTTCCACACGCCTGCAGAACCCGAAGGACGGCGCTCGAAACGATCGAGATCGCGCCCGCCGAGGAACACGTCTTCGCGGCCTATCGGCTTTTCGATGCGGATATGAAGATGGAAGTAGGATTCAACCAACGCTGAATCGCCGTCAAGCTCGACGCGAACATTGCCGATCAGGTGATGCGAGGAACGAACGCCCTGATAAACACCCAGGATCCAATGCACAAAATCGCCGCCCATTCCCTGAAAAACGCCGGGCCCGAGATCAAGCGTCGCATCGTGATACAGAACCGAGCGCAAAAGATTTTCATCAAGGCGGTCTATGCCTCGCGCAAACTTGGCAAGAACTTCGGCAATCTCGCTTTTGTCGATGGCGGCCTGTAGCCGGGGAGGCAAATGTTCGCCCCTGCCCGACAATTGCGCCGCCATGCTGGGACGCGGAAACTTCAGAAGAGAAAGAGCAGACTTGCTTCTGGTGTGAATCGCTGGTTTTTTCAATTTAGCTGGCTTTTTCTGCGCTGCCTGTTTTTTTACAGCAGCGCCTTTGTGTTGAGCAGTCATCAAGCCTCTCTCCTGCTTTCGATTTTTCTTAAGGACAACATTACGCCTCTAGCGAGGTGCCTTGAGGCAATATTCGTCCGGCCACCGGAACGATTAGCACGTCTGTTGTCTTTTTGCACGAAAATACAGAGGGTTAGCAAAAATTCCTTTAAAGAACACAAAATTGCACCATTTTTTCAACGAATTATATGGTAAAATTGACGTTTACAAGTAAAAAATAGCAGATTTTTGACGTTTTATCAGGAGAAAGAGTCAATTTTTTACAAACACGGCTTTTGAACGTGTGTTTTTATGACCTTAATGACTATAAATGCCCTTCAAACAGATAAAATTTCCTTTGAACATCATGAAACGATCATTGAACACCCTTTTTTGGCCTTTTCGCGTTTAGTCTTTGCGATATCGGAACAAAGAAGCAACAGACATTTACGAGCGTCTATTGAACCCTGAAAAGCGCAAAAAAGAGAACATAAAGCCAGCTGAACCAGCCATGAATGATCATCCAAAGAATGGAGTTGTTGACGCTATAAGACAAAATCATCGCCGCAACAGCGCCATAGCCAATCCCGTACTTTATAAAAGCAGGGCCAAACGAGCCGAACCTGTGTTCTACGATATAAGTCATTGTCACCTCCTAAGGGAAAAATGAAGCCGTTATATTACTAAGCCACGCTCGACGTTACGCAATGTCTTTCTGCGCGCTTTATAGTCGGGCATGGCTTGAGCAAGAAAATTCCAAAAACCGGCTGAATGGTTTTTGTGCCGGATATGGCTCAGCTCATGCGCCACGACATAGTCGAGGATCGGCAAGGGCGCCATAATGAGCCGCCAGTTTAACCGGATGGCGTTATCCCTGCTGCAGCTTCCCCACCGGCGCTCAGGGTTTGTGACGCTAAATTTCTTATATTTTACGTCCAGCTTTTTTGCCCAAAAGTCGAGCCGTTTCTGCATTTTCGTCCGCGCCCGTTTTTTAATCCATATTAAAATTTCCAACCGGACTTCCTGCCACAAACTATCGGGCGACAGGCCTTCTTCCGCTATGTGCACATGCATGACTCGCGACGAAAGGCGGCATGAGGAAGGCGCCGCCGCCCCTTCTGTAACCCGCAAGACACATGGATATCCGAGGTAAGAAAAAGACGCGCCGTCCTTAAATTCTGTTTTTCCGATTTCTTTCTTTCGCGCCGTTCGTTCGCGCATAATCCACGACGCCCGATAATGCAGGATCTTTTCTATCCTGCCGATAGGAGACGAATAGGGCGCCAGAACACGTATGGTTCCATCGCACTCAATTCTAAAGGCTATCGTCCTTTTCCTTCTTTTCGATCTGGAAATGGAAAAAGGAACCTGCTCTCCGTTAAGAGTTATTAAGCCTGACTCGATGCTGGAAATCACTTTAGGCATACCTAAGCATATCAAACAGAGCTTGGCTTTCCGAAGCAATTTTTCAAGAGGGTTTCCCACACTATTTCTATCCCTAAGCCCTCTCCTGCCCAACAGGAGAGGGCTTTGTTATGCGCCCGATAGGTGGTACTGAGGACTATTACAAGTCAGCGCATGAACTAGCCCGCGAAAAATGCGAGAGAGAACTTCCCCTCCCCCCTGCGGGGAGGGTTAGGGAGGGGGGAGCTCAGCAGGAAAGGCGTTTCTTGATTCTGAACCGCACTGTCGGCGTCTCTCCCCCTCCCCTGACCCCTCCCGCGAGGGGAGGGGAATATTTTTTCGCTTCACGAGTCGTTTCATGAGCAGATTAATATCATCGCTTCCACACCCCCTTAGAGGAGATTTCCATGCCCGCCTTCAAAATCGCCGTTCTTGTCGGAAGCCTTAGGAAAGAGTCTTTCAACCGCAAGCTGGCCGATGCCCTTGCAGTTATGGCGCCGCCCGATTTTTCGTTCAAGCAACTGCAAATCGGGGATTTGCCTCTTTACAATCAGGATGACGATTCAAATCAGGCGCCTTCCGTTAAACGCCTGAAAAAAGAAATTCAGGACTCTCAGGGCGTTTTGTTCGTCACGCCGGAATATAACCGCTCGGTTTCCGGCGTTCTTAAAAACGCCATTGACCACGCCTCGCGCCCCTATGGGCAAAGCGCATGGGCGCACAAGCCTGCCGCAGTCATCGGCGTGTCGCCGGGGGCAGTCGGAACAGCAGTCGCGCAGCAACACCTGCGCAACATTCTCGTCACGATCAACATGCCGACGCTTGCCGCGCCGGAAGCTTTTATTCAGGCGACAGATGCCCTGTTCGACGCGTCGGGAAACATCGGCGAAGGCAGCAAAAAGTTCCTTGAAAAATGGATGAGTGCCTACGTCGCGTGGATTAAAAAGAACGCTTGATCCCCTTACGAATCCAATCGCCATAACTCAAGCCTCCAGGTTTTCCAAAGTGGCGTTGGATAGCTCTTGGAGTCGGGGTATCTTTCGCGATTTTTTTTCACGATCTCAATATACGTTTTGATCTTCACATGCATGTTATCAGAAGCTTCTTTTCTTATGCCTTCGGCATTAGGAGCTATTTTCCCATCCGAGTAGAATTGTGAAGAAATAATGTTTTGTGGATAGAAAGCTTCATTCACCGAATGGGCATACCACCCGAGAACAAGAGCCGAAACGGCAAGCCCGGAACCCAAAAAAATCAAACGCTGCTCGCCCGTAGCGGACATCCCCCCTGCCAAAAGAGCCGCGGCAGTGATAATCCCGACTGTAAATCCTGCAACACCTTTTAGGCCTAAAGGCTTTACTACCTCATCCGCAGCGGCGCAAAAAGCTCCGGCAACAGTCTCCAAAGCCTTTTCTTTGGAAAGGCCTAACTTTTCCAACTCTTCCCGATAACCATATTGCGTCAAAAACTTATAAAGATTATCGCCTTGCTCGGCTTGTCCCAGATTAAAAAGAGCCCCCATATCAATCTCCTTAAAATAATTTCCAAAAATTCTAATATAAAAAACATGGGCTGTCTCTATACCTTTTTACAAAAAAACGCTTAAAAATAAGGGCTTGTTTGCAAGAACTAATAATTCTAATTTCCACCAATTCATATTTCTGGAGATACTCACGTGCACGACGTTCCCGATGACCATCCCCGCGCCGCCTCTTTGCGCTTACGACACGCTATCGCAGAGCATCACGCGACGGGGCTTGTCGCGGAAACGGGACCCATCGCGCACGGGCGCGGCGAAGCGTTCGATTACATATTGGGCGAGGCAACCCCTGCCCCCGTTTTGGACGACATCACATCGGCGGCGGCGCTTCTGCTTCAAGCAAAATATCCCGTCATCAGCGTCAACGGAAACACGGCGGCTCTTGCGCCGGAGTCTCTTATCGCCTTGGCGGACACAATTCCGGCCAAGCTGGAGGTCAACGTTTTCTATGGCCGGACGGCGAACCGCGAAAAAATGATCGCGGAGTTTCTTCAGTCGCACGGAGCGAAGGACGTGCTAGGCGTCAATGCAAAGGCGCGCGTTCCGCACCTGACGTCAGCGCGCGCCAGCGTGGACAAGGACGGCATCGCCAAAGCCGACGTCGTGATCGTTCCCCTTGAGGACGGCGACAGGACGGAAGCCCTTATCGCGTGGGGAAAGAAAGTCATTTCCATCGACCTTAACCCCCTGTCGCGCACGGCGCAGGCCGCAACCATCAACATCTGCGATAACGTCACGCGCGCGCTGCCCTTGCTGGCAAAAGCCGTCGAAGAACTCAGGGGCAATGAGCGGGAAATCGCCAAGCGCGTCAAAGGCATCGATAACGCATTGACAAGCGCGCGAGTCCTTGCCTTCATGCGGGAACGGCTCGCCACATTAGAAAAACAGCTTTGCCGTAAACGCTGAAAACAAAGGGAATTGCAAATGCTTTTAGCCCTGGACGTCGGAAACACGAATGTCGCGATGGGATTTTATCGCGGGCGCGGCAAGGACGCCAAGCTTGTCGCGGATTGGCGCCTCAGCACCATCAGAACCCGCACGGCGGACGAATACGGCGCGGTCGTGCTTGGCTTTCTGATTTCAAGCGGCCTGAAATTGGAAGACGTCAAACACGTCGCCATTTCGAGCGTCGTGCCGCAGACCAACAGAGACCTGACCGAATTCTCCCGCCGCTATTTTCATACCGAGCCGTTTTTTGCCACCGCCGATGCGGATTTGGGCATGAAGATACGCTACAACACGCCGCCCGCCGTCGGGGCCGACCGCATATGCAACGCAGTGGGCGCTTTCCATAAATACGGCGGCCCTTTGATCATCATCGACTATGGTACGGCGACAACGTTCTGCGCCATCGCCAAAAACGGCGATTATCTGGGCGGCGCTATCGCCCCGGGCATCAACATTTCTATGAACGCTCTGTTTCAAAGCGCGGCAAGGCTTTATCCCGTCGAGTTCAAAACGCCGCCTGCGGCCATCGGCAAAAACACCATCCACTCCATGCAAAGCGGCGCGGTTTTCGGCTTTGCCGGACAAACGGATGCTTTGGTCAGACGCATTCAAAAAGAGCTTGGCGGAAAAAAGGCCAAGGTCATTGCGGCCGGAGGGCTTGCCACGCTCATTAAGCACGAAAGCGAAACCATCGACGTCGTCGATCAAATGATCACGCTGGAGGGCCTTCGGATTTTGTTCGAGCGGCACACGGAAAAAGCCGCCAAAAAGAAGCAGAAAAAGAAATAACCCCCTTTAGATTAAGCCTTTTACAAGGCTCGACTCTGCCTTTAAGTCTGATATAAAGGCCGAACTCGATCTGCCCCCTGTTTGGATATAAGGAGCGAGCGCGTATTTTTTGCTTGATAGCCAAAAGCAGAAAATGTTTATTATCAATGGATTGGAGACGTGGCCGAGTGGCTGAAGGCGGCGGTTTGCTAAACCGTTATACGTTTGAAAAGATGTATCGAGGGTTCGAATCCCTCCGTCTCCGCCAATTACCTTTTGTCCGACCCGGACACATGGGTAACAGAACGTACCGGCTACATAGGTGACACCCGCGAGCCAAACGGGTTGTCCAGGGGTTGCAAGATCTTCTCCTCCAAGTCGATATAACCTGGATCATAATCCATAAAACTGACAAGCCAAGTGCCTTCTTCGACCTCTTTGAGGCCGACAGCTTGTCCTGCGAACACGGTCGATAAATTGATTTTTTTTGCGGTGTAAACAGATCCGACCACAATGGGTAACGTTCGCGCTCAGGTCGTGGAGAGGATACACAAGTTCTGGAAGACCAGTATACACGCGTGGGGAAGGTTTATAAATCTCGGCCGGATACTTCATGCCCAAGGCTTCATGCGGACGGTCGTTGTTGTATTCTTCGATGAAGTCATCGAACTTGGCTTGCTGTTGGAAGATATTCTCTCCGGGTGGACGCGTAGCTTCTTTCTTCAGCGTCAGATGCATGCGTTCATGGCGACCATTCTGTTGAGGATGTGCGCAAATACTGCTCATCCCGCGCTCGTGAGCCAACACAAAGCAAATATTTTTGGGCCGATCTCGCAATTTCAGTGTTTGCGGCAATAATCTCATGCGCAGATGTTAGCAGACGAAGCGTTTTGCCTTTTGCGGGCTGCTGGACAAGCGCGCTCGGTTCGAGCTTAAAAAAAGCTGCAAGGGCAGCAAGCGTTCCTGCGCGGCAACTATAGTTTGGATTGCTTTCCAGATTGCGAATAGTTTTTAAAGAAATTCCGGTTAGATCAGATAGCCTTTCCTGCGAAATACCGCTGAGTTTGCGGTATCGCTTTATTTCAATGAAGCTTGGTTTGATTTTTCCGTCGTCTTTAATGACAAGCTCAGGAGCTAATTGATCTTGAGTATCTTTTTCGCGCTTATGTTGACGCGCAATGTCCGTAAGCATTGAAAAAGATTCTTCTTCACCAAAATCGCCGTTTTTAAAAACCTCCTTCTGGTTTTCAACACTGGCCCCTTGGTCCAACGGCTCTCGAAGCAAACTCCGGTTCCCCTGTACCATGACTTGCCACACCGCCCCGCGCACAGATTAAAACCTTGCCAAAACCTTGCACCGCAGCATGCATACTCCATAACATACCTGCGTGTTTTTGGGAACGGGGGCAAACCAACCAAGAAAATCGCTATTTTCCATGTATTCTTGATTGCTTCTTTACCTACTTCAAATAGGTCTATCGGTTAAAAACACAGCTTTCAGAAGAGAAAATCGGATGCACAGACATATCCAATAGCCGAACATCTTAATCTCCTACTAACTATAGGTTCGTCTTTTAAACTCCCATTTCAAGTTCTTTGCTCAGATTTTAATTCCACCCAATTTCACAGTATGGCTTCGGAGAAAGCGATCTGGCGATTCCTTCACGAACATAAGGAACCATGTTCTTGGGGAGCTTATTTACAGGGAAGAAGCGCAAGCCTCCGCATTTGTGAGGCTCCTTATTACAAATCTCGTTTTTCCATTTCTTGCAGACATAAAAGAGGTCGATTGACTCCCGATCAGGCGAAAAGCGATGAACAATACAAGAAAAGGCCATGTCCTTCGGGCGAACAACAATGTCCGCTTCTTCAAAGGCTTCCCGAACCATCGCCGCCGTTGAGCTTTCTCCCCCATCAAGATGTCCCGCGATGACACTATAGCTTCCGTCGCAGAAGCCTGTGTTCTGCCGAAGGAGAAGCAGAACCTCTTTTCCCTTAAGCAAAACCAAATGAACGGCAACAGGCATTTCAAAATGCTTAGACGGAGATTTCTTTTTGGCTTTGCCAACGATCTTACTCATGACTTCCCCCTGAACTTTTTCGCGAAGCTGTCCGTCGCTCTCACCGTCGCATCCAAAATGCCCGGATCGTTGTAAACGTGCGCAGCAACCTCCACCATGACCCATTGTGAAGAAGGCCAATTCTTGTGGAGTTCCCATGCCGTCGTCGCTGGGCATACGGCATCGTAGCGTCCTTGAATAATTATGCCGGGAATGTTCTTCAGCTTTTTGGCCCCCTTAATAAGAGCACCTTCCTTCATAAATCCCGCGTTCAGGAAGTAATGGTTCTCAATAGCGGCGAAAGCTAACGCGAATTTATCTCTGGATTTATCGATAGTGTATTCCCCCTTCGGGATAAGGCACATCGCATCGCCTTCCCAGTCAGACCATGCCCGCGCAGCTTCAATTCTTGTTGCCCGCTTCTTTGAGGCCAATCTTTTCCGATAGGATTTCATAATGTCTTTTTGCTCGGCACGCGAAAGGATGCCGATAAAGCGATCCCAAGCTTCTGGAAACAGATAAGAAGCGCCCTCCTGATAAAACCACTTCAGCTCTTTCTTTCTGAGCATAAAGGTGCCTCTTAATATCAGACCGAGTACATTGCGCGGATACCGCTCAGCATAAGCCAAGGCAAGAGTGCTTCCCCATGAGCCTCCCAACATGATCCATCGATTAATCCCCAAAAGATGGCGAAGCTTCTCAATATCGGCGACAAGATGCTGTGTTGTGTTTGCCTTCAAACATGTATGAGGGGTGCTGCGCCCACAGCCGCGTTGATCAAATAGAATTATCCGATACTTCTTTGGATCAAATAAGCGCCGATGGTCTTTACCGCAGCCGCCGCCAGGCCCACCATGTATAAAGAGAGCTGGAATTCCGTTCGGATTGCCGCACGTCTCCCAATAAATCTTGTGTCCGTCCCCCACGGAAAGCATGCCGTGATCGTAGGGTTCGATGGAAGGAAAGAAGGAACGCAAAGATGGGGTTTTATGGGAATTCATGGCGATGGAGCATCCTTTTTTAAACCAATGTGAAAAGCGCGGGAGGGTTCTTTCATGAACTTTGAAACTTCTGGATCGCTGTGACAACTATAACCGGCATCATATGTTTTTGCATGCCCCATGTTGCACCAGAAAGAAATCTGGCCTATCCGCATCATCGGATAAACCCTAAAGGGATGAGCTGACACGATTTCCAGCGTCCACTGGTGACAAGAGCCGGTGTGCCCAAGGTTTGCAGAAATCTGTAAAAACAAGCCGAGCCGCCCCAGAGAGCTGCGTCCGATTAAGGACATTGCGTATTCTTTGCTGCCCAGAGTCTCATGGGTATGTCCCAGATAGACCGTGTGAGGCTCTAGGACATAGCCCTCCTCAGGAATTTTTATCTCTTTGAATCCATAAAGGCGTTCTTCGTCATATTCGGGAACAAGAAGCTTCGGCCCAAGCCTATAGTTATAGCTGTTGGGATTGATTTGATCGTCGTTGAACGGAACAATCGTAATATCGCCCGCATCGACCATCTTCTTAATTTCTGTTCCCGTCAAAATCATACTAGTTACGCAAAATCCACGGCAAGTTTTGTAAGTCTCTTATTAAGTATCGCCCTGTCAGGCCCCATTTTTTCTTTCAAATCTTGATAAGAGGAAACGTATGCCGCGATTAAGCCGCCAGCGCTTTTAGATGCCGTTCCGAAGCAGACCTTTTCCATCTGTTTTGATGCGCGCTCAAGATCGGCTGGCGTTGACATCGTGCGAGGCAATAGCTCGGCGATGCCCTGAAGATAACTGCGCAAAACCCGTCCGCGCCCGTCCGCAACGGGTTTTATTCCCGATCTCATAATGAAAGTGCTTGCAGCAACGGCATCCGCGATTTTCAATTCGTCGTTGGTTTCAGTCGGCAGAAATTCTGCGATAGGAGCTGCATGAATGGGGGTCGGCAGCCCCGTCATTCTGCTGATTGCCGTCTCCACCCCGAAAGCCATTTCCACCCCAAGCTTTCGTTCACCAGCTTCGATGATGATAATATTTCCAATATCCCCGTACTCCTCGGAATATGGCCCTTTGATTGCAATGTTGCAGTTTCGCCCCGTTATGCCGTCAATGCCAAATTTATGCGTGTAGTAAACGGGTTCTTTCGTGTCGAACACCAAATACTGGTCGAGCCCAAGGTTTTTCCAGAAATCAACCAGATCAACGTCCGAGCTGGCGATATGAATCTTGATGGTGTTTGGGTTCAAACACAGCCGTTCCGTCAAAAACTGCCAGAAAAGTTTGGATACTTTTTCGACATCATCATATTGCGACAGCGTCCCTGTGCTGAGAAACATGGATGACCAGTTGGGCACATAATTATTGTCTTGAATTCGCCTGGAGTTTTGCGTCCGCAAACAATCTTGAACCATAAACAGGCCGTTAGGAGGAATGCTCCCGCTAAGAAGAACCGGCTTCAAAGTGCTTATCGTTGAGCCGGTAAAAAGAACAGAAGCATCATCCTTAGGAACTAATTTTCCGGCAGGAGCTTGTGAAAACCCATTCTCCAGAAAGAATGACTGAAAATGTGTCGAGAACTCGTTTCTCAATCTGCGCAATATCGTTTTGTCGTCGTAATCCTCTATCGCGCGCGTTAGAAGGGAATTATAGTTTGTCATAATTTATGGCTCCGGCTTTTGTTGTGCACTCTTCTTAAAATCCCTAAATACTTCGGAAGACCTTGGCCCATTTGCCCCCTGATATTTGCCTTTGTAGAGAACGATCTCTCCCTTCGGAACCCAGAAGGACACTTGCCCGACGAGCATTCCTGGATAAAGCCGAATGGGCAGCGTTGCGTAGAGCTGAAACGACAGATTTCCGTGCATACCGAGATCGACGAGATCGGCTGTTACATGAACAAACAGCCCAAGCCGAGCGATGCTGGAACGCGCGTGAATAATTGGGACAAAGTAGTCGCTTCCAACTTTTTCCTGTGTATGTCCCACAAGAAAATCCCCCTTCTTCATCAAGATTCCCTTTTCATCTGCGATGATCTCTCGGAACTCCGGCGGATTTCGGGGATCGATAACTGGCGATGTGTACTGGATGAACTTATTGCCCAGCCGCAGATCATATGAATTTGTCGTCGCCCGTTCAGGATCGAAGGGGCAAATTTCAATCTTTCCCAAGTTCCACTGATTGATAATTTCTTTTCCGGTCAAAATCATCGTCGTCTCTATCGCTTGTTAAAATATACCCCGCAGTCGTTTGAATAACCGCAACTGCGGGGCCATTATTATATTTATGGCGCAGGGCCTTCTTTTCTCTTCTTTTCCCATTGGAGCTTTTTCAGCCAAACGGGCTCATTCTGACGCGGCTTAAAGGAAACGCACAAAGGAACAAACTCACCAAAATGATTCCCCTTGTTCTGATTGGTGCACGGAGTGTCCTTGGTCATGTCGTGGCCAAGAAGTTCATTCGTCGGCGTGTTGTTCCAATAGATTTTTTTGCTATCGTAAAAACCGATGCCGTAAGGAGTCCCAATCATGAGAGAGCAAAGACGGAGCATCCCATTCGGAAAAGCTAGAATACGATCGAACTGCTTGGCGGAGCAGTATCCATAATATTCCTTGTTTCTCTCAAATTCCTCCTTGACCGTAACGCACTGGGGCATCCGAACATCGATGCCCTTCTCTGTCTCTTTGTACTTTTGCACTTCTGCAAAGGCCTCCATGTATTCCTTGACGCTGGTATTGATATTATTTGACCAAACGTCGCGCGGAATTCCGCCCTTGAACAAATCATGCATGTTGAGCGTCTTGACCCCAAGACCCTTCATAAATTCGATCATGTTGATAAGAGCGAGCTGTCCGTTTTCGGCTTGTGCAGTAAGCCCTTTGTGCACGCAGCTTGTTACGTGAACGTTGTAGCCCTTTTCGATGGCTTTCTTGATGTTTGAGGTACAGTTTTTGAAGCTACCTTTGCCACGGATGGCATCGTTCATTTCCTCCGTATAGCCGTCCAGGCTGAACGTAATTTCATCAAGCTCGCGGAAATAGGGATTGTCGAGCAAGGACGGATTGAACATCCCGTTCGTATCGATGCGAACGTGCGAATACCCCATTTGCTTCGCTTCATGAATGAGTTCCGGCAGCTTCTTGTATAAAGTCGGCTCTCCTCCCATAAACGTCATCTTAATTGCGCCAAGTTCGCGCATATTTTTCATGAGATTTAACGCGTCGCCATATTCCATTTCCTTTTTCTGAAGCTGGAATGTGAGTTCAGGCTTGTACAAGCACTGCACGCACCTCAAATTGCAGGTGTCAGTGAGATACATAAAAACCTGTCCAATTTTATTGTTGAACGCCTGATAAAATTGTTCGTCAATTTCCATTTCGCTCATATTCGCCCCCTAAAAATTTATTTCCAAAATGAGAAGCGCTCATTTTGTGTTTGAAAATTAGTGGGTGCCGGTTTTACCCGCATCCCCCGTTCGGGGGTTTTTGATGTCTCTTCGATAAAAAGAGGTCTTAGTTTTTATCTAACGACGAAGTGTTAGATGACGAGTGCGATGCCGGCCTTGTCGGATCGCAGGAAGGCGCGCGTGCTTTGATTGCTTTCAGGTCGCCAACATCATCGAAGAAACGTTGAAGCCAAATAAGCATCCCTATTCTATTTTCTCTGATGCTTACGTTGTCATCGTTGATGCGAACGTTTTCAAAAAACTCCGTAACAGTTGTCTCGGTCTCGCTTAAGCGTTGTAGCTTTGCTCCGTAGTCCAGCACAGGAAATTGCAGCGTCATCTTCGCCAACATCCCGCACATGCGCACATCATAATCCGAAGCCAAGAGCTTGCTGCTTGTGGCATACTCTTTGGTAGCCCAGTCCTTCGGCAATATCTTGCGAACGCGCGTAGCTACCGCCAATAATTTTGCCCCTTCCGGAGTTTTCATAAACTCCCGAATGGCAGTGCCGCGCTCAAACAAACGGCTTACGTTGTTGGTCTTGTCGTTATTTAATACCGATGAAATCACATCTTCGGGCAACCCGCGTTCCAGGAACGTTGACCTGATCCGATCCCGCATAAAATCGTCAATCCCTTCAGGAAACTTTGCACTGTAAAGTTCCGAAGAAAGAGCAATACCTTCGGAAAGATCATAATCAATATTGTTTTCCAAAAGAATTCTGACCATCCCCAATGCCGTCCGCCTTAATGAAAATGGGTCGCGGCTGGAGCTAGGTATTTCTCCGATGCTGAAAAAACCGGTCAATGTGTCGATCTTATCTGCCAGCGCTATGGTTGCCGCCGTCTTCTCTTTCGGGCAAGCATCGCTTGGGCCGAGAGGCGCATAATGGCTTCTTATTGCTTCGGCAACGATTGGGGTTTCCCCCTGCTGCAAAGCACATCTATATCCGACAATCCCTTGCAATTCTGGAAATTCATAAACAAGCGATGTGGTGAGATCGGCTTTTGATAAATTGGCCGCATGCTGAACTAAAGAAACGTCAGCCCCTAGCTTCCGCGCAATTGCCTTTGACAAAGCGGCAACGCGCTGCGTTTTGTCATACATGCTGCCCAATTTGTTATGGAACTTGAGCGTTTGAAGATTCTGGACTCTATCGATAAGCGGAACGCTGACATCCTTTGACCAGAAGAAAAGTGCGTCCGACAAACGCGCAGAAATTACTTTCTCATTGCCGACAACGACCGTTTTTCCTCCATCCTCTGTTACAGTTCCTGCGGCAAATATAAAGTTGGAAGAAAGGCCTCCATTCTCCTTCTTTAACGAGAAATACTTTTGGTTTGCCTTCATTGAGGTTGTGATAACCTCCGGAGGAACGTTCAAGAATCTTTCTTCAAACTGCCCAAGCAAAACAATGGGCCATTCTGTCAATCCGGCAACTTCCTCCAGAAGATCATTATCTTCATTAAGATGCAGTCCCTGTGCTTCTGCTATCCTTTGCGCATCGTTATAAATAATCGATTTGCGTTCGTTTCTATCTATTACAACATGTCTCAATGCCAATTCATTTTTGTATTGTGCAAAATCTGTAATACAAAACGACTCTGGATTTAAGAACCTGTGTCCCACAGATTGATTTGTGTATTCGAGATTAGTGCCGTTTCCGAGGTCAAAAGCTCCTTCTACGGCCTTGCCGTCAAAAACAACCGAGATGCTTTTCAGAGGACGCGCCCAACGGAACGTAGTTGATCCCCAACGCATGGATTTCTTCCATGACATCTCCCTTATCGACTTATCGATAACGACTGCCAAAACCTGCTTTGTTTCTCGTTCCTGGACTACCTTGTTCAAAACATAACATTCCCCTTTTGAAGTGTTCTTTGTTGACAGGTTTGTCTTTTGAGACCCCGTTGCTTTCAAAAAAGCGGAGATAATTTTCTCATTGCTATTTGTTTTTGGCCCTAATCTTTCAATATTTCTCGCTGGCAAGACGGTTGGAATTCCTTCGATTGCCACAACAAGCCGCCGTGGAGTCGATCCCCGATGTAACTCTCCCATGGGGACGCCCGCATCCGAAAGTTCTTTACACAAAATGCTGGCAAATTGTTCTTCCGCTGCTGCTTGCACGTTTGCAGGAAGTTCTTCCGATAAAAGCTCAACGAGTAATTCCGACATAATTGTTCTCAACCAAAGTTATGGATTTGCTTTAAGAAGCGTCTCGCAACATGCCTTCGCCAAATTTCTCACGCGCCCTATATATGCTTGTCTTTCCTGTGGACTGATGACGCCGCGCGCATCAAGCGAATTAAACGTGTTTGCGGCCAAAACACATTGCTCATAGGCCGGAATTGGAAGTCTCTTCTTTAACAATTCCTCACATGTTTCTTCAAAATCATTGAAGTGCAAGAACAGTTTTTGAGGATTTGAGTGTTCAAAATTATAGGCCGACATCTGTTTCTCGTTTTCGAGATAAACGTCGCCATATGTCAGGCCTGAATTGTTGTAAGGAAGATCGTAAACGTTGTTCACGTCTAGTACATACATAGCAAGACGCTCTAACCCATAGGTAAGTTCAAGCGTCACGGGGGAACACTCCAAACCGCCCATTTGCTGAAAATATGTGAACTGCGAGATTTCCATCCCGTCACACCAGACTTCCCAACCAAGGCCGCTGGCTCCTAAGGTTGGGCTTTCCCAGTCATCCTCAACAAATCGGATATCGTGCAACGCTGGCGTTATCCCGATCTCCTTGATGCTGTCCAAATACAATTCCTGGGAATTAGCCGGAGATGGCTTTATCACGACCTGGAATTGATGGTGCATTTGCAGCCGGTTGGGATTCTCTCCGTATCTGCCGTCTGTCGGACGCCTTGCCTGCTGCACATACGCAGCTTTCCATGGCTTCCCTCCGAGCACCCTAAATACCGTTGCGGGATGATATGTGCCCGCGCCCATTTGCATATCGTAGGGCTGAAGAAGTGCGCACCCCTTCGATCCCCAGTATTTTTGCAAACCAAGAATAATGTCTTGGTAGCAGCGCAGCTTTTTGGAATCCTGCATTGCAATTCGTCCTAAAGTTGTTTTTTAATGAATGTGTCTGAATTGATCTGAGGCCACATCCCCCTTTTGGGGGTTTCTGTGCCAAAAACGCTTCAAAGCGCGCTAGTTAATGACAGCAGAGGAAACACCGGTTTTTTCAAGCGAGCCCTTAGTTCATTGAAGTGTTTTCCAGCAAGATCAAACCCCCCTTTGCTCAGCATCGCGGAACTAATAAAATAGCCATCCCCTTTAACATTCTGCTCATCAACTGCTTTAGCGATGTCATCATGCGTAAGGAGACCAGCAACACAGATATTTCCGCCAAAGTGTTGGTTAGACGCGGCAATTATGCGTAAATTACGAACTTTTTCATCAGGACGAAGCAGCTCCGTTGCTGCGTCTAAAAAAGGCTTCATGATAGAGCTTGTGACAAGAACGGGTTGTTGCAATTCATACTGCCGTTGGTGCGCAGCAATACGCCGGAAAATTGAGAAATCCACATCGTCATTCATGAGGATTCCCCATGTTCCGACCTTCTTATCAACCAGCGTTCGCGCCCGCTTCAGTGACTTATAGGCAGAAAGCTCCACATCTCTTTGCATTCCCCTCGGGTCTCGCACAGCGACGACCATCTTGTTGGCTTGAAGATCATTTAATAGCTGAAGTGCTTCGGTTCGTGACCGTGGAGTTTTCCCATTAACTTCGATGATTGTTGATCCCGCTTCGATGCCAGCTTGATCGGCGTTTGATCCTTCAATGACATCTTCTATCGTTGGCGTAAGCCCAGTTCGATTTAGCAATCCTACCGTTACAATTATGGCTGTTTTGACAGATGGGCGTAGAGCGGTGACAAATGAATCAATCCGTGCCAATTCTTCTGGTGACAAAAGCAGTTTTGGATTGTGATGAAGCGTGCCCGCCGGAAGAGCAACTCGTATATATGACGTCGGCTCATACTTGTCCGCATAACGAATTGTATGCTCGATGTCCTCTAATGGTATCCAACTCGTGGCTGCAACAAGAGAAACATCAAACTGAATTCCCAAATCGTGCATTAGCGGTAATGATTGAATAGCAACTTCATGTTGTTCAGGTCTGCCCCCAGGCATAAGTATTTTTCTGTAGGCAGGGTCCGCGCTGTTCAGCGAGACTTGGAACAGGACTTGCTGGCGAAGCTGATCGTCTTCTGCAATTGCCTTAAGAAGCTTCTGTTTTAGGTTTCCGCCATGTGTCAGGATGGGGACTTGCGCCTTAGGATCAGCGGCGCATATAAGCTTCAGAACCTTTAGAAATTCAGGATGTTCCGTTGGCTCCCAATCCATCAGCGCATAACGTAACGGCGGATGCCCAAAACGAGTATTTGCGTCGTAGGAATTTAGAGCGTCCTTAATGTCATCAAGCGATCTCGCCCATCCGCGCGGGTATCTGACCGTCGAAAAACCTCGATCAACATAACAGAACCGGCATCCCTGATTGCAGTTATTCCATACGAAAGGAATTGCTGCATTTTGAGCCGACCCAATAGGAACTTGAAGGGCTTGGGCATCAACGACTTTTGCCACACCTGGTTCAGAAAAATCAAATGTATTCAAAAGCCACTTCCGTACCACAGCCTCAAGCGTATCGTTATTATGAACACTCGGTAATGGAATTGCCGGAGAAGGAAATGTTGCCCCGCCAAGAATATGTTGTACCGCCGCTACGCGCCCATTTAGCACACCCCCTTCATTGAGAAGTTCCACATCGTGCAATAGGGCAAAAGAAATATCTCCCCAATTGATTTGGGCTTTACCTGGATTAGATGCAGCTCCTGCTTCGAAAGAGCCTTTTCCTAAACGCATATAGGCATCGCATAACAATACTATGGGAGATTCAAACCCAAAAAGTTGACCCTGAACGCTTTGCATTTCTTGTTGAGGGATAGGTTTGCTGAGATCGTTAGTACTATTTGAAACTCGAATACGATCAGGAACTAGGATATTGCCGTGAGCATCAAAAAACTGCGAAAACAGTATGACTGCTTGTGCCAAACCAAGAAAACGAGATTCTTTCGACCCAGCATCGTCAAGAAGACCATATTTCTGAATTTCGATAGCCTTTATCGTTGAAGAAAATTGTTTTGGCAGCGCGTTATTTACCATGTTGAAATTCCAAAAATGAAATGCTTTAAAAACAATCCGCTCATGTAACCCTTATAAAGAACGTGTTTATAACCCCCTTTGGGGGGTATAAGTTTCAACAAAACAGCGCGTCCCCTCTATTGCATAAGGGGAGATCAAGCCAAGCGTACATGCAATCGAAACGGCGTTTGCCTTGTTAACCGCGTTAAGCTTGTTCGATATTTTCCGGTGATAATCTTTGACTGTCTCTTCAGATAGACAAACAATGTCCGATATTTCTTTCCGTGTTTTTCCCCTTGCCGTCCAAGTCAGGATTTCTGCTTCTCTCGCTGTTAGAGGTTCGATGAGGAAGGACTCTGATGAATTCGGTGTGGCATTAGGATAAGCCAAATATAGCGTGGCCAGATGGGTGCGAACACGAACGCTGGAGCCGTTTTTGCGCAGCGCTGTATGACCAGAGCGGATTTCCTCTACTGGAAACCTTCCCCCGGACACGTTGCTCAAATTTTCAAAAAGCTCGTCCATTTATCTTCTTTTGCAAATAGATTAATTTAGTATTCCCGTTGTTAGACAGGTGAATTAATAAGTTATTGCGTTCTTTCCTAAGCAAACAACGCCTTTATCTGTTGGTTTTCCATATTCAGTGTATGTATTTTCAGTGCTTTGGAAGGAGTCATTGTTTTCCGATATCTTCCATCATTATTTTTCATTAACCGCTGCTCGACATCAGCCATCGCGTTCGCCATGTGCCACAGCTCGTCGATTTCTTCTTTTGAAAAACCGAGGAGCAGTAAATCCTGCGGCAAACAGCCCCCATTCTTATGCGTCAGGTCGATAATGACGGTCGCCATGCGTTGATACGGAGCAAATTTGCTATCAAACTCGGTACTGATATGATCGATTGCTTGCGGAATGAGGCTTGTTTGTAATGCGGATTTCATTGGGGAGTCTCCGCATTCGTGTCTTCGATTTCTTCATCGAGATATTTCAGCACCAGATCAGCAACTTTTCCTTGCTTTGCCGTAGCGTAGAGTTGCCACTGCATCCGGCGCGATTTTCGCGTTTGGAGCCGATCATAAAGTTGGATGAGGGATTCCTTGTCTTGGGGAATTTGTGTCGAGCCTTTCGTTTTACGTTCTTCAATATATGTCGCAATTGCGTCGTCGATTTTCGCGGCGTCCTCGTCATCAACAAAATTGATGGTTCCTGAAGGAAATGCTTGGAAAATATTGAGATTACAGAACTCATCCATGCGCTTGGCAAATTTCACAACCCTTTTTGCCATATCCGGTGTTTTGCCTGCCTTCCCGTCGGCAATAACGGTTTGAAAAGCCAGCATAAGGCAAAGGCGCTGATAGAGGATATTCGACGTCATTTGGATTTCTCCTCGTTCGCCTTTGCTTCCTTGAATTTGGCAAGAAGGCGCGAAAATGAGCCAATCGCCGGACGGTCGGTCGGCGGCTCAATGAAATTCGCGGAACTCAGTATGCTAAGGCCCGTGTGCGAGAAAGCCTGAAGAAACGCTTCACGGGCTGCTGAAGAGTCGAAAGTTCCCTGAAGAATGACGCTGTAGCGCAACTGAGGGTTTAACGAAGGAGCGACACGCGATGCTGCATCTTCTTTATGTAACGAGAAGGCTACTGTGTTGTCCCTCATCATATAAACCCTGAAATAGCGTTTAATTAATGAGGCTAGTGTCTGCCGCCCAAGATAGAAGTTCCACGTTCCATCTCGTTGTTTTTCGTCAATTTCGGCTGGAAGAATTGACGAAAAACACTGTTTGTATTTATTCGTCGTTTGTGAGGACTGTTCTTGTGAAGAAAAGAATGAAAACGCGGCAAGTAGATTTGCCGCGTTGGGATGCTTTATCAGAATATGGTTAGAAACTTATCGCCGACGCTTCATTCCAGAGAGACAGAAAGTCTTTTCGTTCGCCTTGAGCGACCCAGGCGATATCGTAAATAACCGCCATGTAATTCAATGCGCCGTCCGTCAGAACATGGGCGTACTTATTCCCGTAGATAAACATCGAAACTGCGCCGCAGGGGCGATGATCAACCATCCGGCAAGGAAAGAAAGGCTTCTGAAACGAAGGCTTCGCGATGTCAGACATCAAACACTTGATATCAACAACGGCGCGCAGGGCTTCCAACCGATCCATATTGCTGAGAAAATCGACACCGCATTTCCGTGTTAGAATCTTGTCATCCTTCGTAAATACGAGGATTTCTTTCTGTTCCTGATCGATGGTCTTGCAAATATCTTCAAAGAACAGATCGCAACTATCGACCCCTCTCAACGTACACACGCCGAAATCGCGGCGGCGAACGCCCTCGCCTTCCGTAAATTCAAGCCCATTGTCCTGAAGCGTCGTGCAAATATCTTGCAAGGTAGTAATGCGCGGAATTTTTCCAAGTTCCATCGTCCTGATGGTCGAAATGGAAACGCAAGACTTCTCTGCCAGGTCTTCTTGAGACCAGTCGAGCAAGGCTCTTGCCGCCTTGATTTGTCCTGCACTGACTGGACGCATATTATAAATCCTTCAAAAAAATTCAAAAATCAGTTCATCGCCATTCGAGGATCGAGATCAACGAGATAAGCAACGGCTTTGTCAAAATCATTCCGACGAATCTTTTGAATGTCGTCGGTTCTAAAATAATCTTCTACAAGGGAACGAATAACGACTTCATTGAACTTGTGGGTATATGCAACATAGTCAATAAGCGCGCGAACCGAAGATAATTCCAAACCATTCAGAGTTGGTTCATCGGAACACAAGCCTTCCAGTGCAGCGTGCAACGCCTTGATAGCAGGATGAAAAACATCTTCTTTCTGGGCAGACACCGACAGCTCGGATTCCTTATTATCGTTGGAAGGGCCTTCTGAAGAATTGGTGTTGTGCGTTTTGCTCATGATGATTATCTGGCAACCGCCGTCATGGGCAGAAATTCGGTTGTATCGGGATGGGATAAAAGCGAGGCCCAACGTTTTTCCAAGGGAATATTTGTATTGGCAACAATGCCTTGGTAGCGCTCCATACGCTCGATCAAATCTTGAACGCCAAATTCTCCATGGCGCATCATAAAATCGTGATAATCCGGCATAATAAGGCTCCGTAATAATTATTTTTGTCTTCCAATATTGGGCAATATATATGGCGGTCTCACTGAAAGCAATTAGAAATTGTGTTTCATATCGTCCCGCGCTTGATCTCATATCAACTTCAATGGTTGGCATGCCCACAGTAGTTAACAGAAGTTAATTATAAAACTACCTTTTTTGGGTAGGAACATGCCTTTTGGAGGTAAAAAACATATTGTTCTTGAGTTTTTCAAAAAATAATTTTATAACAAGCGCCACTTGATGTGGGGTATATAATGCCAACAGGAAAACAAATACGAGCTGCACGCGTTCTGGCTGGGTGGGACATAAAAGACCTCGCCCCACGCGCGGGACTGAGTGTAACCGCCGTTCAGAACATTGAAACGGGCGTAGTTCCCAAAACATCTACAATTGAAAGAATCGTCAGAGCATTTTCTGGTGCAGGAATTGAGTTCACTGACAATGAAGGTGTGCGTCGTCGCCCTCAAGGTGTGGAGATATTTGAAGGCCAAGAGCGTTTCGAGGAATTTACAAATTTTGTTTATGAGCAAATCAAAGAGCACGGTGGACATATTTGTTTGAGCGTGACTGACGAGCGATTGTTTTCAAAGTATCGCACGAATACCATAGACTACTATGAAAGAATGAAGGATTTGTTCAATCGAGGAGTGATTAAATCCTTTCGCATATTGGCTAACAAGAGCAACTTTGCAACGAAGTATACTTATAGCACCTACAAGTGGCAGCCTGAAACAACAATGGCACCAACGGCTTTTTATACGTTTGCCGATTACCTTGCACTTATATCCTTTGAACATAGCAATCCCCCATACGTCCTAGTTATTCAATCAGCGGCTTTGGCTGATTCCTATCGTCGCGCTTTTGAGATCGCTTGGGCGGCGGGGAAAGAACCTCCGAAAACAAAGGGGGGTAAATCTTGACCTGTGTCCAAATCCAATCAGTAGGCGCAGCCTCTTTGCCACAACAATTTGAGCTTAGGCCTTTAACCGGGAATGACACTTCGGCTTATTTTGAGCGGCGTGATCATATTTTGAAAATCGGCGAAGGTCATTTTTTCAGCGATTCATACGAGCGAGAAGATAAATTAATAACTGAACAGAAACGACGCGATTGGTGCACAGAAAAGCACGATCATTGTATTTTGGGCGCATTTGCCGACCGGAATCTTGTTGGTTTTGTTATGATTACGCAATACGGCCCGCCAGCGGACAAAACCGTTGAGTGGGAGGCCGCTTGGGTTGATCCTCGCTATCGCGGCACCGGACTTACAAAAGCACTTTATGAAGAAGTGGAAAAGTGGACCGTCTCTGAGGGATACCGCTTTGTTAAATCGTTTATCCGAGAAGATAACAAACGTTGGTTAGACATTCGCCGCAGGACGGGGTTTGTCGAAATCGGCACCAAATATGTTTCTCACTGGGCGGATAACACAGACGGAAACATGGTTATCCTCATACGTGATCTTTCTGTTCCAAAACCTCAGCAACAGAAATCGCTCCATTTTCTTGAAGACACCATTTCTTCTTTGGAGGGTCTTCCTGCTGTTTCGCACGGCATAGTAAGAGCGCGAAAGGTGCAGGCGTTAGGTCTATAGCGGATCACATATTATTTTTCAGAAGACTGAAGAAGAAATTTGTTGTAGTCTGTTCGTAACTCAGGGGGAGAGAAAAAAATCGAGACCTCAAGTTTTAGGGATTTGAATTCTCGGTTTTCAGGAAATCCCTTTTGGGGATATAAGTGGGGGCATAAGAGGAAATTATGATCGGTGATTGTTTAGCAATATCAATCTAATACAAGCCGCGTCCTAATCCCTCCGTCTCCGCCATTCTCATCCGACCCGCCGATTGGCGGGTCGGATGAGAATGGAGAAAGCGGGATTCGAACCCGGCAAAAGGGTTCGATGGCAAGCCATTCAAATAGCGTTCGCGGAAGCTCCGCGAACGCACAAAAACAAAAATTTATGGCGCAGACAGGGCGAGCGGCGCGACAGCGCCGAGAAGCCAATCCCTCCGTCTTCGCCATAAATATAAGGGACGCTTGGCTCTTTTTTATTATGACATAGTGGGTTTCGAAACCGACAAAAGGGTTGATGGCAATCTTAGCTTAGAGGTAAGACAATCACGTTAAAGTTTTATGCGGGGCTACTCAATGACAGAACAAGAGCTTTTAGATATTCTGAAAGAGACGGGCGGGTATATTACAGGAAGCCACATTGTCACGACTTCCGGAAAACATATTGATACCTACCTGAACAAGGATGCAATCTATCCGCATACGCATGTCACTTCTGCGGTGTGCAAAGCAATGGCCGAACTGTTTGTGGATTCGAATATCGAAGCGGTGGTCGGACCAGCGCTTGGGGGCATCATCCTGTCGCAGTGGACCGCCTATCACCTGAGTGAGCTCACGGGAAAGGAAGTCCTCGGCATCTATGCTGAGAAGACAGCAAATAAGGATCAAATCCTCACGAGAGGATATGACGCCCTCGTTCGCGGAAAGCGGGTTCTTGTTGTTGAAGATATTCTTACTACGGGACAATCACTTGCGAAGGTCGTTCGCAGTGTTAAGGAGGTTGGAGGGATAGTCGTAGCTGCGTGCGCAATGATAAACAGGGCTCCTGACAAGGTCGATTCGACCGTTGTCGGCGCTCCTCTTAAAACCCTTGCCGAGCTTCGCCTGCCCGCTTGGGACAAGGCCGATTGCCCCCTGTGCAAAAACAACGTTCCAATTAATACGACAGTCGGCAAAGGCCGTGAGTATCTTGCACAACTTCAGCAAAAAGATTAGCCACAGTATAATCGCCCTTTACCATAAATAACATTTTTGAAAGAATTGCGCCTACGCTACACTTGCCTCCATTGGTTTTTTTCATTTTGAACAGAGAGAATTATGCAGGACCTTCGTATTCCAAAAAATTCAGCCGATGTTTATTCGTACGCAAAAGAGTGGGAAGCCCTCTACGGCGACGATTTCTTTTTCGTCACCGGAAACGTCAAGAGCCTTCCCGACCGGCCGCGCCTTATGGATTATTCCATTCTCGGAAATACCGTTTTCACCCTGTCCGATAAGGTCGCCGTCAATCCCCACATCTCCGGCTTCGGCCTGACGCAAGACCAGATGGCGCGACGCGAGATATTTTTTGAGCTCCGCGAAGACGGAAAGCAAAGCGGCGTGCCGCAAGACAGGTTTCCTACGATTGCCGATGTGCGCAAGCAGAAAGAATCCGGAAAGGGCGTCACTCTTTTCTCGGGCGGCGCAGAGGTTTTTGTTCGTCAGGAAGAAGAGCGCGGCCCCGCCTATCGCTGGGGGCTCTTTGCGCGCACGGAATCCTCGACCTACGGCATGCTTACGGGGCCGAACGGCCTTTGCTCCGGCCCGCACACGGCGGAGATCGAGGCCGTTGATGAGTTCACCCCTGTGGACGTCAAATCCGAAAATGAGTCTATCGTCTATGGCCTTGTCTTCGACGATCGGCTTCAAAGCCTTCAAACGACCAAATCCGTCAAGCATAGGCAAGCGAGCGTCATCTCAAAAAATCTCATGGCGGAGGGTTTTTCCGGTAAATTGAAATGCGGCACGCTGACGACATCGCCTCTTACGATCAAAGGATTAACGGTCAACCGCCATGCGGCGATATGCGATGGGTCAGGCAACTATTGCAGCATAGATTATGGGTTTCTGGTTTTCGAGCACGACCAAAGCACGGTCAACCTGCGCAAGATCGTTGGCGTCACGCCGCCTAAAGATGCCGTCATTCACTTGACCGACGGAGAGTATTTATCTCCGGGCAACAGACCGGGCAAATTGTATGATTCGGATTCTCTTGAGGTTGCCGTCAGGGATAACGGGGCTTTGTCCTCACTACTCGCACTCCAAGAACATCTCAAAAAACACGAAAGCTGGCCGCAACCTTTGTAATCAGAATAAGTCGGCTGGCTTACGGCGCGCCCTGTGGGTAGACTGCGTTTCGACTCAACATGGAAGCCTTTCTTGTCTCAACGGGCATTGTGGCCCTTGCCGAAATCGGCGACAAAACCCAGCTTTTGTCCTTCATTCTGGCTGCGAAATTCCGCAAGCCATGGCCGATTATGATCGGCATCCTTCTGGCGACTTTGGCCAACCACAGTTTTGCCGGCGCGATCGGTTCGTGGATCACCACGCTTGTTGAGCCGGATACGCTCCGTTGGATTCTCGGCCTTTCCTTTATCGCCATGGCGGCATGGACTCTCATTCCCGATACGTTCGATGAAAAAGACGCGGGCGCGGCGCGTTTTGGCGTTTTCGGCACGACGCTTGTCGCCTTTTTCCTTGCTGAAATGGGCGACAAAACGCAAATCGCGACAGTCGCCCTTGCCGCTCACTACAAAAACCTGTTTGCCGTCGTCGCCGGAACGACCCTTGGCATGATGCTGGCGAACGTCCCCGCCGTCATTTTAGGCAATAAAATAGCCGACAAAATGCCCGCAAAGTTGGTGCACAGAATCGCCGCCGCAACCTTTATCGCGCTTGGGGTTGCGACTCTTCTCGGTACCGGCGTATAAGCGTTAGTTCTCTCTTTTGCGGTGTTCTCATGTTCGAAACGGCTTATTCTTGGGTTGGTCCCGCGATCCTCATTGTGTTTGTTCTTGCCTACGGATTTGTCTTTGCGGAAGAGAAGCTTCACTTGCGCAAATCAAAGCCCATGATGATCGGCGCTGGCTTGATATGGATATTTGTCGCCATCGCCTTTCATGCCGAGGGACGCCAGAGCGAGGTTGCCCAAAAACTTAACGTCATTTTGGTCGAATACACGGGCTTACTCTTGTTCCTTTTATCCGCCATGAGCTTTGTCAACACGATGGTGGAGCGAAACGTTTTCGAATCCTTGCGTTCGCGCCTTATGGCGGCAAGGTTTTCGACGCGGAGTATCTTCTGGATCACGGGAGCATCAGCGTTTTTTCTTTCCCCTATTGCGGACAATCTTACAACCGCGCTCGTGCTGGGCACTGTTATTTTATCCTGTCTGGCAGGAGATAAAAAAGCGACGGCAGGCGCCTTGGTCAGCGTCGTCGTCGCGGCCAATGCCGGCGGCACTTTTTCGCCGTTCGGCGACATTACGACCCTGATGATTTGGCAAAAAGGCGTTGTGGAATTTCAACAGTTCTTTGCCCTCTTCCTTCCCGTTCTTGTATGCTGGCTTGTCCCCGCCGCGCTTATTTCAATAACGCTTAAAGACAAACCTTCGACGGCTTCGTGCGAAATTGTCAAAGTCCGCAAAGGCGGATACGTCGTTGTCGGCCTTTTTCTGGCGACCATCGCGACAACAGTGCTTCTGGATCATGAACTGGGGCTGCCCCCGTTCCTCGGCATGATGATGGGCTTCGGCGCCCTTAATCTGTACGGTTATTTTCTTCACGGCTCAGAATCCCGCCTCCTGTCCGAAACGCCCATCGCGTCGGCCTCCTCTCCCCATAACGGGGCTTCATGGCCTTCGCGCAAGCCTTTTGATATTTCCGATATTCTGGAAAAGATCGAATGGGACACTCTGCTGTTCTTTTATGGCGTCATGCTGTGTATCGGCGGCATCGGCGCCATGGGATATCTGGATAACTTCTCAAAAATTCTTTACACCGACCTTGGAAGCACAACGGCGAATATTTCCGTCGGCATTCTGTCGGCCATCGCGGGCAATATCCCGTTGACCTTTGCCGTTTTGACGATGAACCCGCCCATGGATTTGGGACAATGGCTGCTTATGACGTTAATGGTAGGCGTCGGCGGCTCTCTTTTGTCGATAGGATCGGCGGCGGGAGTCGCTTTGATGGGCATCGGCAGAGGAACCTATACATTCGCCTCTCACTTAAAATGGACATGGGCAATTTTGTTGGGCGTTGCCGCAAGCGTCGCCGTTCATTTCGCAATCAACAAGGCTTTGTTCTTGCTCTGATGCGCCGCGTTTTGGCCTTATATTTCTTTCTGCAACGCTTGCTGTGCCGATTCCCAAGTGTTACGATTTGCGTCGATTCTACCTCAGGTGGTTTCAAGCGCGTAAAGGCCTTAATATCCCTCCCCCTTTTTGTCCTAAGGTTTTCTGTAAATGGCTGCAGTTATCATTCTGGACGAAGTCAAATGCGTCGGATGCAACAAGTGTATTGCAGAGTGCCCTGTCGAAGGGGCCAACGTTTCCTATCTCAAAGACGGCCGCAGTAAAGTTCGGACTAATCAGGATGCCTGCATTCTTTGCGGTCGATGCGTCGACGTATGCGACCACGGAGCCCGCGATTATCGGGACGATACGGAAGCCTTTTTCAGAGATTTGGCCAACGGGGAGCGAATTTCCGTCATTGCCGCGCCCTCTATCCGTTTTAATATTTCCAATTACAAAAAGCTGTTCGGCTACCTGTCGCAACTCGGAAGCAATCTGATCTACGACGTTTCGTTCGGCGCCGACATATGCACGTGGAGCTATCTTAGGTGCGCCGAGCAAAAACATCTCGATTCCTTCATCTCCCAAGCTTGTCCGGCCATTGTTTCGTACATTGAAAAACATTGCCCCGAGCTTATCGACCGCCTTGCCCCCTCTCACAGCCCGATGCTTTGCACCGCCATTTATTTGAGAAAATACAAGAACATAACGAACAGAATCGCCTTTCTTTCCCCCTGCATCGCCAAGGAGCAAGAGTGCATCGATACCGACGGCCTTATTTCCTACAACGTCACTTTTAAAAAAATTAAAGCGTATCTTTCAAAAAACAACATCGCCCTCGATATGTATCCCGAAAAGGATTTCGACGACATCGGATGCGGCTTGGGCGTCGCCTTCAGCCGCCCCGGAGGCTTGCGTGAAAACGTCGAATACCATACGAACAACCAGGCTTGGATACGTCAGGTCGAAGGCGTCCGCCCCGCCTGCGATTATCTGAGAAGATATGCCGCACGCGTGAAGACGGGAGAAAAATTACCTTTCCTTATCGACATTCTGAATTGTTCGCACGGATGCAATCTTGGAACGGGCACCTGCAAAGAAATCAACGTCGACGACATCGACGCAAAAACGGATCAGCTCAAGAAAGAAAAGCTGAAAGAGAAGGAAATCGATAGATCGGGAAAAATCATCTACTCTTTGTTTGAAACGTTCGACAAAGAGCTTAGCCTTCAGGATTTTTCGCGAACGTACAAAAACAAATTGGTTTCGGGCAAACAAAGAGAGTTTACCGAAAGAGAATACGATAAAATGTTCAATGATCTCTACAAGTTCGACGCTGAAAGCCGCCGCATCAATTGTTTTGCCTGCGGCTATGGCAACTGCAAGGACTTCGCCAAAGCCGTTCTCAGCGGAGACAACCACCCCGGCAATTGCATCAACTACAACCGCGCCGTGGCCAAAGCGGAACATCAGGAAGTAATGCAACAAAAGCTGAAGGCCGAGGCGGCGACAAGGGCGAAAAGCGACTTTTTAGCCAATATGAGCCATGAAATCCGCACGCCTCTCAACGCGGTTCTCGGCATGACCCAGCTTCTTCTCGACACGGAGATGTCTCAGGAACAGCACACATGGGCCCAAATCATCAACCAATCCGGAGAAAGCCTTCTTGGGTTGATCAACGACATTCTCGATCTCACGAAAATCGAAGCCGAACACCTCAATCTCGAAAGCGTAGACTTTAATCTGTGCTCCGCCGTTGCCGAAGTGACCGACACGCTCTCCATCAAAGCCCGCGAAAAAGGTCTGGAGATGATCGTTTCTTTCGTCGGCGAGGTACCGGAATATATTAAAGGAGACCCCGGCAGATTTAAGCAGATTCTTTACAACCTGATCGGCAACGCGACAAAATTCACCCAGAACGGACATATACTGACGCGGATCGTTTCGGAAAAAGTCAATAATGACATAATGCTTAAAATTGACGTTGAAGACACGGGCATCGGCATTCCGGAAGAGAAGCTCGCCTACATCTTTGAAAAATTCGCGCAGGGCGAAGAGTCGACAACGCGCCGTTTCGGCGGAACCGGACTTGGCTTGGCAATCTCGCAAAAGCTTATTCGTCTTATGGGCGGCGAAATCAACGTTACAAGCAAGGAGGGCCTGGGATCGACATTCTCTTACACCATCCGCATGCGCCCGGGTTCCTCTGAAAACACCATTCAGGAAGTACCCGATGTCTCCCTTAAAAATAAGCGCGCCCTTATCGTCGACGATTATCTTTTTGGCTGCGAAATCACCAAAGGATGCCTGGATGGTTTTGGCATCAGAGCCGACATCGCAACGACGAAAAAAGAAGCCCTACAGAAGGTTCTGGACGCGCTGAAAGCCAAGGATCCTTATGATTTTATGATCCTTGATTATAAGCTCGGCGAAGAGAACGGGCTTACGCTATGCGACGATATCGCGTTCGCGAAAGGCAGCGCCCTTATGCCTATGATTATTATGGTCACGGCGTACGGATACTTTTCAACGCTTGAAAATCTGGCGGCTCACGGCGTTATGGGCTTTATGGTCAAACCGTTCTATCCCGCTCAAATGGAAACGACGCTCAAGCTGATTTTGAACGGACGATTGAAAAACATTCCTTTACCGGTCGTCACGCGCCACACCGTGTGCAAGATTTTGCATGACGATCTGGCTTCGGAAAATTTAGAAACGGAATCATTTAAAGGCACAAAAATTCTCGTCGTCGAGGACATGCCCTTCAATCAGCTTCTTATGACTAAAATTTTGAATAAATTCGGGTGCAACGTCGATATGGCGTCGGACGGATCACAAGCACTGCAGAAAGTCAAAAAAGTTGATTACGATATCGTCTTTATGGATTGCCAGATGCCGGTTATGGACGGCTATGTTGCAACGCGAGAAATTAGAGAAATTGAAAATAAACTCAATAAACACACGCCCATTATCGCCCTGACCGCCGACGCCATGACGGAAGATCGCGAGAGGTGTTTTCAAGCCGGCATGGACGATCATCTTGGCAAGCCCTTTAAACAGGAGCAGATTGTGGAGATGATTAAAAAATACAAACCCAAAGATAATTCAGGAAACCCCGCTTGAATGGACTGGTGCAGGACGCGCCAACGGCGTTGGGTCTTAATGTTTGCTTTAACTCTTGAAGAAATGCACGGATCCCTTTCATGCGCAAAGAAACCGACATTTTAGGAAACGTAGAAATCGATGATTCCGCTTTGTGGGGCATTCATACAGAGCGCGCCCTGCAAAATTTTGCCGTTTCAGAACGGCGTGTTCCTTTTTCTCTGATTGCAGCCATCGTCACAGTCAAACAGGCGGCGGCACAGGCCAACGGAGAGCTGGGATATCTTCCACAAAACATCGCCGACGTCCTTGTGGCAGCCTGCGGCAAAATTTGCGGAAATGAAAACGACACGATGGCTTCTTTTCCCCTCGACGCGTTGCAGGGCGGCGCCGGCACATCCACGAATATGAACGTCAACGAAGTCATCGCCAATGTCGCGCTTCAGGCGATGGGGAAAAAAGCAGGCGCTTACGACGCCCTCCATCCGCTTAACCACGTCAATCTGCATCAATCGACGAACGACGTGTATCCGACGGCTCTCAGGATCGCCGCCATATCCGGCCTGAGGTCGCTTTCGGACGCGCTCGCAAAACTTCAGGGCGCGATGCAGAACAAGGAAAAAGAATTTCACGACATCCTTAAAATGGGGCGCACGGAATTGCAGCCTGCCGTGCCGATGACGCTGGGACAGGAGTTTTCCGCCTATTCCGAAGCCGTCGCGCGCGACCGCTGGCGCACGTTTAAATGCGAAGAACGCCTGCGCATGGTCAACATAGGAGGAACAGCTATCGGAACGGGTCTGACGGCGCCCAGGGACTATATCTTCCGCGTCATTGAAATACTGCGCTCGCTCACGGGCATGGGGCTTGCGCGAAGCGAAAACGTCATCGACGGCACGGCAAACGCCGACGTTTTTGTCGAAGTTTCCGGCATTTTAAAAGCCGCCGCGACGACGATGGCCAAAATCGCGGGAGATTTGCGCCTTCTGCATTTTTTGGGCGAAATCGCCCTGCCGCCCATGCAAACCGGATCGTCCATCATGCCGGGAAAAATTAATCCCGTCATGACGGAAAGCGTGATGCAAGCAAGTCTTGTCGTCCGCGCTAACGATTTTATGATCGCCGAGTGCGCGGCACACGGTACGCTTCAGATCAACGAGTTTATGCCGCTCATTGCCAGCGCCCTTCTTGAATCCATCGATATCCTGAAGAATTCAGCCCTTGCGCTCGCGCCGCATATCGACGCTATCAAGGCCGACGCCGAACGCTGCCGCAGTTTCGTCGAAAACAGCCCCGCCCTGATGACGGCTTTGCTGCCGCACGTCGGCTATGAAAAGACGCTGCTTCTGATGAACGAATTCAACGCCCTTAAAAAGAAAAACGCCGAAACTTTCATTACGAGCTTTCTCGCCGAAAAACTAGGCAACGAGATCGCCAAAACCGTTTTATCCACGACGAATTTTATCGGCCTTGGATACGTGAAAAAGGAACATAAAGAATGATCGACCAGACTCCCAACACTCCGAAAGCGATGCGCCTGCATATTGGAATCATGGGCAGAATGAACGTCGGAAAGTCTTCGTTCTTGAATATGGTGGCCGGACAAGATGTCGCCATTACTTCGCCTGAGGCTGGAACGACGACGGATGTCGTTGAAAAGACTATGGAATTGTTGCCTTTGGGGCCTGTCGTTTTGCTGGATACGGCGGGGATCGACGACACGTCCGCGCTCGGCATCGCGCGTGTCGATAAGGCGAAAAAAGCCGTCCAGCGCATGGATGTTCTTGTGCTTATCGTCACGCCCAACGACTGGAGCGAATTCGAAGACGCCTTGGTGAACGAGGCTCATGCCCACAACATTCCGGCGCTTGTCGTCATCAACAAGACCGATTTGGCGGAACCTTCGACCGATTTTCTCGCCCTTCTGGACGTCAAAAAACTTTCTTGGGTCGCAGGAAGTTCGACCGACGAATCCAAAAAAGAAGATTTCAAAAATGAATTCAAGCAAAGCCTGCGCGCTATGCTTCCCCGCCTTTTCGCCGCGCCGCAATCCCTTATCGGCGACTTGCTGCCGCCCGGAGGCATGGCGGTTTTTGTCGTTCCCATCGATCTTGGCGCGCCGCAGGGGCGCCTTATCGTTCCTCAAGTGCAGGCGTTGCGCGATCTTCTCGACAACGACGCGTCAGCCCTTGTCGTCAAAGACAGGGAATACGCCGCGACGCTTGCGCGGCTTAAAAAAATGCCCGATCTCGTCGTGTGCGACTCTCAGGTGGTCGCGCGCGTCGTCGCGGATACGCCTGAAAGCGTTCCCCTGACGACTTTTTCCATTCTTTTCTCGCGCTTTAAGGGAGATCTCGCGCTGCAAGCCGAAGGCGCGGCAGCGCTTGAAAAATTGAATGACGGAGACAAGGTTCTGATTGCGGAAGGATGCTCGCACCATCCGATGGAGGATGACATCGGGCGCATCAAAATCCCGCGCTGGCTTAAGCAATATAGCGGAAAAAACATTACGATTGAGTCTTCCGCAGGGCACGATTTCCCCGCGAATTTACAGGATTATAAGGTCGTCATTCATTGCGGCGGCTGCGTCATGACAAAGCAGGAAATGTCGTCGCGCCTGTCCATCGCCAAAGGAAAATCCGTGCCGATGACAAACTACGGCATTGCGATTTCCGCCCTGCAGGGGGTTTTGAAGCGCGCCCTGTCCCCCTTCCCCGCCGCGCTCGCAGCCTATGAGAAGGCAAAGAAATTTTAGTGCCTCAGGCTTTCAGGGTTAAGGCCTTTTAGTCTATCCACGAACGTATTTCTCTGATCTTCCGGCTCCGAGATTCCGGATGCCTTCAATATCATAGAACGAGCGGACGCGATATGCATCTCATCTCTCTTCCCGATATACGGATCTCCCGCACCCTCTTTCACAACGCCATACGCGACATTTGCAAGATGCGGGTTGCGTTTCAAAACGGAGCTTAACGGATCACGCTTCCCCATGACATGGGGTGTCGCGGTCGCCTGTGATAAAATAGGTAACAACCTATCATCAGCACCCGGAAATTTTTGCAGAAGCTCGTCAACAAAATCCAGCGCAGCGCCAAGAGAAAAATTCCGATCCTCCGCCTTAGCCTGCATAATATTTCGTTGGACACCCTTTTCAATTGCATCGCCAATCAGAGTCTCGCCCATCACTCTCGGATTATTTTCTATCCTATTCATGATATGTTGGCGCAGTTTATCAAATCCTGAGGTCTGACCGAGAGCCGCATCTGGGTCCCCCATCCAAGCGAATAGATGTTCCATATCTTTTGTGAGTTCTTCGATCGCAGAATTTGTAATTAAATGGTCGTTCATTTTCTTCATCCATATAAAATGAAAGAAATTAAATATGGGATGGATATTACCATGGATTCATGAAAGTAAAGATAACAGCCAGAAACCCATTGGTTTGTTTATATAATATTTGTCTAAATCTTATTCCGCATCCACGCGTTTTCTGTAATGCGTATGCAGAAGCTTGTGCGCTTTACTGTGCTTTGCAGGTGGGCAGGCAGCTTTTGAGCGCGTTGCGGCATTCGCCGCTGGCGCCATATACGCCCGAAGGGCCGATGACGCCGCTGTTGTTATCGCCGGCGGCGCGGGAGTCCATGCAACGGGAATAGCTTTCGTTGCAGGAACGGCGGCAGGTTTCGCTGTCGCTTTCAATAAATGTTGTAAGGCCGTCTTTACCGACGTACGTATCCGCCGGTTTCGTTCCCGACACGCATCCGATCAGCATTCCCATAACCATGATTATGAGAACGCGTTTCGTCATGGGGTCACTCTATTTCCGGCAGGCTTGGCTACTGTTGCCGCTTTGGCATGTTTTGCCGCTTTATCCGGTTTTGCCGTTTTCACGGGCTTTGCCGGTTCGGCCGTCTTCTCGGCCTTTTCGGCTTCCACCGGAGCTTCCGTGGCCTTCAACGCGCGTTGCTTGGCGCCTTTGGCTTCAACGTCGCGGTCGATAAATTCGATCATCGCCATCGCTGCGGCGTCGCCGTAGCGGAATCCCGCCTTGATAACGCGGGTGTAGCCGCCTTGGCGGCTCTTGTAGCGTTCGGCGAGCGCACCGAACAGTTTCTTGATGGCGGCTTCGTCGCGCAAGATCGACAGCGCGCGGCGGCGATTGGACAAACCGCCCTTTTTGCCGAGCGTAATCAGGCTTTCGATGACGGGGCGCATTTCCTTGGCTTTGGGCAAGGTCGTCGTGATCTGTTCGTTTTCGATCAGGGCTACAGCCATATTGGCGAACATAGCCTTGCGGTGTGTCGATGTCATCCCAAGCTTACGATATTGATTTCCGTGACGCATGTTCTTCTTCCTTTATATGGCCGCGACTACTCTGCGGTACGCTTGCTTCGCAAGCTCCCCGCAACCGTGACTGCGGCGCTGCTTGGCTCTGTGATTTCGTCCTTATGACGCTCTTGCAGAAACCGGTTGTACATAAGTCCCGCGCCTGATCTCAGCACGCAGGACTATCCTCACTACCTCAGAACGGCTCTTCCATTCTTTTCGCAAGGTCTTCGATATTCTCTGGCGGCCAATTGGGAATTTGCATGCCCAAGGTCAGCCCCATCTGGGTCAACACTTCCTTGATCTCGTTCAGGCTCTTGCGGCCAAAGTTCGGCGTGCGGAGCATTTCGCTTTCGGACTTTTGAACCAGATCGCCGATGTAGACGATGTTATCGTTCTTGAGGCAGTTGGCCGAACGAACCGACAATTCAAGCTCGTCCACCTTGCGGAGCAAGTTGCGGTTGAAGGGCAGATCGGTGGCAGCTTCCGGCGCAACGGCCACGGCGTGGGGTTCTTCGAAGTTGATGAAGAACTGCAATTGGTCTTGCAGAATACGGGCGGAAATCGCCACGGCGTCTTCCGGCAAAATCGAGCCGTCCGTTTCGACCGTCAACATCAGCTTGTCATAGTCGGTCACTTGGCCGACGCGGCTGTGTTCGACCTTATAAGCGACCTTGCGGACGGGGCTGAACAACGCGTCAATCGGCAGCAGGCCGATGGGCGTGTCTTCCTTGCGCAACGCGGCGGCGGGAATGTAGCCGCGACCCGTTTCGACCATCAATTCCATCGACAGCTTGGCGCCCTTGTCGAGCGTGCAAACGACGAGTTCGGGATTCATGATCTCGACATCGGATCCCGTTTCGATTTGCTTGGCCGTCACTTCTCCGGGGCCTTCGGCGCGCAGACGCACGCGACGCGGAACGTCGTTATGCGCACGCAAAGAGAGGCTCTTGAGGTTCAGGATGATGTCGGTAACGTCTTCTCTGACGCCCGGGATCGACGAGAATTCATGAAGCACGCCTTCGATCTGCACGGACGTAACGGCAGTTCCCTGCAAAGACGAAAGCAATACGCGGCGCAGCGCGTTGCCTAAAGTCATGCCAAAGCCGCGCTCCAGAGGCTCAATGACCAACGTCGCAATATTGGGATTGGCTTCGGCGGCAGAGATATTTTTTGTCGGCTGAATCAGCGACTTCCAATTTTTTTGTAACACGGCAGAACCCTTTCGGTTTATTTCAACTTAAACAAAACACTATGTCTCTTACACGCGACGACGTTTACGCGGACGGCATCCATTATGCGGGATGGGCGTCACGTCGCGGATCGATGTGATCGAAAAACCAACGGCTTGCAGCGCGCGCAAAGCGGATTCGCGACCGGCGCCCGGGCCTTTGACTTCGACCTCAAGCGTACGCACGCCGTTATCCATCGCTTTTTTGCCCACGTCTTCGGCGGCCATCTGCGCGGCATAAGGCGTCGACTTACGCGAGCCCTTAAAGCCCATCAACCCCGAAGACGACCAGGCAATGGTATTGCCCTGCGCGTCGGCGATCGTGATGATTGTGTTGTTGAAACTTGCATTGACATGCGCTGTAGCATTGACAATGTTTTTACGCTCTTTGCGGCGTCTGACCGGGGTTGCCTTTTCTTTGTTTTCGGCTTTGCCTTCAGTCTTTTCTGCTTTTGCCATTTTTCTTTCTTTTCCCTGTTACTCCCCGGGAATAATTCCCGGAGCTTGCACTTCATCCCGCTACTTAGTAAGCAATCCGGCTTCGCAAAATTGCTTCGCCGGATGAGATTTTTCTAAGGCTTGCCAATCGGCAAGCCGTAAGAAAAAACTCACTTCTTGGTAGCGATCTTCTTGCCGGCAATCGGCCTGGCCTTGCCCTTGCGGGTGCGCGCATTGGTATGCGTGCGTTGTCCGCGGACGGGAAGGCCCTTACGATGGCGCAGGCCGCGGTAGCAGCCCAAATCCATCAAACGCTTAATGTTCATTGAAACTTCACGGCGCAAATCGCCTTCGACTTTATAGTTCTTGTCGATGTCTTCGCGCACTTTCAGAATTTCGCCTTCGGTCAACGTATTGACTCGCTTTGTCGGATCGATGCCGACACGGGCGCAGATTTCCAGGGCATTCGTCGGCCCAATGCCGAAGATGTAACGTAACGCAATGTGCAACGGCTTTGCCGCCGGAATATTAACGCCTGCAATACGAGCCACTTTGTTCTCCAAAAAAACAACAAAAACACCGCATTGGCGAGAGATGCCTCGCGCGCCAAAACGGAGTTCATTTGCATAAGTTTTTAGCCCCAATCCCGAAGCTAAGGTGGCGCAGTATAGGGATTGATCGACCAGAGTCAAGCACGGAAGAAGCATTTAGGGGTTAGCATTTAGCATCTAGGGATTAGCATTCAGCATTTAGGGAAATAATAACAAAGATGCTTGAATATCAATAGGTTGACAAAACGTTTCTTCCTTATCCTTAAATGCTAAATGCTAACTCGTAACTGCTACCCCTCCCCTGAATGCCCCACCCTCATATCGAAAGCATATAGGGCACACGAATCTCGAACTTTGTTCCGAGGTTTAGCTCGGAAAAGACCTCCAGAGTGCCGTTAAGATTGTCGACCTCGCGCTTGACGACGTTCATGCCGACTCCGCGACCGGATAGTTCCGAGACGTTTTCGCGCGTCGAAACGCCAAACGTAAATACGTTTTGGATGATGGCGTGATCATCCAGATCGTTCCATGGCTTCCCCGGCTCCATTTGCATAAGTTTTTCGCGAACGCGCGCAGGATCAATGCCGCCGCCGTCGTCGGAAATGGTTATGGTGAGCCATTGTTTTTCGGTCTCTTTGTCCTGAACAACGTTCGTTTCAACCGAAACAAGCCCCGCAGGGTCTTTTCCCCGCGCAAGACGCGTCACCGTCGGTTCGATGCCGTGATCGATGATGTTGCGGCAAACGTGGGTCAAAGAAAAAAGCAACGACTGATATTCCCGCATTAGGATCGGCGGATTCGATCCGGAATAACGAACGGGTTTTATTTGCTTGCCCGTAATCTCGGCGAGGTCGAGCAGTTCGCGTTCAAACTGGCGGAAACAATCCTGAATGGGAACCGCCACGATAAACCGTAAATAATGATCGATGACGTCATGACCAATTCCCGATACGCTCATGACAAGCGCAAAATTATATAAAGCGCTTTCTTCGATTTCACGCGTATTGCCGCGCCGTTCGTAATCCTGCCCGATAAGGTCTTTGATGCCGTCAAGCACGGCGGTTAGTTCTTTATCGACGCAAAGGCGTCCCGCTTCCAAAACCTTATTGAATTCTTCATCGGAGTCTATCGCTTCGCTGCGCAACTCGGACTCCAACCCATGCACCGTGTCGGCGAGATTTTTGAGATGAAAGTGTTTGACGGCCGCTTTCAGCGTATGAAGAAGCCGCAACAACGGCGTCGAGTCTTTGCGGGTAATGGACGCCGCCGCCTGCTCCAAAAACGTCCGCACATGGGTGATTGTCGCGAGGAACTGGTTGCGCTCGCGGAAGATGCGGCAAATCATGTCGGCATATTCCTGCCGCTGCTTGGCAAGCTCTTGCGCTTCGTATTCTTCCGTCACGTCGGTCGCGATCAAAACGACGCGCATCAGCGCATGCCCTTTCGCATAAATCGGCTTGTAGACAAGATTGACCCGCCGTTTTTTCGGATGGGGGAAAAGCTGCGGTAAAAAATTGATGACGTCGGGAAATCCAAGCGCGTGATCCGGCATAAACAATATCTCTAGCCATCCCTTGAAATCGGCGCGCGCTTCTTCGGAAACCCGCAGGACATCCAAGATATCCTTGCCGCCAGGATCCGTTCCCAATAACTCAAGGCAAGCCTGGGAATAGACTTTGTCGCATATGCCGTCCCGCCCGAAAGACAGGAAGCCCTGCCCCAAGCTGTTGACAAGAACCTCGTTCAGGCGGTCATGATCGCTGACGAGCTTATACACGGCGTAGTTAAGGTAAGAGAGATAACTTATGCCCCCAAACGTTGCGGCCAATATGACAAAAAAACTATTTTTGTGCGTCACAGGCTCATATCCGAAAACAGGCAAGGCGACGGCGAAAAGCAGGATCAAGATGATCGCCACCATTCCCGCTAACGACGTGTGCAAAAGGCTAAAACGGCGCGCCGCTTCGGTTACGACAGATTTCCCGTCTGCAGGTACCGGCTGCGCCGCCATATCAGGCAGAATCTTGAGCCTATCCTTTGAATCAAACATATAAAAAATCTTTCAATCTGAAAGCCTCGACGATTCTCATCCCAATTCATGAGAGTCATGCAAGGCGACATAAACTTGGAACAATTTCCCATCAAGATGGAAGGGAACGATCATGTATTTGCCGCGATGAAACTGACAGACAAAATGCCCCTTGCCAGTCACAACACAGGGAATACCAAGCTTGATCTGGTGTTTTCTTTGGTTCAGCTCGTTTTTGACTTGTCCAAAGATCATGTTCGTCAATTCGCCGACGGCATCGATGGTCATTTCCTGCGTGACGGTAATGGACTTCCCCAGCACCTGCGGCAAAATGTCGCGTAACGTTTCGGACGTCATGCACAGAATCAACGTCCCGTCCAATTGCGACTGAACCAAACCGATAAGGCCGGAAATATCGCCGACGAGCGACACCATGCCTTCGCCAAATTCGGGCTTTCCTGCAACAACGGTGCAGCTGAACATCTCGCTCATCGAACGAATGACGGCTTTAGTAATGTCTTTGGCTAAGACGTCATCGAGAGAAATGGGTGTTTGCTCATCGGACATGGGAAACTCCTTTTAATTAAAAATTCCGCTCGAAACCTGACGCTTACGTTTGAGCCATTCGTTGATTTCAAAAAGCTTCTTACCCAAATCCGAAGGAGAAACGGGCTTGACAATATATGAGGTCGCTCCGGCCTTAATGGCCTTCATAATGTTCTGTTGTTCCGATTCCGCCGTCAGCATAACGAAGGCGGTATCCGAATATTCGGGTTTAGCCCGAAAATAACTCAGCACCTCCAATCCCGAAATCGTGGGCATATTCCAATCAAGGAAAACAATGTCAAAGGGTTGCCCTGCGAGCTTCGACTTCTGGACGAGATCTATTGTCTCGTTACCGTCCGCCGCCGTTTGCACGTTTTCAATCTTCGACTCTTTCAAAGTGTTGCGAACAAACTGCCGTATTAAAAAATGGTCATCGGCAATAAGCACGTTCAGACTAGCCAGTTGACTCACGTTTGTTCTCCTCAACAGGTATGGATCGTTTTCGATCCCCCGCTCGTTCACGAAAAGGGCGTAGCTAAAGGGACGGGGATTCTCGAAGATAAAGCCGTTGATTCATGCCATAAAAACCTTGCTGCATGGTTAAGAGCCGGAAAGCATAAAGGCTTGGAAAGACGTTTCAAACATTAGACAACGCCTTGATATGTATAAAAGAATAGAGCCAATTGGAAGCCGCCGCGAGTCTCCTAAAGGACGCACTAAACGCTAAAATCGATAAACCTTAGGCTTGGCTGTTTGTCTTCGAAACGTGCGGGGGGGGAGTTGGAATATATCAGTTAACACAAAGTCCTGACGCACGTTTTTCGAGTCTTGAGACGGTTAATCTTGAGTTAATTCTTCCCATTCCTTTATAATCGTCCCTTGCGTGATTCGAGCGTCAGGGAAACGTTATGACTTTCGTTTTAAGGGTAATTTTGCTCGCTGTTTTTGCGGTTGCGGCTTCCTCCGGAGCGCACGCCGAAGGCGATTTTATGTCCGAGCGCTCTTTGGGCAAAAAAGAGGCGCCGATCAGGGTTGACGAATATACGTCAATGACGTGCATTCATTGCGCCGATTTTACCCTCACTATCTTACCGGAACTTGAAAAACGCTATATCGATACTGGTAAAGTGCTTTTCGTGATGCACGATTTTCCTCTCAGCGCCTTCAGCCTCAAAGCCGCCGTCGTCGCGCGGTGCATGCCTAAAGATACTTATCTTCCTTTTATCAAGGTTCTTTACGGAGCTTTGAGAGAAGGAAAACTTAACGAGGGCACTTCCGAAGATATGTTGTACCAATACGCCGCGCTGGGCGGTTTAGCCGCCGATAGAGCCAAAGCCTGCGCTAACGACCCTGCGTTGCAAAATGAAATTATCGCAGGACGCACGGAAGCCACGGCAAAATATAACATTCAAGCGACGCCGACTTTCGTGATCAACAACGGCGTAGAGACAATCAACGGCGCCGTGAACGCGGATTCTTTTTCCGCCGTATTCGACCGTTTGCTCGCGGCCAAGAAGTGAAATGTTTTCTTGGTTCGCCGTTCGGCGGCCTTAGAAAACATTTCATCCCTGTGAAAACGGGGATCCATACCATAGAAAAGGATAGAGGTTTGTTGTGAATTTTACTCGTTTACGTCTTCAGGGTTTTAAGTCTTTTGTCGAACAGACCGATCTTCATATCGGCGCCGGCATGACGGGCATTGTCGGGCCGAACGGCTGCGGCAAATCGAACCTCGTCGAGGCCTTACGCTGGGTCATGGGCGAAAACTCCGCCAAAAATCTGCGCGGCGGCGAAATGGACGACGTTATTTTCGGCGGCACCGCCATGCGTCCCTCGCGCAACGTGGCCGAAGTCACGCTCGAGCTCGACAACGCCAATCACAGCGCCACGGCCGAGTTCAATAACGATGAGACGTTGCATGTCACGCGCAAAATCGAACGTGGGGAAGGTTCCGATTACAGGGTCAACGGAAAGCCCGTGCGCCGCCGCGACGTGCAGCTCTTGTTTGCCGATCAATCGACAGGGTCGCATTCGACCAATCTCGTCGGACAAGGACAAATCGACGCGCTGATCCGCGCCAAACCGCAGGACCGCCGCCAAATTCTGGAGGAAGCCGCCGGAACTTCGGGTCTTCAGGCGCGCCGGCATGAGGCCGAACTAAAGCTCAATGCCGCCGAGCAAAACCTGACCCGCGTCGACGACGTTCTGCAAGCTTATGACGCGCAGTTGCGCGGCCTTAAAACCCAGGTGCGCCAAGCTTCCCGTTATCGGAATCTTGCCGACCATATCCGCAGAACCGAAGCCGCTCTTCTTCATTTGCGCTGGCTTGAAGCCGGACAAAACGACGCGACGGCGAAGGCCGCCCTGCAAGCCGCAGAAGCCCGTGTGAGCGAATTGCTGGCTGTCGTGACGCAGGATAACGCCGCGCGCGCCGAAATCGCCGCCGAACTGCCTCCCATGCGCCAGGCGGAAGCCGTTGCCGCCGCCATCGTGCAAAAACTGACTCTTGCCCGCGAACAAATCGACGCCGAATTGAAACGCGTCGCCTTTGAAACGCGCGAACAGGAACAAAGGCTGGAACAGGCTAAGGGCGACCGCGACCGCGAACACGCCCGAAGCAAGGATAGCGAAGCCGCCATCGTCAAATTGCAGGAAGAAGCCGCTCAACTGGTGAAAACGCAGGCTTCACTCGACGAGGAAATTCCCCGCGCTTCCGAAGCTTTGGTCGCCATCTCTCAGGAAGTCGAAGCGATGGATATCGCGTTCAACAAGCTGATGCAGGAAACGGCGAATGCGGCAGCTCATAAAAACGCGCTGCAAAAAGAAACGGATTCTCTTGGGACAAGACGCGCGCAGATGATCCAAAGATGCGATCAGCTCAAGGCGCAGTACGCCTCTTTGAAGGCGGAAGCCGCCGCACGTCCCGATCTTGCCATGGCGGCCTCTCTCGTCGAAGCGACCGAGACCGAGCTGGCCAAGCGCCAGGAACAGGCTCACACGGCGGAAGGCTATTATCGTGACGCGGAAGTCTTGCAAAATCAGGCTCGTGAGCTTGCTCAAAACGCGCAGGATGAAGTAACGAAGCTTCAGGCCGAGAGCGACGCCTTGACCTCTCTCTTGCAAACGCATGACGACAACAACGAGCAAGTCATCGACTTAATCTCGGTAACACCGGGTCTGGAAAACGCTTTGGCCGTCGCCGTCGGCGAAGCTTTGACGGCAGCGCTCGACCCCTCTGCCGCCAAGCACTGGCGCGACGTGGGGCCTTTGGTCAACGCGCCTGCGTTGCCCATCGGCGTGATGTCCCTTGCGCAATACGTGAAGGCGCCCCCTGCCCTCGCCCGCTGCCTTTCGCAAATCGGCTTGGTCGAAAATGCGGCGGCGGGAGAAGCCGTCGCGCATACGCTCAGAGCCGGACAAATTCTCGTCAGCCGCGACGGGTGGGCTTGGCGTTGGGACGGCTTTACGCTGACGCCGGAAGCCAAAACGGCAACCGCTTTGCGCCTTCAACAACGCAACCGCGTCGAGGCGTTGCAGGAGCTTATCGAGAAAGCCGCAGCGGAAGCGCAGATAGCGCAGGGCACGCTGACCGACTCCAGCGCCTTTTTGGCGCAGCGCCAAAACGAAGACCTTCAGGCGCGCGAAGCCTTGCGCGCCGCCTTTGCCGCGTTGAACGATGCGCGTTCGACTTACGCCGAACAGGAAAAAGAAGTGGTCGGAATTACGTCGAAGATTTCCGCTTTGGACGACACTTTGCATCAAGTCGACGCGGATATCGGCCTTCTTGAGGCGCGTAAAGCAGAAGTCGAACAAGAACAAAAGGCATTGCCGGACCTTGACGCGGCGCGCATGACGATCAGCGAGAAACGCGCCGTCCTTGCGGATCAGCGCAACCAACAGGCCATGTGCCAAAGCGAATGCGACCGCCTGTCGCGCGAGATGGAAGCAAGTTTATCCCGCGCCAAGGCTGTCACGACGGAAATCGAGGAGTGGCAGGCGCGCCTTGAAAACGCCAACCAGCAAATCGGCGATCTGACGTCGCGCATCGCCGACATTGACGCCCGCTTGGAAAATCTGCGCGGACGCCCTGCCGAATTGGAAACGTCGCGCGGAACTCTTTTGACCGAGCTTTCCGACGCCGAGGCCAAACGCAAGGAAGCCGCCGATCTTTTGATCTCAACGGAACAAAATTTGAGCGGCGTCGAACAGCGCTTGAAGCACGATGAAAACGCGTTGACCGAAGCGCGCGAGTCCCGCGTCCGCGCCGAGGGCGCCGTGCAGGCTTCGGCGGAACACTTCAATACGTTGCGCGAACGCATGACGGAAAAGCTGAGCTGCGGCCCGGAAGAACTTCCGGCTCTTGCCGAATTTTCAGAAAGTCAGCCGTTGCCCGTTGTGGCCGATCTGGAACAAACGCTTTCCCGCTATATTCACGAGCGCGACAATATGGGCCCCGTCAATCTGCGCGCCGACACGGAAAGCCAGATGCTGCAAAACCAGATCGATACGCTCACCAAGGAAAGAAACGATCTGGTCGCCGCCATCGCCAAACTGCGGCAGGGAATTACGCATCTCAACACCGAAGCCCGCGATCGCCTGATCGGCGCGTTTACGAGCGTCAACGAGCATTTCCAGGAATTGTTCAAGGGCCTGTTCAACGGCGGCCGCGCTTACCTGGAGCTTATCGACAACGAAGACCCGATGAACGCCGGACTTGAGATTTTTGCGGCTCCTCCCGGCAAGAAGATGCAGGCTTTGTCTCTGTTGTCCGGCGGCGAACGCACGCTCACGGCGCTCGCGCTTTTGTTCGCCGTTTTCCAGACGCATCCCTCGCCCATCTGCGTCCTCGACGAAGCCGAGGCCGCGCTCGACGAAAGCAACATCGACCGCTTCTGCGGACTGGTTGAGAGAATTTCCAAGGAAACGGGGTCGCGCTTTATCATCATCACGCATCAACGCGTCACCATGGCGCGCATGGATCGCCTGTACGGCGTCACGATGGGCGAAAAAGGAGTCTCGCAGCTGGTTTCGGTCGATCTGGATTCCGCCGTGGCCATCCGCGACGGCAGCAAGGCCGAAGAAGCGTTGCGCGGAGTCAGGGCGGCTTAAGTCAGCGCGGCGCCGTTGCCGGAGAAATGCCGGATTGAGGAACGGGGCCCCGAACGATGAACGCGGTGATATCTTCCCATTTTATCGATAAATCCTCATCGTCGGGCGTCTCCGGCTTCAGGTGATCGGCCAGATCAAGCCTGAGCCCCAAGGCGTGCATGCCGAAGCTTCTGGCCTTGTCCCGATATTCCTTTTTGTTTTCAAGGACGAGGAAGTTTTCGCGCTTGAGGGGCGGCAAGTTATTGGCGAGGCGCTCTTTGTTTATTTCATTGAAAATATCATCATACGCATTCCCGTCTTTGCGCTTGCCGAGAACAACGTCTTTCCGCTTGCCGGAAACGGGGTCTTTGTTCCAGAGCGCCGTGCCGATTTCGGATTTAATACGGTCAAGTTGCATGTCGGCGAGCTCTCCGGTCGCATGCGTCACAACGATGAACCTGACTCCGAAGCGGGTCAGCATGTCGATGGCATCGGCTTCGCCTTCCAGAAACTGTGCCGCATAGAAGTGCTTCAGATAATATTTATTGATTTGTTCCCGAACCACTTCCCATTTAGGAAGTTTTTTCGATGTCGGCGCGTTTGCCTGAAGTTTTTTGTAAACCGCCTCATCGCCGATGCCGATGAGTTGCGATTTCCACAATTTTCTGAATCCCTCTTCCGTGTATCCGGCTCGAAGGGCTATGCGCTCCCACTTTTCATAATGGAGCTGTTCCGTATTGACGAGCTGCCCTTCGATGCCGACGATAATAACGCGGATGTCGAGCGGCGAGCCGTCGTCGTTTTGAAAAGGTGTTGTCATCATTTCTCATCCAGAATGGGACGAAGTTTATCACTCTGCCAAGTCGCGCCGCAACAGAGCCGATTAGTTCCAAAGGACGGAAACGGAAGTATATGTATCTTATTGAAAAGAATGTTCTTTTAAGTCATTTGTCGATCCTTTAAAAAATTACTTCATAAAAAACTTCTTTAAAAATAGGTGGCGCGCGCCCCCTTCTTGCGGGTGATAATCGCAAGCCGGCAGCTGACTACCATTCCAGTCCTTCTCCGTTTTTTTCCCACATCTGCTAGCCGAGTGGGCACGAAGTCAAACCGGATGCACCTTTCTTAAGGGTGCAAAGCCAATATAATACAGGTCAAACGGAATGTCAAGGGATGTATCACATTAAATAAGGATATTTCTGTTAACCAACGAAGGGGTTGAAAGGATGTGATGTTTCCTTTGTATGGGAGGGGACGAAGGTGTTGAGGTGGGGAATGCAGCGTTATTGCAATGGTCGTTGTCCTTTTGCCGCGCGGACGCGCGGCGCTGGATTCCCGCTTTCGCGGGAACGACGAAGAAGATAAGGCGCGTTCAGGAATGACGAAAAAAAGAAAACAAATGGGGTCCCCGCCTTCCGGCTTCGCTAAGGCTACGCCGGACAAGTCGCGGGGATGACGAAGAAGAAAGAAAACAAAATCGGATTCCGCATAAATTCGCATTTTGCGATTTGCAAAAAGCGAATTTTGCGGAATGACAAAAGTAAGATTACTCTTTCAGAGAGGCTTTGAGTTCTTCGAGTTCCAGCCAACGCTCTTCGGCAGCGTGGAGCGACTCCAGCGCCTTGCCAAAGTCGCGCGTAAGCTTGTCAAACAACTCGGCGTCGCGCGTGTAAAGACCGTGGTCGGTAAGTTGGTCTTCGAGATACGCGATTTCTTTTTCGAGCGCCTTAATTTTTGCCGGTAGCTTTTCAAGCTCGTGCTGTTGGGTGAAGGACAGCTTTCCTTTATCTGAGGGCTTTCTTGCGGAACGCCCCCCTCCCTGACCCTCCCCGCGAGGGGGAGGGAAATTGTTTATGTTTTCATCTGTTGTTCTATCATTGCCATCTGATTTTCCCCGCGAGGGGGAGGGGATTTCTTTCTTATCTTTCGCCTTCTGCTTGGTTGCAGGTTGGGGTTTTTCTTTGCCTTTGCGCTTGGCGAGATAGTCCTGATAGCCGCCGATGACGGCTTCGATTTTGCCGTCGCCTTCAAACGCCAAAACCTTCGTCACCGTCTGGTCGAGAAAGTCGCGGTCATGGCTGACGACAAGCAATGTCCCTTTGTATGCCGCCAGCATGTCTTCCAACCTGTCGAGCGTGTCCATATCGAGATCGTTCGTCGGCTCGTCGAGAATGAGGAGGCTTTGGGGATTGGCCATGATCTTGGCCAACATCAGGCGGTTTTTCTGCCCGCCCGACAGGGCGCTGACGGGATGATGAACCATCTTCGGGTCAAACAGAAAATCTTTCAGATAGCCGCAGACGTGGCGCGTTTTACCCATCACATCGACGTAATCGCTGCCGTTCGGGCACAAGACGCGCTGCATCGTATGATGCGGGACAAGGTCTTTGCGCTTTTGGTCGAAGTACGAGAATTGCAAATCCTTCGCGACCTTCACCTTGCCCATAGAGGGCTTTAATTCGCCCACCAGCATGCGTAAAAAGCTTGTTTTGCCGCTTCCGTTCTTGCCGATGACGCCGATGCGGTCGCCGCGCAGAATGCGCAAATTAAATTTATCGAGGATGATTTTTTCGCGCCCGCCTTCGTTAAACGATAGATGCACGTTGTGGAAATCGGCGGCGATTTTCGAGGAGGCTTCAGCCACTTCGCCCGGCGTGTACTCGATTTTCGCCAGCATGCGGGAGAGCGCGTTTTTGTCGGCGCGGAGCTTGTCGCGTTCCGCCTTCATCAGTTCGACACGGCGGACGTTGCGCTTGCGGCGCGCTTTGACTCCCCTACTCGCCCATTCGACTTCGTAATCCAAAACTTTCTGGCGGTTGTGAAGCTCGCGCTCTTCCTGCTCCAGAATCATCGTCGCCCATTCATCGAAGAACGAGAACCCGCGCGGACAAACTCTTAACTTGCCGCGATCGAGCCAGAAAATTTCTTCCGATACATTGGCGAGAAAAGTTTTGTCGTGGCTGATGCACATGACAGCGCCGATATAGGATTTTAAATAGGTTTCAAGCCATTCGATAACGTCGAGATCAAGGTGGTTCGTCGGCTCGTCGAGCAGCAGAACGTCGGGTTCCTCCACCAGCGCCCGCGCCAACGCGGCGCGGCGCAATTGCCCGCCAGATAAATTCGTCATTTGATCTTCGAGATGGAGCTCCAGAGGTTCGACGACGCGTTCGATCTTGTAGTCGTGGCTGCCGTCCTGATTGTTAAGCGCGGCAAAGATAAACTCGTGGACCGTCTGGCCGGGTATGGGCACGACTTCCTGTTGCAGGTAGCCGATGGTTGAGCCTTGCAGTTGCCAGCGCGTGCCTGCGTCAAGTTCTCGTTCGCCCTTGATGATGTTCATCAAGGTGGTTTTGCCCGCGCCGTTCTGACCGATGAGGCAGACTTTTTCGCCCTGTCGGATGTTGAACGTCAGGCCGTCAAACAGCGTTTTGTCGCCGAACTGAATGACGCCGTCCTGAACGGTAAGGAGAAGGGTTGAGGCCATGGAGGAACAATCCTTTTTAGGAAAAGCATTCACCCAAGCGATTTCGGACAAATGAGCGCTTACTTATGATAGAGCCGCCTCTGCTTCTTTCATGGAAATCATAAGGAGCCACGAGTTAATCGGAGACTCGCGAAATCCGGACTGTTCATAGAAATGCTTGGCTCTGTGGGAAAGGGCGCGCACGAAGATTCCCCTTATGCCAACAATGGCTGCAGCTTCTGTCGTTCGCCAAACGGCGTCCCGAAGAAGCGCTCGTCCTAGTCCTTGGCGTTGATGCTCTTGATCGACAGCAAGGCGTCCAAACAACATCATCGGAATCGGATCAGGCATATTGCGTTTTATGTTTTTGTAAGCTTCGTTTATTTGGACGGCTCCGGCTGAAAGACAATAGTAACCTATAACTCGATCGGCCTCGCAGATCACATAAGTTTTCGAAGCTCCGCTTTTTTGATTGGCGAGCGCTCTTTGTCGCAACCACATATCAAGAACGGATTCACCGCAGCTAAACAAGGTTATATCATGATCTTCCGTCAAAAGTTTGGGGGCTAATATCATGAATTGAGTTCTTTTACTCCCAAGGAGCCGCTGTTTGCATCAGTTTACGCAACTCTGCATTACTCCCTGCGGGAGCATCAAGCATAGCGACAAATTTCTTGTAGACCCCCGGATCAACCTGAAAAAGGGTTTTATTTAGAATAGTGTTTATCGCTTCGCGGCGGGCAGCTTCAAGCATGAAATCGGAACGTGTTTTACCCTCGGATTCCGCAGCTTGATCAATAAGCGCGCGATCACAAATCTTCGCGCGGATATTGATAACTCCGGTACGCTTGAGCATAGGCTTTTGTTTCAACAAATTCGATGATTTTGCCATAAGTCCTCCATGTATAAATTATACACCAAATGTATTGACAATGTGTATACAATTATTAGATACGCAGAAAAGAAGCAACTTATTGTTATAACAACATAAATTTGCTTATTGACCTGTGAGCTTTTTCCACCAGCCGCCCTTGGGTTTGTCCGTTTCCGGGTTGGTGACTTCATACGGCGACGGGGGAGGCGCAAATTTCATGGGCTTGTTCGGCTGAGCCGGAGGCAAGCGGGTCGGAGCCGCAGAAATCGGAGCTCGAGGAGCCGAGACCGGCGCCGAAGCGCGGGGATCGCGCGGCGTCGTATCGAGTTCGTGAACGCTCACGGGGATCACCGGCGGAATATAGGGACTTTGCGGCTCTCCGCCGTAGCTGGGGCGGCCTTCGTTTCTGTTGTCGGGGCGTATATCGTCCCGATTATCGCGCGACCCGTTATGGCGGTTACGGCCTCCGCGACGACCGCGACGGCGGCTTTGACGGCGGGGATCCTGATGATCGTCGCTGTACGGCGTATTGGTGGGGACGCCCTCGCCCACAACGCCGGGCACAAAGGTATTGCCGATATTGTCTTCGAGTTGCGTTTCGGGAACAATGGGATTGCCGCTGGGATCGACTTGCGGCTGTTGGTCCTGGACGGGGCCTGCGTGCGGGGCGCGATTGCGGTCGCCGCGATCGCGGCCACGGCCAAAGCGGCCTCTGCCACGACGAGGCGCGCGTTCGCGGTCGCCTTCGGGACGCGGCGCGGGTTGATAGTCCGCGCTTTCGGCGACACGCGTAACTTCTCCATCCGCAGGCGCCTCGGCAAAAACCTGATCGCTATCAACGGCAGGAGCATGGATTTTATTTTCGCCGCTTCCGGTCTTTGCGCGTTCGAGGCGGCAATCGGGAGGCACTAGCGTATCGTCGCTGTGCAAAAACACCTGAAGAGTGTAGCGGGCTTCGATATCGTGAAGCAGGCCGCGCTTCTGGTTCAGAATATAAAGAGCGACGTTCGTCGGCACGTGAAGAATAATCTCACCGCCCGGCTGACGAAGCGCTTCTTCTTCGATCTGGCGCAAGATGGATATTGCGGAAGAGTCCACCGAACGGATCATTCCCGTGCCTGCGCAATGCGGGCATTTCTCAAAATTAATTTCCGTCAGACTGGGGTGAAGGCGCTGGCGCGAAAGTTCCATGAGACCAAAAGCCGACAAACGGCCTATTTGCAGGCGCGCGCGGTCGGATTTCATCGCTTCTTTCATGCGACGTTCGACGGCGGCGTTGTTGCGCCCGTCTTCCATGTCGATGAAGTCGATGACGATAAGCCCCGCCAGATCGCGCAAGCGCAATTGCCGCGCGACTTCGTCAGCCGCTTCCAAGTTCGTTTTAAGAGCGGTTCCTTCGATGTGCCTTTCGCGCGTCGCGCGTCCGGAGTTCACGTCGATGGAGACGAGGGCTTCCGTCGGGTTGATGACGATGTAGCCGCCCGAACGCAATTGCACGACGGGATTATAAAGCCCGTCAATCTGCTTTTCGACGTTGTAGCGGAAAAACAAAGGAACGGGGTCTTCGTAAAGCTTAATCTTCTCGGCGTCTTCCGGCATGATCGAGCGCATAAATTCGTGCGCCAGCTCAAAGCCTTTGCTTCCCGCCACCAGAATTTCGGCAACTTCGGGCGCGTACAAATCGCGGATGGAGCGCTTGATCAGATTGGCTTCTTCGTAAATCAATGTCGGCGCGGTCGAAACAAGCGTCTGCTCGCGGATGTTGTTCCAGAGGCGCAAGAGATGTTCCAGATCGCGCTGAATTTCGGATGTTTCCTGCTCCATGCCTGCGGTGCGCAGGATGACCGCCATGCCTTCCGGCGTTTCAAGCTTGTCGAGGATTTCCTTCATCCGACGGCGATCCTGATGGCTTGTAATCTTGCGGCTGACTCCGCCGCCGCGATCGGTGTTGGGCATAAGGACGCAATAGCGGCCTGCGAGCGACAAGAAGGTGGTCAATGCCGCGCCTTTGTTGCCGCGTTCTTCTTTGACCACCTGGATCAACATGATCTGGCGGCGCTTGACGACTTCCTGAATTTTATAGCGCGGGCGGCGTTGGCGCGGACGTTCTTCGATTTCTTCCGCTTCGACCCCATGGCCGCCGACGGTTTCGACGGGCGCCGGAATAAACGGAGGTTCGACAACGGCGTTGCCGAAGTCGGTGATAAGCCCCAAATCGTCGGCTACTGCGCCAAGATCTGCGGGTTGTTGTTCCAAAACCGCTGTCGATGCCAAAGGCGTCACGGGAGCGATGTTTTCGTCAATAAGGGCGGCGGGCGCTTCCGAAGGAAGGGGCGCTGCGGCTGTTTCCGAAACCGGAGAGTCGGAAGCTTGATCCTGGATATGGCCGTGTTCTTCGTCGTGTTCGACGGCTTCGTTCTGGTAGGCGCTCATCTCCTCGGCATAGGCTTCGGGAGAAATTTCGACTTCATCCTCGCCGCCTTCTTCTTCCTCTTCACCTTCGTCGTGAGGGCGATCCGCCATCGGGATGCGGAAATAGTCGGGATGAATTTCGGTAAAGGGCAGGAAGCCATGGCGATTGCCGCCATATTCCACAAACGCCGCTTGCAGGGACGGCTCGATCCTTATGACCTTCGCCAGATAAATATTGCCTTTGAGTTGTTTTTTGCTGGCGCTCTCGAAGTCGAAATCTTCTAAACGGCGCTCATCAACAATTGCTACACGTGTTTCTTCCGGATGCGTCGCATCCACCAACATACGCTTCGTCATTTTAATCTCCCGCCGGAATGTCGCCCTGAGGGTGAGTACAAAACCCTCTGGCGCCAGAATCGGCAAATTGGTTGTCTACACTACCGAAGTCCCCAAATTCGGGTCTTTCGGCACTTTGCGCGCCCCCTGCTCACCAAGAGCAAAACGAGGCCGCTTCTTTAATCTGTCCGTTGACGAGGATAACTCTATGAATTTCCTGCCTTTAACCCCGATGCGCGAACCATTCGCACAAAAAGGGCCGGAAAGCGAAGGCATGATAGACGGAACGTGGCGGAAGAGCAACACGCAATTTTTACCGTTTATTTTCCAGATAAAGCGTTACGCAATGGTCGCTTAGCATGAATTGGCTCGTTTCTGTTATTTAGTTTCAATGTATTCCGATATAATAGCCCGCATAGTTAATTTCATATTGAGGATTTAAATGACCCCGACTGTTGCAGATCATACCCAGCAACTCTCTGTCCCTGCAGAAATTGGGAAAACCGCAGAAAATCTGTTTGCGGCTGGCATGGGCATTGGAACGGCGCTCGTTAGCGCCGATGCTTTTATTTCTGCCTCTAATATTATGTTTTCCAATGTTCCCGGCGCGGGGTCTTTGGTCAATCCGCCGAATATTCTTGGACTTTCTGCGGCCAGCCCGGCGCTTACGGCCGCGGTCGTTATTGTCAGCGTGCCGGTCGGGATGCTTGGACTCGGCGCCTTTCTTGCTTACGGCGCGGGTGCAGAAGCCTGTGTCAGGAGAGCAGGCGCGGCAATTTTAAATAAAATCAATCCCCTCACAAACGTTCTTTAACAACACGAGAAAAAATGATGTCGGACAATAGCAATACAAATAACAACCAAAATGATCACCTGTCATTAGCGGGAAGCATTGCGTGATTAGTTCCGTCAGGGGCGGCTCTTTATGCAGGCGCCAGCATGTTTGGCGGCACTCTTCGAGCGACTAACGGCAACCTCTTTCAAACGGCCAAACCCGCAACGATCAATCTTGTTACCGATCCTACCCTGTTGCCAAATATTGCGGCTGCTACCTGGAAATTCGTCGCAGCGAATCCCGGTGCTGCGCCTATCGTCGGCATCCTTGGCATGGCCATCATGGCCGCCGGTTTTGTTTGCGGAAGCGAATGTGTTGTGATCGCAAGTGATGCCGTCAATAGGCTGCGTTTAAGAAAAAATGCTGTCCAAACGCTCGGGGCTCATTAAGCGACAATAAAATCTACGCCAGTTTTTTGATCTGCTTCGCAATCAGGTGAAGGACTTCCTTGACGCGCGTATGGGCGACGGCAAAGAGGGCGTGGACGGGTTTTTTCGTCACTTTCTTGAGCGCGGCGACTTTCTTTTTAATTTCGGCGGCGTCTAAGGCACTGCATTTGTTGAAGTTAGCTTTTACTGCAAAGCCATTTTTAAAGCGCCCTTTTTATCCACAGCTTATTTCAGACCTAATTTTATTTCTCGCGTTGACAAAAAATAGCAACAATGCAATCGAAAGGCGTTTGAATTTATTGATGCGGATTCATTTTTCGAAATGAAACGTTCCTTATCACTCCAGATCGAGGGAAATGACAATGAAGAAATTATTACTCGCTGTTCTTGCCGTTCTGGCGCTGACGGCTCCCGCACAAGCGGCAACGGTAGGCATCGCGTCAGTCGGCGCGCTTGGCACGACCGATACTTATGATTGGGGCCAATTGGGAGACGCTTTCCAAGAGCTTTCAAGCCCACAGAACGTCACATCGAACGGCGGGGCAACGGCTGTTGTCAGTTCGGATGGGGCTCTCGCACGGTTTGATCAAGGCATAGAGTGGAGCGGAAATTTTCCGAACGGCGAAAAGCTACTTTACAGCAGCCCTTACGGCTTTGCTTTCTCGCTTACGAATCCCGTTCAAGGCATTGGTATGCAGATTCAGCCTAATTACTTCGGTTCGTTTGTCGCCGAGATTACGGCTTATGATTCAAACGATACGGTTCTCGGAACCTTTATGGAACCCGGTTCTTCCACCTACAATGAAATTGGCGACGGTATTTTTCTCGGTGTTTTGAGCGATCTGATAAACATCTCGAAAATTGGACTCGTTGTGTACGACCCTGCCGCCTTTCAAGAGGATGGCTCTATAGAACCCGGTTATCTGTTAGATTTTGCCGTCGGCACTGTTTATACCACCGTGCCCGCCGTGCCCCTTCCGGCTGCCCTGCCCCTGTTTGCGGGCGGATTGCTGGGCTTGGGCTTGTTCAAGCGCAGGAAGGCGTAAAAAAGCCCGTTTAGGCTTTCTGAAGAAATTCTCCCCGCACGGAAACGAGCGGGGAGTTTTTTTGTCTTTTTGGCGCGGGTCGATGCGGACATTATCGCGGCGGCGGAGAGAGATAAAAAAAACAAATTGGATTCCGGATAAATTCGCATTTTTGCAAGAGCAAAAAAGCGAATTTTCCGGAATGACGAAGGAGGAGTGGAGGCGAATTATTTCTGTTTGCAAAAGAAACGACTCTTGCCGCGCGGACGCGCGGCGCTGGATTCCCGCTTTCGCGGGAATGACGATAGCGGGGAGCGCGAACGTCGGAATGACGAGACTTTACGACCCGTTAATCAACTTGGTTTTTTGATTTGCTTCGCAATCAGGTGAAGAACTTCCTTCACGCCCGTATGGGCGACGGCGGAGATGACGTGGACGGGTTTTTTCGTCACCTTTTTCAGCGCGGCGACTTTCTTTTTAATCTCGGCGGCGTCTAAAGCGTCGCATTTGTTGAGGGCAACGATTTCGGCTTTCCGCGAGAGCCCTGCTCCGTAGGCCTTGAGTTCTTTGCGGATAGTTTTGTAATTTGCGACCACGTTTTCTTCCGTGGCGTCGATCAGGTGCAACAAAACGCGGCAACGCTCGACGTGCCCCAGAAAGCGGTCGCCTAATCCATGCCCATCATGCGCGCCTTCGATAAGGCCGGGAATGTCGGCCAGAACGAATGAAACGCTTTGGCGTTTGTCGCCGAGGCTTACGACGCCGAGGTTCGGCGACAATGTCGTGAATGGATAGTCTGCGATTTTCGGCTTCGCCGCCGTGCAGGCGGCAAGGAACGTCGATTTGCCCGCGTTGGGCATACCGATAAGTCCCGCATCCGCGATGAGTTTCAAACGCAGCCAAACCTCGCGCTCTTCGCCCGGATAGCCGGGGGTATGGAAACGTGGGGCTTGGTTGGTCGATGTTTTGTAGTGCGCGTTGCCGAAGCCGCCGTCGCCGCCCTTCATGAACAGGATGCGCTGGCCCTCGGCGCTGAGATCGGCCAAAACCGTTTCCTTATCCGCGTCAAGAATTTCCGTGCCGACCGGAACTTTGAGAACCAAATCTTTTCCGCCCAAACCCGAGCGAAGACGCCCTGCTCCGCCGCGCCCGTTGCTGGCCGCATGATGCTGTTGATAGCGATAGTCGATGAGCGTGTTGAGGTTTCCTGCGGCTTCGAAATAGACGTCGCCGCCCTTGCCGCCGTTGCCGCCGTCGGGTCCTCCGAATTCGATGAATTTCTCGCGATGAAACGCGACGCAGCCCGGGCCGCCTTTGCCGCTTGCTATGTATATCTTTGCGAGGTCGAGGAATTTCATGATCGATACTCTAAAACTATATCTGTTTTGATGGAAGAGAGTGTCGTTTTGCTTCCACCCTGTAATAATTGGATTGCGGCAACCGCAAACCCCTCCCCTAACCGCGTCATTACTACTTGCGTCCTTACGACAATCACCCTTTCGCGCCCTCAAGGGGAGGGGAATTTACGGTTCAAACAAAAATGCACCACGGCGGAAGCCGAAGTGCATTTTTAAAATTTAACCAGTAAAAACCGATTACTTGGCTGCGGCGACGATAGAAACGTACGTCTTGCCGCCCTTTTCGCGAAACTTGACGGTGCCTGCGACTTTGGCAAACAACGTATGATCCTTGCCCATCGCGACGTTTTCGCCGGCATTGACCTTCGTTCCGCGTTGGCGAACGATGATGTTCCCGCCAATCGCCTTCTGATCGCCGTACATCTTGACGCCCAAACGGCGGCCTGCGCTGTCGCGTCCGTTGCGGGATGAACCGCCTGCTTTTTTGTGAGCCATGTTATTCTTCCTTATGCCTTAATGGCGATGATTTTCAAAACCGTGAATTCCTGCCGATGATTGTTGCGGCGGCGATAATTCTGACGGCGCTTTTTCTTGAAGACGATCAGCTTGGCGCTGCGCTTCTGTTCGACGATTTCAGCCGACACCATCGCGCCCTTAACGAACGGCGCGCCTACTGTCACTTTGCCTTCGTTGCACAGCATCAGCACTTCGGCCAATTCGACCTTGGCCGTTGCTTCGCCTAAAAGCTTCTCGACTTGAATGACGTCACCTTGGGCAACTTTGTATTGCTTGCCGCCGGTTTTTACTACTGCGAACATGATGTTAGTTTCCTTAATATTTGAGCGCGACTACTCTGCGGTACACTCGCTTCGCTCGTTCCCCGCAACCGTGACTGCGCTCGTTTCCGATTGCTGCCCCGCGCGAATGGGGGTTAATGGAGGAATCGCTCCTGAAAGTCAAGAAAAAGCAGCTGAATCTTTACCATACGCATTAATATTATATTTCTTCGCCTCTTTCGGGGGCGGGGGTGTGGCGGATGAGCCAGATGACGCCCAGAAGATCGTAGGTGCCCCGGATGGCTCGACCCAAAAAATCGGACTTTGTGACCCCGACTGTTCGCGGCCTGTCGTTGACCGGCGTGAAGACGCAATCGTGCCCGTAGAGTTTAAGCAGCGCGGGCATAAAACGGTGTAACCCACTGAAAAAAGGCAATTCCAGATAAGAGTCGCGCGGGAACATTTTCAGGCTGCAGCCCGTATCGGGGCAGTTGTCGTTAAGACATATTTTGCGGATTTTGTTGGCGAAGCGGCTGGCCAGACGCTTGGCTATCGTATCCTTGCGGTTGACGCGGATTCCGGCGACCAAAATTTTCTTGTCCTTGCCGCGCATCCACGCGCGTTCGATAAGCCGCGGCGCATCCGCCGGATCGTTCTGGCGGTCGCCGTCTATCGTTAAAATCCATTCCGATTGCGCGCGGCGGATGCCGTTGCGCAACGCCGCGCTCATTCCCAGACATTTGGGATGCTTAATGAGGCGAACGCGGGGATTGTTTTGTTTCGCTTGTTTGACCTCTTCTGCCGTCGCGTCCGTGCTTCCGTCATCGACGCAGATGATTTCGTAGCTCGTGCCCACAGGCGCGTAGCTACCCAGCACGAGCGAGATTTCGTCGATGAGCGGCAGGACGTTGCCGGATTCATTCAAAAGCGGGATGACGATGGAGATAAGCGGGGTGGGGTCGGACACGAGGGGTTCCTTTCGTACAAAGCATAGAGACTTCTAGGCGTAACCATATAAAAAGAAAATGGGCTCCCCGCCTTCGCGGGGATGACGGTAGGGTTTATGGGGCACAATAAGGCGAAAAAACCCCAGCAGACCTCTTTTTTACAAAGTTTTTGCATTTCAGCGGCTTTTTAGCTAGTTTGCGCCTCTTCTTGAAGACATTGCGCCCGTAGCTCAACTGGATAGAGCATCTGACTACGAATCAGAAGGCTGGGGATTCGAATTCCTCCGGGCGCGCCATTTAAATAATAAAAGAGGGGCGATTGCCCCTCTTTTTTTATTTAACCGCGTTCGCGGGGAAATCGAAGACCAAAAGGGATTCGATGACAAGCAATTCAAATAGCGTTCGCGGAAGCTCCGCGAACGCACAAAAACAAAAAACTTATTGCGAAGTCAGGACGAGCGATGTGCCCTCTTGGGCACATCGAGAAGTCAATTCCGGAGATTAAGAAAAGGTAATTATATTTATCCGTATGAGATATAATATCTATTGAAGAGCTAAATTTTTATCTTGAAGAAAGATACCAAATATGGTATATACTACTCCTAGCGGGTGGAATGTGGATTTTTGCTCCCGCCGCGTTGAGAAGGAACTTGAGGTTATGGCTGCCGACATACGCGCGGATTTTGCCCACGTCGTGCAGTTGATTGAAAACTACGGGCTAAATAATTTGCGCGAACCTCAAATCAAGCATTTGGTCGGCAAGATTTGGGAAATGCGCCTACGCGGAAAAGATGGGATTGCGAGAGCAGCCTATATTACCGCAAATGGAAGGCGAGTGGTCGTGCTGCATTGCTTTGTGAAGAAAACGCAAGCCACTCCCCAAGATGCAATCAAGTTGGCGATTAAAAGAGCAAAGGAGGCGGGATACCTATGAATAAATCGAGATCAGCACGCGTCCTCATTGACAAGTGGATGAAGGATAAGAAATTCAGGGAGGCCTATGACGCCCTTGAGCCTGAGTATGCGCTTGCTGGTGCACTTATAGAAGCACGGACGAAAGCCAAGCTTAGCCAGAAAGATTTGGCTCATCGTATGAAAACAACTCAGCCTATGATTGCCCGTATGGAAAGCGGACGGCAGCCCCCCAGTACTGCAACCCTTCTCAAAATTGCGAAGGCCACCGGCACGCGCTTACAAATTCGCTTTGTTGCTGCGTAAAGGCAGTTCCTCACCCTTTCCCCTTCTCCAACACATAACCATCAGGCCGATGAGAAGCGGCGGGGTTAGGGGAATGGCAAAATGCGGGAAGGAGTCCTGAACCAAAAGCGGCAACAGCCAGAGCGCGAAGAGAAGCGTTTTTTCGTATGAGAGAAAACCGCTTTTGAGCCCCTGCCCCGCCAAAAGCGCGATGGGGATGGCAAGGAGAACCTGATCGTACACAAAAGAGTATGGGCTTATCAGCAAAGTTGCAGCCGCCAATGATGCTCCGCGAACCGCGAGCGACGCGGATTTGTTTTTCCATATCACCATCAGCGCCATGATCGCGACGACGGCGACGATTTCATGAATGGCAGACGCCATCTGAAAGCTGCCGCCGAACATCCGCACTGCTGAAAAAACGCTGTGAAGAATGCCGAGCCAACGATCGGTGTTTTCGTGCAGGAGGCTTGCGGTTCTGCCGAAGCTTTGGAAAAACGCCACCCACGATTCCGCGCCGAAAGCGATGAGAGACAGAAGCGCATAAACGCCCGCGCTGGCGAGCGTTGCGATCAGCGCTTTCCAATATCTTCCGACAACCAGAACAAGCGGAACCAAAACGAAAAGGTGCGGCTTGTAGGAAAGCGCTCCGAAAGCCATGCCGGCCGCTATGGGCGAGGCTTCGAGAAGATAGAGGCCTGCGGCAAACAACGACGCCGTGATAAATCCGTTCTGCCCCGAAAACAAATTAGCAAAAACGCCCGGAAATGCCGTTAGCGCCCACAGCGCTTCGGTGTGTTTCGGAATGATTTTGCGCATCGCCGCGAAAAAGACAGCGAGCCCGATTATTGAATAGGTAATAAGCGACGCCCAGTAAGGCAAAAAGGCCGCGAGCCAAGCGACGACAAAAAACGTCGGCGGATAGACCCAGGGAAGATAGCCTTTGCCCAATCCAAGAGTATTCCCCTTGTTGAGAGAAATTCTGATCCCGTCTTCACGGATTTGATGACTGTCCCAGTCATAGGCCTGTGCGGGATTTCCTTCGCGAACCTGTTGCCCCGCCGCATAAACGTTGAGGAAGTCCGTGACGAAGACGCCTTCGTTGGGCAGAAAAATTTCATGAAGCCCGGAGACCCAGGCCGCCCCCAAAACAACGAAGAGAACAAGAAAAAGGCGCGGATAGGCTCTCACCCGACGAAGGTTTAGTCCGTTTCCGGATTTGAGAGCGGAGAGAAAAGACATTGGAATCCTTGTTGCGAAGGAATCAGATACTTCAATTTCTACATATCCCCCTCACTCGTGACTATCGCCTTTTTTGCTGCACTCCCCCCTCCCTAACCCTCCCCGCGAGGGGGAGGGAAAATAGTGGCGGGTTCTCTTTTTTCCCTCAGCGCCTTGATATGTCGAGAAAATGCCATATTTGACCCTTAAAACGCGAAGGGGCTATAAGAGCGTTCCTTTTATCAACCTTATTGAGAGTTCCCGTGTCCGTTCCTCTACGCCAGCAATTCGACGTCGCTCTTTATATCATCAAGCAAAGGCTGCGCGGCCATAAGCGCTTTCCGCTCGTTTTGATGCTGGAGCCTTTGTTCCGGTGCAATCTGTCGTGCTCGGGTTGCGGCAAGATCGATTATCCGGATGAAATCCTGAACCAACGCCTGTCGATCGAGGAATGCCTGAACGCCGTGGACGAATGCGGCGCGCCCATTGTTTCGATTCCGGGCGGAGAGCCTTTGCTCCATCACGAGATCGGCGAGATCGTCAAAAGGCTGGTCGAAAAAAAGAAATACGTCACGCTGTGCACAAATGCGCAAATTCTTGAAAAGAAGATTCATCTTTTCTCCCCATCGCCCTATTTCAATTTCTCGGTGCATCTGGACGGCAGCCGCGAAGAGCATGACCGCGCCACAGGGCTGAAGGGGTCTTACGACCGCGCCGAGGCCGCCATCAAGGTCGCCTTGGAAAAAGGATTCCGCGTCACGATCAACTGCACTTTGTTCAACACCGCCGTGCCCGAACGCACCGCTGCATTTTTTGACCATATGATGGAGCTGGGGCTGGATGATATTACGGTGTCTCCGGGTTACGCTTACGAACGCGCGGCGGATCAAGGGCATTTCCTTACCCGCGAGGCGACGAAGAACATGTTCCGCGAGCTTTTCCGCATTGGCAAAGAAGGCGCCAAAAAAGGAAAGGCCAAGTGGCGTTTCAGCCAATCGCCTTTGTTCATGGATTTTCTTGCGGGCAACCAGTCTTATGAATGCACGCCTTGGGGTATTCCCGGATACAGCATTTTCGGCTGGCAGAGGCCTTGCTATCTCATCGCCGAGGGTTTCGCCAAATCTTATCGCGAATTGATGGAAACAACGGATTGGGAAAAGTACGGCACGGGGCGCTATGAAAAATGCGCCAACTGCATGGTTCATTGCGGGTATGAGCCGACTGCCGCCGCCGATGCGTTCGCGCATCCCTTAAAGCTTTTGATGCTTGCTTTGCGCGGCGTCAGGACTGAAGGCCCCATGGCAAAGGAAATCGATTGTTCGGGGCAGCGTCCCGCCGAAGACGTTCACAGCCGCCACGTGGAAGAAGCTTTGGCGAAGATACGGGCGGAGAAAGATAATGTTGGGGATAAGCCTAACCGCTGACCCCTCCCCTTTATCCCCTCCCGCAGGGGGAGGGGAATTCGTGCGGGATTGCAGCATGTTTGGTTCACCTATTCGAAAAATACACTAGGATCGACAAGTTTGAGAACATGAATAATTCTTCTTTCACCGTTTTTATTACCGGTGCTAATCGCGGACTCGGTTTCGAGTTCGTGAGGCAGTATGCTGCCGATCAGTGGAATGTTGTTGCCTGTTGCCGCGCGCCCGACAAGGCGCAGGCGTTACAGGATTTGGCAAAAGACAATCCCGCCATCGTTATCGAAAAGCTGGATGTGACCGACGATAAAAATATCGCGGCGTTGGCGACGAAGCTGAAGGATACGGCGATTGATTTGCTTATCAACTGCGCGGGGATTATTTCCGGCGCACAGGCGCTTGTTACGGCGGAAAGCGACGATAAATCCCAAAAATTCGGCTCTCTTGATTCTGCCGCGTGGATGAAGGTCTTGCGCATAAACACAATTGCGCCGATTATGGTTTCAGAGGCTTTTCAGAACAACCTTTCCAAGAAAGCGGGATCGAAGCTTATTATGATTTCAAGCCGCATGGGCTCTATTGAAAGAATTAGCCGCGAAGGCTTTATCGCTTATCGCTCCAGCAAGGCTGCTCTAAATTCCGCCATGAAAAGCGTTTCATTCAGCTTGAAAAATCAGAAAACAATTGTAGCCTGCTTTCATCCGGGCTGGGTCAGAACCGATATGGGAGGCAAGAGCGCGGAATTTTCTCCGGAGGAAAGCGTTGCCGGTATGAAGCGCGTGATAACCGATTTGACGCACGAAAATTCGGGGCAATTCATCAATTACGACGGACAGAGCATTTCATGGTAATCCTCAAACAAAGAAACCAAATCGGATTCCGCATAAATTTTCTTTCGCGCAATAGCGCGAAGAGAAAATTTTGTGGAATGACGGCGGTTGATGATGGGGTGATGGTATTTTATTGCGGAATGACGACTGTTCTTTGTCGGGAGACGAACTGGATTCCCGCTTTCGCGGGAATGACGAGGTGGTGGTAAGATGGTAACGGTTTCTCCTTCGCTTCAACACTTGTGGCAACGCGGCTGCGACTTTCTGGGCGCGGATACGGCCATTATGGGCGGCGCGATGAGCTGGATTTCCGAGCGGCAACTCGTCTCGGCTTTATCCGGTAACGGCGCGTTCGGCACTTTGGCTTGCGGGTCGATGACTCCCGACCAGCTCCGTATCGAAATTCGCGCTACAAAAGCCCTGACCTCAAAAAATTTCGGCGTCAACATCATCACGATGCATCCAGAGGCCGATGCGTTGATCGACGTATGCCTCAAGGAAAAAGTTTCGCATATTGTTCTAGCCGGGGGCTTTCCTGCGGCTCCCGACATTGCAAGAATTAAGGAAGGCGGCGCGAAGGTTTTGTGCTTTGCGCCCACTTCGGCGCTCGGTAAAAAACTTGTGCGGATGGGCGTTGATGCGCTCATCATCGAGGGCGCGGAAGCCGGAGGCCATATCGGCTCCGTCAGCACTTCCGTTCTGGCGCAGGAGATTCTACCTGAAATCCGCGACGTGCCGGTTTTCGTCGCGGGCGGCATCGGGCGCGGCGAAGCAATCGTGTCCTATATGGAGGCAGGCGCAGCAGGCGTGCAATTGGGCACTCGTTTTGTCTGTGCCAATGAGTCCATTGCGCATAAGAATTTCAAAAACGCCTTTATCCATGCTTCGGCGCGGGATGCCGTGCCTACCGTTCAGATCGATGGGCGTTTTCCGGTCATTCCCGTGCGCGCGCTCGCCAACGAAGGCAGCAAGAAATTCATGGCCAAGCAACGCGAAGTCATCGCTCGTTTCGAGTGCGGCGGGTTGACCCGCGAAGAGGCTCAGCTTGAAATCGAGCATTTCTGGGCAGGCGCTTTGCGCCGCGCCGTTATCGACGGCGATATTAAAACAGGCTCGGTTATGGCGGGGCAAAGCGTCGGCATGGTCAAAAAAGAGCAACCCGTCGCCGAGATTCTGGCCGATCTTGTGGCGCAGGCGGAAAAAGCGTTGGAAAACAGAGGCTATAAGTGGATGCGGGACGCCGAATTCGGGATCAGGGGCATGAAAATGCCCAAAGGCATCAGTGACCTTAAAATGCCAAAGGGGTTTATGGATATCAAAATGCCGAAGGGAATTAAGGACATTAAGATGCCCAAAAAACTTTTTCCGTCTAAACCCTAGAACATTTTCCGTTTAGGTAGATCAGAAGTGATAACGCGGCTAGGGGCGTGGTTGGTGGTTGCTATAGGAAACAAACAGTAAAAGTTAGGATAAACCGAGCCGCTCACCCCTCCCCCTCCCCCTCCCTCAAGGGGAGGGGGGAATGTGCGCGCCGATGGCGATTTTGTTTTTAGGGCATTTTCCGATTAGAATTGAACAGGGGACGAAGAAGCCCCCTCACCTGCAAAAACTATGGACTTACTTCGTAAGCCCAAGTTTTTGCTTCCTCTCCCACAAGGGGAGAGGGAAAAGGGAGAGCGGTTCTTGATTCTATCTGACCGGATAAAGCTCTAACTAATCGGAAAAAGCCGTTACGCTCTCTTGTTTGCCTTTTTGGGTCACTTCTTCTAATCTCCGGTCATGTCGAAGAACAAAAGTAAAAAACCCTATTCATCCGACTCAAATGAGGAAGATTCTCCTTCCCAGCGGGTTGTTGCCATACCTAAGGACCGGAACGCCGAGGAAGGCAATTCCGGTGGTGAATTGAGATCAACCTCTGAATCTACGGTTGTTTTCTCGGAATCAAAAACGACCAAACAAAAGTACAGTTCCGACCATATTGGCGACGTTCTGCGCGAAGCTCGGCTGAGACGCGGCGACGATTTGTATCTGATCGCCGAATATTTGTGCATCAAGCCGACGTTTCTTATCGCGCTTGAAAACAGCCGCTATGACGAATTCCCCGCCGATGCTTACGTCATCGGGTTCCTTCGCTCTTACGCGAATTTTTTGGACATCGACGGGAAAGAAGCCGTCGATCGCTATCGCTATGAAATGGCGGGGCGGCGGAAGAAGCCTATTCTCTCAATGCCCACTCCCGTTTCCGAAGGGCGCATTCCTTCTGCCATCGTCATCGTCGGAGTCGTTATCGCCCTTATCGTGATTTACTCCCTTTGGTACAGTTTCTCCTCGTCCGACCGCGCCGAGATTCGCATTCCTCCGCCTCTGCCGACCACGGCTCAAACACTCTCTTCGGATTCAAGCTCGGCGGCGGGTCTAACGGCGCCCGTTTCTTCCGCATCAACCGAAACAACGGCGGCGCCGATGTCTACTATCCCTCCGGCTTCGCCGGGGATTATCGTTACAGCCGACAAACTGACTCCCGCGCCTAAGGCGGAAGGCACTGAAAATAAAGAAGAAAGTTCCGACAAAAAGGCCGAGCTCGCAAAAATTGAGTCTGCTGCTTTAGAAGCAAAAAAAGCGGAAGAAAAGAAGCTCGAAGAGAAGAGGCTGGAGGAGAAGAAGCTCGAAGAAAAGAAAGCGGAAGAGAAAAGATTATTAGAAGAGAAGAAGCTCGAAGAGAAAAAGGCGGAAGAGAAGAAGTTGGAAGAGGCGGCTAAGGTTACCAGTATTTCTCCAATTTCAAGCATTGAGGTAAAACCGGAAGCTTTCGGCGTGTCCGACGGCTCTTCACGCGTCGTCATTCGCGCAATGCAAGATAGCTGGGTTATGGTTGTCGACGAGTCCGGCACAACGCTTTTTGACCGCGTCTTGAAAACCGGCGATGTTTATAATGTTCCCGATCAGTCAGGATTATCCCTGACCACGGGAAACGGCGGCGGCATCGTGTTATCGGTTGACGGCAAAGAATTGCCGAAAGTATACAACGGCCCGCCCCGTATGGTACGCAATATTACCCTTGATCCAAACCGCCTAATGGCGACATATGGTTCACGTTAAATAATAGCGGGAGAGTATAATGGATTCCAATTCATCAGATGCGCAGGCTCATCGGTCGTGGCGGCAAATAAAACGCCGCAAAACGCGCCAGGTTAAAGTCGGAAACGTGCTTGTGGGCGGCGACGCCCCCATCAGCGTTCAGACCATGACCAATACGCTGACCAGCGACGTCAAGGCCACCATCGCGCAAATCCGCCTTGCCGAAGAAGCGGGCGTCGACATCGTCCGTTGCTCGTGCCCCGACGAGGAGTCGACCGCCGCACTGAAAGAGATCGTGCGCGCCGTTAAAGTTCCCGTCGTCGCCGACATTCATTTTCACTACAAGCGCGCCATCGAGTCCGCCGAAGCGGGCGCGGCGTGCCTGCGCATCAATCCGGGCAATATCGGGTCGGATGACCGTGTGCGCGAGGTCATCAAGGCCGCAAAGGACCACGGCTGTTCGATGCGGATCGGCGTCAATGCCGGTTCTTTGGAACAGCACCTTCTGGAAAAATACGGCGAGCCTTGCCCCGAAGCCATGGTCGCAAGCGCGCTGTACCATGCCAAGATTCTTGAAGACAACGATTTCACAAATTTTAAGATCAGCGTGAAGGCTTCGGATGTTGCCCTGACCATCGCGGCGTACAGGGCTTTGTCGAAAGCGTGCGATTACCCCCTGCACATCGGCGTGACCGAGGCGGGCGGCTTGCGCACCGGAACCGTGAAAAGCTCGATCGGGCTTGGGCTATTGCTTGCGGAGGGCATCGGCGACACCTTGCGCGTTTCCCTTTCCGCCGAAGTGGACGAAGAAGTACGCGTCGGCTTCGAAATCCTAAAGGCTTTGGGCTTGCGCAATCGCGGCGTGAGCATCATCTCGTGCCCAACGTGCGCGCGTAAAAATTACGACGTCATCAAGACCGTCGAAGCCCTGGAAAAACGGCTCGCGCACATCACGACACCTGTCTCCCTTTCGGTCATCGGCTGCATCGTCAACGGCGTCGGCGAAGCCATGCACACCGACATTGGCTTTACAGGCGGCGGCAAGGGCACGCATCAGGTTTATATTAAGGGCGTTGCCGACCACAGATTCCACGGCGAGGGCGAGGCCATTGTCGAGCATTTAGCCGAACTGGTTGAAAAGAAGGTCGCCGAGATCGAAGCACAAAAGAAGAAATAAATTATCGGGAAAAGCTTTAATGTCTCTTACTGAAACTCTGTCCCGCGTTCTTGAGCGGCATGATGAAGTGCGCGATGCGTTATCGAAGCCCGGCGTCGCGCCGGATCAATTCGCCAAATTGTCGAAGGAATATTCGGATCTGACCCCTGTCGCCGAGGCTATCAGCGAACTAAACCGCGCCAAAAAAGAATTAGCCGACGCCGAACACATGCTGGGCGACCCCGACATGGGGGGAGAGGCCAAGCGCGAAATCGAGATTTTGCGCCCGCGTATTCCGGAGCTTGAGCTGGGCGTGCAAAGAATGCTCATTCCCAAAGACGCCGCCGACGAACGTAATGCCATTCTTGAAATCCGCGCAGGCGCAGGCGGCGATGAGGCCGGATTGTTCGGCGCTTTGTTGTTCGACATGTACAGCAAATACGCCGCCCATCGGGGGTGGAAATTCGAAGTGATGGCATTGTCGCAGAATGATTTGGGCGGCCTTAAGGAAGGCGTTGCGGAAATCCGCGGGCGCGGCGTTTTCGCGCGCATGAAGTTCGAGTCCGGTGTTCATCGCGTGCAACGCGTGCCACAAACGGAAGCTTCGGGTCGCGTGCATACCTCAACAGCAACGGTCGCCATTTTACCCGAAATGGAAGACGTGGATATTAAGATCGACGATAAAGACTTGAAGATCGACGTTTACAGGTCGTCGGGCGCGGGTGGACAGAAGGTCAATAAGACCGAAAGCGCCGTGCGCATCACCCATTTGCCTACCGGCGTCACCGTGGCGATGCAGGACGAGCGCTCGCAGCACAAAAACAAAGCCAAGGCGATGACGATTTTGCGCGCGCGCATCTATGAGCAGAAGGACAGAACCATTAAGGCCGCGCACGCCGCAGAGCGCAAAAGCCAGGTCGGCACCGGCGACAGGTCGGAGCGCATTCGCACCTATAACTTCCCTCAAGGGCGCGTTTCCGATCACCGCATCGAAAAGACTTTGTACAACATCGACGATGTGATCAACGGCCCGGGATTGGACGAATTTATCGACGCCCTGATTACGCGCGACGAGGCCGAAAAGCTGGCGGAGTTAAGCGGGAAGTAAGTAAAAAATGGGATCCCCGCCTTCCTCCTACGCAAGGGGCTTCGGCGGACAGGTCGCGGGGATGACGGCTAATGATAAAAGAATGTATCTAACTGAATATCTTTTGTTCGCGGTAGACAAGCTTAAGCACGCGGGGGTTTATAATCCCCAGCTTGTTGCGCGGCTGATTGTGGAGCATGCTCTAAATATCGATCATTTGCAGATGATCGTTCAAACGGAGCGCGTTCTGGCAAGTGAAGATATTGGCAGCCTTGACGGATTTCTCGAACGGCGGATTAAAGGCGAAACTGTTGCCCGCATTAAAGGCCAGCGCGAATTCTGGGGGCTGGATTTCGGATTGAACGAGGCGACTCTGGAGCCGCGGCCGGACAGCGAGACGCTGGTTGAAGCGGTGTTGACTCTTATGCCGCGCGGACGCGCGGCGCTGGATTCCCGCTTTCGCGGGAATGACGATGTTAGACTTCTTGATCTTGGAACAGGAACGGGGTGCCTGCTTCTGGCTCTCTTATATGAGATGCGGGAGGCGACCGGCATCGGCATCGACATCAATCCGCGCGCCATCGAACAGGCCGCCCTGAACGCCGAAGCTTTAGGCTTCGACGGGCGAGCTTCTTTTTGCGTCGGCAATTGGCTGACGAACGTTACGGAAAAATTCGACATCATCGTCAGCAATCCGCCTTATATTCCTTCCACGGAAATTCCGGGCTTGATGAAGGAAGTGCGCGACTTTGACCCCCTGCTCGCGCTGGACGGCGGCGAGGACGGCCTTGTTTGCTATCGCAGCCTTATTCCGCAATTGGCGAATTTTCTGTACCCAAACGGGATTGTTGCTTTCGAAGTCGGGGATGGCCAAGCGCCACTAGTCGCCGAAATCTTCCGCCAAAACGGATTTACCAATATCGTCACGCACAAAGATTTGAGCGGCATCGAGAGATGCGTTACAGCCGATCGATCGGCTTCTTGAGAAAATCGAATATCCAGTCGCCAATTTGGTTGAAGCCAAGCGCGCGATACGCTTTTTGCGCGTCGGCTCTTGAGGAAAACAAAACGGCGTTGGCTATGCCTTTTTGCCGCAATGCCAATAAGGCTCCTGCGATCACCGTGCGGCCATATCCTTTATTGCGATAATCCGGAGGAGTCCAAACGGGGCCGACGTTCGTCCAATCGGGAAGAGAGCCGCCAACTCCACAAAAACTGGATGTTCTTCCATGATCTTCCAGAACGAAAATTTCTTTATTTTCGGTGCGGTTGATGATCTCCGCTTTTGCCACATCATATAATTGCTGCCCGGGCAAGGAGCCTAGCGCCTCGACAAAAAAATCGTGCCTCCACTTGGCAAGCGTGTCGGTATCGACGCTTTGCGCGTGGCGCACTATGATTCCTTCTTTCTGCAAAAGCGACGGCATGATCATTTTTTCGAGGGATAGCGTGCATAGGCCTTCTTCCACGCCTTCCTTGCGCAGCGCAATGACATTCAGCCCGATCGAAGACAAGAGCGCTTTGACGTGATTGGCGGGACCAAGAAAGATTTCGATTTTGCGCGGGGTTTTGGCCAGATGGTCGTGCCAAACGTTCACTATGATCGGAATGGCATACAAATCGATGGCAAAAACCTGCACGTTGCCCGCCCAGCCGTGCATGAGAACGCCCTGGAGATTGTCGCCGTTAAAGGCGCCGAAATATTCTCCCTGAAAGGGTTTGCCTTCGAAACCGAGACCGGTCTTGGCCAGATTCGAGCACATGAAAAAAGCGAACGGCGTGTACGGCTTCAGAAAATCGCTGAGCAGCTTTTCATCGCCCGGAACGAGTAAGCGCGCTGATAATGCCATGATAAAATCTCCTTAAACTCTGGATCCCCAAACTCTGGATCCCCGCCTTCGCGGGGATGAGCATTTTCTAAGGCTTGCCAAGAGGCAAGCCAAAGAAAATGCTCACATGTCCTGATAGTTCGGGCCGCCCCCGCCCTCGGGCGTGCACCAATCGATGTTTTGCGTCGGGTCTTTGATGTCACAGGTTTTACAATGCAGGCAGTTCGATGGATTGATGACGAGGTGCGGGTTTTTGCCGTCGGCATCGCGCACAATCTCATACACGCCCGCGGGGCAAAAACGCTCTTCCGGCCCGTCATAGATGGGGATGTTGACCTCGTTCTCGACCTTCCAACTGCGTAGTTTTAAGTGCGCAGGCTGGTTTTCCTCGTGATGCACGTTCGAGAGAAAGAGCGAGGACGCGCGGTCGAAACTGTAAACGCCGTCGGGCTTCGGGTAGACGATTTTCTTGCATTTGTTCGCCGGTTTAAGCTGCGCATGGTCAGCATGATTATGGAACGTGAACGGCACATGGCCGCGCAGGAGAATGCCGTCGATGCCGCTGTACAGTACGCCGAACAATAGCCCCCAATGGAACGACGGGCGAATGTTGCGGGCGGCGTAGAGCTCTTTCCACAGCCAGGATTTCTTAAACCGTTCGGTATAACTCGTGGCTTCGGCGGCGCTCGACGCCAGAGCCTCAACCAAGGCTTCGGCCGCCAAGACGCCGGACTTCATGGCCGTGTGCGTTCCCTTGATCTTCGGCACGTTCATGAAGCCAGCCGTATCTCCCGCCAAGAGGCCGCCCGGAAACGTCAGGCGCGGAATGGATTGCAGCCCGCCTTCGCTGAGCGCGCGCGTTCCGTAGGCGATGCGCTTGCCTCCTTCTAAAACCTTGCGGATAGCGGGATGCTGCTTGAACTTCTGAAATTCATCGAACGGCGACAGGTACGTGTTTTCATAATCAAGGCCCGCAATGTAGCCGATCATGATTTTATTGGGTTCCCAATAATACAAGAACGAGCCGCCGTATGTTTTCAAATCGACGGGGTATCCCATCGTATGCTGGACGAGGCCTGCGCGGTGCTTTTTAGGATCGATTTCCCATATTTCTTTGATGCCGATGCCATAGGCTTGGGGGTCGCAGTTTTCATTCAGCTTGAATTTATGCATCAGCATTTTGGTCAGAGAACCCCGGCAACCTTCGGCCAATACTGTTTGCTTGGCGCGTAATTCGACGCCGCGGGCAAAGCGTTCGGTCGGCTTGCCGTCCTTGCCGATGCCGACGTCGCCCGTCGCCACGCCTGCCACGACACCTGATGCGTCATATAAAATTTCCGCGCCGCCGAAGCCCGGATATATTTCAACGCCCAGCGCCTCGGCCTGCTTGGCCAGCCACCTGCCCAGATGCGCGAGGCTGACGATATAATTTCCGTGATTGTTCATGTCCGGCGGCGTCGGAAGGCGAAATGCGAATTTCTTGGTTAAAAAGAAAATCCTGTCGCCCGTAATCGGCACCGTGAGCGGCGCGCCGAGTTCTTTCCAATTCGGGAAGAGTTCTTCGAGCGCCTTTGTCTCGATGGCCGCGCCAGACAAAAGATGCGCGCCGACTTCGGAGCCTTTTTCGATCACGCAGACCGAAAGGGCCGGGTTAAGTTGCTTGAGCTTGATCGCGCAGGACAGACCGGCAGACCCTGCCCCCACGATCAGCACATCGTAGGACATCACTTCGCGGGGATCGTTTGGAGAAGGCATGGAGAAAACCAGGGTGCTGTTCAGCAACCCGGGGATTTTACAATAGGCGCGGGAATGTTACTAGGGTCTGCTTTTGGCTCTTCAACCATAAAATTTTCCTTATTTTCAACGCGCATCCTGAAAAGGATGCCGTCCAGGTGGTCGTTCTCATGCTGAACGACGCGCGCGTGAAAACCCGAGGCCTCCCGAACAAGCGGGTTGCCTTCGACGTCGTGCCCGCCGTAACGAATGGCCTTATAGCGGGGAACAAGCCCGCGGATGCCCGGAATACTAAGGCAGCCTTCCCATCCGTCTTCCTTGGTTTCATCGAGAACGTCGATCCAAGGATTGACGAGAATAGTAAATGGAACGGGTTCTTCGCCCGGATAACGGTCGTTCTTTTCAAAACCGAACATGATAACGCGCAGGTTAACCCCGATTTGCGGCGCGGCAATGCCGACGCCTTCCTTCGCGATCATCGTTTCGTGCATGTCTTTGACAAGCGTCCGGAGGTCAGGCGTGGAAAATTTCTCTATCGCTTTTGACGGTTGAACGAGCTGGGGGTTTCCTTCTTTGACAATTTCTCTGATGGGCATCGTTTTGTTCTTTCAATTAGTTTCGAGCACTATTGGCATATAATAATACTTTCAAAAAGAAAACAAATGGGATCCCCGCCTTCGCGGGGATGACGAGGAAGGGAAGAGCCTTTGAGGGGATGACGAGGTATGTTGATGGGGGAGAGAGAAAAACAATAAACCAAATCGGATTCCGCATAAACGCGCAAAAAAATGCGCGTTTTGCGGAATGACGGTGGTTTATAGATGTTCACCAGATGGCAGGGCGGAGAAAAAAGCGGCTATTCCGTGGGGCCGTTTGGTTTCATGTTCAAGTTGGCATTGGGACGCAAGATTTTCTTTTGCTCCCTGCGATTTTGAAGGGTGCGCGAATCTCGTCCCGCGACCCGTTCACGCGCCGCTCTCAGCTCGCCAGCCGCCTTTTCGCCGTAGGTCACAAGCCAGTTGACGAGGGCGAAAGATTTGCTTTGTTTCCATGCGACGGACAAATTCGCCGACGCGCGCATCGGCAATTCACTGAAATATTCGGCAACAGCACGAGCAACCGCCGTGACGTCCAGATGCCGCCAATCGGCCATGACTTCCTTGAGCTTTTGCGGCGGAAGGCGAACCTTCCCCACCATAGCTCCGGCGCCCGCCTTGCCGCGGCCCCAACTGTCCGCGTCGCCCTCGCCTTCACCTTCGCCCTTCTTTTTCTTGCGGCGGGCGAGTTCTTCTTCGTTTTCGCTATCGATCGGATCGGTCATCGGCGTTTTTCCTTGCGGCCTGTTTATTCGTTAATAATTTTCCCGTTTCTCAGGAAAAGAAAACTCGTGTCGTATCCTTCAACCGGCTTTTTGTTTTCCATCCGGATGATAAGAATTTTGTTTATTTTCATCAGAAAGTTGTGCATCTCGTCGGTCGATTCCCAGTCGATGGGATAGGTTTCGCCCGTGTCGTATATAATCTCGAGCCTTCTTTTGTCGACATGATAGCCAACCCAAAGAGGCGTGGCCTCGAAGGGTTCATCATGGACAAGACACATCTTTCCACGGGCGTTTACAACAAGACCTATATTCACGAAACAACGAGCTCCAATTCAATATAACGGGGCGACAACGGGGGATTGTCGCCCCAGATAGTTAATGTCTGATGAATCTGCGTATTTTATGCCTTTCGACGGGCCTTAAAGGCTGCCGTTAGCGTACCGTCATCCAGATATTCCAGTTCGCCACCGACAGGCAGCCCATGGGCAAGTTTTGACACAGCGGTGCCTGTCGAGGCCAGTCCTTCCATGACATAATGCGCCGTTGCCTGCCCTTCGACCGTTGCATTAAGAGCAAGAATTACCTCTTTGGTATTATTGGTTTTTACGCGTTCGATTAGTTTCTCAATATGCAGGTCTTCGGGGCGGATTCCTTCAAGCGCAGACAAGGTTCCCCCCAGCACATGGTAGAGCCCTCTGAAGACGTTGCTGCGTTCCAGAGCCCAAAGATCGACCACGTCTTCGACCACGCAGATCATCGACGCATCGCGGCCTTGGTCGGTGCAAATTTCGCAGGGATCATTGCCGCCCAGATTGCCGCAGACCCCGCAAATCTTAACTTCGTGCGCCGCACGGGTCATCGCTTCGATGAGGGGCAGCATCACGGCCTCGCGCCTTTTCAGAAGATGCAAAACCATCCGTCTTGCCGACCGAGGCCCGAGACCCGGCAGCTTGGAAAGATGTTTCATGAGTTGGTCGAGCGGTGACATGATTTTGCGTTAATTTAACAAGTTAATTGACTGTTTGTTACAGAAGTGTAATTCAAACTGAGGGGCTTGCCTATAAGCTAGAGGGCGGATTTTACTAATTACTTTCAATAAAGTGAATTATATCATAGCAACTGTCCATCGTTAATCATTTTTTGACTGTGAGATGACAATGACTGTAGCGGGAACTTTGAATGGGCTGTCCACAACGATGAGTGATGCTTTTTCCACAGTAAGCATCCAACTGTTTGGTGTTGCGTGGCCCCATGTTGAGCAGCAAAGTGTTGAATCCAAAATTATCCCTGCACAGCAGGTTGCCAATACGACTGTTGTGAAGCCAACCGTCGAGACAGTCCACACCACCCCAATAATTAAAAAATCCGTCAAGGTTGTTAAGGAGCGCCAGCCTGCACATGGAAGGGATTACAATCCGAATGTACACAGGCGCTGTTCTGGAAGACGTGAGGGATGCGGGGGGCCGGGACGCAGACCAAACCCTAATTATTTGAGATCGTTTAATGGCCCCCAATGATCCCTTCTCATTCCTAGATAGGTAGTTTGACGCCCGGCGGCAATTGCATGCCGCCCATCATTTTTTGCGTTTCTTCGGCGATTTGTTTTTCGGCTTTGGCCTTGGCGTCATTGATGGCCGCGACGATTAAATCTTCAAGCATTTCTTTTTCCTGCACATTGATCAGCTTGGGATCAATCGCAATTTTGCGCATCTCGGCTTTGCCGCTCATTGTCGCGACGATCATGCCGCCGCCTGCCTGACCCGTCACTTCAATTTCGCTTAGGCGGTTTTGCATGTCTGTCATTTTGGCCTGCATTTCTTGCACTTGCCGCATCATTTTTCCGATGTCCATTTTTAATCCTCGCTGTCATTTAATAAGGTTTCGCCGTCAGGTTCAGGTAGAGCATCTTCGTTTGTTGGTGCCGTTGGCGCAATCGCTCTTTGCCGCAGGGAAATTATTTTTGCGCTTGGGAAGGCTTTAATGACCGCCTGCATAAGAGGGTGTTCGCGCGCGCGTTCTTGGCGTTTGGATTCAGCTTTGCGATCTTGATCGAGCAACGTCGGTTCGCCATCTTCCGCCGAAAGGGAAATCACCCAACGAAAGCCCGTCCATTCCGTCAGGCACTGGCTGACGCGGCCTGCCAGATTGGCGGGCGCATCCGCACCGACCCGAAGTTCCAGCATTCCGGGCGTCGAACGGACAAAATGCACTTGCCCGTAAAGAAGCGCGTGCAATCCCGCCTCGCGCTTTTCGGAAAACAGGGCGACGATTTCGCGATAGTTCATCGCGACTGGTTGCGCCGCGACCTGAGGCGCGGGAGCCGCAACGGCGACGCCGCCTCCGCCTAAAGCAATTTTGGCTTTGGAGCCCCCTCCCGAGGGAGGAGAAGAAACACTCGGTGTTCCGCCCGATGCGACCATGTCTTTTAACTGCTTGATGAGATCGGAGGGAAGCGGAAGATCGGACGCGTAAGCCAAGCGGATCAAAACCATTTCGGCGGCCTCTGCCGGATTTGGCGCCATTTGCACTTCGTTGATGCCCTTGAGCAATATCTGCCATGCGCGCGCCAAGGCCGGAATTTTGATGTCCGACATTTCGGTCAGCAACTGGCGGTCATATTCAGGCAGGCCGGTATCGGCGGCAAAATCGGGGATGACCTGCGCGCGCGTCAACAGATGGATTAAATCGCACATGTCCTGCAACGCCTGCACAGAGTCGGAGCCGGACAATTGCATGGCCGCAAAGGTTTCAAGCGCCTCTTTCATCTCGCCGCGCAGCACTTGGCGGCACAAGGCTATGCTTTGCCCCCTGTCTGCCAGACCTAGCATGTCCTTCACGTCTGCGGCATTAACGACGCCGTTGCCGCGCGCGATCGCCTGATCCAAGAGGCTGAGCCCGTCGCGCACCGAGCCATCGGCGGCAAGCGCGATCATCTTGATGGCTTCGTCGTCGGCTTTGATTTTTTCCAATTCGGCGATATTGGCAAAATGCTTGGCCAACACGTCGCTTTCGATGCGGCGCAGGTCGAAACGCTGGCAGCGCGAAAGAACCGTGACCGGAACTTTGCGGATTTCGGTCGTCGCGAAAATAAACTTCGTATGCGGCGGCGGTTCTTCAAGCGTTTTCAAAAGCGCGTTAAACGCGTTTTTCGACAGCATGTGAACTTCGTCGAGGATGTAGATTTTATAACGCGCCGACGCGGGGCCGTAGCGCACGCCGTCGATGATGTCGCGGATATCGTCGACGCCGGTGCGCGACGCCGCATCCATTTCCAAGACATCGACGTGGCGGTCTTCCAGAATCGCTTTGCAGGAATCACAAACTCCGCAGGGGTGAACCGTCGCCTGCCCCTTGCCATCCTTGCCGGTGCAGTTGAGGGCGCGCGCTATGATGCGCGCCGTCGTCGTTTTGCCGATGCCCCTCACGCCCGTGAGTATCCACGCATGAGGCAGGCGGCCGCCCTCAATGGCGTTGGACAATGTCCGCACCATCGCCTCTTGCCCGATCAATTGCTCAAACGTCGCCGGTCGGTATTTGCGCGCCAGAACACGATAGGCGGGCGCGGCGGTTTCTTCTGTCGGATTATGTTTGGGCATTGTTTTCCTGTTCCTGACCACACTCGACAATAATCGGCTCGTATTCAAGAGCCTGAATAAATTTCAAAAAATCCGCTGAACGCAACGTCGTTGACGCGGCATTGTGCAACGGATGATAGTGTACTTTGTCGCACCTCAGCATATCCTCGTCCAGAACGACTTTTACCCGTTTTTTCGTGTCGTTTAAAAGCGCAAAAGGTGTTACGGAACCAGGGGTTATGCCAAGGACTTCCAGCATAAGCTCAGGTTTCCCAAATGAAAATCTGGGGGCTCCCGCGCGCTTGGCTATTTCCTTGAGGTCCGCACGCTTGTCCGCCAGAATCATGACGAGCCAAAGACCACCCTTCTCGTCTTTCAGAAAAAGGCTTTTGCAAGCCGTACCCGGAATTTTGTCGTCCCATTCTTGCCCCTGCTGAGCGGTAAAAATCGGCGGGTGGTTCGTGGTTTCATGCGCGATGCCGAGACGGTCCAAGAATGAAAAAAGCTGTTCAGGCGTAGAAGGCATAAAAACTCCGTTTCCGTTATTCCAGCAAATTAAAAAAATGGAACCCCGCCTTCCGCCTACGCCATCCCCCTACGCTAAAGCTTCGGGGGACAAGAGGCTTCGGCGGACACGTCGCGGAGATGACGCCAAAGGATATGGGGTGGGAGACCGGCAACGACCCGAATCGAAAATGTTACGGCTGCTGCCTTTCGGCTCTGACCGGGTTGGCATTAGATTCGCCCGCACCAACCTCCCGCATCGCTTATACCAAAAAAGCGGGGGGAGAAGAGTCAAAAATCTTCGTCATTCCGCAAAACGCCCTTTTATGCGAAATCTGATTTGGTTCCTTACCGCATGAAAAACAAATCGGATTCCGGATAAATTCGCATTTTTGCGGGAATAGGCAAAAAAGCGAATTTTCCGGAATGACGGGGCTTAAGGATTACGAGTTACCGAGGATTTCCTTGAGAACGGTGGGGATTCCTTCCACGATGTCCTCGGCGATCAGCCCTGCACCGTGGGCGGAAGCAATTTTTCCGTGCATCCATGCCGCAGCGCAGGCAGCCTGAAAAACGGGCATTTTTTGCGCGATGAGGCCGAGTATCATTCCCGACAGGACATCCCCTGCCCCCGCCGTTGCAAGCCAGGGCGGCGCGTTGAGATTGACGACGACGTTTCCTTCCGGAGAAGCGATGACGGTTTCGGCTCCCTTTAACAGCACGACACATCCGGCGCGCTTGGCGGCATCGCACGCGCGAGAGCTTTTTTCATCTTTGCTATCGCCAAACAGGCGCGCGAATTCGCCCTCATGCGGGGTCAATACGCAATTGGCATGAAGCTCCTTAAGTAAAACTTCGGGTTTATCCCCAAAATTGGTCAAGCCTTCGGCATCGACAACTGTCGGGCGTTTGGCCGCCAACGCCAGCAGAACCTCGACCTTCTGCATGTCGCCGATTCCCAAACCCTGACCGATCAAAAGCGCAGGCGCGTGTTCGTTGTCAATCAACATTTGCCAGTCCTGCAACGTATCGCTGGGGCGGACAATCACGCTTTCAAGCGCCTCGGCATAAATGGACAAAGCAGATTGAGGCGCAGCAAGCATCACAAGTCCCGCGCCTATGCGTTGTGCGGCGCGCGCCGCCAGACGCGAGGCCCCCGTCATGTTCGCGCCGCCCCTTATGAGCGCCGTGCCTCTGCTGTATTTATGGCTATCGCCTTCCGGGAAAGGAAAAGCCTTTCGCCACATATCGGGCGTGTTTTCGACAAGTTTAAGAGACGGCGTGGAATTCATTTTTTCTCATCTTTCTTTGTTTCGGTTTTGACGCCGGAGCCGTCGTCGATCTTCGGTTCCGGTTTTGCTTCAAGCAGCGCTTTGACCTCGTCGCCAAGCCCGGATTCGGTAAGCGGGGACGAGGGCGGCCTCAGGATGTTTTCCACTTTGCCGTCTTTGCCAATGATATAGGTAAGAGGAACGGTTTCAAGCGTCACGAGATCGTTTTTGGTGATTTCGTGCATCACAGCCGCAGGAAAAGAAAAGAAACGCATGACCTCGTTCACGTGTTTACGCCCGTGTGGCGAATCGACGCTGACGGCAAGAACCTCTAACCCCTGCGAGCGGTATTTCCGCCAAACAGCCTCAAGCGACGGCAATTCATACTGGCAAGCCGTGCACCACGTCGCCCAAAAATTGAGGACGACGACTTTGCCTTTAAGCGCAGAAAGATCAAAATTTTTCCCGTCGAGCGTCGAGGCCATGAATGACGGAGCGACATCTCCAACGGCGGCGTCCGCACACATCGCTTCAGAAGGCAGAAGCGCGAAGATTCCCATGACGATCAATAACATTAGAGACTTTTGGCGCATGGCTTTCTCCTGATGCAACGGACCTTCGCCCGTCAAAATTACATAATATCTTCCCTATGGCAAAAGATAACATTCTCCATTGTTTTAAGCCGAGTAAAACGATAGGTTCTGTGGCCAAACTTCAGGAGCGTTCTTAATGGATGTAAAAGTTCTCTGTTGGTTTAAAGAAAATCTTATGACGCGGCGAGGTTGGGGCATTGTTTTAACCGCCTTTGTCCCTATCGCTTTGGTTATAGGGCGCTCCCCCGCCGATATTGCCGTTTCCATCGTTGCCATTCTTTTCTTTGTCGACAGCATTCTCCGCCATCAATGGGGATGGACAAAAAAGCCTTGGGTTATTGCCGCACTTCTTTTATGGGGCTATAGCGTCGTCCGCGCGGCTTTTATCCCCGATGGCGGCGTGAGCTTGTTCACAGCTTTCGTGTGGCTGCGCTATATCGTTTTTGCGGCCAGCATGGCCGAGTGGGCTCTGGCAGAAGAAAAGAGCCGGTTATGGTTGCTTTATGCAAGTTTATATTCCGTTTTGTTTCTGTCGGTTGACGGCATTTTCCAATACGTTTTCAGGCAGGATATTCTGGGGAACAAGCTCTTTAACGACGTTCGCCTGACCAGCGTTTACCAGCGCCCTATTCTAGGCGTAACGATCGCCAATCTTTTTGCTCCCGCCGTTTTCTGGCTTTTAAAACAAGAAAAAATATACAAGTCCGTTCTGCTTGCCAATGTTTGCTTTGCCGCTATCTTCTTAAGCGGCGATAGGATGGGATTTATATTTGCTGCTTGCATTCTGTTGCCATGGCTGTTTTTTCTCTTATGCAAAAGCACTCAACGGACGTGGATCATTATCGCTAATGTGTGCTTTTTTGCCCTTTTATTGGCTTTTTCGCCAAGTCTTACTAAACGCCAAATTCACTCCACCATGGCAACCGCCGGAGAAATCACCACCTCGCCTTATGGCCTTGTTTGGAAAAGCGCTTTAAAGGTCGGGGCGGAAAATCCTCTTTTCGGGGTCGGCATTCGACAGTTCCGCTATGTTTGCCCAAATGAACGCTTTGGCCCGCTCAAATATAAAGGCGACGAACGTTGTTATTCGCATCCGCATAATCCCTACATGGAATGGTTCTCGGAAGGCGGCCTTGTCGGGTTGTTCGGGTTTATCGGCTTTGCCCTGACTGTCGGTCTTGGTCTATGGCGGAGATTAGAAGTGCGCGATGCCGACCTTGTTCTTTGGGGACTGTCCGCGATGCTTATCATGCGGTTGATGCCTTTCGTCATATCGACGAGTTTCTTCAACAACTGGTCGGCTATTCCCTTCTGGCTCGCTCTGGGATGGGCAATGAGCTACAAGCCAGCTCTTAAGACATCCTCGTCCTAGAGAACATCGGCAGAAGGGGTTTTTATGCAGAGCTTTCCTTTTTTTTCCCTCTTTCTTATCCCGATAAGCTTCTTTCTCGCGTTGATGCTCACGAGTTGGATTAAAGACGTTTTATCGAAACGCGCCGTTCTTGACGTCCCTAACGATCGCAGTTTGCACAAAATCCCTGTGCCGAGAGGCGGGGGATGGGCTCTTCTGATTGTTCTGGTTCCCTCGTTGTGTACGGCTGTTTTCTTTCTCGATAGCGATTACCGACATGTCGGGCTTGTCGTTTCCGTCCTTTTGCTTGCGCTTATTTCGTGGGTTGACGATCGCAAACACATCAGTCCCCCTATGCGGCTAAGCATGCATATTCTTGCCGTTTGTCTTGGCAGTTTTTCCTTTGCTCCGGAGGAGATGCTCTTAGGAGGAATTGTTCCTTTTTGGCTTGATCGCACGTTGCTTATTTTAGGGTGGGCATGGTTCATCAATCTGTACAATTTTATGGACGGCATCGATGGAATTACCGGAGTCGAGACTGTTTCCATATGCGTCGGGTTGTCCTTTGTTTTGGCGGCAGCGGGAATTGACGATCCCTTTGTAAGTTTTCTGCTTTTGATCCTGACGGGCGCATGCCTGGGCTTTCTTGCCTTTAACTGGCATCCGGCAAAAATATTTCTGGGCGATATAGGAAGCGTGCCTTTGGGGTATCTCGTCGGATTTTGCCTTTTGTCGCTGGCCGTCAAAGGGCACTTGGCGGCGGCGCTTATTCTGCCCCTTTATTATTTGGCCGACAGCAGCATCACGCTTGTTCGGCGCATTCTCCATAGAGAAAAATTTTGGCTTGCCCATCGAGAGCATTTTTATCAAAGAGCGGCTTTGGGCGTAGGCGCGCACAGCACGGTTGCACTCTTTGTCATTGTTGCCAACGCCTGCCTTATCGCCGCAGCCGTTTTTTCTCTTTATCAACAGGCTTTAGGAATCTGCGCGGCGGGTTTAATCGTCGGGGTGCTGCTGGGCAAAATGCAGTCCGTTTCCAAACTATCCGGAACAAAATCATAATTTTGCGGTTTTAGAAAAATCGGCCAGAATTTTTGCCGCCTTTTTCATCTGCAAATCGATGTTGTAATGATGATTGCCGAGGAAGAAGCCGTTTTTATCGATTTCTTCCGCTGCCACAATTTTTGACCCTTTTGTGTGGGGCAAATACTTTATGACCGGATTTTTCAGAAAGTTCCCCGCAACAATCGGGCGGCATTCGATTCCGGCTTTCGTTAAGCGCTTGATAAGTTCCGCACGCCGACCCACCAAAGGCCCTTCCAGCACAAAAGCATAACCGAACCAAGAGCTGCTTTTCGTTTCTTTCTGCATACGAATGTTTTTGATTTTGGACATCAGGGATATAAAAATTTTGGCGTTCTTGCGGCGATAGGCCACCAGCTTTGGCAACTTCTTCAGTTGCTCCTGCCCCAACGCGCCTTCCATCTCAAGCGGCCGCAGATTGTATCCGGGCAAGACAAAGCGGAAAAGTTTCTCGAAAGGATCGCCCTTGAACGCCAGATGGCTATGCGGTGGCTGCTCTCTCACCCACCCGTGCGCGCGAAGCGACAGAAAGACGTGATAAAGCGCCTCGTCGTCGGTTAAGACCATACCGCCTTCCATCGTCGAGATATGGTGCGAGAAAAAGGTGCTAAACGTTCCGCAGATGCCGAACGTCCCCGTCTTCTTTTTTCCGAACAGCGCGCCCATCGACTCGCAGTTGTCCTCAATGAGAAGCAATTTGTGCCGTTTACAGATATCTTTCAGCGCCCGAAAATCGCATGGATTGCCCAGAAGATTGACGGCGAAAATGGCGCGGGTTTTAGGCGTTATGGCCTTTTCGACAAGCGCGGGATCGATATTGAGCGTTTGGGCATCAATATCGACAAAACGCAAGCGCAGACCCAGCTGGCTAACGGGATAATACATCGTGCCCCACGAAACCGCCGGAACGATGACTTCGTCGCCGGGTTTCAGCAGTTTTTTGGGATGATAAACAAGCCCTGCAATCGCCAACAGATTGGCGGAAGAGCCGGAATTGACCATCATGGCATAACGGCTGCCAAAAAAGCGGGCGAATTGCTTTTCAAACTTTTTGACTTCCTCACCCATCGTAAAGCGGCCGCTCGCAATCACACGTTTAAGAGCTTTCATTTCGGCGGAATCCCATGTTTCTGTAGCAAGTGGATAAAAAACCATCAGACCTTTTCCTTAAAGGAAGAACGATACCAGGCAACCGTTTGAGCAATGCCGGATTCCAAATCGACGCGCGGATGCCATCCGACAGCATTCGCCCGCGACGAGTCCATCAGCTTTTTCAGCATGCCGACAGGCGCATTAAGAACGTGATCGAATTTTCCCTTAAATCCAAGAACACGCGCAATGCAGTCATAGTATTCGTTGACTGTATAGTCTTTGCCGAAGCCAACATTGAGATGGGGCGGCAATTTTTCAAGATCGCCGCCGTAGGTCAGGATAAAATCCGCCAAATCGTCGACATACAGAAATTCGCGGCGGGCTGTCCCGTCGCCCCATATTTCGACACTTTCTTTTCCCTGTCGCACAGCTTCGGAAATTTTGGCAATAGCCGCGGCGATCAAATGGCCGGAGGCCGCATCGAAATGGTCGCCGACGCCATAAAGATTACAGGGAATAATCGTCCGGTAACAAAGCCTGTATTGACGCGACACATAATCGCAAAAACGAGCTGTCGCAATTTTAGCAAGCGCATAGCCTTCGTTTGTGGGTTCTAAGGGAGCCGCAAGAATATGCTCTTCCTTTAAATCGACGCCATAATCCTTCGGGTACATGCATGAACTGCCGAGATAGAGCAGTTTTTTCACGCCCGCTTCCCGCGCCGCCTCAACGACATTCATGCCCATAAGCATGTTGTCGCATAGAAAACCGGACGGATCGACAACATTGGCCTTGATGCCTCCGACTTTGGCGGCGGCATGAATGATAAGATCGTAAGTGTGGGCGCTAAACCATTTTTTGAGCTGGGCGCGATCGCGCAAGTCAAGTTCTTTGCTTGATGGCGCGTCGATATTCCATTTTGGAGCAAGCTCAGCCGCACGACGGCGGATGGCTTGCCCGAGCATTCCGGAGCCTCCCATTAGCAAGACGCGCATGTGTGGACCCTCCCCGCCCCTCAAGACCGAGTTGTCTTTCGGCTCTTCTTCTTGTCGGAAGTTTTGCTTTGTAAAAGGAGCGCTTTTTGTTCGGATAAATCGGAAGCAACCATCTCGCTTATCAATTCTTCCAGGGATGTGCGCGCTTTCCATCCGAGCTTCTTGCGCGCCTTGGCCGCATTGCCGAGTAAAACGTTCACTTCCGTCGGGCGATGATAACGCGGATCGATTTTGACGAGCGTTTTTCCCGATTTCTTATCGACGCCGACTTCGTTCTTTCCTTTGCCCTTCCAGACAACGCGAATGCCCACTTCGGCAAAGGCCAATTCAACAAAGTGGCGCACCGTTTCGGTCCGGCCTGTCGCCAGAATGTAATCATCCGGCTTCTTCTGTTGCAATATGCGCCACATGCCTTCGACGTATTCTTTGGCGTGTCCCCAGTCGCGCTTGGAATCGAGATTGCCGAGGTAAAGGATGTCCTCCATGCCCAAAGATATGCGAGCTACCGCACGTGAAATTTTACGCGTCACGAAGGTCTCGCCCCGGATGGGGCTTTCGTGATTGAACAATATGCCGTTCGCGGCGAATATGCCGTAGGCTTCGCGATAATTGACGGAAATCCAATAGGCGTAAAGCTTGGCCACACCGTAGGGGCTGCGCGGATAAAAGGGCGTCGTTTCTTTTTGAGGCGTCTCTTGAACCTTGCCGAACATTTCCGACGTCGAGGCTTGATAGAATTTTGTTTTCTTCGTCAGTCCAAGAATGCGGATGGCTTCGAGAATGCGTAAGGGCCCAAGAGCATCGGCGTTTGCCGTATATTCCGCTGTTTCAAAACTGACGAGCACATGGCTTTGCGCGGCAAGGTTATAAATTTCATCCGGCTGTACGGCTTGGATAATGCGGATCAGGTTCGTCGAGTCCGTCATGTCTCCATAATGAAGATGAAGCTTCGCGCCGCGCGTATGGGGGTCTTGATAGATGTGATCGATGCGCGCCGTGTTGTAAGACGAAGAACGCCGCTTGATGCCGTGAACGATATAACCCTTTGACAGCAACAGCTCCGCGAGATACGCGCCGTCTTGTCCTGTAATGCCGGTGATAAGCGCTGTTTTTGCCATTGTTTTTACGTCGTTAGGGGTGGAATGAATTTGACGGAACGGGAATCAAACTCCAGAAGTCAGACCGGAAGAACCGCATAGTCATATCAAGCGCATAGGCGTTGTCCAGAGCGAGTTTATCTGCCGCGCGTTTTGTAATAGGCAAAGGTCTTTTTAAGCCCCTCTTCAAGCTCCGTTTGAGTTTGAAACGTGAGTTTTTGCCGAGCAAAGGCCGGGTCGCCGACTGATTGGCGAATATCGTCTTCACGCGGAGGCGTAAACCGGATCGGTTCGAGATAACCGGAAATAGCGCCGATTTTGTTCGCCAGTTCGAGTATCGTCGTTCCCTTTCCCGTACAAATGTTCGCCACAAGCGCTTCCCCGTTCGCAGCATCGAGCGCCGCGCTAAACGCATTGACGATATCGGACACATAGACAAAATCGCGTTGTTGCTTGCCGTCGCCGTAGACGGTCAGGGGCTTCTTTTCCAGAGCCTTGTGCATGAACGCCGATATGACGCCCGAATAGGGAGAGTCGGCAACTTGCCGGGGGCCATAGGCATTGAAAAAACGCAGGCCTACCGTCGGAACCCCGTAGGCCGAGCTTGCAAGAGCGGATTGAAGCTCGCATCCGTATTTATCGAGGCCATAGGAAGAAATGGGGGATATCCGGGAGTTTTCTGCGATGGGCGAAGAACCGTTGTCTCCGTACACGGCGGCAGAAGAAGCATAAATGACGGGTACGGCCTTGCCGGTTCTTTTGGCTTCCTTGCAGGAATTCTCAAGGACATTGACGAGGCCGGATTGGTTCACATAGTGCGATCTGTATTTCAATTCCCGGCACAAAGGAACCGAAACGATGGCGGCAAGATGAAAACAGGCTCCTGCTCCCTCCATGGCCTTCGCCACAAGGGCGGCGTCCGTCACATCGCCTTTGATGACCTGGACTCCTTTGGGCGCGTTCTCAAGCTTTCCGGTCGAGAGGTCGTCGAGGATGACGACTTCATCGCCTCGCGCGACCAGAAAATCTGTAAGGTGCGAGCCGATAAAACCGCATCCTCCCGTTACAAGAATTCGCATCGTCAGGCCTTTTCCAATTCAGTCACGCTCATTTCCAACACAATCGTAAAGTCGCTCATTTGTCCGGTTCTTTTGCGGCTCTGCGGGCAAGCGCATTATACACACGCAATGTCTCAGCAATAACATGTCTTTTGTCAAATTCCTCTTCGGCCATCAAGCGCCCTGCTTGCCCCATTCTGGCGCGTTCTTCGGGCGATCCCAATAACTTTTCAAGCGCAGCGGCTAAAGCCCCTGCATTTCGCGCGGGGACTAAAAGCCCGTTGACTCCGTCGCGCACCACTTCCCGGCAACCCGAAACATCCGTTGTCACAACCGGTTTTCCGCAGGCCAAGGCTTCAAGAAGCGATTTCGGAAGGCCTTCGCGATAGGAGGGCAGACAGACAATGTGGCTGCCCGCAATGATCCGGCGGATGTCGCTTTGAAAACCAAGAACCTCGACGTCGCCTGAAGCCTTCCATTGCCGCAATTTTTCTTCAGGAATCGTCGAGGGATTTAAGGTATCCGGCGCTCCGACCAGAAGAAAACGCGCTTTGACGCCTTTAGCACGCAAGAGCCGCGCAGCTTCGACAAATTCGCCGACGCCCTTGTCCCACAGCATTCGCGCCGTCAAGACAACGACGGGCGTGCCTTCGGGTTCCGGAGACGGGCGATAGAAATCAGTATCAATGCCCGCCCCGCGAATCAAAACGGCATCCCCGCGCCGGACATAGCCTTGGGCGATTAAGTTTTCCAGATCATCCTTGTTTTCAAATATGACTTTACTGCCATGCGGATTAAGCAAAGCGCGCAGGCCGGAAGCGACGAGTAAACGCAGAAAAGACGCCTTAAAGGATTGCGACGTAAAGATGTAGCCCATGCCTACCGGCGCATTAACGATGCGCTTAATCCCCGCGAGCTTTGCGGCAATCGTGCCGTAAAGCACCGGCTTTAACGCCACGTGATGGACGATGTCGGGACGTTCTGCCAGATAAGCGCGGTAGATTTGCCATACGACATGCAGTTCCTTAAACGGATTGACGCTGCGCCTATCGAGGCAAAGAGGAATGAGGCGCAGTTTCTTTGAGCGGATTTCTTCCGCATGTTTGTTGGTGTGGACAATGACAACGACGTCGTGACCAGCTTCTTTTGCCGCAAGCGCGCGATCCATAAAATGCGAACAGAAAAACCAGTCTTCGGTCAAAACAAAAGCAATCTTCATGCCTGCACCCTTGCGCAATCAAGGGATTCTATGTCGCTTTCCGACGGCTTTCCGCCCATTCGGGCAAAAAACAACCGGCTGCATCCCGGCAGTGCAGCCAGCAGGTCTATTCCGATCTTCGCGAGAGTCAGGCTTAAAGCCAAAACTGCCGAGATAAAACCCTTATGCGCCATAAAGTGCCGTTCCTGCGCAACAAGCCAATATCCGCGCGTGCGAAGGGTTTTCAGCAAACTAAAGTCGCCCTGCCTGTAGCCTAACAAGACGTCCTCAAGACAGGCAAAGCGGCTTTCGGCGTAGCTGCGCAGAAGAAGCTCCTGATCCTCCGCACCTTTTACTTCCGGCGTTGCATACCGGAAACGACGGAACCACGATGCGCGCCCCATCCATGTGGGATGCGGCAAGGAAAACCCGCGCCAAGGATGCGCACAAATTTCTTCGTGAGGCGCGACGAAAGGAAGCAGCCCGATGATTTTCCGCGCGTTGTCCGGTAAATCGCGAAAGACGATGGCGCGGCAACCGACAAGGTCGATATCGGCGTGCTCGTCCAAAAATTGCCGTTGCATTTCCAAACGGCGGGGGAAGGCGATGTCGTCGGCATCCATACGCGCAATGAGGCGGCCCTGTGCCGCATCGATGCCCTCGTTAAGGCGCTCAACCAGACCCAGGCGCGTGTTGCTTCCGATAATGCGCACGCGCGATTCTTTCATCGCCCGGATATCGTGAAGCGCCTGATCCGTCGACCCATCGTTGATGATGATGAGTTCAAAATCCGGCATGGACTGGGAAAGAATGGAACGCACCGCGCGCAACAATAATTTTCCGCCGTTGAAAACGGGCAATAGGACGCTTACGGTCGGGACGGAATTATATTCAGGCACGGCTCTGGCTTTCAAAGAAACGCTGTCATAATATCGGGATATTAGACTGATTATAACGTTCGCCTTACAAAAAGCACTAACCGCCACGCGAATTATGGGGGCACTCCAATTGCGACGGAAGAAGGGGGGCTCTTTTACCCGTATTTCAGGTTTATTCGGCATAAGCTTGATATTCCCCGCAAATTTGTTTAGACGTTCAAGGCTTATGAACGTTCTTTCCAGGCGGCACACATGCGTCAAACAAAGTCCTCTCCGGCAAATCTCACCAAACAGAAAATATTGATTTTTGGGGGTACCGGATCGCTTGGCCACGCTCTCGTTCGCCGCTTATCGGATGACAATCAGCTGATCATTTATTCGCGCGATGAAGCCAAGCACTGGACCATGCGCAACCATCTTGGGAAAGATTCCACCGTTCAATTCGAAGTCGGCGATATCCGCGACAGCGAACGCGTCGAGGAAATCATCCTGAAATGGCAACCGACGATACTTATTATCGCCGCCGCGCTTAAACAGGTCGATACGTGCGAACGGTCTCCTTCGGAAAGCATTCTGACGAACATCATCGGCATTCGGAATATCGTCGCGGCCGTTAATCGCCAGATCGACCGCCTTCCTGATCTTGAAACGGTCATGATGATCTCAACCGACAAAGCGTGCGCGCCGACGAACGTTTACGGCATGTGCAAGGCGATCTCGGAACGCCTGGTCACAAGCCAAAGCCTGACGATGACAAAGCCGAAATTCGTCGCCGTGCGTTACGGGAACGTGCTGGAGTCGCGCGGTTCCATTATTCCGTTGTTCCGTTGGCAGGCGGAAAATCTGGACAAGTTTACGGTGACGCATCCCGAAATGACGCGGTTTGTCATGACATTGGATGAAAGCATCGATTTGATCATTGCGACGTGCAAGGGCGCCAAGTCGGGCGAAACGTGGCTGCCGCGCTTGCGCGCGATGCGCATTATGGACTTGGCCTCCATCTTCTCGGAAAAATACGGCAAACCGATCGACATTATCGGCCTGCGGCCGGGCGAAAAGCTGTTCGAAGAGCTTATCAGCGGCCCGGAATCCGTGCGCGTTCGTCTTGACGGCGACTACTATCGGATGGCGCCCGCGCACGTTATGCCCGCGCTCGACGCGAAAGCGTTCAGTTATGGCTCGAACGACGACGTTCTCGACCGGCCTGCGCTTGAGGCTTATCTCAATTCACTTAACATGTTCGGCGGCAATATGGATCAATTCGTCGGCATTGAAATCGATGAAATCGCAAAAACAAAACCGTTGAAGGCGGCACGTTCATGAGCGGATCCTACCCTCTTTTTAAAGTTCATATGCCTGTCGACGAAACGCTCGAAAAAATTCGGGGCGTTTTGCAATCCGGTTTCGTCAATGAAGGCGTTCAGGTGACGGAATTCCAGAAGGCCTTGTGTTCTTATCTCGACGTTAAAAACCTCGTTTTGATGAATGCCTGCACCAGCGCGCTGACCGTAGCGTACAAAGTCGCGGGCGTAAAGCCAGACACAGAAGTCGTCACGTCCCCCATGACCTGCATCGCGACCAACACGCCTATCGAAAACCTCGGCGGAAAAATTGTTTGGGCGGACGTTCTTCCGAATTCAGGCTCTATCGATCCCAAGGACATTGAGCGCAAGATCACAAAGCACACAAAGGCGATTGCCTACGTGAATTGGGGCGGCATGCCTTGCGATCTAGAAGTTATCGACGCCATCGGTAAAAAACACGGCATTCCTGTCGTTCAAGACGCCGCTCATGCCTTTGGCGCAAAATGGAATGGTCGCCCGATTTCGGATTTTGCCGACTTCACCTGTTATTCTTTTCAAGCCATCAAGCATCTGACGTCCGGCGACGGCGGGGCTCTTATTTGCCGCAAGGATAAAGACCTTGCGCTGGCGAAGAAGCTGAAGTGGTTCGGCTATGACCGCGAGGCGACGAAGGACGAAAAAGGCGAGTGGAAAGGCCAGCGTTGGAGCGCGGATATTGAACAAGGCGAAATCGGCTTTAAATTCAATATGAACAACATTTCCGCCGCGATTGGCCTGTCCCAGATGCCGCATATCGACCGCATTTTAAGCGCGCATCGGAACAATGCCGCCGTGTATAACCGCCTATTTGAGGGCTCAAACATTATTCGGCCTCTTGATGTCCCGGCTAAGGCTTCTCCCAGCTATTGGGTGTACACCGCGCTTGTCGTCAGCCCGAAAGTCAACCGCGACGCATTGCTTGAGGCCCTTAACGCCGAGGGAATTGCGGCCGGTCTCGTGCATCTGCCTAACGATATTTATACGGCCTTTAAGCCCTATGCAGCCGACCTGCCCGGCGTCCGCGCGTTTGCCGATCGGCAGATTTCCCTGCCCTGCGGCTGGTGGCTGAACGAAAAGGATTGCGAACACATTGCAAGCCGCGTTCTGGCGCTTGCGGGAGTCTGATGAGCACGCCCCGCCTTTTTGTGGGGACTCTTTTTTGCGGCGAAGCCGAAGTCGAAGAATGCCGCACGGCAATCCTTTCACAGGAAGGCGTGCGGGTAACTCATCATATTATCGAGAACCAGCCTGAATTTTCGGCACACACTATGCTGTGGCAAGCATGGGGCGAAAATCGCGACGCGCACGATTTGTTCGTCAAAATTGATGCCGACACTATTTTAAACCGTCCGACCGCTTTGGCTGAAATCGCCGCGCTTTTTAAAACGCCGGAGATTACTGGCGCGCAAATTTTGCTGCATGACTATTTTACGGACGACTTGATCGCCGGATTGAACGCATTTTCCAAAAGCGTGCAGTTCCGCGCATCGCGTTCACGCCTGTTTGCCGATCATGCCGACTTCGGCCACCAAACGGTTCTGAAAGGCGAAAGCGTTGCGCATCTGGCGCCCATCGGCTGGCATTGCCGGAATCCACATCCCTATCAGGCTTTTCATTACGGTTTTCACCGCGCGATGAAAAAACAGAAAGATGTTCTGGCCAAATGCGCGCGCGTCTGGCGCGAAAAACCGGATCAGGGTCGCGAATGGGCTTTGGCGGGCGCCGCCTCCGCCCACTGGTGGCATCGCCGCAGCATGGATTACGGAAATAGCGCGCTTCAGGCTCTTTTTGCCCGCTTGCAAGACGATGGCGAGCGCCGCAAAAAAGTTCTAGATTATGCTGAAAGAGTCATCAACAGGGAAGCCAAGCGATGAACCTGCCCAAACTCGACGATAACGGAACGCCGCGATTGTTTATTCGCGTGATGGAACGCAAAGACCTTGAAGACCTCCGCCAAATGCACAATCGGGACGATGTTTTGCTTAAGCTCACCGATCCGACGCACATTACGCAGGTTCAGCAGGAGGCATGGTTTAATGCGGCCTCGTCCTCGCGCAACGCACGGCGCTATGTCGCGCATTTGCGGGGGACGAACGAGTTTGTCGGCATGTTCCGCGTGGACAACATCGATTTCGTCAACGGGAACGCTTTTGTGGGATGCGATATTTTGCCCGCGCATCAACGTCAGGGATATGCGACCGAGTTTTTCACGTACATTCTGAATTACTTGTTCGACGCCTGTCGTTTGCATCGGGTTGAGCTGGTCACGCTTGAAAGCAATACGCGCGCGATCGGGCTTTATAAAAAATTCGGCTTTGTCGAGGAAGGCGCGCGCCGCGACGCCGTTTTCCGCGACGGCGCGTACCAAAATCTGCTTGCCATGGGGCTTCTGGCCGACGATTGGCATAGCAAGAGGAAAAACCTGCCGCACCAATGAGCAACCCCCGCGATACTCTTGTTTTGCTTGTGACCTGCTCGCGCGACGAAACGCGGCGCGATTTGGCCGTGGAGGTGACAAAGAATATGGCCGAGCTTGTTCCGGCGGCGGGATTGCAAGATTCTTTCATGCTTTTCGACAATGCTTCGACGTTTGCCGATCATTTAAGCTTTGCGCCCAAGGGCGCAGTCGTCGTCCAATCTCCCGAAAACATAGGGTATTGGTCCGCCATCAAGTGGGTTTTGGAACATCATCGGGAGTACTTTGTCCGCACGTTTAAATATATCTATCTGGTCGAATCCGATCTGACGCATTCCGACTTGCGGCCTTTGGGACTGTGCGAGAACTTTTTGGATGCTACGCCTTCAGCTTCGTGTGTACGAACGCAGGAATTTTCGGTTCGGCACAGATGGCGCTACAATAAAGACTTGAGGTTTATGCCCTTTCGCAATTTGCGTTCTGTGGTACGTCAGCGCAACGAAGTCACAGGGGAAAAAGCATGGTTTATTCCCCCCGTCGATGGCGGGAAAATATGGCGATCCAATTTACATGCTAAATTGCCAGCTTTGAATAGAATTGAGACCCTGTGTCATGTTTTTTCTGAACTTGAAGCACTTGGCGAATTCAGCGAGCGGGATTTCTTTGATTTTACATACAGAGACAAGAAGGATATCGGCATCTATGACGGGGGGCTTTTTCATCAGCTGAGCACCCCTCAAACGACTAAAATTATGAGTGGAAGCTGGTCGGATGTATTATCCCTCAAGAAAATGGGCTATCAAACGACGAGGCAAGCGAGGTTCTTAGAAATTGAGAACCAACCTACAGTAAGCAGAAAGTGACGACTGAAAATGTCCAACAATAACTTTACTATCGATTATCTGCGAGATTTTCTCGGCAAGGCACGTTCGAACGGCTATAGATTTTTGACGTTGAAGGATTACGTCGCCGAAGGCTGCCCAACGGATAAGGTATTTGTCTTGCGGCTTGATTTAGACATTAAGCCCCAAACAATAAAGCCGTTTTTAGTTGTTTCCCGCGAAATGAATATACCTATGACAGTGTTTATACGCGTGGCGGGTCCTTATAATATCTTCTGGTATCCAACTTACGCCTGTTTAAAGCAAATCAACGCAGCAAAAAGCGAAATTGGGTTTCATACGGCAATGGTTGAGTGGGCTAAAATTAACAATGAGGACACTGAATCCGTTTTTGCTCATGAGCTGGCCGCCCTGCGTTCGCTTTTCCCAGTGGCGGGAATTGCCCCCCATCGCGACATAAACTATGTCCAGAATTCCTTGCCGTGGATAAATGAAAATTGGTCGCATTTAAAACAGAAATACAATATCGAGTATCATGCCTATGAAGACCGGATATTGAAGAATACGCTGTACGTCAATGAAGGACTTTCTCCCCATCTGGGGTGGAGACAGATGACACCCCATGAGGCAATAGCCACCGGCAAGCCTATTTATATGTTGTTACATCCGCATTGGTGGTTTCAGGACAACCCTTTTGAAGCGGACTAGCGCTATGAAAATTCTTTGCTGCGCGTATCGGGAGTGGGGGCTAAAGGTTACGCAGGCTTTGACCGACCTTTTTCCCGCGCATGATTTTGTTTTATGCAAAAATTTAGAGGAATTGTCTGCGGAACTGGCTTCTCATGGCACACCCGATCTTATTCTTGCGATTGGGTGGAGCTGGATTTTTAAAGCGGATATCATAACGTCAACATGGGTTATCGGTGTTCACCCCTCCGATCTGCCGGATTACGGGGGTGGGTCTCCCCTGCAAAATCAAATTCTAGACGGCGTTGTCGAGACAAAAAACACCTTGTTCAGACTTGCGCCAAATATCGACGATGGGCCGATTATTGCCAAACTCCCCTTAAATCTTGACGGGCATATGGCCGATATTTTCGAACGTCTAGCAAGCACAAGCATCACTTTATTTGCCAATTTTATACGAGCCTTTCCGGACCATGTGACGACGATTCAGCAAAAGCATAAAGCTGGAAGCAAACCCCTAAGACGCCTTAAGCCAGAAAGCGGGCGGTTGATGGCAGAAAACTTCAACAAGATGACTTCGCGTCAATTATACGATTTCATTCGTTGTCGCGAAGATCCGTATCCGAACGTCTATTTTGAAGACGAAACAGGAAAACTGTTTTTCAGCCGCGTGGAGTGGGAACCTAAAAAATGAGAATCTCGAAAGTTTCTGCATGAAAAAGAAAACGCTTTTGATGCTCGTGGACGACCGGCGCTATATCCGCGCCAATTGCTATCAACGGCAGTTGGCGGAAGTGCTTGAGAGCGAATACGACGTGCGCATGATTTCTTTGCGCGAGATTAAATATCTTCCGTGGGCCAATCCGAAAAAATACGATCGCGTCTTAAGCGTTCTGCGCCTGCGCACGCTTAACGATAACCTGGACGTTGTTGCACGTTTTCTGAAAGACACGCGGCTTCACATCTATGAACAAGACATTTGGTATAGCTATATGGATGACTCGCCATGGAAGGGCGCATACGGACGCATCCATTCGCGCCTTAATGTTGCAAGTTTTCTCGTAACGACAAAATGGTGGACGGATTTTGCCGCGCAGCGCGGCATTCCGGCGCAATTCGTTCGCATGGGCATGTTGCCCCGCTATTGCGAGATGGGTCCTGCGTGGGAAGACCGCCCCATCCCTCTTGGATTTCAGGGAACCGTTCATCCACACCGGAAAGCTTTTTACGACGCGCTTGAGGGCATGGGGTTCCCTGTCGATGTGTTGAAGTCCGTTCCTTACGAGGGCTATCTCGAAAATCTTCACAAGATGCGGATATATATTCATACCGAAGAAGCCCCTTGGCGCGTCAACGGCCAAATAATCCCGCGCAATGCCTTGTGGATCAAAGACACCGAAGTGGCGGCGCGCGGCACGTTCGCTATCAGAGATTATGAAGAGGAATCAAAAGCTTATGGGATTTCTGAATTGCCGACTATTTACACCTACCGCAAGGTATCGGACATTCCTTCGATGATCGATGAAATCAATCATATGAGTCCTAAAGCCCGGGCAGAAAGAATGCGCGCTTCCGTCGAAACCATGCGAAAAAGGAACGATTGGATGACGGTAGTCAGAGCCATTGAGGCGACATCAGCATGATGGAAAAAATATTTTCATATGCCGTGTTAAAAAGGGCTTTCGCTTTTCTGGGACGAAGGCCGCTTATCTATGGATTGTGGGGACTTGCCACCGGATTCCTGATTTTCCTGTTCGATATGCTTCTGGCCGCCTCCTTGCAGCGTTTTTTTACGGCCACGGGGCTTGTCTCCGCCGGAAGCCACGCCCCCCTCGGCATCGCGCTGATGTCGCCGACAACCGAAGCAATTTTTCTTATTAGTATCGGCCTTGTGCGCGTTTGCATTTTTTGGGCGAACGGACATTTGAACGGCCTATGTCAAACAACCGTCGAAACCGAGAAAAGGCACGCCGTGACCGAGTGGGCCATTTCTTCCGGCAAGGAAGAAATCGGGCGCGTCACGACACTCTATAATGACGTCGTTATCGGCACTGCCGCTTCCGTCAACAACGTGTTCTATGTCGCTTCACGGCTTATCATTCTGGCGGGCCTGATCGGCGTCATGGCGTGGTATTCGGTCACGATGACGGGGTTGGTTTTTCTGCTTATCGGCATCATGTTTCCGGTTCAGGTCATTATGGATTCGATTGTCAGCCGGAACGCCAAAAAAATACAGGCGTCGTTGGCGTCTTCCATTTCCTATTTGACCTCGGCCATCAAAAATAATCTGTTCATTCATCTGCACGATCTCGTTTTATTTGAAACGCGCAGAATTGACGATCAGATCGGAATATATAAGCATTCCACGGAACGCTATTTTGCCCTCTCGTCGCTTCGCGCCGTCGTCCCCCAACTGCTGGGACTGATCGCCGTTTGCGCGATTGCGCTTCAGGGAAGTGCGCATTTTCCGGACAATCAGGGCAATCTGATCAGTTATCTTTATTTTATCCTTCGCCTCTTCCAAAACCTATCGGACATCGCCCGCGTCAGCAGCAATCTGCGGCTTAATGCGCCGCGCGTGCATATATTGTGGAAGTGGTGGAACGATGCAAGGGCGCAGCCCCTGCGTTCAGCGCCTTCGTCCGCAGAGCTCACGAGCGCACCTGTCGGATGGACGGCCCGCAATCTCTCATATTCTTACAAAGATTCTTCTTATGCCGCGTTGAGGGGAGTAAGTTTCGATATTGCGCCGGGGTCTCTGGTCTTGATCACCGGCCCGTCGGGCGCCGGCAAAAGCACGCTTCTTTATATGCTGGTGGGGCTGATGCCGCCGGAGGAAGGAAGCCTTCAATGGTTTACTGCCGGGCATGAGGCGCAACCGTTGACGACAAGATTGCCAGCGCGTATGGCCTATGTCGGCCCTGAGCCTTTCTTAGTTGCGGGAACCATTCGCGATCAGCTTCTTTTGGGACAGGATTGCTCTTTATCCGACAACGATCTTATTTCGGCCCTTCATAAAGCTCGCGCGGATTTTGTTCTCACGCTGCCGGGCATACTGAACTATCGCCTTACCGAGCAAGGCGGCGGATTATCCGCAGGACAAAAACAACGCCTTTCTCTGGCGCGCGCCCTGCTGCGCCGTCCGTCCGTTCTGATGCTTGACGAGGCCACGGCTAATCTCGATCCCGATACCGAGTCAGCCGTTTTCGATGCCGTCGATATGTTGCGCGGACAGATGACTATTTTGGTTGTCAGCCATCGCCCCTCGTCAAAACTGACGCCCGATCAGATTATTTCTCTGCCGCTGTCAAATATTGCCGGCGAAAGTGAAAAACCATGACCTCCTTCCGGCTTCATTGCGTCGTTTGCGACAATGCCGTCGACTATTTTAAATATTTGGTCGCCAATTATAAAGATATGGCTTCCTCCCAAGCGCAAATAGAAGTTGTTGCGCACTGCACGGACGACGCATCGGTGCAAAAAGTTAAAGAACAGAATCTCGCTCATCGGATTGTCGCCGTTCATCTCAATCCCGATTATTACGTATACGGCAACTACGTCGATGTCCTTAATCGGATCAAATTGCTTTTTAAGCGCCATCCGTCGCTGGGCGGCTCCAGCGGGCACGCTGCGGGATTAAATTCCGCGTTTAAGGCGACCGGCGGCGGCAAAATCGATATTATCGCCGATACTGATACTGTGATCGTTTATCCGGAATGGGATATCTTCCTTCAGAAAATTCTTCAGACCCATGCCATCGTCGGCACCAGTTATGAAGATAAGGGAGGGGCTTCTTCCGGATCGGGCTCAATCCAAACTTATAAATCATCCCCGAATTTGACATGGGTGGCGCTGTCCCCTCGCTTTCCCTTCCATGACGTCGATGCGAGCCATCGCCTTTATCGCCATGAGCCCATTAAAACGCAGGAACAGGCCGCTTTGTACGGCCTGCAAGTGGGGGATAAGCTGTTGTGCGACGTCGGCTGGAAAATCCCTGCTTTCCTGAAGAAACACAAGGCTTCCGCCGTCGTCCTTAAACACGCAAAGCCCGGATCGCCAAAATGCAAAGTCATCAAGATGGCAAATGATTATAACGAGGAGTTCCAGCTTGACGGCGCGCCCGTCATCGTTCATCAGCGCGGGTCGCGCAAGCATCCGTTTCGCACACAGCCCCTTTCCGCTCCCTTTTACGATGCCGTCGAGGCCTACCTCCATGAAATCAAATCGACATAGGCGCAGGGCATGAAAATTGCGATCAACCAAAAGCCCTATGACGGGCCGTGGGGCGGAGGAAACAGGTTTATCAAAGCCCTTAAGGACGCCCTTGCCGCCGCAGGGCATCAGGTTGTTTATGATCTGCGCGCGCCTGTCGATATCATTTTGTTGTTCGAGACGCGCGTCAGGTCGCCTAATGTTTGTTTCGGCTCGGGCGCCATTTTGCGCTATCTGCTGTTTCATCCGAATACGCTTGTCATTCATCGCATTAACGAGTGCGATGAACGCAAGGGAAAGAAATTCATCACACGCCGCCTGCTTCGTGCAAATTACGCCGCCGATCTGACGGTTTTTGTCGGAAGCTGGATGATGAATCTTCCGGCTTGGAAAAAACATGGCCGGACACGCTGCAAGGTCATCCTTAACGGCGCGGATACGTCCCTTTTTAATTTTAAGGGCAGCGCGATTTGGGACGGCTCCGGGCAACTGAAGCTTGTCACCCATCATTGGGGCTATAATCCCAACAAGGGCGCCGATGTTTACAATAAAATAGACGCCTTGCTCGACAATCCGGAGTTTGCGCAGTTATTTTCGATGACTTATATCGGCAATTTGCCGCAAGGCGTTTCTTTCAAAAACATCCGGAACGTGAAAGCTTTGGACGGCCTAGCACTTGCCGCTCTGCTTAAGGAACATCATGTTTATGTGACAGGCGCCGTCAACGAGCCGGGTGGAAACCACCAGAACGAAGGGGCTGTTTGCGGTATGCCTCTGATATACCGCAGATCGGGATGCATGCCCGAATATTGCGAAGGGTACGGCATCGAGATCAAGGAACCGGATGACGTAAAGGCGGCTCTTATGAAAATGCGCGAGAACTATGCGGCGTATCGCAGTAAAATGGCGGCGTACCCCCATACGGCGGCGCAAATGACCCGCGATTGGATTGCCTATTTTGAAGAATCCCTGACGCGGCGCAATGCTCTTGTGAAAAAGCGCCGGTTGTGGCGCAATCCTGTTTCCTTCCTTCTGAACCAGATACCTTTATGATCGATAAACGGAACCTTGCCGCTTTGCCTGCGCGTCTTATAGACCGTATGGGGCTTAAATTGCCTTCACGTTATCCCGTCCGCTTTATCATCGAACGGGGAAACTGGTCGATCAAATGGGACGGCACTTATATTGCGGGCGAAATCGAGAAGAAATATCCGGGCGTCGTTCGCGTCGATGAACGCCCGTATCTTCTGACCAACAAGATTGTTCATTTCGGATCCCAGTATCAATGGACGGCGTGGCAATCGTATCTGGCAAAATCCAACCGGATGGTTTGCACGTTCTTTCATGGCGTTCGGGGAGACGATGAAGCTTTGAACCGCCATGTCGATGCATTTTTGGCAAGTTTGCCGCGCCTGATGCGCGTCATAACCGCCGCCAAGATGATTGAAGACCGCTTGCTTGGTTGGGGCGTTCCCCGGAATAAGCTTGTCCGCATTCCCATCGGCGTCGACACGTCCTTATTCAAGCCTGTATCGAAGCAGATGCGCGAAGAGGAAAGAGCCAAGCGGGGCATACGTCCCGATCAATTCGTTCTCGGCTCGTTTCAGAAAGACGGCGTGGGTTGGGGCGACGGCATGGAGCCCAAGACGATCAAGGGGCCGGATATTCTTATCGAGGTCGCTAAAAAAATTGCGAAGGAAATGCCTCTTGTGGTCATGCTGACGGGCCCTGCGCGGGGATATGTTATGCGAGAATTGGAGCGCTCAAAAATTCCCTATATTCATGAATTTGTCGATAACTATCTTGATTTGCCCTCGCGCTTTTCCGTTTTGGACGCCTACATCAATCCTTCGCGCGAAGAAGGTGGACCGAAAGGCATTCTTGAAAGCATGGCCTCCGGCGTTCCTGTCGTCAGCGCAAAAGTGGGGATGGCGCCGGATGTCATAACGCACGGCGCGACCGGCATGCTGCACGACGTGGGAGATGTCGAGAATATGGCAGCGTCGGTGATTTCTCTGGCGCAGTCCGCAGAATTCAGGTCGTCTTTGGCTGAAAACGCCCGACAGAACATCCTTGATTACGACTGGAAGAACGTCGCGCTTATGCATTATGATCTCGTCTATCGTCCCATGATGGAGAAATAGGGATGGCAAGCAGGCAAAAAAATATCGCGCGTCGGATTTGGTGCTTCGGACAGGATTTGTTGGCCAGAACTGCAGCCACGCCTGCATCAAAAACAATGCCGCGAGTCTATTATGGCGGGGCTCGGCGCGGTTACGCAGGCGGGCCGCAGGTCAAGGTCGGCATGCTTCAGAAGGCTTTTCCGGAAAAGAAATTCGGGTTTAATCTGGTCTATCTTCTTTCGGGGGCGTTGTATCTTTCCAAAAAGAGTTTGGATCATTTGAATAAAGCCAATATTCCGATTGTGCTTAATCAGAACGGCGTTTTCTTTCCGGCGTGGTATCCCAAGGGTTATGAAAAGCAAAATGCGCGACTGGCGGAAGCGATGGCTTCTGCCAAACATGTTTTTTATCAATCCGAATTTTGCAAGCGCACCGCCGATCTTTTTCTCGGCGTCAAGCCGGATTCGTATGAAATACTTTATAATGCCGTCGATACGCGCGAATTTTCTCCTTCTTTGCGGCCTGCGGCGAGGAAAGGGAAACAAATCCGGCTGCTTTTGACCGGAAAAATCGTTCCTTCGACGGCGCATCGGCTTTTAAGCACAATTTTGGGGCTGGAGGCCGCGCGCAAAGGCGGGATCGACGCTGTTTTAAATATTTACGGCATGATCGACGATGATGTGAGAGCGAAGGCCGAAGCTTTGGCGGAAAAGCTGAATCTCCATGACAGCGTCTATTTTAGAAATCCTTATGCGCGCAAAAAAGCCCCCGACATTTATCGCAGGGCAGATGTTTATGTGATGAACAAGCATAACGATTCCTGCCCCAATACCGTTCTTGAAGCGATGGCGTGCGGACTACCCATTCTTTATTCGGCTTCGGGCGGAACGCCGGAATTGGTCGGCGCGGATTGCGGCGTCGGCCTGACCGTTCCCGAAAGCTTTGATGAAGAAATGACACCTTCTGCGGTACAATTCGCGGAAGGGTTGGAAAAAATCCTTCTCAATCGCGAAACACTGTCGCAAAATGCCAGAAAGCGTGCGTGCACGATGTTCGATTTGGACTCTTGGATTGAACGCCATCGAGTGGTGTTTCTTAATCTGCTTAGGGATAAAACGTGAAGAAATTTCTTCTGAAAATTGCGGATCTATACGGATATGCATGGCAAATCGTCCCGAAACGCCTGCGCGCGCTTTTTATCAAAGGGCTTATGGTTCTTGAAACACGGGGCGATCCGGCAGAAGGCCTCGTGAGGGCATTCGATCTTGAGGACGGGCTTCTTCGTGTCATCAACGAACGCGCTTTGGCGCTTGGGGGCGGCGTTCATCCCAAACACCGCCTCACTCGCTATCACGATTTTTTCATCGATCGCCTCAAGGACGGCGACCACGTTCTTGATGTCGGATGTTCCTACGGCGCCGTCGCGCGGGATGTGGCAAAGTCTCATCCGTCAATCAGCGTTGTCGGCATCGATTTAAATGCCGAAAATCTTGAGTGCGCCAAAAATCATCCGGAGAATCCTCCCAACCTGAAGTTCTTTTTGGGCGATGCGACAAAGAATGTTCCCGACGGCTCTTTCAATGTTGTTATCCTCTCAAACGTTCTGGAACACATCGACGACCGCAGCGGTTTTCTTATCGCTTTACGCCAAAAGACGCAGTGCAAGAAGCTTCTCATCCGCGTGCCTTGCTTTGAACGCGATTGGAGCCTGCCCCTGCGCCGCGAGCTTGGAGTTAATTATTTTTCCGACAGCGATCATAAGATCGAATACACGCGCGATGAATTCGAGAACGAGATGAGGCGATCTAATTTAAAGATCGGAGAAATTCTCTTCCAATGGGGTGAGATTTGGGCGACGGTTTGTCCGGTATAGCGGGAATTTGAAAAATTGGCCTGCCATCCGAAGCTCCGAAGGAGCGTAGGATGGAGCGGGTGATGGGAATCGAACCCACGTGACCAGCTTGGAAGGCTGGGGCTCTACCATTGAGCTACACCCGCATTGATTCATATATAGCGCGAGGAGCGCCTTTATATCAATCGTCTGCCGTTAAGCGAAGAGGTTTTTTTGGCTTATTTCTTAGCCTTTTTCTCTTAGTTAAAAGAAAACAAATGGGATGCCCGCCTGCGCGGGCATGACGATTATTCTATATAATTGAAATTTACCGTGCCTACTTTCTTGCCTTTTTCCTTGGTTTTGACGCCGAAACAAGATGTTCGGCCAAGAGGCTGTCCGCAGCCTGCCGCGCGGCATCCGTAACCTTGGTTCCGGCCAACATGCGCGCGATTTCTTCGCGGCGGGCGGGTTTATCCAAAATCTCGACTTCCGTGAGCGTCTGTTTTCCAAGAACTTTCTTTGTGACACGCAGATGGTTTGCGCCGCGCGCGGCGACTTGGGGGCTGTGGGTCACGACCAGAATTTGAACGCCCTCGGCCAATCGCGCCAGACGTTCGCCGACGGCTGAAGCCACCGCCCCACCTATTCCCGCATCCACTTCATCAAAAACAAGAACCGGCACGGGGTCTGCCGCCGCAAGAACCGTTTTGAGCGCCAGCATGAAGCGCGCAAGCTCGCCGCCGGATGCAATCTTGTGCAACGACCCCGGAGCCGCCCCGACATTGGTCGAGGCTAGAAAAATCGCCCGATCAACCCCTCCTTCGCCCCATTGCTCTTCAGGCAGACGCGAAATTTCGATCATAAATTTTGCGCGCTCCAATTTAAGCGGCGGTAATTCTTTATTGATTTCTTTTTCAAGGCTTGAAGCCGCCGCTTTGCGTTTTGCGCTTAGGTCTTCGGCCAGTTTAATATAGGCGTGCCGCGCCTGAGCCGTGGCTTCCGCCAATTTTGCAACTTGTCCTCCCTCATCCGAAAGCAAAACCAGACGCGTCATTAAATCGCGCAAAACATCGGGAAGCTGTTCGGTTTGCACATTGTGTTTGCGAGCTGCGGCGCGCAGTGCAAACAAACGTTCTTCGATGCTTTGAAGAGCTTCTGGCCGCGTGTCGAGCGTCGATAAAAAGCGTTCCAACTGCTGGCCTGCCTCCGCCGTTTCGTTAATCGCGCGGTCGAGCGTCGCCAGAACATCGGGCAATCCCGCAGCCTTATCCGACACGCGGGCTATGGCCTTCCCCGCTTGCGATAACAACGCGGCGGCGCCCCTGTCTCCGTCTAACGACGACGTTGCCATATTCATGGCTTCCAGTATTTTTTCCCGATGCTGAAGCTGCGTACGTTCTGCGGCCAGCTTGTCGGCTTCGCCTGCTTGCGGCGCAAGGGTTTTGAGTTCCGTTACCGAAGCGCGTAAAAATTCTTCTTCGCCGCGCGCGCGTTCGCTTGCGGCCTTGGCAGCCTGCGCTTTTTCCGTCGCCTCTTTCCAAGCCCTGAAAGCCTCCGCCGTTTTTTGCCGCAGGGCTTGCAAACCGCCGAAAGCATCCAAAAGACCGCGATGCGTCGAAGCGTTTAATAATCCATGCGCTTCGAATTGCCCGTGAATCTCAAGCAGGCTTTCGCCGAACTCCTTCAAAAGGCCGATGCCTATCGGCTGATCGTTAAAAAAGGCTCGGCTTTTTCCGGATCGATCGATGACGCGGCGCAGAATGACAGGGTTTTCGGCCATAAGCCCCTGCCCTTTTGCGAGTTCAAAAAGAGCGTGATCGTCTTTGAGAGAAAATTCTGCCGTAACGGAAGCCTGCGGCGCGCCCATTCTGACAAGCGCTGCATCGCTGCGCTCGCCCAAGGCCAAGCCAAGCGCATCGAGCACAATCGATTTGCCCGCCCCTGTTTCGCCCGTAAATACATTGAGCCCGGGACCGAGCGACAGAGCCAGTTTTTCGATCAGCACCACATTTTGAATGACAAGGTTGGTCAGCATGAAGAAAAAGATGCGCCTTTTTGATCTTTATTTCCAGAAAAGTAAGCCGTTAAAAATTGAACGGCTCCATCAACGACATGTTCGGTTAATTTGAAGGAATCCGATAGGCCGGACAGTTCTTTGAGGTCGAAGTTTTTCGGCAAACAAAACGCAAATGGAACGCTTCGTTTCTGCGCATATTCGATTAATTTGCGGCCATCGGGGCTGAACATATCCAGCGTGAATCGTTCTTTCTTGTAATAATCGGGCCCGCCCCAAGCCGGATCAAAAGACGCGCAATCAAATTCCGCTTTGTCGGCAACGGCAAAAACATCGCCATGAATAAATTCTATTCTATCCGCAACGCCGTAGATTTCGGCATTATGCCTTGCCATTGCCAAGCGTTCGGCGCTGAGGTCACAGGTGACAACGCGCTTGCCTTTGCGGGCAAAGCCTATGGCGCTTCCGCCGACGCCGCAAAAAGCGTCGAAGACGACTTTGCCGGGTAAGTATTCGGCAACTTCCAAGGCTATGGCTTCGGGCTTTACCGAATACAATCCCTCCCGATCCAAGTGAACGCCTTCGTCAAAACGATGAAAAAGTGATTTGCGTTTATCCCAGTAACGCTGCGTATCCGCACCAAAAGGCGATGCGTCGCTCATGCTCATCGTTTTCCTTCTGTCGCAACGCCCTTCTTCTGCAGCAACTTGTAGGCGTCCTGATACCATGCGCTGCCGGGGAAATTGTGGCCTAAAATTGCGGCGTTCTTTTTCGCCTCGCCCGTCATACCCAGCGCCGCATAACATTCGACCAGACGTTCCAAGGCTTCGGGCACATGGCTTGTCGTCTGATATTTGTCGATCACGGTTTTAAAGCGGCCAATAGCAGAGATATAAAGACGCTGCTTGATATAGTAGCGCCCGACTTCCATCTCCGCGCCCGCCAGATGATCGTTGATCAGGGCAATCTTGAGGGTCGCATCTTTGGCATATTCCGTATCGGCAAAACGGCTGACGATTTCCTTTAATCCCTTTAAAGCTTCGCGCGCAGATGTTTGGTCGCGGCGCACATCGAGAATACGCTCATAATTGGATAGTGCGCGCAGATAATAGGCGTAAGAGATGTCGTTACTGCCGGGATGAAGCTCAATAAACTGATCGAGCGCCTTAATGGCCTCGTCATAATTCATATCTTCGTAATAAGCGTAGGCTTCCATGAGTTGCGCTTTCGTCGCCCACGTCGAATACGGATGTTGGCGATCAACTTCGGAAAACTGCTTGGCCGCTTCTTTGTACTCGCCGCGCTCAAGCGCATCGGAGCCTTTGGTATAAAGCGCATCGACCGGTTCATCGGGAACAAGGATTGAATCGGCGTTATTCCCTGCGCATGCAGAAAGAACCGCGAGCATAGCTATCGCAGGCAAAAACTTGGAAGCAAAAAAGCTTGATGAAGGGCGCATGGAATCGACCGGAAAAAATTGACCCCCGGTTTATAGCATGAATTATGGATTATTAAAGAACTGGCGCGTTGAGAACGCTCTCGCTGGCCTCAACCGTGCGCCAGGCCTCAGGAGCAGCAAACAAAGCCTTCAAAAGACGATTATTCAAGGCATGCCCCGTGCAGAGACCCTCAAAATGACCGCGAAGGCCCATACCGGCCAGCGCCAGATCGCCAATGGCATCCAGAACCTTGTGACGGGCAAATTCGTTGCTGTAGCGCAAGCCGCCTTCATTAAGAATAACGTCGCCCTTGATGATGATCGAATTGTCGAGCGATCCGCCGCGCGCCAGACCCAATTTTTGCAATTGATCGACTTCTTCAAAGAAGCCGAAGGTACGGGCGCGGCTGACTTCGCGCTTAAAAGATGAGGACGACAACGTTACGTCGCAGCTTTGCGTCTTGATGGGCGCACGGTCGAAATTGATCGTCACGCTGTAACGCGCGGCATCACAGGGGGACAAACGCGCGCGCTTGTTTCCACATTCAACCTCGATGGGAGAAAGAATTTCGATCTCGCGCTTGGGCGCGTCTTGCTCGACTGAACCTGCAACCTCAAGCAGAAAAACAAAGGAATCCGCGCTGCCGTCCATAACCGGCACTTCGCTGCCGTCAATTTCAATAGTCACGTTATCGATGCCGCAAGCGGAAATCGCCGCCATCAAATGCTCGACCGTCGAAACTTTGCCGCCATGATCGTTGCCGATAACGGTGCACATGCGCGTGTCGATAACACTATCCCAGCGCGCCTGAATTATACGGGAGCCGTTGAACAAGTCGGTGCGTATAAAGACGATGCCGGTATCCTCAGCTGCAGGGCACAGACGCAGATTGACCTTTTCGCCCGAATGAACCCCGACGCCGGAGCATTCGACCGATGACGCCAAGGTCTTTTGCATCAAAGGCCGCACCGACCCCAGAAAGGCCGACGGCATTTGACTTTTTGGGCTCAACCCATCTGAAACAGCATCATAAGACATAAACGCACTTATCCTGAAAATTGAACAGCTTGCGGAACCCCAGAAAAAAACGTTTTTAATGGGAGTCGCTCTCCGACGTGGTACATGTACCCCTGTCTGGAGAGCAACAAAAGACAAGCATTCTTACGCTTTGTTACGCTCACAGAGCCTTGATATTTCTAAAAATTTCACTTGTTTATCAGGGTGTTATAAGACCACAAAAATGGATGTTCACGATTTTTTTACCTTCCCTGACGCATGGTTAGAGGTGTTTCTTGTTCCATATCATTAAGAGTCAAAGGGGAAGCCTCATGTCCGCAAAGGCAATGCTTGAAAAAACGGTCCTGATTCTGGGAGTTGTGGCTCTCGTCGGATGCTCTGATTTAACCCCTCAAGAGCAACGGATGCTTACCGGCGCTGCTGCCGGTACTGCAGTGGGCGCTGTGAGTGCCGTTATGTTTGGTGGCTGCGTTTCGTGCGGCGCGGCGATTGGCGGCGTCGCGGGAACGGCGACGGGTTACGTGGTGGACCAGTTGCGTAAAGATTCCGGCTCCTCTTCATCATACTAACCACCCATGAAGCCGGAAAAACTTTCGGCAATTTCCATCGAGCTTAACGCCGTCATCGTTGCCGTCGCAAACGGCGAACCGTATTTGCTGACCGATGAAAAACTTGCGTTGCCTTCCGGACCTTTCGAAACGGCGCACCGCACATTAGAGCAAGGCTTGCGCGCATGGGCTAGACTCAAAGGGCATCAAGCTCTCGGCTATGTCGAGCAGCTTTATACTTTTGCCGATCGCGACCGAACGGCGAAAGGAAGACGCGCCGTATCTATCGGCTATCTGGCGCTTGTTTATGACGATTCAAAAGTTCTGAACTCCGCGTGGTCTCCCTGGTATCAACATTTTCCGTGGGAGGATCACCGCCCTACTGCGCCCGCGCTCATCGCCAAAACAATTATGCCTGCGCTAACGGCGTGGAAAGAAACGGCACCCACCCGCAACGAAAAACGCGCGAGAACGGAACGCATCAATGTCGCTTTTCCCTCCGATCCACGTTTGTGGAATGAAGAGCTTGTTCTCCAGCGCTACGAGCTTTTGTGGGAGGCCGGGTTGGTTGCGGAAGGCGGAAAGAAAAACAAAAGAAATCTAGGGCTTGCGATGCCTTATGATCACCGCCGTATTGTTGCGACGGCTATGGCAAGACTGCGCGCAAAAATTAAATACCGCCCTGTTGTCTTTGAACTTCTTCCACAACAATTCACGCTGCTGAGGTTGCAAAACACGGTCGAAGCCCTTGCGGGCCTGCGTTTACACAAGCAAAATTTCCGCCGGCTCGTCGAAACGCAAGGCTTGGTCGAAGAAACAGGCACCATCGAGCGGAGCAAGTCGGGACGACCGGCAAAATTGTTCGCCTTCCGCCGCAAAGTCCTGCAGGAGCGCGCAGCGGCGGGAACAAAATTGTCCCGCACAACTTAGAGCTTTTCTTGATAAGCGCAGCGCGTATAAAAATGCCGGTCTATTAACCATAAAAAACTGTGGTAAAAATTTTTTCTCGCAGTAGTCTTTAAAGACATATTTACGGAGAGCTTTATGACATATGTTACCGTTTACAGAAGTGGGATACCTGACTCACCGGTTATTCAAGAAATAGAAAAGGCCGTTGAGGCCACGCTTCGCAATCACAAGATTCCCGCGCGCGCAATTGACTTCAAACCCCCTCCTTCTTTTTATGCAAACTCAACGCTCATTGAAATCCAGATGGACACTGTCACAACGGAAGGGGTGACAAACTTGGTTGCAAGTGAATTGACGGAAAGGATTGGTTGCAAGGATGTTTATGTTCAAATTGTATACCCTCAAGGAAAACTTTATAAGAACGGCACTCCGTTTCCGTCCCCTAAAGGGTAAGGGGCTGATGTAGCTAAGGCTGTTTAATTTCGGAACGATACCAAGATTTGAGCTGATTTAACAGGGCTTTGTGGCTGCCTCCGTTGAACCGCCACTCACACTCTTTCAAAAACCAGAAAAAACT
>Ga0265297_10000240_pt1 | contig 184277 bp, 163 predicted proteins | sample Munlanlwell13791_FD_192502 | JGI IMG/M metagenome (GOLD analysis project Ga0265297, IMG submission 192502) | Leachate microbial communities from a municipal landfill in Southern Ontario, Canada - Leachate well 137-91 | ecosystem: Engineered > Solid waste > Landfill > Unclassified | place...
CTGTTAAAAGAGAACCTGGATGTAGCCATTAAGTCTATCTTAAGCACAAGGTTGCGTTCCATTCTTACTATCATGATTATAGCTATAGGTATCACCTCTCTTGTGGGGATACTTACGGCAACAGATTCATTAAAGGCTCTGATGAAAGAAAACTTCGGAAAGATGGGGGCAACTTCATTTGCAATACGTTCTCTCTATTCCGATACTGAATCAGGTGGCAGGAAAATCCGTGTTATTAACAAAAGGAATATAACCTTCAATCAGGCGGAATATTTCCTGAAGAACTATCCTATACCCTCTGCAAGTACGGTTTACGCAATGGCACTTGATAATGCCACCATAAAATACGGTTCGTCAAAGACAAATCCCACATTCTCTGTGAGAGCTGTAGATGAGAATTATATAACATATTCAGCTGCTAAAATATCAAAAGGACGAGGATTCAACACAAGGGATCTTGAGGCCGGGACGTTCTCAGCAATTGTCGGTTCCGGAACACTGACCTCAATCTTCAAGGGGGTCTCTGATCCTATTGGCAAGATTATTAGTGTAGGGGCTGTAAGATATGAGGTGATAGGCGTACTTGAGAGTCAGGGAAGCACTTTTGGAGGAGGAGCCGACAATACTGTTCTGATTCCTGTCTCAAATGCAAGAAATATTTTTTTAAACGATAACTCCTACTACGTGATTGGGATTATGCCTAAAGAGGGAGTAAATCAGGAAAAAGCCATTGATGTAGCAGAACAGCTTTTCAGATCTGTCCGGAGACTGAGTCCGATGGATGCATCCGATTTCCGTATAACAAGATCTGATGCAACAATGGAGGAGATTTCCAAGATTATGTCTTACGTCACTATAGCTGCTTTTGTAATAGGTTTTATAACTCTTCTCGGTGCAGCCGTCGGGCTTATGAATATTATGCTTGTATCTGTCAAGGAGAGAACAAGGGAGATAGGAACACGAAAGGCTCTCGGGGCAAATTCAAAGACAATTAAGCAGCAGTTTCTTTTTGAGTCAATTGTAATAGGACAGATAGGAGGGGGGCTTGGTATTATTCTTGGCATCATTGTCGGTAACCTTACTGCAACACTTATGAAATCTCCGTTTGTGATTCCTTGGCTTTGGATGCTATGCGGAGTGCTCACATGTCTTATTGTAAGCATTATTTCCGGATACATTCCGGCTGTAAGGGCATCGAAGCTGGATCCTATTGAGGCACTCCGCTATGAGTAGGTTTTTTAATCCTGTCTGTTTTATCTCAGCTTGAAAATATAGGTGATTGTTCCCTCCTGAACCGCAGGGGCGGACGAGCTGATGTTGAACTTTGCCTTAAGAGCAGCTTTTTTTGCTGCAGCCCACAAAGTGTTATCCTGAACTGTTGTTCCTGTGTGTCCCGGAGTGGCACTGATGACACTGCCGTATTGATCTACGGTTATTCTTACCACTACTTTGCCGGATTTGTTCACACTGTATTCCGGTTCAGGCAATGTGCCCATAAGGGTTCTCCCTGCAAGTCTTGCTGAAGGCTCTCCCTCAATGCTTCCGGTTTTGGTGTTTCCATCTGCATGGCCTGCTTTGAGTGCATCACTGACTCTTCGGGCAACTTGCGGGGCGGCTGTGTCTTTATTGGTATTTGAGGCAGATGGAAATAGAGCCCTTCTGTCAATAGGTTTTGGTCTGGGAGCCTCATATTGTTCAACGTCACCCTTATCACCCATTGTACTCTCTGCTCCTTTATTGGCCCCTTTACCCTTGATTGCTGATTCGGAACGCTGCACAAGACGTATCTCTTTTTTTGGATTTGGGACTTCTGCCCGTGGCTCTTTTCCGGTTTTCACCTGAACAGGGACTGTCACCGGAGCCATTTTTTCCAGATCAACCTCAATCCCCAATTCTGCAGGAGGCGGGTACACTGCCGAAAGACCGGTATTGAAGAATATTAAGAAGCCTGCTATATGAATGCAAAAAGTCATGCCGAGACCAACCCATTTGGCTCGTACAACATTCTGCTTACTATGATTCTGAACTCTTGACATCTGTTATTCCGGTGCCGTAGCCAAGATTATCCTGTATTGATTTCTTTTAGCAATATTCATAACATTAACCACCTGTTCCATAGGAACCGTACGGTCAACATGAAGAGATACCGTAGGATCCTCTGTCCCTTGCAGGGCGGCCTGGACAAGAGGCTCTATCTGGCTGAAAGGTACAGGGTTCTGGTCTCCGTTTATATGATACGAAAACGTGTTGTTGTCAACATAATGTTTGATAGAGATGCTTACTTCAGGTTTTGTATTTACCTGATTGGTGCTCTTCGGTAACAGAAGTTTGAGAGCATTAGGGTTTACCAATGTGGAGGTAATCAGAAAGAAAATAAGCAAAAGGAAGACCAGATCCGTCATGGAAGACATACTGAAATTCATCTCAACCCTTGCTCTGCGTTTGATTGCCATAATTGGTTATTTATTTGCTGGTTCGTGGAGAAGATCCATAAATTCAATTGTATATGACTCCATTTTATATACAATCTTATCAATTCTTGCGACGAGATAGTTATATCCGAAGTATGCCATGATACCTACAACAAGACCGGCTACGGTAGTAACCATTGCGGTATAGATACCTCCCGAAAGCAGCGTTATGTCAACATTGCTGCCTGCCTGTGACATATTGTAAAATGCCTGAATCATACCTATTACAGTTCCCAGGAATCCTATCATCGGAGCACCTCCGGCAATTGTTGCAAGAAACGGAAGACCACTTTCGAGTCTTGAAACTTCAAGATTTCCGGTATTTTCAACAGCAGTCTGAATATCTGTAAGAGGGCGTCCTATACGCTCAATCCCTTTCTCGATAAGTCTCGCTATAGGAGTGTCGCTAGACTGGCAAAGATTGACCGCAGCTTTGATTTTGCCTTCGTGAACATAATCATGAATATTACGCATGAAGTTCTCGTCTATCTGAGAGGCTTTGCGGATAGCCCACCACCTTTCTCCGAAAAGATATACTGCTAAAATTGATAGCAGGAACAACGGAATCATCAGCCAACCGCCTTTGAAGGCCATCTCAATCAATGAAAAAGATACTTTTTCTACTGCCGGAGCTGCCTGAGCAGCTGCATCGGCTGTCCCTTCAGGGAGTGCTGCAAGAATTTGGAAGATCATATACTTTATAGTGTTATTTCAATAATTTCACAAAAATAGGAAAATAAACCCAATCGGGACTTTGAAGTGCTGCATATTTTATGCCATCAGAGATCCATTATAGCGACTTTACCTCCTCGATAATCTTCCTTTGACGGTTCATCTCCATTCCTATTTCAGTCAGAACATCCGGATTATCTGCAATCTGGTTGCAAAGAACAATACCATTGTCCATTAGTTTAACCTTTTCGGCTCTGTTAAGCCTGGTAAGAGCTGTTACAGGAAAAATTTTCTCACTGTCGATTATCTCTTTCAACCCTTTATTTACAGGAAAATCCCAGCTTATAAGGATTAATCCGCTACACTCCCCGAATGCCGTGGCATCAGAAGTGAATCTTGTATTTGTAACAACACCACCGGAAAAAGTGTAGCCTTCAAATTCAGGCATGCTTTCCCTCTTGCTGATTATGTCATTCACTCTGGATCTTATGTACAGAGGAACCTGTACATTGGCATTCTTGCCTGTAGTCTGGTAGTACTTACACTCAATAAATATCTGGTGTTTGTTTTTTGTGGCTATGACATCAACCTCATGGGTTACGCAAACACCGTCAACAACCACTCCAACCTCAACATCATAACCTCTAAGCCGGAATAACTCACCTACGAGGTGTTCAAAAGGGTGGCCGGTAGGTCCGAGCTCCATCATGGCCTTTTTGAGCCGGTAACGCGCTGCATGCCCCAACTTGTTTTTGCGAAGCATCCCGAAAGCCTTCTCATAGATTAACTTACTTGGAACACCTTCGTATACCCATCCATTGATCTCTTCAATAATAGAGTCAACAATCTCTTCTGAAGCCCCTGAACGAAGCAGTGACCTTCTCAATTTTTCCGGTGAGAACTCTTCCAGTTCGCCCGATGATTTTTTTATTATTAGTGGCACTGATTTTTCTATTTATATATTAATAATTAGTTGTAAGTATCTGAATATTAAGGCCTGTAAGTTTCTGAATATTAGGTTTGAAAAGTAAACACTTAAATTTCTGTTAAATAGAAAAATCAGTGCCACTAATAATAAGCGCAAAGCCGCCTCCGGATGCCATACGTATTTTCAGTTTGGTATTCCTGTTGACAATCAGCTTCTCCACGGCATAATCTGCACCTTGCTTCTCTGCATTAATGCCATCCTTGAAAAGAGTCGCTTTATAAGTTTTACCATCCTCAAGGAAGGAGAGGTCAAGGGTTATGTCGCGGGCGTTCCAGTTCGTAAGCCCGCCAACGCTCCATATTGTCTGTGTCTTGTCTGAAGGAGAAATTCTGACATAATTTTGCGGGTCACCGGCCGGTGTACCGGTTGCATATCCTGAAGCATTGCTCTTTATCGGTGCGACTTCATGACGTCGGGCTGTGACAATAAATTGGGCAAGCTCTCCGTCGAGAATGCGGGTTTCATCATAAACCATCGGAACAGAGGCGATAAACTCTGTGCACTCTTTGTTCTGCTCATACAATGTAGGAGAGTCGCAAAGCATAGTGAAAGGAGAGTCAAAAACAATGTATGTCGCAAGCTGATGGCAACGTGTGCCCTGGCTCATAGGGTTGCTGTATATCGGGGCAAAATCCTTTTTTGTTGCATTTCTCATAGCGCCGGGAGTGTAGTCGACAGGCCCTGCCATCATCCGGATAAAGGGCATTGTAACGTCATATTCCGGCATTACTTTCTCTGTTGTCCATTTCAACTCCTCAAGTCCGAAGACACCCTCAAAATTGACAACGTTGGGGAAAGTCCTGTTGATTCCCGTAGGTTTATAAAAACCATGGAAGTCCAACATGAGCTTGTGGCGGGCAGCAGCCCCGGCAACTCTGTATACCATATCCACTGCCATCTGGTCGTCTCTGTCCAGAAAATCCACCTTAAAGCCTTTTATTCCAAGCTCGGAGTAATACTTGCATGCCTTTTCCAGCTGATCGTCCAGCACTTTCAGTACAGACCAGAGAACAATTCCTACATTTTTACCTTTACCGTACTCAACCAACTCTTTCAGGTCAAGTTCAGGAATTACTGATAATAAATCACCCTTTGCCGGATTGTACCAGCCTTCGTCGAGTACCACATATTCAATGCCGTAGCGGGATGCAAAGTCTATAAAATACTTATAGGTTTCCTGGTTGATGCCGGCCTTGAACCCTACATTGAATAGTCCCCAGTCATTCCACCAATCCCATGCAACCTTGCCTGGTTTTACCCAGGAGCAGTCTCCTATTCTGTTGGGAGAAGCAAGAGCATAAACCAGATTGTTGACAGGAAGCTGAGTGTCTTTCTCCGTAATTGCAAGCACCCTCCACGGAAAGCTGCGACTCCCTTTGACTTTCGCGATTATATCGCTTCTTCCGGAAACAACTTCCTGAAGGCGTTTCCCGTTACGTTCCAATCCGGAAGGAACAGGAGCAAAGACACCTTTGAGTGAATATTTGCAGGACACTTGCCCTGAAACTGTATTTGTGTTATTCATGTTTGAACTGTTTACCTCTGAGGTTTCCGTTACCCGGTTTGCATTATCCGGGCGATTCACCTGTAAAAACATTCCCGGATAGGATTCCAGATCAGATTCAGTTATTGTGACTTTTCTACCTCCGCCAAGATCAACTGTAGCCGGCAAGAAAGCAAGACGTGTATCTGCTTCTGAAAAAGGTTTCACCGAGTAGAAATTTTGAAAGGACATAACGTACTGTTCTTTTTTGCCCTTAGAGTGAGCAAGATATGTGATGTAATCCTTGTCAAAATTAAATTCGGCAGATTCTGCGGTTACCTCTATAGTGTGGTCAGTGTCAGAGTGAAAGCGATATGCAACCCCGTCGTTATACACTCTGAAGGTTACACCGTAATTTCCCTTAAACTTCAAATCGACTTCCTGAAAGTTGTCGCAGAATTTACTGAATCTGTAAAACTTGGCATTCACAATTTCATTTACAACCTGCACCTTCTTTGATGCCAATTTCGGATACTTTCCGAACTCTGTGCCGTCTGTTAGTTTCATACCAATATATGACCTCTCCAGAACAGAGACTCCATCTTGTTTAACGGAGAAACTCAGGAGTGAATCAATGTAAATGCTGGTAACGATTTTTCCATCAGGAGATTTGACAGAGATGACATCATTTTTCTCCTTGGCGTTTAGAGAAATGGTGATAGTAAGGAAAAATAATATGATTTTAGTGGTACTGATTTTTCTATTTTTCATATAATGTGCAAGTTGAATAATTGTCTAGAGTTCTATGCAAAATTGAAAGTACAATAAATTAGATAAATAGAAAAATCAGTGCCACAAATTTTTCTTTATCTTTACTATACGACCATAAGTGGCAAGCTTTTTCATGTCAATTTTTTTGGAACTGCCGACTACCAAATAGGTCACTTTGTTATCTTTTACATTTTTATTGTAAAATTCCACAATCTGATCGATTCCCATATTTTTTACTGCATCTACAAGATCTTTATTCGGATCGGACTCATATCCGCTCTTGCGTAGAGAGGCAATATCGGATGAACGGTAACGGATAGGAGGGTACTGATTGGTGGCTTCATTTATAACATCCTGGCGAGCAGTCTCAACCCGTTCTCTCTTTACCGGCATAAATCTTATCAGAGAATCCAGCACTCCGACAGCCTCCACTGTTTTGTCGCACTGTGTGGATAGAGATGCTACAAACTGTCCCTGTTTATCCCTGTGACAAAATGCAGGTATTGAATATTTTGCTCCGGCTCTGTATGCAAGAGAACGGAACTCTCTGATTTGTTGAAAGACCATCGAACTCGCAGAACCTCCGAAATAGTTGTTGAACAGGGCGCCGGCGTAGCGCGAAGCCTTGTCCGAAGTTATACCTCCCGGCGCATACCCGTATATGATACTTTGAGATGCCTTCGGCACTTCAACAAAATAGACAACGGATCCATCGACCGTTTTAGGTTGCCTGTAAACAGGGGTCTCAGATGCAACGGTTATTTTGTCAAGGGCAATTGTCTCTTTTATTCTTGATGCGACAACATCTGAAGGGAGATTTCCGCAATAGTGAATATTACACTCTACATTCATTATCGATTTGAATTCATCAATAAGCTGTTCTCCTTTAAGAGCCTTTGTCTCTGCATAAGATAGCCTGTTTATATAACTTGATTTATCGCCGTAGCGGACATACTCGAGCAGAGCAGAAGCAATGTCATCGGGAGACTCCTTTTCTGTTTTATCCGCCACTTTTTTTGCCTCTACAATTTGCTTCATCTTTTTTTGATCTGCTTTAACACCTCTTGTAAACTCTCTGACCAGATTCAAAGTGGCATTGAAATTCTTGTCAAATCCTGTTACCTCCATGACAAACTTATCATTTTCAGCATTGAATTTTATCGTTCCTCCAATATCCTGGAGCCTGCCCTTAAACTGATCGAATGTCAGGGAATCTGTACCCAGAAGAGAGAGGTAAGACGCTAACGGTGAGAGAAGCTTCGATTCAAGTGTTCCTTTACCAAACTCAAAATCAAGAGAAAAAATGTCATTTATGGGATTTCCGGTAACGTATAAAGTCGCCAACGGAGCCAACTTCAAAGTTTTGACATCATTTGCAAAATCGAGAAAACGCGGATGTGATTCCATTACAGGGGTCGATGCAAGTTCTGTTGCATATTTTGATTTAGCTTCACCATTCTTTGGAATAATCGGGGCAAAACCCGGTTTCTGGAGATTGTCCTTAGGATAGTTCCCTGTCTTTTTAGTCAGTGCAAGAAAGTTATCATTGAAATACTTGTTTGCAACAACCATGATATCTTCTTTTGTCAGAGATTCAATCTGTCGGATTTCGTCAAGGTAATCCTGCCAGCTTTTTCCTTGAGAAAACACTACCAGCATCTCTTGAGAGCGTGAATCTATATCTTCAAGTTTAAGTTTATAATTACGTTCAAGTTCCAACTTAAGACTGCTGAACAATTCATCTGAGAAATCTCCCCGCTTTACCCTCTCAACTTCATTCATAACCATTTTCTCTGCCTTTTCTAGCGAATGAAAGAACAGCTTAGGCAAAATTGCAACAGCAACCAGACCGGCATCATTGAAACTCTGAGATAAAGCTCCGCTGGCCATTAGTTTCCCTTCAACCATAAGTTTGTCAAGATAGCCAGTACTGTTTTCATTATTCAAAATCCTGGTTGCAATAGTTAGAGCTGCCTCATCCTTATGATTGGCAGGTATGCCTCTCCAGGCAATAACTCTGGCTTTGACCACAGGAAGTGGTATTTTTATGTCAGTTTTCTCACGACCATTAAATGCTGCAGGCTCGGCTACACGCTTTACAGGAGCCTCGCCCGCACGCACTCTCCCGAAAGTGCTCTCAAGCACATTAATTACTTCATCGCTATTGAAATCACCGCTTATTATCAAGCCCATATTTCCGGCAACATAATAATCCTGGAAAAATTTTCTCATTTCAGAAAGTCTCGGATTTTTTAGATTTTCAGTACTTCCAACAATCGGGTATGCGTACGGATGAGGAGCAAAGAATCTTTCCAACAACTTTTCAAGGGCTGTATTGCCAAATGAGTCGCTGTACATATTTTTCTCCTCGTATACAGTTTCAAGTTCACTCTGGAAAAGACGGAACACAGGGTTCAACAATCTTTCACTGTTTATTTCTGCCCACTGTCTGAAGTATTGAGGAGAAAATTCATTGAAATAGACAGTCATGTCGTATGATGTTCCTGCATTTAGGCCACTTCCGCCATACTTTGAGATAAGACGGTCGTACTCATTTGGAATGGCAAAGTCTGATGCTTTAATGCTAAGATTATTTATCTCTTTTTGAATCGTTTTTCTTTTTGTTTCGTCAGAAGTGGTTGCCAACTCATCATATTTCAATGCAATTGAATCGAGCAAAATCTTTTCTGAAGCATAGTCGATTGTCCCTATTTTGTCAGTGCCCTTGAACATCATGTGTTCAAAATAGTGCGCTATACCTGTGTTAGGGCAGTCCTTAGCTCCGGCTTTCACAACAACCGCCCCGAAAACCTTAGGTTGGGAGTGATCCTCATTCATCCACACGGTAAGGCCGTTTTTTAATTTTAACTCCTTAACCTCCAGCGGGTCTGAAGTATATATCTGTGCCTTAACGGCTTCGGATTGTGCATTCAACCCTATGCACAATATGGAGCACAAAAAAAACAAAACAATTCTTTTCATTTTATTAGTTGTTAATTATTTATCGTCAAAAAATCAGACAAACTTGCAGTTATATTTATTAACTTTTAGCCTATTTTTTAATATGTCATTCTTATAACTTTTTCAATTAAATCAATCCTAATTCAGATGCGTACTTCACTGCCTCAAGAGAGTTATTTGCATTCAGTTTTTCCAGAATCCTCTGGCGGTGTGTATTTACTGTATGAATGCTTATAAACAGCTTTGCAGATATCTCCTTGCTTGACATCCCTTCCCCGACCATTTGCAGCACCTCAGTCTCTCTGGACGATAGCGGGCTATGTTCAAGTTCCCTCATAAAGCTCTGAACAGAGAAGGTCTCACCTGTTCTGTAGTTTAAAATCTGAGACTTGACACCATTAAATTCATTTTGATCCGGAGAGATATCCATCACTCCGAGAGACAGCCACAAAGCACCCTCTTCATCCCGTTCAATCACCTGATGTTGTTCAATAACACGAATATAAACCCCTTCCTTGTTTAATACACGATACTCATTTATCAGTTTGTAATCGTCAATTGAAATTATCCCTTTATCAATCAGACCATAGATATATCCTCCGTTCTTTTCTAAAACAAGAATGTCGTCAGGATGAACACGTTTATTAAAATACTCATTCCCTTCATTCTCAATAGCAACTATATCAAAGCCAAGGAGATTTGTGAAATTCAAAGATGTATAAAGATGTTGGCCAACCTTGATGTCGAAAAGAGTGATTCCGCTGTTAGAAACACAAGCAAGCACGGAAAGCATCTCAATGTGTTTATGTAGGATTTCTTTCTCCTTATCTGTATGGTTATAGTCCATATTTTAATGAAAAATCAGTATTGACGTATAATCTTAATTTCAGTCACTTTGCACAAAAATACAATAATCGGGCTAAACTGGCTTTTTAAGAAAAAAATAGAAAGAAATATTTTAACAAAAACTAATAATTCAGTCATTTGAAATGGATAAATCGAACACATTTGCTGTGGTAACAGGGGCAAGCCAAGGTTTAGGGAGGTGTTTTGCTCTGGAATTGGCAAAGAGAGGAATCAACACAATATTGGTCTCGCTTCCGGGAGAGAATCTCAATTCTGTAATTAATGAGGTTAGAGAAATGGGAACGGAATCGTATATGTATGAAACGGATCTCTCAGATACGGAGAAAGTTCTGGAGTTATCACAATGGATAAATACAAATTTTGAAGTAAATATTCTGATCAACAATGCGGGACGTGGAGGGTCATCTCCTTTTATGGAGAGTAGTGTAAGTTACATAAACGGAATAATACAATTAAATATTAAAGCGACAGTTCTTCTTACGCATCAGCTTCTTCCAAATCTTATGAGACAGGAGAAGGGTTATGTGCTCAACATTTCAAGTATGGCTTCTTATACACCGACCGGTTTAAAAACTGTCTACCCGGCCTCAAAACGTTTTATCCAACATTTCACAAGGGGCTTATATCAAGAACTGCGACACACTAATGTCTTTGTAAGTGTTGCGCTTCCGGGTCCGATGAAGACAAATGAAGATGTTACCAGAAGAATTGACAGGCAGGGTGTTCTTGGCCAGATGGGGCTGCTTTCTCCGGAAAATGTTGCTAAGATTTGTGTCCGTCAGCTATTCAGACGGGATACTCTTATAATGTTGGGCTGGTTAAACAAAATAAACTGGCTAATCCTTAATCTTGTTCCTGTCCCGTGGAAAATGAGCCTGATGACACGTGCTGTAAGAAGAGAAATATGTGGAACTTATTTTTCTAAATGTCTGTAATATAAGGGTGTCGCTATATGCATTTTATGGAAACGTTGTGTAATACGTTGAAGAATAAAAATATGGAAAAATCAGTGCCACAGATTTTAATTACAGGGGCGAATGGATTTCTAGCAACAAATATTATTGAGCAGTTGCTGGAGGATAAGATAAAAGTAAGAGCGCAATTGCGGAGAAGGCCCGCTTTCAGACTTCCTGCTGATATGTGGGAGAGGAGCGGCCTGCTGGAAATTGCAGAATGCGATTTTACAAAATCAGAGACAATGAAGGCACTTGTTCAGGGGTGTGATTATGTGATACATGTGGCTGCAGTAACAGATCCCTCACTATTAAAATACGAGGATTATTCGCGGATTAATGCGGATGCAGTCAGAAATCTGATAGAGGCTTCTGTTGAAGCAGGTGTAAAACGATTCATCTTTGTTAGCTCTGCGAATGTTTTCGGTTATGGAACAAAAGAAAAGCCCGGAGACGAAAGTCAGCCGGTGAGTCCCCCATTTGACCGTTCACTATATGCCCAAAGCAAGATTGAAGGACAAAATCTGGCAATGAGCTATAGCGGCAGAATAGAGATCGTCTCGGTAAATCCCACTTTCATGATAGGGAAATATGGAGATAAAAATGGCTCTAACAGAATTATAACCAGGGCTGGGAAATTGTCAAAAAATAAAAGAAAACGATTAATCTTTGTACCACCTGGCGGGAAAAATTTCATCAATGTTGAAAATGCGGCAAGAGAAATTATAAGGTTGCTGTATAAAGGAAAAAATGGACAAGCATATCTGGTGTCGGGAGAAAATCTCTCATACGTAGAGTTTTATAAATTATTAAAAAACGTTACAGTTGCTAATTTCAGAATCGTCAAAATTCCTGTTCCGGCAATGCTTATTGCAGGCGCAGCGGGTTCCATGCTGCGTCTTGCGGGTGTAAAATGCCCGCTCTCGTTTGTTAATGCACGAATACTATGTGTCAGCAATTTCTACACGAATAAAACTCAGGATCTTGCCAAGATTTTTGAAACCTTGTCTAATTCTTGAATTAAAGGTCATGAGTTTTAACTAAATTTGTACAACACAAAAATACAATCATGAAATTTTTCATAGACACAGCAAATCTCAATCAAATCAGAGAGGCAAACGACCTGGGAGTTCTGGACGGAGTAACCACAAATCCCTCACTAATGGCAAAAGAGGGCATAAAAGGTGATGCTAATATAAAACAGCACTACATAGACATTTGTAATATTGTTAAAGGTGATGTTAGTGCGGAGGTTATTTCCACAGATTTTGAAGGGATGATAAGAGAGGGAAAAGAGCTTGCTTCCCTTCATCCTCAGATAGTTGTCAAGGTCCCTTGCATAAAGGAGGGTATTAAGGCTATCAAGTATTTTTCTGATAATGGCATCAGAACAAATTGCACTCTTGTGTTCTCTGTCGGGCAAGCACTTCTTGCAGCAAAGGCAGGTGCAACTTATGTATCACCATTTGTCGGCAGATTGGACGATATTTCTACCGATGGTGTTGAACTAATCCGTCAGATTGTTGAAGTATATAACTATTATGGCTATGAGACAGAGGTATTGGCTGCTTCAATCAGGCATACAATGCACATTATACAATGTCTCGAAGCAGGGGCTGATGTTGCCACTTGCCCTCTGGATGCAATTCTGGGTTTACTCAGACATCCTCTTACTGATTCCGGTCTCGCAAAATTCCTCGCAGATTTTAATAAGTAATATCAATCGCTTATTATTCTGCGAGATAGAAAAATATGTGCCACATAAAATGAGACAATGCCGATGAGGATCAATGAGGCACCACCAATAATAAATGTGTTTGTTATACCAATCGTGTCTGCGATATAACCGGTTGCAATAAGACTGAACATTGCAGGAATCATTATCAGGCTTCCGTGGATGGAAAAGACCCGGCCCAGAACACCGGGATCGATACTTGTCTGTATAAGCACCGTAAAGGCTCCCCAGAATACCGCCCCGGCAATACCGCCGATGAGCGAAAGACCTGAAAATATGTAAAAGCCTTCAGGAGGCAAAAAGCCGGAAAGCAAAAACGAAGCACCAAGTACAATGTATGATGAGTTAATAAGCATTACCTTATCGAATTTGAACTTTGGAAGAGTCATAAGCACCCCGCCGAGCAGCATTCCGACACCCCAGGTAATCTCAATGAAACTCATTTTATATGTGTCGCCGGCAAAATGGTCCAGTGTCATTAACGGGAAGAGGGTGGAGACAGGCACCATCGCAAGGCTGGCAAACACTGTAAAGATAAACATCCACATAATGCCGCGCTTTTCTTTAATTTCATGTATCCCCTGGCGGAATTCCATAAAAAATTTCCGAAACTCTGCCTTTAAACTCCCTTGATTCACATCCGTTTCACCTTTAGGAGCCTTTGCCGGATTCGGAATAGTGACAAACAGCAGAGATGTGCATGCTATTAGCGCCCCGATTACGTCCAGCATTAAAACCCAGGTCATATCCAATATTGTTACGAATAATGCTGCAATTGCAGGAGCGGCAATCGTGCTGACCGAATAAATCATATTATTTACTCCTGCTACTCTCATCAGCTTATCCTCAGGAGCAAGAAGCGGAACAGAGGCCTCCATTGCCGGAGAGTGAAATGCGCTTCCGATTGATCTGAATGCCAATAAAGTATAAATAAGCCCAAGATGAACATTGCCTGTATAGAAAAGTGCAGCCATTACAAGAGTCAGGGCAGCGACATACAAATCGGCAATAATCATTGTCCTTTTGCGGTTCCATCTGTCAATAAGTACGCCTGTGAATAGACCGAGTATAAGATGAGGCATCATTGATGCCAGTGTAGAGTATGCGAGAACCTCTGCAGAACCTGTCCGTACGCTGATCCAGAAGATAATGGCAAAACTGACTATAGAGCTTGTTAGAGTGGAAAACAGCTGTCCCACCCATATTAGTGCGAATGTCCTTTGCCAATTACTCTTCTCCGGTTGAGGGGTCATATTTTTATAAAACAGTCTGAACTATACAAAGGTTTAAAATTTTTCAAGATTATACGAAAATTCCCTGTCATTTTTATGTGATGGTAATGTTCCACCCGGAGCAAATTTTATGCTTGCAGTAAAATATGTTTACATCGATGTGTAAAGAAAAATTACACAAAATGTAAAATATTTGACGTAGTAAAACTTGCATGGTTCAAAATTTGCATATATTTGGCTTTTAAAATCAAGACTTACTGAATAATATGGAGCAGAATATCACAAGAAAATTTTCCGTTAACCTTTCTTTCGAGGAGATCAGACTTCCACCTTTCGAAGATATACTTGTATTGGGTAAAAAATCACCTCAAGGTAAAATAGGTGTATATAGATCATTTCAACTACTTGTCCCTGATGAGTTTAAAGTGGCTGAAGTTGGAGGGGAACTGGTAGAGGCCGTATTCATAAGTAAGAAACTTATAAGAAAAATGCCAGAGAAAACAATTCTTGAAATTCTTGAGGAGAAGGTGTTCCCGTTTGTCTCTGAATTTGAAATTATCAAAGTTGACTTCAAGGTAAAGACGAGTTATGATCTAATAGAAATTGAACAATGATAAAAATCGATGATTGTGTAACGAAAAATTACTCGAAGGTCAGTCATGAAGCCGGAATATCTTCAATAGAAAGCGAACTGTATAAAAAGCAGACCCTTGTTGTGGTTGATGATGATGATAAATATGTCGGCCTGCTTTTCTATGCCGAACTTGCACACAAACCTCATAAACTTGTGATTGACTGTATGAGCGATGTCAAATTGAGACTTACTCCGGAGGACAATGTATCATCTATCGTAGAAAAGTTTAATCATAGTAATTTACCGGCCCTTCCGTATTTTGTAGATGATGTATTTACAGGGATACTTGAGAAAATCTGTGTTATAGACAGGATGCGGGTTATAGTTGAAAAGCTTTATTCTAATTCGCATATAAACCAGAAACTCAGAAAGAACTTTCTGAACAATATAACACATGAGATCAGGACACCATTAAGCATACTTGTCGGTTTTCTAGATATAATAGCTGAAATTGATGTTGAAAATTTCAGGGACGAAAGTAAAGAGTATCGGAAAATGCTGGATCATAATATAAAAAGCTTCCTCACAATGATGAATAGCCTGATAGAGGTCTCAAGAATTGAATCGGGAGAGGCCTTGGTCGGGGAGATTACAAAATTCAGTGTAAAAGAGCTTTTTGACGAACTGAAAGAGTTCTTTGAGCTAAGAGCGAAAATTTCAAGACGAATTATCAACTTTGAGTTTGTTGTAGAAGATGGTTGTGATACTTTAACTACGGATTATAATAAATTAAAACAGGTACTCTATAATCTACTAGAGAATGCGACAAAGTTCACAACAAATAATAAAGTTACCTGTGTGTTAGGAAAATCTAAACCAGATGAGCCACAAGGTCATGTTTTCTCTGTAACAAATGGTTTCTCTCATGAACTCTTCACATCCGGAGATGAGCTTTTTGTGCCATTCAGTAAAGAGTACAGTGGTAAAAATTACAAGACAGGCCTGGGAATAGGGCTGGCACATGCACGCATGTTGGCAGAGTCGTTCGGATATCATCTTGATTATGTTTCAAAAAAAGAATTGATTACATTTTACTTGTCAGGTCAATCTGAACCTAATTGAACTTAGCTAAAATATATTAATACCTTTTTCATAAATAACTTAGTGAGACTAATTCTAAGAAGTTGATTATGCGGTAAATATAATCAATTATTGGATTGTTAAGAGTTGTCTGAAAATCTTTAAAAGAGTAGGAAAAACCTAAAGGTATTAACAATGAAAAAAAAGTTACTAATTATTGCTGGCGTATTATTAATAGTCGGCTTGGCTTCTTCATGCGCAAAATCTAAATCAACATGTGACTGTACAATCACCATGAAGGATAATGGTGGATATATTAACTCGACCACCCATTCAACTGTTGAAGTTGAGGGAAAATGCAGTGACGGCAATACGACGACGACATCTAACTACAGTGGAGTACAGGTGACTATAACAACTGTATGTGAATGATACTCGATTAGATCGGGTGTAACTATGCTTTCCAAATAGGGGCATGAAAAATATGTTGTATTTGTATTGAACGTAAATAGTAATTTGCTATTGATTGAAACTAATATGCGAATGAGAATCTCCATAGGGTTAGTCTTGAATTTGATAATTGGATTGATTTTCATCCTCTCATCTATCCTTAAGCTTTGCTCAATTGAGGATTTTGAACTCTATCTATTTAGCTTCGGGATATTCCGGTTTAGTTTTTATTCATTCATTGCCAGACTTATCATAGGACTGGAACTTTGCCTGGGAGTAGGCTATATAATTAATATTTATCATAAATTCTTCTACTATACAATATTTGCCATTACGATTTGTTTTACCATAATATTAGGTTATCTGCTGATAACAGGCAGTAATGAAAACTGTCATTGCTTCGGAGAAGCTGTAAATATCACTCCGTTAGAATCAATAATAAAAAATATGCTTTTATTGATTCTTCTGAAGCTAAGCAAGAAAAAGACAGATCCGATAATAGATCTACCTAACAGGTATTTATTTATAACGGCTATGTCACTCCTGTTCATCGCCCCTTTTTTTGTAAATCCGCCAACCAGTATCAAAGCATTGACCTCTCCTGTCAAAACTATTAATGTTCAGACATTCAATAAATTCATTCGCTCAAATCCGGAAATTGATTGGGGAAGAAAGACAAAAGCAATCTTCTTTTTCAGTACTGCTTGCAATCATTGCAAGATGACTGCAAGAAAAGCATCTCAAATAATGGAAAACAACAATCTACCTAAGGAGAATATTATGTTTCTGTTTTGGAAAGTCAATAATAATAGTGTCAAAGAGTTTCTGTTCAACACAGGGAGCGAGGCTATACGCTATGATTTCATGGACATTGTCGAGTTATTGACAATAACTGAAGGAAGGGTGCCGGCTATCGTATTTTATGATAACTCAGGCAATCCCGCAGTATATAATATAAATACACTTGACGAATCTAAATTAATAATGTTGTTAAAAAATTAATCATACTACAATGCAAATAGTTAGAAAAATAATTTTATTCGTTTGCCTGTTTTGCCCTGTTACAATTTATGCACAATGGTCCTTTACCGGAACTGTAAACGGTGAAGGAGGCGGAATGGGCAACATGTGTGTGCTAGACAAAAAATATGCAGAGAGCCAGGTTAGCTCATACTCAGGGAAACAGTTTGCAACTCAGTCAGAGTGTGAAAAAGCAAGGCAATATGTTATGAACAGTGTATCTGCAGGTTGCAAAGACTATATAATAGTGTCATGTTCACCATGTACTGGTGCCGGAGGAGTTGCCGGCTCTGCTTCAGGCAGTACCTTCGGAGATTTTGACTGGTTTGGTACTAAGCCATTTGCATCTACAAATGATTACTTAGATAACCTTACCCTGAAAGAGAATTTTGATAGATACATGGAGGCCCTATCCTCTATAATGGATGAATATAATACCCGGGACTGGGGACTTCCTACCGGTGATCTTGAGTATGATGCTGAACGTGTGAAACAATACTCGGATCTTATGAATAATAGAGATTTTATTGTAAAAAAAGGGGTTGCACCAAAAGGCAGGGGGATTGTCATGAATAGGACTTATACTCCAATGCATTCATTTACCCCAAGATTGTTCGAAGCTCCAGAACTTCCCCTCTTGGATAACTCTTCTATAGACTTATATATTCCCAAAACAGCGATAGAAGATTATTCAACAATCACAGATTGGGTTTTATGGACAGCTGACAATGCTGATTTAATTATTGGAGCTTTAGCAAAGACACCTGTCGCAGCGTTGGCAACTGCAAATATCAACTTATATAAAGAGTTGGGATTATATGTATATGATGTGACAACGGGAAAAAGAATTGCCAAAGGGTGGTCTGATTCTTTTGAAATTCTTGGACAATCTTCTTATGAAACAGCAAAAGGCCTTGTATCGTCAATGGTTTTTGGTTTTGTAAAATTAAGTGCAACAAGAAAATTAAGTTCAAGTATTTACTCATTTGCTGACAGAAGACTTGGTGTAACAACCATGAAGTATTTTGATACAATCATAAGTACTGGAGATTTTGTTGAATCTGGCGTAAAACAAATCATGTCGGGTTATGACTTGTCGAAAAGAACAAACACTAAATAATTGACATGAGAACTTTTATGAAAAAATGGATACTGTATATTATACCCTTATATCTCATATGTTTGGCCGATAATGCGAATGTATTGGCTCAAACTAAGGGGCCAGCAGACTCCCGAGACAGGGCGAAAATTGAAATACTAATGGAACCGGTCTTTGCTGATTCTCTTAAACTGAAAAATCAACTTATCAGTTCCATCTATTACACTCCAGGGAATTATTTATTACTTGCCACAACAAATGATTTCTTTTTGCTCGGGAAGGGAGCCGTTAGTAAATTGTATAGTAATTCAAGCAATAAAATCGGCGCTTTTACACTGACACCGAATGGTGCACTTGTAGTGGTGAGTGGGGTGAGACTTTGTGGTGTAGATACCACGGGGTTCCTGCATCCTGTATATCAATTACCTGATGATGGCATGGGCGTTTCCTCCGGGAACGGCGTCATATACACATTTAATAAAAGGACAATTCGGGATAAATACTCCCTATATGCTTATTTTAAAGACAATAAATATGCAAAAATCATATCTGTAGACAGACCGATTAATGATGTACTTGAATCAAATAATAATATAATCTTTTGTTCTGCTAATGTTATATATAACATTGATGTCAAGACAAAGGCTTTGTCTGCTCTTTATGCAATTCAGGATAAAAATAAGGTGATTCAATCATTGTCAAAAGACTATGATAGAGATATTCTATATTTTTCGACAGATAATGAAATTTATAGAATCAGAAATAAAAAGATAGAATTGGTTTATGATAAGATAGGCGGAACTGTATTATATGACGGGGATGGACTTATCGTATTTAACTCAAAGCACAATTTTGTCATGAGAATGCTTAACAATATGTTGTATTAATAACTATGAAGAACAAAAGACTACTAATTATAATATTTTTTTCAGGATTATTGTTACTGCTTCCATGTAGTGCGATTTATGCTGAAAGGCAGACCCGTGCTTCAATCAATGATGCAAGGAGCGCGGTAATTGACAGAAAAATAGATAAGGCTATCAAGATATATTCTCAATTAGTGTCAGAGAGTGCAAAGTCGAAGTCTAAATATTCATACTCAGACATTTCCTTGTTATCCGAATATGCTTACGTTTTAGCCTTAGGACAGGTGTATGAGGGTGCATTGATGAATCTTGACAGAGCACTAATGCTTGGGAAGGCGGACAGTGAGACGATGTTTTATATTTCTCAAACTTTCGCACTTATGGAGTATGAAGACATTGCTAAACTATTCTGGAATCCTTTAAAAGATTCTGTTCCTCAATGGTTGGCATCAGATTACAAGGATTTGCTTGAAAATTACAAAACTTATGCTGTAATTAATCAAAATGAATTCAGGGAAGCTTTGAAAAATGCAAATACACTGGCATTGGAGGGACAATATCTTCAATCGACTGTGATATATCAAGAGTTGATTGATAACTACCCAGAACAATCCTTGCCATTTGTCGGGTACAGCGCTCTTATGGAAAAGCTGGGCTTTAAAAGCAAGGCTGCAGAATTGTTAACTCATGGCATAGAGGCTCTTGGAGATAAAACAATCGCAGACATTCATCCGGATGCTTATGAAAAACATCTTCTTGAGTTAAATAAGAAAGCAGCGGTTAATACAGGTAATACGAACGCCGTCAGTAACAACTTGCTAAATAAAGAAAAAGAGAAGACAACAATGTTGGTATATGCAGGAGGAATGGTAGCAAAATCGTTGTTATCTCTTAACTCGAGATTTGCTGTTTTCGTGTCGGAAAAAATATACCTTTCAATCGATCTGGGTTTGGCTAATTCTAAAAGTTCCACAAACTACAATGTCGGAATGTCGGTTTTTGCTACTTACAAATGGTTGATAGCCGGTATTGGATTATCTGAACAGTTGACAAAAGGTTCAAGTATGACAAGCATAAGATCATCTTTAGGGATGAGCGTGCCGTCGAAAAGCGGGAAATCATCTTTTGATCTATTATTTGACGTCTATTCGCCTACAGGTAAGGCTGTGGGCCGGACTTACGGGTTATCTATTGGTAGAAGCTTCTATTTTTGAAAATGAGATATTTATGAAAAAAACACTATTCTTAATAATAACAGTTCTATTATCTCAAAACATTATTGCCCAGGATCTCAGTGCATTCAGAAGTGATAAGCTTCAGGAAGTGTCTATGTATTTTATAATGGCAAAAAGTTTTGACGAGAAATTAAACATTATTGCAAAGCCGGAAATGTACAACAGACTGACAATTCAGAAGAAGGCAAACTTACTTGGCAACCTTTCTTCTGAATATACAAAAAGCAGTTTTATTGTAAGAAGTGGTAATATATGTGAATTATGGTATAAAGAATCGTCAGCAGGTACACTAAGATTGGTGGACTCATGGGACATGGCAAATCCTGATTTAAAGAGATTCGCACCTGTCACAATGGAGCGGGCCTCTAAACATCCATGGTTTTTTAACTTTAGCGGACAGGCACATATTAATGAGGATGAAACTGGTAACATGTCTTTTCAGACAAGAATCGGTTTTTTCATGCTCAGGGACACTTGGGACTTAGCATTGTCATATAATCTCGGAATCCTACAGAAGGAAGTGGAATATACAACCTATTCTGATATAAATTTAAACTCAAGAGTCTATTATCCAATAAGGAAGTATAAACTTAGTCCTTATTTAGGTGCCGGTGTGGCATATAATATATCTACCATACACACTGAGGAGGACGAAAGTATAAAAACGACAACATTCAGTATTCCTGTCTCGTTTGGTGTGAGTTGGCTTTTAGGTCCGGGAAGTGTTGAGGTAGGAGGGCAGTACAATAAATCTAGGGGCTTCTCTGCAACGATAGGATATACATTCCGGCCTGATATGCTGATAAGGAGGGCTAAATGACCAAAAAGTGTACGTTATTTATCCTGATTGTATCTCTATTCCTCACGCAAGGTATAGCTCAGAATAATGCCAAATTATCTGATTTACCCTTTGGATTGTCAACAGATGAAAAGTTGGATTATTCGCTTGAACATTACTGGGATGGCTATGATTTTAAGGATGTATCTACACTGGGCCAAAAAGGAGTGATCCTCGACTATGTTGTTTTGTTAAGCAAAGCCTCCGTCGAGTCTGCGAAAAAATCTATAAAACAGACTCTCGTGAGAGCTTCGGGTGATAATTTGATATTCTCTCTTTTTGTAGAGTGCTACAATAGATTTTTATTCGGAGTTGACTCGCGATTTATGGATTATGAAAAATATCTTGCAGTAGTTGAATATATAACAAAATCCCCGGATATTAATGAATTGCAGAAGCAAAAATTCATTTTCCCAAATCGGGTGGTTATGACAAACCGATTGGGAACGAAAGTCACAGATTTCTTTTTTAAACAAAAAAACGGTGACCAAGGGAGTTTATACGAAATTAAAAGTGAATATATAATCCTGTTTTTCAATAATCCGGATTGCGAAAATTGCAGTTTAGCAAAAGAAAAAATTGTAGGATCAGAAATCCTTAATAATTATATAGCTGATCGAAAATTAAAGATAATTAGTATATATCCGTCAAAAGAGATTGATCATTGGAGCAGGCTCACTTACCCGCAAACCTGGATTAACGGATATGACTATGAGGGTAAGATTATCGGAGATGGTTTGTATATTATAAGAAAGTACCCTTGTATCTATTTACTTGATAAGGACAAGAAAGTGCTCTTAAAAGAGACAACCGTAGAAAAGATTGAACAATACTTGCTTCGATCACTCTCTGTCTAAATTTCTCCTGTCTTAAGAAGGTTGGAGTGAGCAGTTCCGGGAAATTCACTTTTATACCACTCTTCAGGACCGGAAAATCCTGATTTATTAGGTGAGTTTTTAAACGAGTCGGATATTACTGATTTGAGTGTGGTGATATATTCGGATCTAAAACGCTCCAGAACTTTTGAGAGAGATGAATGAGCCCACTCGTTGCTGTTGCTTTTCATAGCAATGCTTTGTTCCCCCCGGGAGTCTGCCAGATGCATGTACTCATTGTCAACTATTGAGCGCAACTCGTTACTTGCATTTAAGCTGTCAACAGTTAGTGATGGAATTTTCTTCTCTAATGAGACTGTGTATTTCATCCTAAGAAGCGATGAGACCCTCTCAAGGTATTTTTCAATTTTATTGTAACAAGAGTAGTAAACATTGGTCAACTCTACCTCTGTTGAGTGTTTGTTTGCCGTATGAGCACCTTTTTGCGAGGTTTCTATAGGTCTTTTTATGACTTGGGGAATCAGAGTAGTCTTATTTTCTATGATGGAATCACTGAAATAAGAAAACGCGGATTTTTGAGGGTTCTCATCATTGCCGGATTGTTTGATAAAAAATAGTGATGCAAAAACTATTGCAGCAAAAATAAAGGTTTGAACTAATATGGATTTTATTGAAAGTCTCTGTTTTACAGTAGTGTTATTTTCTTTTAAAAGATCAATAATTAACGAGGCATTCTCAAAACGTTTTTCTTTGTCCGGAGAGACACATTTTTTTACAATCTTATCAAATACCTTAGGGTATGCCCCGTTCTTGGTGATATTTGAAATCATTACACCAAACGAATAGATATCTGACCTCTGATCTAGCAAATCTCCTCTCATTTGCTCCGGAGAAGCATAAAAAGAAGTACCAGCTGGGCTTTTCAAGAATTCAAATGAATCAGTGTCAGAAAACCCGAAATCAATCAATTTGGCATTGCTTCCGTTATTCGTTATTATAATATTCTCAGGTTTTATATCCCTGTGTATAATCTGTTTTTTGTGAAAATAGGCCATCGCACTGCACAATTCATTTGCAACTTTTAAAAGGAGAGCCGGGGTCAGTAGCCTCTTCCTTATAAAAAGATTCAACGTCATTCCATCAATGTATTCCATGACGATAGCCGGGCCAAGAGTTTTGATGTCAGTAAACTCTATAACCTTGTATATGTTGGGATGATCCAGCTCGTATGCAATTTCAAACTCTTTCTCTAGAATTGAAATATAAAGAGGGTCATTTTGATACTCTTCTTTCAAGGATTTGACTGCGAATAGCCTCCCCTTTTTACGGCATAGAGATATTACACAGAAACTACCCCCGGATTCGATGCATCTGACAACAGTGTAGTCCCCGGGAAAGAGTCCTGGAATGTTTGTTAGATTCTCCTCGGAAATGAAACCGGATGTCATATATAAAAATTAATTCTTGACAATCGTCAGATCTGTAAGTCCTTCCTCTTTGCCGGCAATAAAAAGCCTGTGCCTTTCAGTGCCTCTTATAATATTAGTTAAGTATAGAGGATGTCCCTTTGTAAAACTGCTGATATCACAAGAGTCTCCTATATGAATTTTTGAGTTAATGGATTTTAAAACACTAAAGTTATGATTGCCATTATATTTGAACCCAACAATTCTGTTCGGACTCCATGATACATTAATGATGTCTCCTTTTTCCAAATCATCACTCATAACTCTGTAATCAGAAATGAAAGATGATGTGCTGCAACCTTGGTTAGGAATTGATTTGCAAAAATCAAGATAGCTTTTTTGTCCTATATATTTTGCCAGAACATTAAGTGTAGATTCCCGGGGCAGAAACTTGTAATCAACATATCCCCAAATTCTTTTAAGTGTTGAGGAACTTATAATCTGTTTCGTTTTGAAAGTTATATCCTCAGATAAACACTCAAAGTCAACGGAAGTTTTTACCTTGTCACCATACCTCAGTTCAATCTGTTTGAGCAATTCCTGTAATTCCGGATATTCAGCGTACATAATAAATTATCTGATAACTTATTTTTAACAAAAATAACACTTTTTACCGTACACAATTATTATATTGCATATTCATTTTTGCATTTATTTTATGATTTTAAAGAAGTACAGTCTGATCATCTTTACTCTTTTGCTACATTCAGTGAATATATGGGCACAATCTTCCACATTAATAGCTGTAAGCAATCAGGACAAAAATGTGAAATTTGTGAAAATGGCAGTTAACACATCTATTTTAGTAAATGAGATAAATAAAGCATATCAAGATATAAGAACTCCTCTTTTTCCACCCGGGTTACTAAATGAATATGCAAGACTTAAGCTTCTTGATTTTTGGCAATACCGCTCATTTAAAATTATTTTACCTGAGATACCTTGTACGGCTATTACTGAAAATGGGAGCAACTATCTTCGAAAAATATTGATTCAGACAGATGAGACAACAGGATACATTAATATCTGTCTTACTGACAATGGTGAGATTTCGGATCTGGAAATTTATGCAGAGCTCAACCCGGGAATAAAAATTCCAAAGCAATTAATAGATTCCAAACTTAGTATAGTCGGGTCAAAACCGGCAGATTCTGAAAAAGTATTTAATATAAATCATCCTAATCAAGTTGAAAGTTTTAAGATTCAGACTAATCGTTGGGTCTTCGGCGGATCTTTAGGATATGGGACTATTTTGGGAAGGGGTGATACCGGTTATGGTATTGAAGCAAGTGCCGGTTATAAGAGCGGTCAGGAGCTTTTGCTAAATACGGCAATCGGTTTTAATCAATATGTAGTTTATTATGAAGATTATGATTACGCTGTAAGTAAACAGTTTGTCAGTACAAGACTCGGGGCTGCGTTTTATCCTTATAAAGGATTATCCATTGAAGCAGGAGTTGTAAAAACTTTCGGTGACTTCAGTGCGTTTGGTGTCACAACCGGATTAGGCTATCAGTTTTTCAGCCACTACACGCTTGCCGGCAGATATTTTTATTATGGTGAGGCTGAGCAACAAATGTTGACAATTTCAATAGGTTATGTTTTTTAATATGAAAAAGAAAGATGTATTGAAAATAGTTCTTTATCTATTCCTTGTTTTCATTGTTTCAGGATGCACGGAAAAACCGATGGTTTTCTCTGTTGACATAAGTGATGAGGAAATTGAAGCCGGAACTGAGGCAGGGGAGTCTTCAATAGTCATAGAGAGCAATTACAGATGGGAAGTCTGCAGTACCCTGCCTGAGTGGATTACCATTGAACCAACCTCCTCTGAGGCAGGAAGGAGAAGCGTTAAGGTGAAGTACACATCAAATGCGCATGAAGAAGACAGGTCATTTACTATCAGCTTCAAATCAGGTGAGATCCAAAAAAGTGTAATTATCAGACAACCTGCAAGGGCTATATTCAGAACAGACGCAAAAATCATTGATTGCTCTGAGTTTGGTGAAACTTTCAAGATCCCGGTACAAACAAATAAAGTTTGCACTCCTTATATAATGAATGGTGACGGCTGGCTGACTCAGTTAGCATTAAAATCCTTGTCAGATAAAGAATTCACTTTTTCAGCGAGCCCACTCTCCTCTGATATTGAACGTAAGGCAGATATTATATTCAAAGATGCAGGAGGCGCTGTAATAGATACAATAATTGTAAAACAGTCTACAAAAAAGTACAGATACAGGATAGTTCTGCTGGCATTATATAAATCTACCGGAGGTGATAATTGGACAAACAACACCAACTGGAATTCAGACAAGCCGTTCAGAGAGTGGTATGGCATAGAGACGTATGGTAACGACATAATAAAGCTTGACCTTTCGCACAATAACCTCAAGGGAACTATTCCACCTGATATCTCAGAATTGACGGAGCTCACGTCTCTTAAACTGTGGTTCAATGAACTAGGTGGAAGCATACCTGCTGAATTGTCTTCATTAACTAAGTTGGAAGAGTTGGTGTTAAGCGGCAACAGTATAAGCGGTAAATTTCCGGAAGGTATGTACTCCATGAAGACATTGAAGTACCTTACACTAAGTAATCTTTCAATAAATTTTGACCTGAATAAAGCTGTAAACGGACTGATCTCTCTTAGACAACTATATCTGGATTATGTGCCGTTAAATACAGTAATTCCGGCTGAGATATCGAAATTGTCGGAACTAACCCAGCTCTCGATGAGAAGTTGCGGATTGTACGGACCGATTCCTGAGGAGTTATATACATTGAAAAATTTAGAATCCCTGGCTCTTGATAATAACGAAATAAACGGCAAGCTTTCTTCAAATATCTCGAATCTTAAGAAAATCACAAATCTCTCTTTAGCTAATAATGTCATGTCGGGGAGAATACCAGTTCAAATTTGTGCATTAAAGGAGTTGTCGTATCTGATGCTTTTTTATAATAATTTTGAAGGGGCACTGCCTTATACGTTGAAATTTCTTCCCAATTGGGATAAAATAATTGCAGAAAATGGTATCTATCAACAGAAAAACTCAAAAATGCTGACACACAGCGGATATGTAGTTGGTGATATATATTATGGAGGATCGGGTGAAAATTGTTCTCCTTTGGGCATAGTTTACAGATTAAACACTGCAGACGGAACTCCTATTGATGATCAAGACGGGAGTTCACAGCACTGTTCAATCCTTTATCTATATTCTGGTAATAACCCGTGGAGTACAAATTGTGAAGATACCGGGGCGGATGACATAGCAAATGGGAGCAAGAATTGTCAGGAGCTGACAAGCCACATTAATTCATGCGGGATTAACGAATTTACTTATCCGGCATTGAGGTGGAGCAAGTCGATATCTACATCAACCTCTCATAATTGGTATATCCCGGCACCAGCAGAGAGCATCGATATACACAACAATATAACCATAATTGATACAATGCTGAAGATAGCAGGAAACAATGCCGGTCTTTCAGACACTCCTTTCATGACCTCCTATGACGGGCCTGAAAAAAACAGATTTGCACTTTCAATCAAGAGCCCAAATGCACAATTGACATGGCAAGATAAAACGTCCAATGGCAAAGTTGTGTTAATAATGAAAAAGTAATGCCTATTGAGTTTAAACTTACAGGGCCATGCCAAGGTTTTAATCCTTGATATGGCCCTGATTTATTGTTCCCCTGTATATGAAACAGTGGAATGGCTTACTGTTTGTATCTTTCGAGTGAAGCTTTCATTCTTGCGATGATGCTTTCATCAATGCCGGCCTCTTTGTCCTGATTGGCTAAGGCTTTTTCTGCAACATCGATACCCATTTGAGCAGAGCTCACAGCATTGTCCTTATCTTTCATTTTGAAATAACACTCAGCAAGAGTCATCGCAATGTTCACCTGTCCGCTTACATTGTTAAATCTTGAATCTGACTTCAATCCATTCAGGTCGTCAATAACCATCTGGTATACCTGCACAGGAAGACCATCTCTTGAAACAACCATATTAATAATGCTGAAAACTGCATTTGGATCCTCTTTTTTCCACTCCTGGCAAAAAGCTAATGCTTTATCAACATTATCGGCAATAAGGGTGCTGAATTTAAGGGCGTATGCTCTGCCTTTCAATTCCGGGTGCATTGTCGGTAATGCGTTGTCAATTGTTGCAACAGCTGTTGTGTAGTCCTTCTGCTCAACGGCTTTTGCTACCTTTTCGGCCATCTCTTTGTAAGCAGCCATCATACGAGCCTCCTCTGCTTTCTCTTTCTCTACAGAAGCCTTATAAGCCTCAATGTCAAATGTTCCGGCGAGAACCTCTTCAATGATCTTGTCAATTTCCATAGGATGGCCTATCCATGCTATTTTGCCGTCCTTAATAAGGAATGAAGCCGGAATTCCGTTCTGTCCGGCGGCTCTCATCCAGTTATTGGCCATGAATTTTTCATTCTTATCCATTGCAACATTATATCCCATCTTGTCACCCATAGATTCAACGAATTGCTGAACAGCCGGCATGACAGACTCATACGGTTTATTCTCGGTCCCTTTTTCCCAGATGTTGACGCCTATGAAGGTAGCTTTGCCTGCATATTGTTTGGCAAGTTCTGAAATATGAGGCATGGCAGCCTTACATGGACCGCACCAGGTTGCCCAAAATTCAACTACATAAACCATGTTGTTGTCAAAGCCATTAACCGGAGTTCCTTTAATCCAGTTAACATTAAGTTCGGGAGCGGCATCACCGATTTTAAGAGTCACGGGTGCGGATTGAGCAGAAGAAGTACTTGCGCCTGCGATAATAGAAATTGTTATTATTGATATAATAGCAAAATATTTAAAAATGGATTTCATGAAAAAAATTGATTTTGTTATAATTTATTTGAAAACTATTACAAATATATATTTATTTCACAATCCAGCAATATGGGAGTTTTCACAAATTAATGTGTCACTTTGTAGAAATAATGAAGAAGAGCGGTTATTTTCCAATTTGAAAAACCTTGAAGCCCATATTTCTAAGCTTAGTCGCATCTGTAATGTTGCGACCGTCAAACACGAAAGCAGGTTTTTTCATGTTGTCGTAAATTTTTTGCCAGTCATAGCCCTTAAATTCATCCCATTCTGTCAATATAGCTACGGCGTGGGCATCCTTGCAAGCCTCATAAGGATCATTTACGCTATGAAGCATTGCACTGTTCTTGCTTTCATCTCTGGAAGCAAGATAATTAAGGTCTGTCAGCATTTGAATCTGAGACACCTTCGGGTCAAAAACGGTAATGTTTGCAGTCTCTTCAAGCAGATAATCAGCTACGTACATAGCTGCAGTCTCACGAGTGTCATTTGTATCTTTCTTGAATGCCCATCCTAAGAATGCAATCTTTTTACCGGCAACAGTGTTGAATAAATTGGTCACAATTTTTTCAGCAAAACGTCTCTTCTGATAATTATTAATATCAATCACTCCTTGCCAGTATTCGGCAACCTCATTCAATCCAAGTGATTTACAGATGTAGACGAGGTTGAGGATATCCTTTTGGAAACAAGAACCGCCAAATCCGACAGAAGCCTTGAGGAACTTTGATCCTATCCTCGAGTCCGCACCTATAGCACCGGCCACCTCGTCTACATCGGCCTCGGTCATCTCACACAAAGCACTGATTGAGTTGATGGAAGAAACTCTTTGCGCAAGAAAAGCGTTTGCTGTCAATTTCGACAGTTCAGAAGACCAAAGATTAGTTCTCAAAATTCTCTCTGAAGGAAGCCAGTGCTCATAAATGGATGCAAGAGCATCAATAGCCTCACGGCCTTCAGGAGTGGAGTGGTCGCCGCCGATAAGGACTCTGTCCGCATTCTGAAGATCGGCAATAGCGGTCCCTTCTGCAAGGAATTCCGGATTGGAAAGAATCTGAAAATTAATGTGTTTTCCACAGTTCTCCATTATAGTTCTTATGGTTTGCGCCGTTCTCACCGGAAGTGTCGATTTCTCGACAATAATCTTGTCCTCAGTGGCAACATCGGCAATTTGCCTTGCGCAAAGCTCCACATATTTCAGGTCGGCGGCCATTCCCTTGCCCTTGCCGTAAGTCTTTGTAGGAGTATTCACAGAAATAAAAATCATTTCAGCCTCCCTGATACTCTTTTCAACATTTGTCGAAAAAAAGAGATTTCTGTTTCGGGCACCTGCCACAACATCTTTCAACCCAGGTTCATAAACCGGAAGCTCATCGAGATTGGCGCTATTCCATCTTGCAATCCTTTCAGGATTCACATCAACCACGGTAACCTTGATTTCTGGGCATTTTGACGCAATCACAGCCATGGTCGGCCCACCTACATACCCGGCTCCTATACAGCAAATCTTTGATATCTTTTTCATTACGGTATTTCCTAATTTGAAATTCAGCTATAAAAATAGGTAAAATGCAGGACCTAGGCAACGTAACCTTACCGAAGTTTTGGCAAGTGTCAGAATAATAGGGTGTTGGATGTGCGATTTTTTATGAAAAAATAATTTGCTGTAGAATAATAATGAAAAGTCAAATGTAATAATCATATTGTCAGGTAAATGTCAAAAAATATGGCAAGGTTGTATTGTCAATGATTATTTTTTAAATTTGTTGGAATATAAGTATTAAAAATTTATTAATGAAAGACAGTACCGAAAAACAGAAGTGGGAACAGCCTGTTATTATTGATTTGAATATCGGGAAAACTGAAAAAGATTTTACCGGGACTGAAACAACCCATGTATTTGGGCCGGCAAGTTAATTGGAGTGCGGACCTTGTCGCAATAACCTTATTTAATAAATGCTATAGATAATGGCCCAAAATTCAAACAGATGCCAAAAACTTTGGCAAGGTCATATTCTTTTTAATACATTTGTGATGTGAAAATTGATGGTGTAGGTTCCATATCACCAAAAATCAATAAATACTCAATAAAATGTCGCTAACAATAAAAAACCTGGCAAGGTCACTTGCCGTGTTGATGATTATACCACTCGCTTGCAGTGAAGATAATTCTAACAGAAATCCAGAACAGAACAGTATTTCGCAGATGATTAAGGTGTCAGGGGAGGATGCTGATGCTGCCACCAAAACAACCTTGAACGGAGTTGCAACATCATGGGTTGCAGAGAGCGATAAAGTGGGTATTTACTCTCCGGATGCCCGCACTTCAACCGGAGGTGGTGGCATTGTGTTGCAAAACGCTCAGTTTACAGCAGCAAGCAGTGCAAAAAAATCAGCCTTCAACGGAACCATGTATTGGGGGCAAGCAAACACCACACACACATTCTATGCATATTACCCATACACCGAAGGCAGTGCTGACGCCACAGCCGTCCCTGTAGCCATGCCGACATCCCAGACACAATCCGAAAAAAACAACACCGCACATATCAGTGCACTAGATTTTCTGGTTGCTACTCCGGTTTCTGTCACCTCTCCGGATAATACGGATGCGGTTGCGAATGAGGTAGATTTAAAATTCAAGCACCTTTTTACCATTATTGAGTTTCAGATAAAAGGGACAGGAACACTAAAGGCAGTCAGATTGCTGACAAACGCAACCCTCTCATTCAGCAGCGGCACTATAGATATTACACAATCCACCCCGGCAGCCGGCACGGCCTTTGCCTTTGCCGGCCAGACAGGGACATCAGGCGAGGTCACAACAACACTTACGACCGCCGCCACCCTTACATCAACTAACTCCGACACAAAAGTCTACATGGTTGTCAATCCGTGCGCCCCTACCGGAAATTGCCTTATAGGGCTTTCGGCGGATGGAACCACATGGCAGTATATTTACAAGACTGCACCTGCCAGCGGATTCAAGCGAGGCATAAAGTATGTGGTTTCGGTAGATGCAAGCTTAGTTGATTTCTACACAGTTACCGGTGGTGCCGGCGGAATATGGATGGATCGGAATATTGGAGCGTCTCAGGTTGCAACAGCAATTAAGGACGATAAGTCCTATGGTTATTACTATCAATGGGGCAGGGGAACTGACGGGCATCAGTTACTTACAAGTCTGAATCAGCCGGGACCTGCCGGTGACACCGACACCCCCGGCAGCTATTTCCTGACCAACGATACTGATCCTCGTGACTGGCGCAATCCTCAGAATGCCAATCTGTGGCAAGGAGTGGATGGAATCAATAACCCATGTCCGGCAGGATTTAGAATACCAACATACGCAGATTTGGACAATGAACGCCGTACATGGGCAACAAGTAACGCGGAAGGAGCTTTCTTGAGTTCACTTAAGCTTCCTCAGGCTGGCTTACGTTACCATCGGGATGGTTCGATTGTTGACTATATTACCTCGGGTTACTATTGGTCAAATGATGCATATGAGACAAAATCAACTGCTCTGTTTTTTGATACTTCATCAAGCAATATGATGCTTAGCTATAGATCAATGGGATATTCTGTCCGCTGTATCAAAAACTAAAACTTTTGTAATGCTGTTTTTTTTTTCTATTTTTGTTAAGAGAGTTGGCTTTGCAGCCAAACCACTCCACGCAAACAAAACTTAACCCCACAGCTTAACCCGAATATTTGTATAGTATTATGGAAAACGAAATTACAAAAAGACCATGGGAGACTCCAATGGTAATGGATTTAGATATTAATATGTCTTCAAAATCTATATCTTCTCCAGTTGAATCCAAATTTCCTGGTACTCCTGCCGGACCATCTTAGTATATTGTTATCTATATTCCACTCTTGCGGAACAGGTAAATTGCGGGTTTCAGAGTTAAGAAACATTTACTTTATCCAAAGATTGAATAATATGGAAAAAGAGGAAACAATTAAAAAACAGTGGGCAACCCCTTGCCTTGCAGATATGGATGTTGATAATACCTCCAAGGATGTTGATACTAAAGAAGCAGGTAGTACCTTTGCCCCTAGCCCTAGCTAAATTCTTTATATAAGATTGTAAAGGAATTTTTTTTACTAATAACAATCCAATTATCTATATATTCTGTTTTTGATAATTGGTTCATCTTTTGTTCACTCCATATTGATGTAAAAGTCATAGCCATTAAATGAGTTATATATACGGTATTGTCAACATAAGCGGTAAGAACATTGATAATGAATATTCTGAAGCTTTGTCTAGGGCTTTTTATAATGTTGACTTTGAGAGCAACACTCTGTACGATAATTTTTTTTTCTGCGGATTTGCTTATAGAAAAGAACGAAAATGCCGGGCCGGTATTTTTAATGATCATACAGTTACAGTAATAGCAGATGTCCGTATTTACAATTCTGAAGCTTTAAAAAAAATATTTGATTTCACTGCCCCGGAGGAGGCTATAGCCAAGGCATACATTAAATGGGGTGTTGATTGTGGTAAATACATCAATGGCGATTTCGCCGCCGTTATCGTAGACAAAAAAGAGAAAAAGGTCCATCTTGTCAGGGATCACATCGGGGCTCGTCCTTTAGCATATTGTTTGTCAGATTCATATTTAATATTTTCTTCGGATGAGTTTGGTATTGTCAAATCAGGCTTTTTGTCTGTTTCACTCTCGGAGGGAGAACTTATAAGGCAATTTTTTCGGTCGAAAAGGGAGGATTATGAGCAGACAATTTTTAAGGAAATCAAAAAAGTCTTACCGGGAAGCACATTAACCTTTTCACAGGTTGGGGTGAGAAATTATCAGTTAAGGGTTTCTAAGCATACATATTGGGATCCGTCAACAATCGTTAAAAATAAGTGTCTGACTTATGAGGAGGCAGTAGCCAGATTACGAGAATTACTCATAAATGCTGTGAAGAGTAGAATGGAAGATTGTCCTACTGCTCTGCATGTCAGCGGTGGTATAGATTCAACAGGTATTGCATCTGTTGTGGCAGACCTCTCGGAGGACAAAAGCATTTTAACAGGCTATTCTTATGCTCCGGAGCAATCCGACTATACAATAACCGGTATCAACGAGAAGGAGTTTATCACAGAGTTTGTGAAGGACAAAGGAGTAAAGGTTAAATATCAGAGATATAATGGGGAAGAGGTTCTGATGAATGCGATTATTCCTGAATTTGGAATACAGCATATAGAGCATCCTCTGATGAAAAAGGCTGCACAAGACAATGCTGAAATAGTTTTCAGCGGGTGGGGAGGAGATGAGTTCCTTTCACTTAGCACAAGAGGAACAGTTAATCATCTTTTTTTTACGTTTAAATGGTGGAAATTGTTTGAATATGCAAAAAAAACCGGATTTAAAACTGTCATACTAAAAATCTTTGGTGAGGTTATGCCGCTTATAATCCCATTTGGATTGGTAAACCCATATAAACTTCAACGCATGGATTGGAAGGTGCTGAAAGTTTTCAGAACAGACTTTTTACTCAGGAATTTTAAGAGCATTGCCTTCAAAAGAAAACGAAACACTTTTGGGTATGGCAGAAGAACTCGTTTTGTTGTCAATCTTTTAGAAAACAGACATTTGGCGCGGAGGATGGATTGTATGGCAATAAACGGAGAAAAGTATGGGCTTGAATACAGATATCCATTATTAGATAAAGAGTTGCTTGAATTTTGGTTCAGTATCCCTATTAAGTATACATATAAGGATTTTACGCCACGTCTGCTATATAGGGATATCATGAAAGGAATAATGGCAGATAAGATTAGAAACAGAAAAGAGAAAAGTGATAATGTGTTTGAAACTTTTGTAACCAAAAATAAAAAGGAAAACATAAGCGTCTTTATTGATTACTTTAAATCAATAAAGGAAGAGGACCATCTTCCATATTTCAATACTGAATATTTAAAAGAGTTAATAGAAAAATTACGCATTGATAAGAGTATGAGGAGTATAAATGATTTTATTTATATAATCACTTATCTGCGCCTTGTCAACCTTACCAAAAAATATAATGTTAAACCGAGTTAAAGCTATATGAATTTACAATCCCCGATTGAGTCGCTGGACATAGTTCTGGATGAAGAGTTGCAATTCTCTTCCGAGCCGTTATATGCCACACCCAGATTAAAAATAAACGAAACTGATTTTGAGATAACCATTGAAGGTGTTGCAAAATTCGGTGTAAAAAACGGGAGAACAGTGTCAGTATTACCACATCAGGATGCAGACGAGGCCTCTGTGCAACTCTTCCTGAATGGTTCTGTATTAGGAGCATTGCTTCATCAAAGAGGGGTACTTCCTTTACATGGCTCCTCATTTGTCTTAAACGGCAAAGGGATAATTATATGCGGATGCTCGGGAGTAGGGAAGTCATCTGTAACAGCAGCATTTTGCAAGAGAGGAGCCTCTTTCATCAATGATGATATAACCCCTGTAGTTGCTGAAGAGTCGGGAATAACAAAGATTATACCCATAAAAACTCAGATTAAGTTATGGAATGACACACTTAAAGCCTTTGGAATAGAGGAGGACGGACTTTCTAGGATAAGACCGTCATTAAAGAAATACTATCTTCCCTGGGAAAAATATAACGGGTTTCAAAGACTAAACAAAATTATTATTCTGAGAACTTATGAGAAGAGGCATTATGAGGCGGAAGAGCTCAAGGGTATGGCAAAATACAATGCGTTAAGAAGGAATATATACAGAAAACTATACTTACGCGGGATGCCTGAGACTGCAAGGAATATATTCAAACATCTTCTCAAAATAGCAGAAGACATTGATGTTATTGTTGTGTCACGTCCAAAGATCTCAGATATAAATGCAACAATGGAGTTTATCCTTAAACAACTATAAAATGGCTAAAGTAGTCTGGTTAGTGTCATATCCGAAATCCGGGAATACCTGGTTCAGGATGTTTCTTGCAAATTATACTAGCGATAGCCTGACCCCGCTGGCCTTGGGTGATATTAAGGAAACTCCCATATCGAGCAATGCTGAAGAGTTTGAAGAGGAGACAGGGCTTAATCCCTTTGAGTTGACACCCGAAGAAGTCGATTTATACAGAGCGGACTGTTACAGGTCTCAAGCTACAAGAGTTGCAGATCAGCTGCTCTACAAAAAAACACACGATGCATATTCAATGAACAGTATGGGAACGCCTGTTTTTCCTGCTGATATAAGTTACGGAGCAGTATATTTTGTGCGTAACCCGATGGATGTATGTGTCTCTTATGCCAACCATGGCGCGACAGAGATAGAGCACATAGTAAAATTAATGATAAACGAGGATGCCAGTATAGCAGGGAAGAGAGCCGGGCAGTTAAGGCAGATGCTGTTTTCGTGGGAGGGGCACTATCGTAGCTGGCACACTCAAACTGAAATACCGCTTCACACCGTCCGGTATGAGGACATGATAAACAACCCTGTAGAAACCTTTGGTTCAATAGTGAGATTTTTAAATCTGGAATTTGATCTTTCCAGATTGAAAAGGGCCATTTCTAACAGTGATTTTGATGTACTTAAAAAATTCGAGAAAGAGCAAGGCTTCAAAGAAAGAATGCAGAATTGTGACAATTTTTTCTGGAAAGGGAAAATAGGCAACTATAGAAATTTTTTAAATAAAGAACAAACAGACAGACTTGTCTCTAATTTTTCAGCTCTGATGAGTGAGCTAGGTTATATAGATAAAAAAGGAATGTTGACAATTTAAAACAAATAAAATGAAAGTATATTGCAGAAATAAAAACATTATAGACGGCTCAATTGATGATAACCAGGTAATGATGCATATCGAGAAAGGTAAGTATTTCGGTCTTAACGCGGTTGGTAAACGAATATGGGAGTTGATAGAGAAGCCGAAATCACTTGAAGAGATCGTCGGACAACTCACCGAAGAGTATGATGTTCCGGAGGGGCAATGTGCAAAGGAGGTCGTTTCTTTTCTGGAGATGGCAATCCGTCATGATATTGTAAAGATTGATGAGTAATATAAAGGCATATACCAGATTGCCCAAAAGAGACCGGCTTCTGTTTTGGGAGGCACTCTTTTATCTTTTCACTTCAAAGCTCCTGCTTATGCTGCCTTTTCGTCACTGCCTCAAATTATTAAAACAAGAGAGCCCGGGAGCAGCCCAGCCCTCTCCGGAGGGGCTTCGCCGCATAAGAGATGCTGTAAGCAGGGCTAACAAACTTGCTTTTTGGAAAAATACGTGTATTGTAAAATCCTTTGCTGCGCGCTTTATGTTACAAAGAAGGAAGATCAATTCGGAAATGTTTTACGGCGTAAGAATCATTGAGGGAAAACTGGAGGCACATGCATGGCTTGTTGCCGGGGATGTGTCAATCACACCAAAGGGGCGTCAGGATAATATGAAAGTTATTTACAAAATCTGAGATTATTTATAACAGCTTGCATTTTTTCTAAAGATTCCTCAATCGTTTCACTCCCTGTATTCAGATGTATATCGGGAATTTCCGGCGACTCGTAAGGTGCATCAACACCTGTGAGCCCTGTGAATTTGCCCTCTTTAAATTTGGCATACAGCCCCTTAGGGTCTCTTCTCCTGCATGTGTCAATATCAGCATCAACAAATACCTCAATAAAGTTCTCTCCTATGATTTCCCTTGCCATTTGCCTGTCTTTGACATAAGGAGATACAAATGCCGCAATAACAACCATACCGGCATCATTCATAAGCTTTGCAACCTCTGCGGCTCTACGGATATTTTCGCAACGATCCTCAGGAGAAAATCCGAGATCCGAATTCAGTCCGTGACGAAGGTTGTCGCCGTCCAGGATAGCTACATGAACTCCATGCTCAAATAACTGAGATTCGAGCAAACGTGCAATAGTCGATTTTCCTGATCCGCTTAATCCTGTTAACCATATAGTTGCTGTCCTGTGTCCAAAAAGACTATTTCTACGGATTGTGTCAATATAACTCTTTTCCTTGAAAATAAATGGCTTTTCATGTTTTAAAGAACTTTGCTCGACTACCTGTTCCAGAATTATTCCTGCTCCGCTTGTCGCATTACTGTTCCTGTCAATCAATATGAACGAGCCCATTGTACTATTTCTTCTGAATGTGTCATATACAAGAGGGCGCTGAAGTACAATCTCTACACGTCCTATGTCATTCAGACACAATTTGTCCGAATAAGACCTGGTAAGCTCATTAATGTCATATTTATACCGGATAGCCCGTATTCGGGCCGGGATTAGCTGAGTGTTGCATTTAAACAAAAACTCAGATCCGCATTCAAGGGGAGCATTATCCATCCATACTATCATTGACTCGATGACATTACCTGTAACAGGGATGTTGTTCGGTTTTGATAATACACATCCACGGGAAATATCAACCTCATCTTCGGTAGTGATTACAACAGGAAGTGGAGCAAAAGCCTCTTCAAGACTCCCGTCAAAAGTTTCTATACTCTTGACCCTTGTACGCCGGTGAGATGGCAATACTGCAATCTCATCTCCTTTCCTGACAATTCCTGAAGCAATCGTACCCGCGTATCCTCTGAAAAAAGAGTCAGGTCGGATTACATACTGAACCGGAAAACGGAAATCAATAAGATTACGGTTGTTTGTAACATGGAGCTTTTCAAGATAGTTCAGTAAAGGGCCTCCCATAAACCACGACATATTTGCGGAACTCTCCACAACATTTTCTCCGGTAAGGGCAGATATCGGAATAAAATGTATAGCGTCAATGTTAAGTTTTTCGGAAAAAGCCAGAAAATCACTCTTTATCGATTCAAAGATTTCTTGTCTGTAACCAACAGAATCCATTTTATTGACTACAACGACAATATTCCTGATTCCCATTATGGTCGCTATCAGAGAGTGCCTCCTGGTCTGGGGTCTGACGCCATTCCCGGCATCAATAAGAATCATTGCAACTTCACAATGAGATGCCCCTGTAGCCATATTCCTGGTATATTGCTCATGTCCTGGAGCATCACAAATAATGAAGCTCTTCTGCTCTGTTGAAAAATAGCGGTAAGCAACATCAATCGTGATTCCTTGCTCCCTTTCGGCTTTAAGACCGTCAGTAAGAAGAGAAAGGTCAATCTCATCCTGTGTCGTGTTGAATACTTTTGAATCCTTGTATATGGAATCAAGATGATCTTTATAAATCAAATGAGAATCATACAGTAACCTTCCTATTAAGGTTGATTTCCCGTCATCGACACTGCCTGCCACCAGAATCCTCAGCCTCTCTTTTTGCTCATGGCTCTTCAGGTAGGATGACAGATCCTGTCGTATCCACTCCTGCTCACGTACTATGTATCTTGTGTTATCTGACTCCATTTTGTTAAAAGTATCCCTCACGTTTTTTCTCCTCCATCCCGGCTCCTCCATCAAAATCTATAACCCGTCCTTGCCTTTCAGAAGTTGTTACAAGCAACATCTCCCTGACAATCTCATCTATGGTTGTCGCATCCGACTCGATGGCTCCGGTTAGCGGATAACATCCTAGAGTTCTGAAACGCACCATTTTATGACGGACTTCCTCTCCTGGATTCAGTTTCATCCTCTCATCGTCCACCATTATCAACGCACCGTTCCTCTCAACAACAGGCCTCTCTTTAGCATAATAAAGCGGTACAATCGGTATCCGCTCACTCTGGATATACATCCAGATATCAAGCTCTGTCCAGTTCGACAGAGGAAACACCCGTATCGATTCGCCTTTGTTAACCTTCGTATTATAAAGATTCCATAGCTCAGGTCTCTGATTTTTCGGATCCCATTGTTGGTATTCATCCCTGAAGCTGAAAATCCGCTCCTTAGCGCGGGATTTTTCCTCATCCCTTCTTGCCCCGCCGAATGCTGCATCGAATCCGTAACGGGAGAGAGCCATCTTTAGTGCATCTGTCTTCATTACTCTCGTATGAACCTCGGATCCGTTATCAAAGGGATTTATATTTTTAGCAAGGCCCTCGGGATTGGTAAAGACAATAAGTTTAAACCCAATCTCCCTGCTCATCCTTTCACGGAACTCAATCATTTGCCGGAATTTCCATCCTGTATCGATATGCATAAGCGGAAAAGGAATCTTGTCCGGGTAGAAGGCCTTTTGTGCAAGACGCAGCATTACCGAAGAGTCCTTCCCTATTGAATACAGCATTACCGGATTTTCAAAATTGGCGGCGACCTCCCTTATTATTTCAATTGCCTCTGTCTCCAACTGTTTCAGATGGGTAATCCTGTAATCCATAAAACATTAATGTAAAAATTTCCATAAAGTGAGAATTCCTAAGCAAAGCGTAGCCCAGCCGATAGATTTTTTAAGAACCCCTTTCGGCAAAATTTTAATCGTCTTTGCTGCCGGGACAACACTTATAACAGATCCCATACACAACGGGACAGCGTAGAAAAGGCTCAGACTCCCACCAAGACTAAAGAACAACACAAGCCCCATAAGGCATGTAAAACATTCGCAAAGAGATGTGACCGCAACCGCCTCTTTCTCTTTTATTCCGGCAGTGAGTTGGCCGCCAGTCATCAAAGGACCGTACCCGCCACCTGACACACTCTTGTTAAAAGCAGCAATGGTACCGAGAATCATAAGCCTCGATTTGCTTACAGAACCTCCGGACTCCACGGACTTAAGCTCTCTCCGATTGAGTATATATGTGTTGTATATGAGGTAAATGCCTATTGAGACGATCATAATGCCTATATAGAGATTCGCATATTGTTGCCCGAAAGATTTCAACTTGCTCCCTATTATGGCCGCAGCAAGGACTCCTATCACAGAGGGGACGGCAAGAAGGATAATTGCTCTCCGGATTCTGTTGTCATTCTTCAGGTCAACATTACCTTCTCTGTGGTGGGCAATACCGGCGAACAAGCCGGTCAGAAACTCAGACAGCAGGATGGCTGGTACAATCTCGACCCTTGCAATACCAATTGTAAGCAAAAGAGGAGTGAGAGTTGTCCCGTAACCCATACCCAGAGAGCTGTCTATGTACTCACAAAAAGAGGAGACAAAGAATAGCGAGATAAATATCAGAATTTCAGGCAGAGATACGACCGCTCCGCTGTATGAGGAAAAAAATATGGCTACAACAGCAGCCAGAAGTAAACAGAATATCCAGAGGATAATAATTAATCGGGTTCGGTTCATTAATTGATTTTCTAATGTAAAATTAGTTAAAAACGCTTAATGTTAAATATCTTTGATAAAGAAATAGGATTTTATGGACGGAAAATTTACAGATCGCACCTATCTTCACGACAGACACAGACTGAGCCATCAGCAGATAGATAAGTTGCTTGGAGAAAACCGGGCCGCTGAATTTATATCAGAAAAGGTCAAACTGCTTGAGGATGTGAAGAATCTGTTGTTTATTGCTGACTTGTTTGTACAAAACAATATAGAGTTTGTTTGTCTCAAGGGAGCATTACTATCGTACAGGTTATATAAAGACCCTGCAGTCAGGGTTTCTCATGACATTGATATTTTAATAAGTAGAGATAACGTAGGACCGACAGCTGATCTACTGCTGAAAAACGGGTTTAATCTAAATAAAGGAGTTGTTTGGCCGGCACAAATGTCTCAACGTAATCTTATTCTCAAGAATGAACAACATCTAAGCTTTTATAACAACTCGATTAAGTGCTGTGTTGAGATGCACTGGACTCTTATGCAGGGACTGGCAGTTACACAGAATCAGCTGAAAGCGATTACTGATGAAAATCTGGACACAGAGCTACTTGCCGGAAGAGAGCTTACAACTCTATCAAGGGAGCTTGAACTGATTTTTCTGCTTATACACGGTTCGAGACATGCATGGTGTCGTCTGAAATGGCTTGTTGATATAAAGGATTATCCGTTTGAGGAAATAGATAAGGAGAAATTTTATGAACTTGTCAGCAAGATGAAAGCAGAACGAATCGTATCACAGACTAATATTCTGTTAGAAAAACTGTTTAATGTCACTATGCCTTTCAAGGAGGAGGTCAAATTACCGGAAAGGCTTGTAAAATACCCTCTTCATGCGCTTGATGCCACTATAGAGGTCAGTCTCAGCCTGAAAGAGAATTTACAGATGATGCGATACAGGTGGAATATGTTCGGAAACCATTATTATAAGGTGAGGTTTTTTTCTGCTCTCTTTTACAGAGGCGGGGACCTCTCTGCTATTGATTCTGCTTCGACTATTATTTACTACCTTTATAGACCGTACAGTTTGATAAAAAGGAGGCTGTTCAATGCGTGACAAGATTTTCCTTTTCAGAAGTTTTAGCTACTTTTTCAGATACAAGCCATTAAAGCTTATTTCAATCTTTTTGTCCACACTAATTCAGGGATTCACCCAGGGTATTACCATCGTTCTCCTTATCCCTTTACTGGGCCTTCTGGATCATAATCAGGCAGCCTCTTCTGGAAATAAATGGGCAGATATGATCAACCCTCTCTTTGACACAATCGGAGTGAGAGTATCCTTGCCTCTGATTTTATCAATATATGGTGTATGTATTCTGTCCATTGCTTTGATCAACTATTTTCAATCTGTCAGTCAGGTATCATATCAGCAAGGATTCTCATTTCATACGCGCAGGAGATTATATAAAAAGGTGATAACCAGCGATTGGAACTTTCTTAACGGTAAGAGCAAACATAATCATATCCAGGTCCTTACAACAGAAATACCAAAAATGTCCACATATTATTACTATTACCTGGAACTGACAAAGAAGCTGATCTTTATCTTGACTCATGTTGTTCTGGCCGCTTTGATATCTTGGTATTTTACATTATTAGTTGTGGTTTCAGGTACTTTGGTTTTTGTCTTTCTGAGAGGCTACCTGAAGCAGGCATCACTTCTCGGAGCCGGGAATATTCAGATATCCAGAAAAATGCTCAAACAAATTGATGATTTCTGGCAGACGGTAAAAATTGCGAAGGTCCACAACTCTGAAGAGTTCTATTACAAGAAATTCAACGATTCAAACATGTTGATGCTGGCCAATCAATGCAGACAAACAAAAAACAGGGCTTTACCGCAACTTCTGTTTACACTTGCAGGAATATTGACCCTCACACTCTTTGTCTATTTTGCATACAACATAGCACACATAGCCTTACCGGCTCTTTTTGTTCTCATAATTCTATTTGCAAGAATATTCCCCCAGTTCATGAGTGTAAACAACGACATGAATATGCTATTGTCGATGGAGGAATCTGTAAAGATGGTTCTTAAACTTGATGAGGAGATACCGGAGCGCGATTTCGACAAGGCAGAGGGCACAGACGGGCTGGCATTCAAAGAGAGTCTTGAGATAAAAAACCTGACATTCTCTTATGACAAAGAAAAATTCATATTCAGGAATTTTTCTGAATCAATACCTGTAAAAACCATAACCGGTGTTACTGGGAAATCAGGATGCGGCAAAACTACTCTGCTGGATATTATTGCTGGTGTTCAGAGTGCGGAAGGTTCATTATTCGTGGACGGTGCAGAGCTGAGACGTGAAAATATGCCTCAGTGGAGAAGAATGATCGGATATCTGCCTCAGGACTCTTTCTTTATTGACGGGACAATAAGAGAAAACCTGATATGGGACAGTACCACTGACATTGATGATGAAAGCATTATGAATGTACTTAGGAGTGTTGATGCAGAAGAACTTGTCTCGCGACATAAAATGGGACTCGACACATACGTGGCTAACTATCCGTACCATTTTTCCGGAGGAGAGAGACAACGCCTTGCCCTGGCCCGCATCCTGATCCGTAAACCTCAGCTTCTTTTACTTGACGAAGCTACCTCATCACTGGATGTCGCTTCAGAGGCTCAGATAATGGAGTGTCTCGTACGTCTTAAAGAGAGTGTCACAATTATCTTCGTCACACACAGACAGAATTTACGTGGCTATTTTGATAAGATTATTGCTTTTTAAAAAAATCTTGGTGGAATTTCAGACAAAACAAGGTATACCACAATATTTTATTACACAATTATGATATATTTTTTAAGTTTGTGTTGTGAAAATTGATGATGTAGGTTCCATATCACCAAAAATCAACAAATACTTAACAAAATGTCGCTTACAATAAAAAACCTGGCAGGTGCTCTTGTTGTGCTGATGCTTATACCGCTTTCATGTACTACAGACAGCACAAACAGCAATTTAAAGAAAGACAGTATCTCGGAGAAGATTAAGGTATCGGGAGAGGATACCGGTGCTGCCACCAAGACAACATTGAGCGGAGTTGCCACATCCTGGATTGCAGGAACAGACAGAGTTGGGATATACTCTTCTGAGGCCCGGACTGCAACCGGCGGTGGCGGCAGTGCAGTTGTCAACGTGCCTTTTACAGCTGCGAATAGTGCAAAAAAATCGACTTTCACAGGAACGATGTATTGGGGTCAGGCAAACACAGCGCATACATTCTATGCATACTACCCGTATACTGAAGGCAGTGCTGCCGCCACCGCCGTTCCCGTATCTCTTCCGGCAACCCAGACTCAGTCAGCGAGCAACAGCACCGCACATATAAGCGCACTTGATTTCCTTATCGCCACACCCCTGAGTGTAACATCTCCGGATAATACCGATGCAGTAGTGAATGAGGTGGATTTGAAATACAACCATCTGTTTACTATTTTGGAATTTCAGATAAAGGGCTCAGGCAATCTCATGGCAGTTAGGTTAATCACAAACACCGCCATGGCCTTCAGCAGTGGGACAATAGATATAACTCAGACAACACCTGCCACAGGTTCGGCATACACCTTCGCTTCTCAGACAGGGACATCAAGTGAGGTCACAACGACACTCACCACAGCCGCAACCCTTACATCAACCAACACCGATACTAAAGTATATATGGTCATCAATCCCTGCACCCCGGCAGGTAATTGCCTTATAGGGCTCTCCTCTGACGGTACTACATGGCAGTATATTTACAAAGCAGCCCCCACAGGAGGCTTTAAGAGGGGTATCAAGTATGTGGTTTCGGTAGATGCAGGAGTTGTGGATTTCTATACAGTAAACAGTTCCACCGGCAAAGTCTGGATGGACAGAAACCTTGGAGCCTCTCGCGTTGCAACGGGTACTGCCGATAGCCAGGCTTATGGCTATTATTATCAGTGGGGCAGGGGCTCGGACGGCCATCAGATACTTAATAGCCCAATAACCGGAGATTTGGCAACCAGTGACACTCCCGGCCATGACAGTTTCATAACATCCGCCTCTTCGCCGTACGATTGGCGTAATCCTCAGAATGGCAATCTTTGGCAGGGTCTTAATGGCATCAACAATCCTTGCCCGGCAGGATTTAGAATACCAACAGAGACTGAATGGACAAACGAACGGGTTAAATGGGCAACCAACAATGCTGCAGGAGCTTTCGCCAGCCCGTTAAAACTTACCGTTGCCGGTTACCGCCACTGGGTTACCGCTGACTATACCGACCAAAACATATACGGAAGCTACTGGTCAAGCACCATTTTAGGAACAGAGTCCAGATACTTGCTAATAGGCAGCAGCAATGCCTATATAAACGACCTCGGCCGTGCTTACGGCTTCTCCGTACGCTGCATTAAAGATTAAAGCTATCATTTATTCGACATTCTAAAACCAATCTAATTATAATATAATATAATATAATATAAAATGAACGAACAAATAAATACTGAAACAGAATCAATTGCAGTGGGGCACTGCATTGTCGGCGAAACTTATATGCCCCCTCGTATAGAGATTGTTGAAATTAAAGTAGAAAAGGGTTTTGCTGACTCAACAGCGGACTTTGGAGAGGAAACATGGTAATTTATAACATTAAGACTATCAAAATGAAAAGAAGAATAAATTATACATGGATATTGCCTCTGGTATCACTTTCGGCTTTTTTTATACTTGTCTCATGTAATAAAGACGAAAAAATCAAAAATACACAATCTCAGCTTATAAAAGTATCAGGTGAGGGAGCAGATGCTGCAACCAAAACTACATTGAACAACCTTGCAACATCATGGGTTGCCGGAACAGATATGGTCGGCATATACTCAGATAAGGCACGTACAGCAGCTAACGGTGGCGGCAGTATAATAGCAAATACTCAATTTACAGCAGCCGGTAACGGAGTGCAATCGGACTTTACAGGAACAATGTATTGGGGTGAAGCAAGTAGTGAACACAAATTTTATGCTTACTATCCATATACCGCAGGAAGTGCCCTTGCCACAGAGGTGCCTGTCTCTCTGCCTGCTGCTCAGACTCAGACTGAGAAAAATTCAATATCACATCTGGCTGCTCTGGATTTCCTTATAGCTACGCCTCTTACAGTAACATCCCCGGCCAATACCGATGCTGTAGCAGGTGAGGTAAACCTAAGTTATAACCACCTTTTCACAATTATTGAGTTTCAGATTAAAGGTTCCGGAAATCTGAAAGCAGTTAGATTGAATACTAATACAACATTGGGATTTAGCGGAGGCAGCATTGATATAACTCAATCTAAACCGGCAACCGGTGTTGCATATACTTTTGCTTCACAGACAGGAGTATCAAATGAGGTGACAACAACACTTACAAATCCTGCTACTCTTACATCTACCAACTCGGATACGAAAGTTTATATGGTTATCAATCCATGTGTCCCTACAGATAATTGCCTTGTCGGCTTTTCTTCCGATGGCACGACCTGGCAGTATGTAACTAAATCAGCGCCTGTAAATGGCTTTAAACGCGGAGTTAAATATATTGTTACAATTGATGCAGGAAGCGTAGAGTTCTCTGAAGTAACCAGTCTGACAGGAAAAATCTGGATGGACAGAAACCTCGGTGCTTCGCAAGTTGCAACAGCTGCCGATGATATTAATGCCTACGGATACTACTACCAATGGGGAAGATGCACAGATGGTCACCAGATAATCACATCTCTGACCTCAGCCACATTATCCGGCATCGATACTCCGGGACCATATTTTATTCTGAGTGACTCTTCTGAGCCATTTGACTGGAGAACCCCTCAAAACAATAATCTATGGCAAGGAGTTAGTGGTACAAATAACCCTTGCCCGTCAGGATATCGAATACCAACCAATCAAGAATGGGAGGATGAGATAAATACATGGACATCAGGCGGTTTTGCGAGTGTGCTAAAACTTCCTTCAGCCGGCTATCGCACAAAGTCTAATGGGGTGCTGGTCCAGGATAATTCCGGAAATTATTGGTCTAGCACGGTCGCATATATGGAATACTCTTACTATCTAAGTATTGTTAGTACTTCTGCAAACACTACTGCCGATGGATTTTCTCGCGCTGACGGACTATCAGTACGTTGTATAAAAAATTATATTGTAGACTAAAAATACATTTTAGCATATTAAAAAATAACCCGGTAATCTTTGTGATAATCGGGTTTATTTTTTACAAATTTGTAATGTGAAAATTGATGGTGTAGGTTCCATATCACCAAAAATCAACAAACAATTTATAATAATGTCGCTTACGGTAAGAAACTTGGCAAGCTTTCTTGCCGTGCTGATTCCGGAATAGACATTTCCGCTCGTGTGTACAGATACTCTGTACGTTGTATTAGAAAATAAAGTACTTATTATCAGCCATGAATGAAATCTACTGAATTATACGTCCCTGAATCTTCTGAAATTCGGAATACCGTAATAATTTGCATTTTCACCCGAACAATAAAAATCCTGATATATCAACATGTTTATCCCGAGCAAGTTTCGATCGGAGCATACAACCTTCAACCGGGCCTTATCTTGAATAATGCTTCCGGCCGGTAAATCAGATTGTTCATCCACAGGATTTGCATCAATTATCTTTATCTCCTGCCTCTCTAAAAAGGTAATAGCACCTTTGTTCCAGGGATTACAGGCACGGATAAGATTGCAAATTTCCACAGATGACATTGTCTTCCAGTTAACTATGACATCTTTAAGCTCGGGTTTCTTTTGCCATGATGGAACTATTTGTTTTCGTTCCAATTCAGCTAGTGGCAGATGAAGGCTTTTTATTTGAATAATATATAAAATTCCTTCCACACAAAGCTGACTAAAAAGTAACATTACACTTCTGAAGTTGTGAAAATTTTTATTTGGTATGTACTTACTCCATATAACGGGTCCTCTGTCAATCTCCATGGTCATTTTGTGAATAACCATACCCAATTGCTCTTCTCCGCTTTTAAGCTGCCAGAATACCGGAATTGGTCCCTGATATGCCGGTAAAGGACCAAAATGCACATTGAACAACTCGGTGCTGTTCCCTGTACGATTAATCTCTATGATATGACTATAGCTTATGACAAACACAATGTCATATTTCCCTTGTTTCAACCACTCGTAAAGTTTGTCCCCCTTCTCGTCGCCGAATGTTATATTTATCCTGTTTTGTAAAGCAAATTGCCTTACTTTTTCATTGATATAGGGATCCTTTGACGGGGCACTGTATAAAGAAAAAGAAAATTGTCGTGAAACAAATGAGGCGACAGCAGGTATAACCAGATCAGAGTCGGAAATCAGTCCAATGTGCATTATATTAATTGATTTAAGATTTAGGCGGATAAAGGTTATTTTTTAAACATATTATAAAACCTACAGGTGTACACGGCATAAGATTGTCGTGCGGTTGTGACCCTCCGTTTGGAGCAATGGTTGCACTTTTCAGAACTGCAACCGGGGCAGTGATTGTTCCAGGTGTATAACCGACTACACTGCCGCCCGGAGAGTACATCTCACTAAGAAACGTATTTTCTGAAGGTGATGTTACAGTGTTGCCATTTGTGCTTACATTGACTGAGTGTGTGTGACTTGGAATATGGCTGGTTGTCAGCGTTACATATTCACTCCCTCCTTTGTCACCAATAGCAAAACTGCTTAATCCTTTTCCCAGACCAGTTCCTATTGGAATCTGGCCACGCAGATCCGGAAGTTTGAAATCAATTGCAGTTTGACTACCGTATGTTGTTCCGATAAGAGAGTACAATTCCGGATAATCATTGCTTAGCAATATGCTTCCATCGCAAAAATGCCATCCGTCAGGTGCATATGTGCCGGCGAAGGCACGTATTTCTCCGATAAAACCTTCCATGATTTTAATTTTTAAATTTAATAGGGTCTAGTAGGATATTTGCCTTCCATGGCAATACAATAATTGATAGCCAGATACGGTTGTCTGTTGGGATGCGGGGATGTATTTCCTACAGCTGTAACTGTATCTTGATTGAGGGTAACGAAAGAAGATGCATCTTCAGCATAAATTTGAATAATTTCAGTTGTTTCCGCCTTGTAATCAGGTATTGCCAGCCAGTTGTCAACAATGCCGGCATCACCTGGTGCATCTTCAACAACCATCTCGTGGATGTGAGGAGATAGACAATCACTTGTCAGAGTTACAGTTTCTGCACCTGCAATGAATCCGTTTATGTAAGGTACTTGTGCACTTACATTTGTGCTAACTATACTTCTGCCGCGCAAATCCGGCAACGCGAAGGTTTTCATGCCGTCACCGCCAAATTGAATTCCGACCAGTGAAAATAATGCTTGATATTTCTGAATTTCGAGGATAGCGCCATCACAGGCATGCCAACCTTCAGGAACGAATCCAAAAGCAAACGAGCGGATTTCTCCGATATAATTATCACTCATATTGATTTATTTTAATGGTTAGTAATTGGTTGGATGTGGCGGGTATTCACCGTCTAAAACGCAAATACAGTATCTTATGACCAGAAGAGGCGATCTGTTTTCGTGTGGATATACATTACCTGCTTTGCTTCCGTATGCTAGGCCAATTGTTCCTATATTAAGAGTAACCTGATTTTTCTGAGCACTAAGAAATGCCCTGGCAGAATTTACTGTAGTTGTTCCGGCCGGAGTGTAACCGACATTGGACAAGTGTGATAAGTTATCATTACCCGGAGCAGAAGTCCGGCTACTTGATGCTCCTCCAATGCCCTGAAAGTTATGTGTATGAACGGGTGTTTCTGATGCGTCCAGAGTGACCGAATCCGTCCCGTAGTGATAGTTGTACATAAAATAAACGGAACCCAAAGGATTTTGACCAAAATTGAGTATAGCCTGTCCTCTGAGATCCGGAAGATTAAATTTGTTAACATTATCCCCACCATAAGTATAACCTATCACGGCAAACAGCAGTTGATATTGATACCTGTTAAGTTCCCTTCCGTCGCATTCCATCCATCCTTCCGGTACAAATGTGTATGGAAATGCCCTTATTTCTCCTATAAATGAATCCATAAGTTTAAAATTAAAAGATTAATAATGATTTTCTTGTTTTGAGGGATTATCTCAAAAATCAAAGATTTTAAAAACAGTGGCACTATACTTAAAGATGCCACAGTTTCATGAGCTGAAATGTTTTAGAGTTAAATTCTATTTCAAAAATTCTTTCCACATAAAATATGTGTGCCCATCTATCAAGACTATCGGTAACGTCTGATTTGACTACATTAATAGTTTATATACTCATTGGTGTCTTTGAAGGGTAAGCGCTAATAATAAGCCTATTAGAAGTAAATTTACTCTTTTTTTAGTATTTAGCAAAATTTATAGAAAAAAATAAACACTTGAAAGTGAATAGTTAAAGCTTTGACTCGATTATGAGTGCATAAAATAAAAAAAGGCTCCCGATTGGGAGCCATAATTTTTGCGGAAAACTTTGGCAAGGTCATTTGTTCAGCTTCCTAAAGAGGCTAAAGAAATAACATTTATACCATCGGGACGGCGATAGCTCATACCGGTTCCGGTTATGATGTTAAGAGTTTTAGGCAACTCCATTTTTGTAGTATCAATGTTTTTTGCAAATTTTTTGAGATTATCGGCTGCTTCATCAATGAAACCCACGCCCAGCTTAATTTCAAAAGCGGCATAATTTCCATTTCGCCCTTGTACTATAGCATCCACTTCATAACCATAGGAGTCATTGTAGTGAAACACATTAGCATCATTAGCTTTGGCATACACGTTCAATTCGTGAATTGCAAGTGATTCAAACAGGAACCCGGTATATTTAATATCTTTAGTTAACGATTCTTTATCTAAACCCAAGGCTGCCACCGCCAGAGACGTGTCGCATAAATGTCTCTTAGGTGACTTACGCAACGATGCAGATGAGCGAATATGCATATTAAAAGCGGGTTGTTCATACAAAATCATTAATCTGGAAAGTGCATTCAAATAGTCAGATATCGTGTTTCTTGACAATTCATTAATATCTCTGGATTTCACGTCCTTTTCCAAGGTCGTATTATCCACTAAAGTAGCTATATTCCTTGCCAAAGAACGTAACAAACTACGCACTTTGTGAGGGTCGCGCCTCACTCCCGAAACATTGCTCATGTCCACTTCACAAAGTAAATCAACATAGCTGCGATTCATATTAAGAGCATTTCTTGTGCTTTCACCTATTAAAGAGGGCCAACCACCTATACACATTCTTTCTATGATGAAGTCGAGCGAAATAGCCGGTTCATAAAAGTCTTTCAAATGCCCGGCCAGCAAGTCCGATAATTTGACCGTTCCTGACGAATATCCTAATTCCTGCCAGCTCATGGTCTCCATTTGCAATACTGTAAATCGTCCTGAGCCACTGTGTAATTTTACATCATCAGTTGGATTTGAAGAGCCCGTAAGGATAAATTGCCCTTTTAACTTGCGGTCATCAACCTCATGTCTTACATAATTCCAAATTTGAGGCTGCTCCTGCCATTCATCAATAAGCCTGGGAGTTTGACCTTCCAGCAACAATTGTGGATTTGTAGCCATAATCACAGGAACTTGTGGATCCCTGTCTATTTGCAATATACTTTTAGCATATTGCTTGGCAGTCTCTGTCTTTCCACAAGATTTTGGTCCTTTTATTAGTAAAGCGCCTGAGGCTGCCAGTTTTTCCAACATATCATCTTCTATCAATCTTCTAATGTACTTCATAGTAATGCAATTAGATTTACTATAAAGATAATATATATTGTTCTATTGTGCAAAATACAGACAATCCATTGTGCGAAAAATAGACATTATGGTGTGCAAAATTCAGATAAACTGGTGCGCAAAAATGTCCTACGAAAAACTTTGGCAAGGTCTACAGGCTCCAGTAGCTGAGGGTTTGGATTTTGCCTCGATAGAGCCCTTTGATGTCGGCGAGGAAGGCATCGGGAGAGGTGGTGAGGGTCTTGAAATACTCTTCGGTTAGGTTTAGATACTCTTTGTGAGATACGGCTACGATCACTGCATCATAAGCGTTGGGCTGAGGTGAAGGTACCATCTCAAGCCCATATTCAGCACGCACCTCAGCTCCATCCGCATGTGGATCCACTATATCCACATTTGTACCATAATCCTGTAGCTCCCTTATAATGTCAACCACCTTGGAGTTCCGGATATCCGAGACGTCCTCCTTAAAAGTGATACCCATAACCAGCACCCTTGAAGACATCACATTACGCCCCAGACGGATCAGGTTCTTAACAACCTTCTTACCGATATAGCCACCCATAGAGTCGTTCACAAAGCGACCTGAGTCAATAATCTGAGGATGGTATTTCAACTTGTGAGCTTTATGGACTAAATAGTAGGGATCAACTCCTATACAATGCCCCCCGACAAGACCGGGATAAAATTTAAGGAAGTTCCATTTAGTACCGGCTGCATCCAGAACATCAAATGTGTTGATACCTATTCTGCTGAAAATAATAGAGAGTTCGTTCATCAATGCTATGTTCACATCTCTTTGAGTGTTTTCAACAATTTTAGCAGCTTCAGCAACTTTGATACATGAAGCTTTGTGTACACCAGACTTAACAACAAGTTCATATACCTTTGAAATATTCTCTAAAGCATCAGAGTCACACCCGGAAACAATTTTTATCGTATTTGTTAGAGTGTGAGTTTTATCACCCGGATTTATCCTTTCAGGAGAGTAGCCAACCTTAAAATCAATTCCGAATTTCAATCCTGAAAGCTCCTCAAGCAGAGGTACACAGTCCTCTTCAGTACACCCGGGGTAAACTGTCGATTCATAAACCACACAATCGCCCTTTTTCAACACTTTCCCGACACTTCTTGTAGCACCTAGCAGCGGTTTTAAGTCCGGCATATTGGCCTCATCGATAGGAGTGGGGACAGCAACTATGTAAAATGATGCCTCCTTTAAAACATCCAACGAAGAGGTGAAAATAATATCGTTGTTTTTAAAAGCCTCACTGCCAAGCTCATTGCAAGGGTCAATACCCTCCCTCATTTTTGAAAGGCGTTGCTCATTTATATCAAACCCAATTACGGATATCTTTTTTGCAAATTCAAGAGCAATAGGAAGACCGACATAGCCAAGGCCGACAACTGCGAGTTTGGTCTTTTTGGCTAATAATTTATTATACATAATGAAATTTTTATTTTACTCCTTTTGTCATAGCTGAAACGACCTCTACAATTCTATGGATATCCACGTCTGAAACAAGCGGCCCGGAAGGCAAGCAGAGCCCTTTTTCAAAGAGTTCTCCGCACAAACCAAGCTGAACTCCGTTTTCGTCAGCTTGAGTACATTTTGTATAGGTATCATCTGAATCTCCGTATGTGAAAAATGGAGCACCGGAGAAGACCGGCTGAAGATGCATAGGCTTCCATAGAGGTCTTGTTTCAATATTCTCCTCCTCCATTTTAATACGTAAATCTTCCCTGGTGAATCCGGTCTTTTCGGAATCTATCAATATACAGGTTAACCAATGGTTAGACTCAAAATCATCTGATGGATTTTCAAGCATAGATATGCCGGGGATATTCTTCAGAAGCTTCTTGTAAAGAGCATTATTCTCACGCCTTCTTCTTATATGTTCATCAAGGACAAACATTTGTCCACGACCTATACCTGCACAAATATTGCTCATCCTGTAGTTGTAACCAATCTCTGAGTGCTGGTAATGAGGCGCTTTGTCACGTGACTGTGTGGCATAGAATTTTGTCTTTGCGGCAGCCTCTGCTGTTTTACAAACAAGAGCACCACCGCCGGAAGTTGTAATCACTTTATTGCCGTTAAAAGAGAGGCATGCAAAGTCTCCATAGGCACCGCAATATTTCCCTTTATATTTTGATCCCAAAGCCTCGGCTGCATCCTCCAGAACAGGAATCCCATACTTGCCTGCAATCTCCATGATTTCGTCCATTTTTGCAGGCATGCCATATAGATGCACAGGCATTATTGCCTTTGGTTTCTTTCCTGTATTTTCAATTACATCTTTGATTGCTCTCTCAAGCAGGGTGGGAGATATGTTCCATGTCTCTTTTTCACTGTCAACGAAGACCGGTTCTGCTCCAAGATATTTTATAGGGTTTGCTGTTGCGGAAAATGTAAATGACTGGCAAATAACACAATCGCCCGGTCCTACTCCCAGTTGAAGCAGGCCAAGGTGAATTGCAGCAGTCCCCGCACTCAATGCAACCACATGCTTATTCTCGCCAAGGTATTCAGAGAGATCCTTTTCAAATCCATCAACATTCGGTCCAAGAGGAACCACCCAGTTGGTATCAAATGCCTCTTGTATAAATTGCTGCTCTTTACCGGACATGTGGGCGAGTGAGAGCCAGATTTTTTTGTTCATAATTATTGGTTGAATTTTATAACCTTTGCTGGCACACCTACTGCGGTGCAATTTGAAGGCAATGATTTGGATACAACAGCTCCGGCACCTACTATTGTGTTATTGCCAATCTCTATCTGGTTAATAATTTTAGCGCCGGTTCCAACATATACGCCTTCCCCGATATTTACCTCTCCAGAAATGTTAACAGTAGGCATAAATGAAGTGTATTTTCCAATTACTGTATCATGTCCAACAGTACAAGAGAGATTTAATATAACAAAATCATTTATTATTGTGTTAATAGTTATCATAACACCGGCACAAATTATACAGCCATTTCCAATATGATTATATTTTCTATTTCCAATTAATACACTAGGGTGTATTAAGGTCGGGAAAGTTATATTTATATTTTTTATTTTTTCGTGTACTTTCCTTTTTATTTCAGGGTTACCGATAGCAAGAACAATATCTAACTCTGTAATATAGTTGTTTAATTCCTTGATTCCCCCAAGTACAGGATAGCCATTGATGATTGTGCCTTTTTCGATACCATCGTCAAAATAACCAATAAAATTGTACTCTCGAACGGTTTTATTTATTTGTTCAATTAAAGAATGAACCTCTCTTCCAAAGCCGCCAGCTCCAAAAATTGCAATTTTTTTCATACTATTTACTACCTTTAAATGGTTCCATTGTAACATCTTTGGATGCATTTATGCCATCTCTGAAAAACACTCTCTTGATAGTTATGAAAAGTATTTTTAAATCCAACCAAAAACTAAAATTATCCACATACCACAAATCATATTCAAATTTTTCTTCCCATGAAATCGCATTTCTCCCATTAATCTGCGCCCAACCACTCATTCCTGGTCGAACATTGTGTCTTCTCGCCTGTTCTTGATTGTAAAGAGGTAAATAATCTATAAGTAGAGGTCTTGGACCTATGAAAGACATATCACCTTTAAGAATATTTAGTAATTGAGGCAATTCATCTATTGAACAACTTCTTACTATCTTTCCAATTTTCGTGATTCTTTCTGAATCTGGCAATAATCTTCCATTTGTATCACGTTCATTTGACATAGTTTTAAACTTGAATACTCTAAATATTTTACCTTTATAACCAGGTCTAAACTGGGAATAAAAAACACCTGCTCCTTTATTGGAAATTTTCAAACTTATTATAATAATAATAGTGATGGGTAAAGTAAATAATAAAGCGATAAAAGCCCCAAGAAATCCAATTGGTCTTTTTATAATTTTTAAATAAATCTTTTGATAATTAGTCATTGAAATGATTCATTATAGCATTGTATGTATTTATTGGCTGATACATTTCTTCCATGAAATGATATCCCTTTTCACCCATAATCTTTATATCAGATTGTATCATCTTGTTAACGCAATCTGTAAATGCAACAACATTATTGCTAGGGCAATAGAAACCATATCCTTCGTTTTCCGCAATTGGGCCAACATCGGAATTGTTATCTGTACAAGCAATCACAGGCATCCGATTCTCCAAATATGATAGTAACCGCGAAGGATAATTTGGTATCGTAAACCTATAGTCAAGAAAAATTAATCCCACATCGCAAGCTTGTACTAGTTTGTCATAATCTTCCTTTGGCAATAATTTATGTAGACTTACGGAAGTATTTTTATTGTTTTTGTACCAATCTTCAACTATATTATAATCTGTACCACTACCAACAACAAGAAAATGACAATCTTTTCTGTTTTTATTAGCGTCAAGGCATTTTACTAAAAATGGTACCCCTTGTGGTTTGCCTAAGTTGCCCCCGTATATAAATATAATTTTATCTAATGGAAGCCTGTATTTTCTTCTTATTTCCTCTCTATCCATACTATAATCTATTCTATTAGACAGATCAAAGCTGTTTGGACAAAGTTCAACCTTTTTAGGGTTTACTTCAAGATTGTGTTTGATTACAAACTCAACATTTGCAGGAGACATACATCCTATATAATCAGAAAGCTGATATAGTTTTTTTTCCTTATTTCTAAAGATTTGGTAAATAATACCTTTAATACCAGTTTTGGTCAACATCCCAAGATCTAAAGCGTTTTGAGGAAATATATCCTTCAATTGCAGATAAGTTTTGGCTCCATATTTCTTTTTTACCCAATCAATAACTTTAATAATTGTAATAGGAGGTGTTGAATAAGTAACCAGGTCAAATTTTACATCACTCCAATACTTGTTAATGGCACTCATGAATTGTTGTCCAATTATCAAGGTCCCGATTCCCTTTTCTATGACATTCGTCTTTTGAATATTTAATGTCTTGACTCTAAGTATTATTGCTCCATCAGATTCATATAGATGAGTCTTTGTTTTAAACCTTCTCTCGAGAGGACAAACAATATAAACAAGATGCCCATTCTTAACAAATTCCTTCATCAAGAATTGATAAATCATTCTCTCTTCAATATTATCTATCTTTGCCAAGGTTAGAAAAAGGATGTTCATTAATTTATATCAGAGGTTGTATATCAATTTTTTCTTTTGGCATAGGATACTGTATTAGCACTGCTTTGTACTTACCTTTGAACACGAAAATACTACCTGCAGCTGCTCCAATCACACCAAAGTGATCAATGAGACTCTTTATGTCTGTATAAGAACCGGCGCCACCAAGGATGGTCAATGGAACATCCGTCAGTTCACGTACCTTTTCGCACATCTCCAAGTCGTATCCAGACATCACACCATCAAGGTCAATGTTGTTGATGACAAGCTCTCCGTATGGAATTTCCTTGATTTTATGTAAGAACTCATACAATTTATTGCCAGTATTCTTCTTACCATTGTGAGTAAAGATCTCATAATATTTACCACCAAGTAAACTGTTTTTCTTGGCAATATCTAATACAAGCACTACACTCTGAGCTCCTACAGCTTCACTCATCTGAAGAAGCAAATTGGGATTTTCCAAAGCAGCAGCGCTTACAGCAACCTTTTCTACACCCAACTTGATAATCTTTCGAACCTGCTCAACAGTAGTCACACCACCACCATAGCAAAGTGGCATACGGCATTCTGTTGCCACATTTTTAATCATGTCATAATCAGGTTCTCGTCCTTGAACGGTGGCATCGATGTCAATAACCATAATCTCGTCCACATACTTTTCGTTGAATATCTTGACAGCATTGATCGGGTCGCCCACATACTTGCCATCCTCTACTCTGAACTTCAGTGTCTTCACCAGACCTTTGTCATGCACCAGAAGACAAGGAATAATTCTTGATCGTAACATAGGTTCTTACAGGTTGGCAAAGTTTTTGAGTAATTGTATTCCGTTATCGTGACTCTTCTCCGGGTGGAACTGCACACCATAGATATTATCATGGTTTACTGCTGAATGAAATAACTGTCCGTATTCTGTGTTGCAGATTACGTTAGATTTATCAGCACACTCATAGTAATAGGAATGTACGAAGTAGAAACCGACTTCTGGATCGATATCCTTAAAAAGTGGACAATCGCGTGTAATCTTAATTGAATTCCACCCAAGATGTGGAATTTTGGGTTTGGATGGGATAAGATTCTTATCGAATTTCTTTACCTTTCCGTGAATCCATCCAAGACCATTAAGAGTACCTTCCTCACTACTGTCAGCCAACATCTGCATGCCCACACAGATACCCAGGATTGGCACTTTCTCTTCAAATACCTTTTTGTTCAATACGTCTGTAAAACCCTTTTCTTGAAGAGTAAAAATAGTCTCATCAAAAGCCCCCACACCTGGAAGAATAATGTGGTCGGCCTCGATAATCTGCTCCTTGACTGTTGCAAACTCAAATGGAATATTCAGTCGTTCATATATATTCTTGATGGCGTTGATATTCCCCGAACCATAATCTAATATTGTAATCATCTAACTTGTGCTCTGTTAAGGTGCAACTTGTTTGCGAGTTCCGAGAGTTTGCTCAACATTGTCTGATTGTTTTTATAATCCCAATAGAACTTCTGAGGCATGTCGAAAAAGCCCTGCAGTTCTTCAACTGTTATGCCCAACTTTGTAGCTACATATTTAAAGTCGTCCTTAATGGTATCAGGATTGTATGGTTTCTTTCTCAATTCTTCCAAAGCCTCTGTGCGAGTCATCTGACCTGCAAGAATTAGGCTAGAGAACTGTACGCTACGAGGGTCATATCCAAAGCGTTCTGGTAACCAAAAACTCTCGAAGAAACGGGTGAAGCGTGACTCAAAATGCTTCTGTGGGTATGGCATCCATCCATATTCTCGTTGAAGCATCTCCTTTGCCTCGTTCTTACTGTATGGGAAGTATGTCAACAATTGCACGAACTTTATACCCTTGATATATTTCATCCAGAATTTGCGATAGAATACACTGGTCATTGGGTAAGTCTTCATAGGATTTGTGCAGAACTGCTCACGGATGTCATCGATTAATCTAGAATCAGTGTAACAATAATACTTTACTGGATATGAACAAAACTCAGATGAATAATTATAACCATTGAGTATGTATTTTATTTTATACTTTTCCGCAAATTTATAAACACCTCCAACGAAAGCAAGGTCTTGGGCTGCATCTAAATAAGGAACTCCGGATTTGAAGAGAGCTAACTGGAAGTCTTTCATTTCCTCCCAGTTTATTACCTCTGTATAAAGATCCAGCCCTAGTTTATCCACCATCATTTGGATGTTATTAACTGCTATTTCTGAATTCCAGCCACCATCAACATGGAATACAAGTGGTCGAAGCCCTAATTTTTTCACGGCAAAATGTAGCATATATGAACTGTCTACACCTCCGCTCATTCCTAAAAGACAATCAAAATCATGTTTTCTCCCATCCTCCTTAATCTTATTGACTAAGCTTTCAAATTCGATTTTCTTCTTACTCCAGTCGAGATATGGTTCAATCTGGGTCTTGTATTCATTACATTGGTCACAGACTCCATGTTCATCAAAATGAATACGAGAATCATTTGTATCCATTACACAATTGCTACATACCTGATACGGTCTAATTTTTTTTGTTGCCATATTATAATACCTAACTTGGATTAATTAGATTGTGGATTTGAATCTGATATTTAGTTTTGAATATTATTATTCATAATCTGTATTGTAATTTTAACTGATCTTCTTTCTGCGTTTACTCTATAATATTCATTTTACTCACTCCAAACTACCCTCTTAATATAATCAGTATAGCTCAAAATTATCCGTACTACTTTATCACTGACATTTGGCATGCTATAATCACTCACCGGATGGAAATTCCTCTCTTTCCCAATGTTTTGATATTGAAGCTGAACTAGACCTTGCATCACTCTCTCCGGATTAAGCCCTACCATCATTACACTAGCCTCCTCCATCGACTCAGGTCGCTCGTGAGCCTCACGAATGTTTAATGCGCGGAAGTTTAAAATAGAGCTCTCCTCTGAAATTGTACCGCTATCTGACAATACAGCAAAGGCTTTCATCTGTAGCTTATTGTAGTCGCTAAGTCCCATAGGTTTCATGAGTTGAATATTTTTATGGAATGTTATACCTTTGGAATCTATCATTTTACGTGTGCGGGGGTGTGTTGAAACGATTACCGGATAGTTGTACTTTTCTGTAACAGTCTTCAAGATTTCGACAAGGTTATTAAAGTTCTTCTCTGAGTTGATATTCTCCTCCCTATGGGCAGATACAACAAAATATTTTCCCTCCTCGAGTCCTAACTTTTCAAGAATAGTGGACTTTTCAATTTTTGGAAGGTATTTCATCAACACCTCATACATAGGACTTCCGGTCTTAATTATTCTGTCTGGATGTAACCCCTCTGCCAGAAGGTATTCTCTGGCAATATCACTATAAGTTAGGTTGATGTCTGAAGTGTGGTCTACTATTTTACGATTGCTCTCTTCCGGAACTCTCTGGTCAAAGCAACGATTACCTGCCTCCATATGGAAGATTGGAATATGTCGTTTCTTGGCAGCAATTGCACAGAGGCAGGAGTTTGTATCTCCAAGTACAAGAAATGCGTCAGGTTTGATATCTTCCAATACAGGATCAATATTAATCAATATCTGGCCGGCTGTTTCGGTTGCATTTTTACCGGCAGCTTTAAGGAAGAAATCAGGCTTACGAAGTTCCAAATCTTCAAAGAACACTTCGTTTAGTTCATAGTCATAATTTTGTCCTGTATGAACAAGAGTGTGCTCGATTGCTTCACTTTTATCTAGTTTTTGTAGTACGCATGCGAGCCTGATTATTTCAGGTCGTGTGCCGACAACAGTCAGTACTTTTAATTTTTTCATCTATACTTCTTCAAAAAATGTATCTCCGTCTTCTGGTTTATACCATTCGTTTATCCAAAATTGTGTATAAAGTTCTTCGTCTCCAATGTTTGTAATATTATGTGTGTACCAAACGGGCATATCCACATATGAGGGTTCATTTCCATCAAGATGAAAATCAAGAATCTCATCACTCCCAATTTTACGAAGCTGGATTTTTGCTTCCCCTTTGATAACAGTAAACCTCTCAATTTTGCGGGTGTGGTAATGGTTCCCTCGGGTGATTCCTGGTAGGGTAGTGGAGAATGAAACCTGCCCACCTATACCAAGTTTGATGGTCTCTACAAACATACCTCGGTTATCTGAATGTTTTTCCAATTTTAAAGGGAAAGTACTCTTATAATCAATATATGACCTGAATGTATTGAACAAGTTAACATCATTAATGTCTGCCAGATTGGGAATAATGCCTTTGTCTTTATACAACGTCGTAAACTGCTCATAAAGAGCCAGAATACTACTCACTTTTCTTTCAAAATCAGAAGGTACATCAACCCTCTCAACGCCCTTGAAATCAATTTGCTTGATAATGAATTTGCATAGCGATCCAACATAGATTAGCTTAACAATACTGTCGGTTATGATTTTTGGCTGTTCACCATTGATTAGCTTATAAGCAAAAGTGGCTATGAAGGTATTGTAATTCGGTCTTGAAAACTCTCCGTAAACATTTGGAACAACCAAACCGCTGAATGACGCACCTTTTCTCTTTGCCCATAGTTCCAATAACTCTCTTCCGGTCCTCTTAGATTTTCCATAGAGATTATCCAACTCCTCCTGGGTAGAGGATGTGAACATAACATGAGGTGTTACACCCTCAATCTCCATTGCATCAATGAGCTCTTGAACCAGATTGATATTTGTGTCATAAATTACCTGAGGGTCAGGATGCCGATTCATTGCCGCAAGATGGATAATAACATCGCACTGCTTTACAAAGTTCCTTAGCAGAGAGGCATCGTTAAAGAAGTTATCCTCAAAGGGTATCCTTTTATATTTTTCGGGTTGCAATCCAAGATGGTTGTAGAGATGTGTCCCGACAAACCCGGCTTGTCCGGTTATTCCGACACTTATCATATCTTTAAATCTTCGCGGATGAGATCCAGTTTTAAAAGTAACTCTGTCATCTCCTTAATGTCGAGTTGCTTGGTGTTGTGTGAATGATAATCCTCCACTTTTGAAATATCTTCTTCGCCTTCGATAAAGAACTTGTCATAATTCAGATCCCTGCTGTCTGCAGGAATTCTGAAGTAGTCACCCATATCCTGGGACTTGAACATCTCTTCGCGTGTGACCAAGGTTTCGTAAAGTTTCTCTCCATGACGTGTTCCTATAACTTTAACCTCGTTGCTTGATTTATATAATCCTTTGAGTGCTTCAGCCAGCACCGTCAATGTTGCTGCAGGGGCTTTCTGAACAAAGAGGTCGCCATTTTTGCCGTGCTCAAAAGCATATAGAACTAAATTCACTGCATCATCAAGGGTCATCATAAACCGAGTCATCCGAGGATCTGTTATAGTAATAGCTTTACCCGCTTTAATTTGCTCAATCCATAAAGGAATAACCGAGCCGCGGCTGGCCATTACATTTCCGTATCGCGTACAGCATATCGTCGTCGGAGTACCTTTGCCAAGCGATCGCCCCTTAGCAATTGCAACCTTCTCCATCATCGCCTTGCTGATACCCATTGCATTAATAGGGTAGGCGGCCTTGTCTGTACTAAGGACTACCACATTTTTAACCCCGTGTTCAATAGCTGAGTCTAGTACATTTTCAGTCCCAATCACATTTGTGCGTACCGCCTGCATTGGAAAAAACTCACAAGATGGCACTTGCTTTAAGGCTGCTGCATGGAAAACATAATCCACTCCAACCATCACTCCATCAACAGACCTTTTATCTCGAACATCTCCAATGTAAAACTTGACTTTAGAGTTTTGAATGGAGTGACGCATATCGTCTTGTTTTTTTTCATCACGGGAAAAAATACGGATTTCTTTATATTGATTATTATCTATAAAGCGACGGAGCAAAGCATTACCGAAGGAGCCTGTTCCTCCAGTGATAAGAAGAATTTTATTTGAAAAGTTTAACATATTGTTGATTCCAAATGTTAATAATAAATTTATTAATGAGTTACTTTATTTCTGATGGAGCCGATAAACTAATAAAAACTATATGGTACCTTCCTTGATCCTATTTTCTAATTCTACTATCTAGCCCTAAAAGTTGGTAAAGCGTTATCCCAAGTTTGAATGCCCAAGCATTGTTCTTGTAATGCAGATATTTCTTAGGAAGTTTGTAATATGACATAAGCTCTTCTTCAGTAATTTCAAGTTTATTTGCAACTTGCTTAAACATTAATAAACTTTCCTCTTCAGGTACTGGTGTTTTTTTAAAATCTCAAAAACCTCATCTCTAGTAATCTAACCAGTTACAACGAGACTTTATAGTCGGGTTCTGCGTATATCACATTCGAAACGAGTCGGTATCCACCAAGCCTCAAGAAATTTGGTAATTAAATCTTCAAAATGTTTCTTTTCATATACCTGATAACTATACTTGTACTCTAAAGTTTCAACCACATTTTTTTATATAAGGAACGAAATTTAGTAACTGAAGTGTTCTTACACCTTTCATATAAGGTAGCCAAACTTGTGTTTAAAGCCAGTTGTATAGAACAGCGCTTTGTCTTTCTATTACCATGCTTTTTTTACACATCCTTATTATATGTTTTATCTGCAGTTGGGCCTGGTCCTTCAAACCATGACTCTGAGTCGGTAATAATTTCTGTACTAATATTATAACCATTGAGTATATACTTAACACCTAATTGTTGTGAATAATTGTCTATTTGTGTTATAAAAGCGTGATCTTGAGGAGCATCTAAACCTGCGTGTCCTGTTCCATAATTCCACCAAGGAAGTATTCTGGCCTCGTTTTCTTTGCACCTTTTAAAAACCCCGTTTTTGTCACTTGTGTCCATTACACAATTTTAACAAACATGATAGGGTCTGTTGTGCTTGTCTTCCATAATGTAAATATATTAGTTTCTATTTAATTGTTCATAAAGAAGGATATAATTCATGAAGCATTCATCTTTATTAAAATATTTTTCAGCCCGTAACCGACAATCATAGGCTGAGAGAGGTTGATATTTAACTTTTTTTATAATTTCAACAATTGATTTGACGTCTCCCGGATCAACTAAATATCCAGTATTTTCATCGATAGTTTCTGGGCTTCCTCCAGTTCTATAGGTTATTACAGGAGTGCCACATGCCAGAGATTCCAAATTCACAGTAGGAAAACTGTCGGCATAAGTTGGATTGACAAAAATCCCGGCCTCAGAATATAACACAGCAAGTTCCTCAACTGATTCTGTCCTCGCTATTCCAATTATACCAGCAGGTAAATCATTGATTTGTGCCTTTGTTAATCCGACAAGTACGATGTCATATTCTTCAAGAGGAAGAAGTTCTCTCAACTTAAAAAAATCGTATAATCCTTTTTCTTTTCCCCAAGCAGTAGCAACTCCCAAAATTGAGAGTTTTGATGTTTTTTTTGCACAAGGTTTGAACTTGCTGATATCTATGCCATTATTTATAACTCTAATATTCTTATCTTTCAAGAAAGAAGACCTAGCAAAAGATGCCAGCCAATCAGAAACTGTCACTATGAAAAGATTTTTGTTGGAAGTAAAAAGAGATTTTTTGAGAATGATATTTCGTCTAGATCTATCAATAATACTTCTTGGATAAGATTTTTTTAGAGGACAGTCATGACAACCTACATCTTTCCACTTATAGCAGTTCGCTGTTATGAAGTGAGCGCAATGTCCAGTGAAAGCCCAACAGTCATGAAATGTCCATATAATAGGGATATTAGTTTTATTTAAGTATTCGAACAAATACTTATAGTTGACATAGTATCCATGTATACAATGAAGTTGAATTACATCTGGTTTAATCCTCTCAATCTTTTTAATAAGACGTTTTGTCGCATATACAGAAGCTAATCCATGATTGTCAAATAACAGACTTTGAGTAATATGGAAGTATTCTTCCAATTTAGTTCCTACTTGAATTGGTTTCAACGCCGTCTTGCCAACATATCTAGCACCATGTGCAATATAGCATTCCCAACCCCTAGCTTTTGCAAGAGAACCTATACCTTCAGAAATATGGCCTGTGGATCCAATACCTAAACAGGTATCAATCTGAAGAAGAACGGGCATAAAATTATAAATTACAAACTTCTTTGAAGTTTTTTCTTGGGAACATATCTAAAGCTCCGCCATTTGTAATATTGTAAATATGAATGTTACGTTTTCTACAATAATCCGCCAAGTCATTTAAGTCTGTAAAATGTAAAAATGTAGAGAAGAAGGCTAATGCATGTTGCTTAGTAGTCATATTTTCTAACTCTGGATCTGCACCATAGAAATGACTTTCAGTACTTTTTAGTAAATCATAAGCGCAACTATTACCATCAAATCCAGTAAAATATATATTATCAAAATTCTGAGATATACCATAACTAAAGCAACCTCCAGATACTCCTAAAACATAGAAAGGAACAATCTTGTGTTGCCAGAAAAAACGGGAATCATATTTATATTTAATAAACCGAGGGTGAGTGTACCATTCAATAGGCATAATAATTCGAATGTTTGGGCACATCTCAAAGATCTGATCTATCCATTCAATAGGCCACCGGCCATCTCTTAAGTTAGAATCAACAAAAACATGGTACTTAGGCTGTAATTCTTTGTATAATGGGTGCATAAAACCTCTATTTACAAACATCAAGTTTTTGCCTTTTAAAAGGCTAAGATCTTGTGTTTTTAATGATGGCCCGTTTAAAATTATGTATAAATCTTCACCCTTGCCTTCTTTAGGTAAAGAATTCATCCTTTTAGTAGCTCTTCTTCTGCGGATACTTAATGATTTCCCTATATACCAGATCCAAAACACTCTTCTTACAACGAAAGTATTTATCTTCATCAAATCTTCAAAAAAACTCATAATTCAAATTTATCTTTTTACTCTTCCACTTGTGTCACCATTTACAAGGCACTCAACCTCAGAAACCGATACACAATTGAAATCTCCTTTTATAGTATGCTTTAAACAACTGGCAGCAGTAGCGAAATCTAGAGCTTTCTTATCATTCTGATATTGAAGTAAACCATATATAAGTCCAGCCATAAAGCTATCACCACCACCAACACGATCTACAATGTCTGTAATGTCATAGCGACTACTTTCAAAAAGATGTTTACCATCATAGAGTATCCCTCCCCATGTGTTATGATTGGCATTGATGGCACCACGGAGTGTAATCGCCATTTTTTTGCATCTAGGGAACTTCCGCATCATCTGCTGACAGACACTTATGAAACTAATTTGGTTAACTTGTCCTCCAGTATTGGCCGAATCAAAGTTTTGAGGCTTAATTCCAAAAACTTTATCACAGTCTTCTTCATTTGCAAGTATGATATCGCTACCAGAAACCAATTCAGACATAACCTCTTTTACAGACTTACCATAAAGCCAAAGATTATCCCTGTAATTGATGTCACAACTGACAGTAACCCCAAGTTTATTGGCTGTCCGGATGGCCTTCAAACACTCATTTGCAGCATTTTCAGAAAGGGCTGGCGTGATACCAGTCCAGTGGAACCAAGAAGTGCCTTTTAAAATTTTTTCCCAATTGAAGATCCCCTCCTTAACTGTAGCTATCGAACTATCTTCACGATCATAATAAATCCTTGATGGGCGAGCGTTACTACCGGTTTCCAGATAAAGGACACCAATTCTTTTACCACTTCGCTGGATATGAACAACACCTACATTATGTCCCCTGAGGTCCATAATACATCTTTCTGCTATTGGGTTATGAGGCAAACATGTAATAAACTCTGTTGCGATACCATAGTTGGCTAGAGACACAGCTACATTAGCTTCTGCACCTGCATAGCTGACATCAAATCTGTCAGTTTGAATAAGCTTAAGATAATCCGGCGCACTCAAACGCACCATAATTTCGCCAAATGTTACAACTTTTTTCATACTTTTTGACGTCCGTAAAGATTTGTATAAATTATTTCAGCAATTACAAAATCATCTGGCCAATCTACATCAAATGAATGGAGTCCATCCATCACATAAAGAAACGGTTTCTTTCCGATTCTGTTTTTTTGCTCAAAATATACCTCACGCTTTGCAAGGAACATTGTATGGTTTATCTCGTATAGTGGTTCTAAGTCTTGAGTCCTTGGCCAAGGAACTGTTGTATTATTGTTTATTAACTTACCATCCTTATTCAATAGAAAATTTTTCAGTTCAGCAACACCAACCAAAGAATCATAACCTTCTGTTAATTTTTTCAAATAAATATGAATGCCTGCGTCATATTGTTCAGCTCCTGCCAATGGAGTAGTCACATGACCCCAAAGGATATGAGCAGCATCTGTGATAGTTGGCACATAACAAATGAGGTCCTGAAGATTGGTTGTACTCAGACAAAGTCCTTCTGGTCGAGTAATAATACGTACACGATTATCTTCTTTTGAATACTTCTCTGCAATTTCTATACAGGTTTCATCGTTGGTAGAGATTATAATTTCATCTATCAATAAAGAAGAAAGTAATTGACTGATCTTGTTCTCTATCAGACCACCCTCAATGCCTGCGAATGGTTTGGTATTCTTGTCCTTTACTCGTTCACTACCTTTGCGGACAGGAAGGAAAAAAGCAACTTTATTACTCATGTCTGTTAACTATTATATGAACTGATATATGGATACAATATCAAGATCTTTATATAGTGAGGGAGTAAGTGATTTTAGTTTACTCCCTTTTAAAGCTTGAAATGCCTGAAAAATAGTTTTATTTTCATACGCTAATGCCACCTCTTTTTCCGATAGGACATTACCAGGATAGCCGTCGTAACCTACCATGAAAATAATACCATCTGTTAAGTTCATAGCCAACTCCAAAGCAATTGTGGTTACCGAATCTTTGAATTCGTCAACAAAAGACACCTTTTCTAGCTCAAATGTTGATTCGGTCGCATAGCTTGGTACTTCAGTACCCATAGTTCTTGGATATGGAGGTAACACACACACACCCTTGAAGAAATCCTTGCCAACATTAGCTGTCAATCTATGCCCCTCATTTCCAACAAGACAAAAATATTGTGGTGAACATATGTTTATAAATGGTTTAGCTTGTCGTGCAGTAGAAAACACAATGGCAGTATTTGATCCTTTCTTCAGAAACTCTTTTATTGCATCAAAGTGTTCTATAACACTATTTCCGCCCCCTACAACCAGAACTTGACTGTATTTATGAGACACTTCCAACAACGGAAACTTAGCATTATCCTCCTTTTTATCAACTCTGTTATCAAGAGCTCTTACGATGCTGTTAAATGAATATACACGATTACTTACCCAATCCATCACTTCTTTCTGAGGAAAAGAATTTGCACCAGATATCATGTATGGAAGAATTGTACCCCAGCGATACTTTTCCATCAAGGGTGTAAATGCTGTGATTACCTCTCCAAGTTCATTAAAGTTCACAGATAGGCCGTCATGCTTGTTCATATAAGTAAGAAGAAGTTCCAGGTTGAGGTTACCTGCTCCTCTACCCATTCCAAGAACAGTGGCATCAACACTGTCAACGCCACATTCTATGGCTGTGATAGTGTTTATCAGACCAAGTTGGAGATTGTTATGACCGTGGAACCCGATCTTGCATGAAACATGTTTTTTTACCTCGAAAAATATCTCATTAACCTTATCTGGAGTAATGCCACCATAGGAATCGACCATATTAAATACGTCAATAATACCATTCATATTGGCTAGTCTAGGGATAAGCCCCTCAAATTGTTGCCAGTTTGACATATACATCATATTGAAAGCCACTTCAAATCCTAACTCCTTTACAAGTTTCGCTAGAGAAATTGCTCTATCTAGATTCTTTGGATCAACAGCAAGCCTAATCATTTCAACTTTCCCCATAATAGGTTCCAACAATACCTTGAGATCTTCAGGTATGGTGCTCTTCTCATTAAGCATTATTGCCAATTTTTTTTTAGAAAGTTCACTTATATGATCAATTACTGAAATAGGGCAGTACCCAAATTTGCCTTGGTATTCCTTTTGAGGCTTATTCCGATAACCCAGCTCCAAATAATCAATCGGAAGTGCATTCATTGCCTTTACATAGGCATCAACTATCTCGGAATTAAAATCCCAACTCGTGTAGTAACCACCATCACGAAGGGTGCAATCAAGTATTGTCATAATATAACACTTTTGAGGGTTATAATTTAAGTCTTCCTTTGAGAACAGTCGTACCTCTCGTAAAGAGCAAAGATGTAAAATCAACTATTCTGATATCCCTTTTTATAATCATTTTAATGCATTTTTTATAATTATGATCATTTCTTAAAAAATAATAAAAGCGACTTTTATTAATTGATTGGTAGAAATATCTCCTATCCGAACTGCTTAATTCGTCGATATCTGATTGAAAATTATTAATATACTTTTCTATCACCAATTCATAATTTATTGGATTGTCATAAGCATGGACATGAACAATTAAACCCGGTTCGGCAGAATATGCAATCTTATATCTCTTTAAAAGTTTAGTTAAAATCTCATGATCTTGGTTACGAATAAAAGTTTCATCGAAGCCACCGACACTTTCGAATGCTTCCCTCTTGATAAGCAAATTTGATCCTGCAGCCAAACATATTTTTTGAGAAAGAGCTTCTATATATAGATACCCTTCTTCATGTTCTCTACTTTCTACTGGTTTTCCATTTTCTTTTTTGGAATAATAACGAGAATAACAGACAGCCCATTCTGCCCCTTTTGTTTCAAGAATCTCCACTTGAGATTGTATTTTATTTGGCAAGAATTCATCATCATCATCTAGGAAGGCAAGATATGTACTATTTGAGAATCTTGCGCCTGTATTCCTAGCAGCTGATCCTCCTTTATTATGACTATGCTTAATATAATGCAATCTAGGATTGTTTTCATACAATAGCATTTTTGCTTCGGTTAACAAACGCCCTTCTGTTTCTGGATTATTGTCATCCACTACAATAATCTCTATGTTTGTATATGTTTGAACAAGAACACTATTGATAGCACGATCTAGTGTTATTGGACATTTATAAGTTGGAATGATAACGCTGACAAGTGACTCTCCTTTATTCTCCATAAGCTCTACTTATTTAATCTTTCACGATAAGTATTTATTTCTTCCAAAAACATTTGAAAACCATTATATGGCCTTTTTTGTCCCCAAAATTCCACCAAATAATTCCTGAATCTGAAATCTACAAATCCTTTAACTACTGGGTTGTTTTCGTATTCTTCTTTTGTTAGAAATAAGCTCCACTCTTCTGGAAAATCCTCAATTTTAGGATCCCGTTTATATTTGTCAATAATACTGACACCATATTCTAGTGCTTCATCTCTGCATTGTTCTTTCCTTTTTTTATAATAATCCTCTACTGTACATATCACTTTGGCCGGACATCCAGCCACAACAGATCCAGAGGGTATTGATTTAGTAATAACAGATCCCAAACCAATAATACAATTATCACCAATTGTTACACCTTTTAGAATCGTAACATCACGTCTAAAACAATATTATTTCCAATAACAACTTTCCCACTTGACGGAACGAAGTCATGATATAATTCCCTGAATACAAATGTTGAAAAATCATGTGTTAGAATAGAAAAATTATCATTGATGTCTACATTGTTTCCTATAGAAATTAATGAAGGTCTTGTTACATCAATAATCGAATGATTCGGATGTCGAAAAAAAACGGCCGTTCCTATTCGAATCCCTTTAGATGTCAGGTATCTACAAAATCTGCTATTAGAGCTCATCGAATATTTAAGGTATAAATACCGGAGTACTTGTTTAAAAAACATATTAAATAGAGTAAACAATAATAATGGTTTATGATTTTACCTAATCTTATTTTTTTCAATCCTAGAAAGTACTGATTCAAGTGTTTCACGGGGAAAAACTTCCAAACATCCTCCTCTAGTCACATTGACAATCTTTATATCATGACGATCTGCATACATTTTTGCTTTTGTGTACGCCATTGTTAATCTTGGCTTCACCCGTTCAATGGGAGTCCCAGGAATTCCATGTTCAATAAAGTGCCTCTTTTCTCCAAGATAATTGCAGTCAGCTCCTATAAGATATATTTCTTTAAATCCCATATAGAATGCTAACTGAAGAATAGAGTATGTAATAGTATACCCATCATAAACTCTTATATAAGGATTATCACTGAAATAAACAAAATTACGACAACGATTTGCCTCATAATAATGATAATAGTCACACATATGAAAATAAACCCAGTCTTGTCTATTTCCCACTCTTTTTTTAAAAGAATACGGAGCAAAGACGAGTCCATTATTCGCGGACAAAAGATCGTACTTGATCTTGTCAAAAACACTGGCATCCTGAAACCCTAAAAAATCTGGAATCCAGTCTGTCTGGTTGTGAATCATGCAGATAGAGTTCATCCCGAATACATATTCATTATTCAACAACTCTAGGTCAGCTATTGTGAGACTTGGCCCAGTACATGCTACAAAGCACCTTTTCCCATAGTATTTGTCTTTATAAGATAATAATTTTTTAAATCTATTATCCTTTATGCCATACTGTCTTGGTAAAGAGACGATGTATTGAAATAAAGCCAAGGTTTTATAAACGATAAAACTTCTTATATTATTAAATCCCTTAAAAAAATAGGATAAAAAAGACTTTTTGTAGACCCAAATCAAAAAGGGTGATTTCTTATAGATTTGGTATATTATATCATTCATATGACATATAATTTTTACTCTCAAGAATATCGACTATGAGAGGAAATACTAAAAAAACAACGAATAAAATGTTACCTATCAAAGAATTATTCAAAAAGGAATATAAGATGAAGGCTAATAAAACTACAAAAATTCTATTATACATTTTGGTATTATGTGCTCTTTTTAAAACGAAACGGAGAGTATTCTTAACAGCCTTATATAGAATTAGTCCACCCAGCAATCCATACCGGGCAAGATGATCAAAAAATTGCGAATGTTGTCCTACTCCCGCATTAGTTAACCCTTGCATACTTGCGTCATTAATTGCATGCTCCCCTATGCCAAAGAAAAAATTGGAAAAACCACCCAACCACGTTTGCAAACTAATAAGGGAAAGCTCTATTCGTGCACCCAAACTACCAGTATCTTGCATGTTACGAGTCTGAGAAAAATCTGTTATATTATTAAACTTCTCAAGCAATCTCTCATTACCTGCAAATACAACACGCAAAATGTTCATAAAAGGATCAAAAAACAGATAAAAAAGTATGCTCAAAGAAAGAACAGCCAGTAACAAGTATAATGGATTTATATTATTGTATGAGCGTTTTGGAGAAAATATAAATCCCAATATTATTAATAGAAATAAGAAAAATGATATTCCACGAGAGTTGAGAACAAAAAAGTAATAGGAGGCAGCACATATTGAGAATACAGATACAAACTTTAAGTATTTCGGTTTGTTATTTTTCAGTAATAGAAAACACACAGGGAAAAAAAACAATGTTACTGCAGTAAATGTTGAACTGCTGGCACTGAATCCATCACTACTTCTTAATGACTCAAACATCCATGGATTGTAATACCCTGTAATATCATTTTTCACAATATTAAACAAAATAACAAGAAATAAAAAGGTAAAAAGCAAAATCTTCTCTCTGTAATAATAATTTCTTATTACAAAGCTCATGATGATTGGAAGACAATATATAGGAATTCTGATTAAAATATTGTTAATACCAATACTACTAAATCCAAATAACTCTAACATAATTTCCCATAGAATTATCACTATCCACCATATTGATTCATTTACTGTTACTTTAATATGATGACTGCCTCCTATGAAATACGCCGATAAGAACCATATTGAGAAAAGTAGAATAGGAACATAATTCGGTAATACATTTGGCACGATCATAATATCAAATATAACGGCTAGCATTGCTATTATAAGCACATTCAACGCCACCGACCACCTAATTGATCGATATAATAATGAATTTTGGAATTTTGTTGCAGTATTATACATAATAATGTTTCTTTATACGCTGTGCAAATCCAAATACTATATTTTTAATTTCTATGTACTCGGAAAGATGAGCCTTTTCACATATCAGATAAGCAATAGTGCCACCTGTAATTATCTGTATCGGTAAAATAAGATATGCACTTATTGACAGGAAGCTAATTGCATATACAGGAATTGCCATTATAAAGGCTATGCACAGTGATGGAGTAATATCCTTAATTTGTTCTAAAAGTGAATAGTTTAATTGCTTTTTAGAAAAGATTGTATTCAGATACAAACAAAAATAACCTAATACCATACTTCCAAACAGCATCCAATATATATTAAAGAAAACACCTAATAAGATAGGTATTATACTTAAAGTAGTCTTAATAATATTTAGATACAACGTAAGATCACTCCTTCCCATAACCTGAATAGCGTTTAGGTTTAAAGCATGCAGCGGATTTAACATCAAGTATAGACAAATAATCTGGAGAAAAGATGCACATTCTATCCATTTTTCTCCCAGTAATATAAATATCAAAGGCTTTGCAACAGCCGTAAGGCCTAACATTAATATAAAAGTAGGAAGCATTGTTGTTCGGATAATCCTCCTATATGCAGATTTAAATCTCTCTGGTTCGTCTTGAATATTGCTAAGAACAGGAAAACTGACCCTACTTACAATTCTTGTTATATTTCTCGAGAATATTCCCGCAAATGATTCAGCTCTTGAATACTGGCCTAAAATTGTAGGAGAAAATTTTTTCCCGATAACGATACCATAAATATCGGTTGAGATTGTATTAAAAACGCCGGAAATCATAAGTTTCCAACCGAAATTCCACATTTCTTTAAAACTCCGCCATGAAAAAATCATCTTTGGCAACCATCTGTTTGCTCTCCAAAGGAAAACCATATTGAGGAATTGGTTGGATATTTGTTGTCCAGCCAACGACCATACACCTAGGTTTGAAACAGCCATGCCAATCCCGACCAACCCACTGACTGAAGATGAGATAATTGTAACAATAGTCTGTGTTTTAAAATCAATATTTTTCGTTAATTTTGTCCTCTGTACAATACATAACGCATCAAAGATAACAATACAGGACATTACCTTTGTAAGAGCAACCAGCTCGGGCCTTTTAAAAAACTCAGAAATTAATCCTGCACTAAAGAACAGAATCAAGGCTAAAGCCAATGAGAGAGAAATATTGGTCCAGAATACAGTGCAGTAATCGACCTCTTTTGCATCTTGTTTACGTATGATGGCATTAGTAAAACCACTATCAACGAGTACACTGAAAAAACTTGTAAAAATCATAATGATTCCTATCAAGCCGTATGTGTCCGGTCCCAACATACGTGCTAGTATAATACTAACCACAAATGATATTCCATACTTTGCAACAGCGTCTGCTGTGCTCCAACCAACGCCGCGAACAGTTTTAGTCATCAGAGAGGTATCTGCCATAAGAGAACTCAGTATTGCAAGTATAGAGAAACCACGAAGATGGCTGTAGTCATATTATAGTGATTCATTATGAGTATTATAAACATGTGTCCGTTCTGTAAAGTCCCTAATAGTATGCTCGTATATATTGTACTCCCTTTCCAGTTGCTTTCTGTATACTTCAATATTCATATTGGATTCTTGTTCGGTAAGTGGTGAACAAAATGAGCTGGAATTAATATCCTCAATAGTATAAACAGCGTAACCGAGCTCTTTCAATGAACAGTACACTATACTATCTCGATATAGAAAAACCTTTATGCCATTGAGAAGACAATGATAGATATTCCAAGTGGCCTGTTGCCTAATCACGCCATATATAGCATATGAGCATGCATTCAAGATCTTCGTATAATCGTCTATGGGTATAATTTCGTTCAATATAACTACTTCATTATTCTCTGATGTCAGTAATAGCTTTAATTTTGATGCATATTTGCGAATACCATAGCTTAATGGAACTACCAACCTTCTGTCTCTTACGCCACTCTTGCTAATCACATCCCAGACATCCAAATGATTATTTGAATATGTTGCTGAATTGCCAATTAGAATATGTCCTTGAGGGTCTTTCTGACTAAGACTCCATGTAATAGGCTTATTCTTAAAATAAAGCTCCTTTGCATTAAATTCCGCGTGAGTTTCTGTCATTATAGAAAATTCTAATGGTAAGACAGGTATAAAGTAGTCTATCCGCCGTAGAACTTCAGTCTGTTTTTTTAAATATAAACTCCATATGCAACAATGATAGAGAATGAAATGTAACCATGATAAGATACTCTTGTTGGTTTTATAAAGCAACTTTGTTTTATCTTTATAAAGATCAAAATCTACTAATGGCTTTAATCCTCGATTACTATAATATAGATCAAATCCAAAAGCCCACCAAATAACGATTTTATCATCTGGAATATAATCAAATAACCACCATTGACTTGGAGAAAGAGAATGGAAAAATAACGCATTATAATTACCACCTAAAATCAATTGTTTAATCAAATCCTTATTCCACATAATCGTAATCTTGCCCACGGATTTAATACGTCGTATTATGTAATTTTCTCGGGGGACAATAAGTAATGCCTCATTGTAAAGCCTTTTATCCTTTTCAAAAGTCTCGTATACTTCATCAAAGAATTTATCATCAATGGTTATGTGTAAAATCTTAAACATATCTTATCAAGTTACACTCACTTATCGTTCTATACACAGGATAAATAAAAAATTGATTTAATATACTCTTGGTTCCTTATAAAATAAGCACTATTATATTAAAACCTATTCAGGTCTCGCTCTTTCTTCATATCCTTAAGCATATCAATGTAGTTGTACAATGGTTCATATCCGAGTTCTTCTTTTGCTTCATCGATACACATGATATATTGAGGTGCATTTCTCATCTCTGGAGAAAAAAGAATTCTGGATTGATTTTCTTCTTTGAAAACCTCAATAATACCCTTTATTTGATCTAATAGAGATATGCCTACACCAGTTCCAACATTATAGAAACCCCAATCTCGGTTTATAAAACAAGCTTTATAGAACATCTGGCATAAATCTTTTACATACACCATATCTTTCTTCCTGTTTGGGTCCCCCCATACATGAATATCTTCTCCTTTAGTTGCCTGTTCAACCAAAATACGCCAAGCCATAGTTGTTGCCTCCCCGTTTTCACAATAGATATTTGTATCCCAGTTATATATTGTTGGCAGCCTGAATAAAAATGTCTTCATTTTGAATATTGCATGATAGCATTTTATAAGTTCTACAGATGTATTCATTGTGGTTATATACACTGATTTATTATCAGAGTAATCTTGAATAGGGATCATGTCGACTTTTAATAACGGGTCCTTCTCTGAATGCTGCAGAATATCACCAAAGGTTTGAGCGAAAAGAAGTCTGTCTATGTTGTTTGATTTGCAAAACTCTAAAACATTGTATGTGCCACCAATATTTATATCTATGTATTGTTTAGGATCATAACCAACCATTCGTGCAGGCATTGTTGTCGCAAGGTCGATTACAGCATATATGTCTTTTGGCAATTGCTCGAATGACCCGTTTTTACTTACATCTAGATGGAAAAAATCCGACCTTTGTTCAACAAAATTGCACTCTTTGATATCTCCGGTAATTAAACTTATGTTGAATTCTTGCTTTTTCTCATAAAAGTAATCTACAAGATATTTCCCTATTGCACCACTAGCACCTAATATTAATATCTTCTTCATTCTCCTATTATAAATGATTATTCCAATTAACTTCCTTAATTTTTTCCTGACGCTCAAGAGTAGGTTTCTGACGTTCACCTATTTTTTTGCAAGGAGCCCCGACATATATGCCCCATGGATCTATGTCCTTATTAACTAATGCATTTGCACCTACAACGGCTCCCTCACCAATAGAAACCCCAGGTAAAACAGTAACATTAGCGCCCAAATATGCATCATCTTTGATAACTATATCACCATAGTGTATGGCTCCGCAATTATCTGGAAGGTGCTCTACAGAATAAAAACCATTTAGTTCATATGTTGATGTTAATAGTTTTGAACCAGGACCTATAAAAACCCTATCACCAATAAAAGTTTTTGCACCACCTTCAATTATACAATGCCAAGTAATCGTACTATATTTACCTATTTTCAATAATTTGCCAGCATCGATGAAGGTAAAGTCCATAATTTGACAGTTGTTATCTAGTTCTGCAGCATCAGGATGTATTATTTTGCACATTGGGTAAAGACGAACACCTTCACCAATAAATTTTACCTTGTTACGAAGATTATCACCCATTAGGTGCAGACCTTCAATTTTAACTGTATCTTCCATGTTTTTCAAAATTTTATTATTCCCTCTAGGAGAAATATACAAAAAATTAAATTAAAAGAACAAAACAACTTTTCCTCAGGTATATTAATAAATAACATTGGCTGACGGAATAATATCACAGATATCACAAATCAACGAACAATAACTTTTAACCACGAGAATTGATTCTCAACTGTTTTTTCAAGATCTTCAGCATTATTAAATTTGAGGACTAGAGTACCTATCGCATTATTTGCACCTTCAAAGCTTTCAACTTTATCTCCACGTTTTACCCAAAGGTCGAGTTCTACTATCTCTCCAGGAAGATTTTCATCTATTTCTAAACTATCGAAAACACCCGATTTGTCAGCATGGAGGATTATTTCTGCCCAGTGACCATTGTATGGTTTCTGTTCTATAGGTATTGGCTCATCACCTACCATTGCACGGGTAATTGCTGTAATCAGATCTACACCTGTAGCATAATGCAACATTTCACAAAGGCGGTTTCCTCCGCCTCGAGGAGTGATTTCCATAATATATGGTTTACCGTTAGTCGCCACTCGAACCTCAATGTTATACACACAAGTCTTCATACCCAAAAGAGTAATGAGCCGCTGTATTTCAGTTGTTAAATAGCTCTCTTCGTCAGGTGTGAAAGTAGAAGGCCAACTATATGCAGCAGGTGTATATGGATTGATGGCTTTTAAATCAAACCTTTGAGCACAGAAACTGACAAACTTCAGTTGTCCATCTTTTGAAAAACTATCAGTGTCTGATGAGCAACCCCTCTTTTCCAAAAAGTCTTCTACTATGACTCTCCCCTTAATAGAATGGTTGAAAGCATGTTTAAGGGCAGATTTTAAATTCTCTTCCATGTCAACACGAGTTACACCTTTGCTTCCTGCTGAATCTGTCGGTTTCACCATAACAGGATAATTGTACCAACTAAGATCAGCAAGAGCTTCTTCTATTGAGTGGAAACCCTTAGCCTTAGGAACGTTGAAACCATGTTCTGAAAGAAATGCTCGGAACTTATCTTTATTCTGGAGTATTTCTACAGATTCAAAAGGTCCAAATGATGGGAGTCCCATCTGATTCTGTACGTATGAAGCAGAAACAACACCAGGGTCGCATGCAAATGACATAATACCATCAATTCTAAGATTAAAAGCCTCTTTAAGTACCGCCTCTTTATCGATAATACTTACATTACAATACTCATCACTATACTTGTGTGCAATATTATCAGGAAGATAATCTGCTGTTATAACATAATAACCTTGTTCATGAGCCGCTTTGATAACAGGGAGAAGATAGCGAAGCCCACCAAGTAGCATCAGTTTTTTTTGAGTCATATTACTTTATAATACAATTGATCGTCCTCTGTATATCTTCTTCATTTAACGCATGATGCATAGGTAGACAGATTACACTATTGGCCATCTTATGTGCATTTGGAAGATTCTCCGGTCTTGCGGAATCTAATCCACGATATGTGCTAAACTCCGAAATTAATGGATAGAAATACCTCCTGCCAAGGATGTTGGCTTCTTTCATCTTATCATATAATTCATCACGTGACATACCATATTTCTTTTCATCTATGAAGATTGGGAAGTATGAATAGTTATGACGAACATCAGGTATATCATCAAAGAACGATATTCCATCTATAGATCTTAATGCCTCACGATACTTGAGAGCCACTTGATGACGGGCTTCGATAGCAGTATCTACCTGACGAAGATTTAAGATGCCATAGGCACAACGCATTTCGTCAATTTTTGAGTTGATACCAGGACCAACTACTGTCACCTCATCGGCAAAGCCGAAATTTTTGAGATAATCGATACGTTTCTTCATCGCCTCATCATGAATAATCATAGCACCACCTTCGATTGTATTGAAAACCTTAGTAGCATGGAAACTCAAAGTGCTTATGTCACCAGCATTAAGGATAGAGTCACCTTTTACTCTCACACCAAATGCATGAGCTGCATCATAGATAACTTTAAGCCCATAACGATCTGCTATATCCTGAATTTTATTTATGTCGCAAGGATTCCCATAGACATGAACGGGCATGATTGCTGTCGTTTTTGGTGTGATTGCAGCCTCAATTTTATTAGAATCAAGATTTCCGGTGGAAGGGTCAATATCTACAAAAACAGGCTTACAGCCATTCCACCAGATACAATGAGTGGTGGCTACAAAGCTATACGGAGTGGTAATCACTTCACCAATAATTCTTAGTGCTTGAAGAGATATGAGGAGAGGAAGAGTCCCATTTGTGAAAAGGCTGATGAAAGGCACCCCAAAGTACTCATTAAGATCCTGTTCCAACTGTTGATGGAAGGATCCGCAATTTGTAATCCACTTGCTATCCCATATCTGTTTGAGTAATTCGTGAAACTCATCTATATCAGGCAGTAATGGACTGGTTATCGTGATTAAATTTTTATTCGCCATATTTTCTTAATAATTAAAGAGATAGTACAATGGTTTTTATGACCTATTTTGAAGCCTTGTAATTATATGATATATAATGTGATAAAAAACAGTTGTATGCATTTGATTCCATATTTTTTGAAACCATACGTCAAAGCGACATGAAAACTGAAATAATGAATGTTCCTAACTGATGAATTATACTAATGATGCTAATAATAGTTTCGAAAAAACTATAGAGAGATGCCAAAACCTCAATTCAAAAATAATGAATTGACAAATTTGATTATGACCACATTTATATCTCTAGGTATGTTATTTCACCTAATTATTACTACGAAAAAAATATCGTAAAAATTGTGTTCTATAAAAAAATTCCTATTCCAATAATATCTTGCAGTCTGATTGTTCCGCATATACCCTCTTCATTAAGGACGGGAAGGCATGACACATTGTGCTCTTTCATAATTTTTAATGCATCAACAGCTAATTGTCCTTTTGTAGTTGTCTTAGGTGATTTGGTCATTACATCATATACAAATAAATGATAGATGTCAACACCTTTTTCTAATTGTCTTCTTAGATCTCCGTCTGTTATGACACCTAGCAAATTATGATCTTTATCAATGACGTTAACGATTCCTAATCCCTTTTTACTTAATTCAATAATAGCTTCTTTTAATGTTGCGTTTTCATACACTATTGCATTATTGTTTTCTTTAGCCATCAAGTCAGAAACCTTGATTACTAATTTCTTGCCAAGAGAGCCTGCAGGGTGAAATCTAGAGTAATTTAAATTCTGAAAGTCATAGATATTGCTTGCCACTACTGCTATAGCATCTCCATAACATAAAGCCGCAGTTGTACTGGATGTTGGAGCTAACCCAAGTATACATGCTTCATTAAATTTTGGGAAAACATCGCATATATCAGCGACTTTAGCTAAAGTGGAATCTGCATTTCCTGTTAAAGCTATCAATTTCGACCCTATTAGCTTAATATTTGGTAAAATATTTAAAATCTCATTACTCTCTCCACTATAACTAATTGCAAATACAATATCTTTTGAAGTTATCATTCCCAGATCTCCATGCATTGCCTCTGCAGGATGTAGATAGAAGGCTGGTGTTCCTAAACTTGCAAGAGTCGCTGCAATTTTCTTAGCTATATGGCCTGGCTTACCCATTCCTGTGACAATTATTTTACCTTCACAAGACGTTATTGCTTCAACAATGGCAGAGAATGAATCACCTATAATATCTTTTGTTTTATTTAGTGCATCAATTTCTATCTCGAATACTTTTTTACCTTCTTGTATAATATTCATTTGCTATTTATTGTACAGAATTATAAACCTTTATTATTCGTTTCAACATTTCTTCAAAACAATCGAGTCTTACCATATTGGGGCCATCTGATAGTGCCTTATCTGGCTCAGGGTGAACTTCAAAAAACAACGCATCAACCCCCACAGCTATTGCTGCTTTAGCTAGTGGTTCAACATAATCTCGATTACCACCAGTTGTTAATCCGTTACCTCCAGGTTTCTGTACGCTATGAGTAGCATCCATAACTATTGGGTAACCAAATTTTTTCATTTCAACTATACTCGTCATGTCAACAACTAGAGTGTTATATCCAAACGAAGTACCACGTTCGCATAATAAAATATTGTGATTTCCGGATTCTTCAATTTTTTTAACAACGTTGCCCATATCCCAAGGAGCCAAAAACTGTGCTTTCTTAACATTAATAATTTTACCAGTCTTTGCTGCAGCAACTACTAAGTCTGTTTGTCTACACAAAAAGGCTGGAATTTGAATAATATCTGCTACCTCAGAAACCGTTTCTGCTTGCCATGGTTCATGAATGTCGGTACAAATATGAAGATCTAATTCATCCTTTAGTCTCTTTAATATCCCAATTCCCTTGTCAATACCAGGGCCACGATATGAGGCAATACTTGTCCTATTAGCTTTATCAAACGATGCCTTAAAGTAATACTTTAAGGACAGTCGATCAGCAATATTTTTTATTGTTCTAGCAATTAAATAAGAATTTTCGTAGGACTCGATAACACAGGGCCCTGCAATTAGTGTTAACATTTTCATATATTCTCAATTTCGGCAAGTTTGTATGCCAAATCGTAATCTTTTTTTTCATCTATATCAATCGCCTCAAGACCTGTTACTTCCTGAATATAAGGGCAGAAACCTATCCTTCGTCTATGCTTAATAAAAAGATCCTTTTTAAACATAAAGAAAGCACTCGTCTCTTTCCATATCGGTTCTAAATCTTGCGTACGAGGAACATCGTTAATATTGTAATTGATGGGTTTTCCTTGATACCAAGCAAATGTTTTAATTTTCTCAGCAGAAAATGCAGAATCATTCTCCCCATTAATGATATGAAAAAGAGCATTTTCAATTGAAGCTGGCTTGATGAATGGGGAAGTAGTGTGTGCTAATATATAAATATCTGCATCTACTTCGTTAATAAAATTCGAATAAATTTCAAATCCTTTTACAGTATTTCCATCAAGTCTTTTATCTCGGATTTTAAGGAGGACTCCATTTGGTAAAAAATCCATTACCCTTGGATCGCTACAATAGACGTAAACTTCGTCAATACCACGAGACTTAAGTAATGAATTCACTATATGCCAACATAAGGGATGACCAGCTATTGGTAGAATGTTCTTATGAGGTAAACGCTGAGAATTTAACTTAATTGGAACAAAAGCAACTGTTTTCATATTTTAGAATAAAAAGATTAATCTATTTTCCAACCACTTTATTATAATTCCACCATAATAAAGTTTATGTTTTTATCATTTAAAGTATTTAATATATACCCCAATATATATTTCTATTTGTTGCAGTTGGGTGTTCTCGTTTGAAGTAATCTATCTAGATTTATTGAGGTGAATTCATCTCCTTATAAGCCATTTTTTGAAGTAGAAATTATTATACTTTAAGAATATTATTGTATCATAATCCCTGTGTTAAACGTTTGCATAAACACTTATAGAAATACAGATGTTGTTTGCTACTCTATACAATTTATGTAGACATAAATATAGCTCCACAAAAAGTCCTGTAAACAAGTATTATTTTCTTCATATTATTAAAAATTTTCCCCGAGAAACAGATCCTAGTGGGTATAGACGTCATCGGGGAAAATCTTTAATTCAGTTTCAATATTTATTCACTCCCCCCGCTCTCATACCCTTGGGCATACCCGTATCTGTATCTGTACGAGTATTTATACCCATATTTATACCTTCCCTGGGTTCTCGGAGTAACTGCCATATTGAGCACAACCGCGACATTGCGGAGTCTCTTGTCATGTACAAGGTTGTTGATGAAACTGATTGTGTCCTTTTCTGAGTAACCCTCTCTAACTACATAAATGCATGCATCTGCATATTTTGAGAGCATGAATGTATCTGAAACCACCCCTACAGGGGCAGAGTCTATGACAACATAGTCGAACTCCTTTTTAAGTTCATGAATAAGCTCTCCGGCTCTTCTCTTTGACAGGAGTTCATTAGGGTTAGGTGGTATGGGGCCGCTTTGCAATGCGTAGAAGTTACCCTCAATCTGCTCTATAATTTCGTTATGATTCTGTATCTGTCCTGCCAGGTAGGATGTAAAACCGACCTCTCTTTTAGGTATTCCGATAACATGGGAGAGTTTCGGGTTACGAATGTCTGCTCCGACAAGTATTGTCTTCTTGTCCATTAGAGAGAGACTTCTTGCAAGGTTGGCTGCAAGGAAGGATTTTCCCTCTTTCGAAATTGTAGAGGTGACAAGTATCACATTCTGCTCCTTCTCGCTCAGCATAAACAAAAGGTTATTTCTCATGGTCCTGAACATCTCGTTTACAACCGAGGTGTCATTCGGTTTAACTACAAGTTTTCCGTGGTCAGGGAAATTCTCAACCTTCATTATATCGCCTATGACATTTATATCCTTCAGGTTGGCCATATCACCCATACCGGTTATTTTGGTCTGGAAATAGTCAATTAAAAATAGAATCAGTGCAGGTATTGCAAGTCCGATAAGAAGGAAAACAAACAGAACAATCACTCTTCTTGGAGATACAGGTCCTGCAGATGAATATGCCCTTGCAATAAGTTTCGCCTTAGGAGCAACCCCTGCTTGTGTGAGGTTTGTCTCCTCCCTCTTCTGGAGCAGATATGTGTATAGTGCGGATTTTACCTCCTGTTGCCTTAGGATATCTGTGTATTGTCTCGATACTGTAGGGATGCTGTGTATCTTGGAGGTGGTGATTGTATTTTCGCGTTGAAGATCCCTGAGTGCAATCTCTGAGGCATTTTTCTCGTTTGCCAGGGAGGCTCTGATGCTCTCATGCATTGTTGCAATCTGGCTGTTTAGCTGTTTTGAAGCCGGGTTCATCTCAGATGCAGAGGATTGTACTCTCTCTCTCTGCATAAGAAGTTCATTATAGTTCTGAATTACCGATATTAACCCCGGGTCTGTTATGCCGAGATTCGGTACTAGCTTGTTTTTGTTTTCCGGATTGGAAATAAAGTTTTGAATATAGGTTATGAGATTGAGCTGAGTCTCTATCTCCAGCGACTGTGCGTCGAAACTTGAACTCTTGGTGAAGTATGAGGAGACCTGTGTCGGCAGGTCTGTCACCTGATTCTGTTTACGGAAAGCCTCCACCTGATACTCGACATCTCCAAGCTCCATTGCGATGTTCTTCAGCCTCTCTTCAATAAATACCGCCGTGTTATATGCAACTTTATTTTTATCTTCTGCCGCTTGCCTGTTGTACTCCTCAACCAGAGCTGTCAGGAAATCCTCTCCCTTTGCCCTGATCTCTGCCCTGTATGAGATATCAAGCTGGGTTGACTGTTTGCTTGTTGTAGCAATGTTTATATTCCCGATAATCCCTCTTGCTTTGGACATTGCATTAATAATTGTTACTTCCAGAGGGCGGTTTTCCATAGTGTAACCATCATGTTTTGCAATGTAGAATTTACCTATTGGCAGGGAAATTATTGAAGGAAGCTTGTCGATGGTAAGGGTCTTGGATTCACCCTTGAACTCAGCCACCATTTTCAGTGTCTCTCCACTCTTCTTTGAAAAGGTCAGCTTTACGGCACAAGGTATCTTTTCGGGATCCATATCCTCCCACCTGACATAAAGAGGTGTGTTTTTGTATAGGTCAGGCTCGTAGAAACGGGTCCTGTGAACATAGCGATATGTGGTATAAAGTTCGAGATCTGTAACAATCTTGCAGATCATGTCCGGAGATTTGAAAGTTCCTATCTCGTTGTCAATATTGCTCTTGGCAAACCCTTTCATCCCCATGTCCTCGAGCAGGAAGCTCTCCTGCATATTATTCTGATCCTCTTTGATAAGCACTGAGGTCCTCACCTGATAGGCCGGAGTTTGAAATTTGAGGTATATGAAGCCCATTACAAGTAGCACTGTGGCTGAAATTGCGAACAGGTACCACTTGTTCAGAAAAATATAAACTAACTGTTTAACATCGATCTCGGGTGTCTCTTCGGTATTGACAACCTGGTTCGGGTTCTGGTTATCTTGCATAACTTTCTGCTTACTGGTTAAATTTAAATACTGTGAAGATGAGTGTGGCAACCGATACCAGAGTCGATACTATTGAGATTGTAATTGTCTCTGATGCACCGATACCGGCAGCTTTTGCCCGTGTCTTATTAGGCTCAATATAAAGAACGTCGTTCTGCTGGAGGTAGTAGAGGTCCAGATTTGTGAGGAGTGATGCACTCTGGAGGTTTATTCTTGAGATGCTCTTCTTGCCTGTGGCGTCTTCTCGTATCAGAAGAACGTTCTCTCTCTTTCCGTAAATAGTAAGATCCCCTGCCATTGCAAGTGCGTCGAATATCGTGCACTGCTCGTTCATAAGGGTGTAGGAGCCCGGCCTTGCGACCTCTCCGAGTACTGAAATCTTGTAATTTTTAAACCTTACATTTATAACCGGAACCTCTGTTATGTAACCGGGGTGTATTTTGTTTTTGATTAACTCTTGCAACTGAACTCTTGTCAGCCCTAACACCTTGAGTCTTCCAATGACCGGATACTCTATGTTGCCCTGGTTGTCAACAATGTAGGTTTGCAACTCAGCACCTTGTATGCTACCTGCGTTTGTTGTTGTGATGCCGCTGCCGGCTGTCGAACCAAGGTTAAACGGGGCGGCAGCTTCGGGAACGGTTGTATTAACGGAGATGGTGAGAACATCTTTGGGCATTATTTTGGCCTCGTAGATTTTAGCCGTCTTTTCCAGATCGTATTGGCTGATGTTGTCGGCATCTTTCATGTATGTGATGTGTTTGCCGGAGCCGCAGGCGGACAGGATTGAGATTCCTGCGGCCGCTGTGAGTAGGTGTCTGAGTTTCATTTATCTATAAATTTTTGTTCATTCGGTAATTCTTCTTTGTAGCCGTTCTCTATATCCAGTTTTTCGTAATCCGGGGAGCATTGACTTATAAACTCGGGTATAAGGTTTTTCAGCAGCTTGACCACCTCAACCGGCTGTGTCCATTCGGCCGCTGTCGTTATGAGCTTATGGATGCGGGGACGTATGTAGTCGAAACGGTATTGCCGCACCTTGGCAATCCGGAGTTTGCGGTGAGGGGTGGGGAGAGTGTTCTCATCGGTCGCAAGAAGCTCTTCGTAGAGCTTCTCTCCAGGGCGCAGTCCTGTCTCCACAATCTCTATGTCTTTCCCCGGAGTCTTGCCTGCTAATCTTATCATCTTCTCTGCAAGGTCGTATATCTTTATGGCCTCACCCATATCAAATATATATATCTGACCGCCGTTCCCAATGCACCCGGCCTCGAGAACAAGGCTGCACGCCTCAGGGATTGTCATAAAATATCGTACAATATCTCTGTGAGTGACTGTTACCGGTCCTCCCTCTTCAATCTGTCTTTTAAAGAGAGGAACCACAGACCCGTTAGAGCCCAGGACATTTCCGAATCTTGTGGTTACAAAATGGGTTTTTATCTCAGGTTTTGTCTCTTTCAGATGGTGGAAAAGGGATTGTATGTATATCTCTGCTGCCCGTTTCGTGGCTCCCATTACGTTTGTGGGGTTGACGGCCTTGTCTGTGGATATCATTACAAATCTCTCGATTCCGAATTCAACCGAAAGATCTGCCACTACCTTCGTCCCGAGTACATTTGTGATAACCGCGGCCGACGGGTGACGCTCCATCATAGGGACATGCTTGTAGGCGGCTGCGTGAAATACTATATCCGGCTGTGCACATTCGAAAACCTGTCGCATTTTTGCCTCGTTGCTCACGGAGCCTATGACACTTTTTATTTTAATATCACCCTTCAAAGTGGACAGAGTAAGGAAGAGATCGTTCAGTGGGGTCTCTGCCTGGTCGAGTAGTGTGAGTCGCTTGCATTTGAAGTTTGTGAGTTGAGTGCATATCTCACTGCCGATTGAACCTGCTGCTCCGGTGATTAGTATGCTTTTTCCTTCAAAGTATGGTGCGAGAAGTGCCTTGTTTATCTCTATGGCGTTTCTTCCGAGAAGGTCTTCTATCTTGATTTTGTTTATCTGTGGGATTGTGGGGATATTCTGGTCGTTTTCATCCCCCTTGAATTTGCTGTATGATGTTACAGCCAGAAGTTCCAGCCCGTCAACAATGCAAAGGTCGTAGAACTCCTTCGGCATCATATCGATCTGGTTTTTGTAAAGAAGCATGGATTGCACATTGTAGCGCTCCATGTGTCTCTTTATACCCTCTTTTGCGGAAAGAACCGGAAGTCCTGCAAGTGACTTGCCTACGTGCGCCTCTTTTAGTGCTATGAAGGCTACCGGTTTGTACGGGTTCTGATTCTCGTCTCTTATTGATTGTGCAAGAAGCACTGAGTCATGTTCACTCCCGAGAATGAATATACTTTTTTTCTCTTTTGGAATATTGCTCTCTAAATATGAAAAGACCGACCTTACGGTGAACCTCATAAGAAGTTGCATGGCTAATATGATTAGCCCTACCATCGGACCGAACCACAGTTGGAACTTTACCGGGCATTCCATGCCGTTTGTTGTGCTGTTAGCCAGGATTCCGGCAATCGTAAAGAGAACTATCGCCGTTATGTTGGACAGCACCACTCTGTAAAGGTCTTTCCAGGTCGAGAATCTGACAACTCCGTGGTGTGCGCGGAAAATTGTTGAGCTGAATATATATATTCCGGTGATGGTCACTATCTTCAGCAGAAAATATGTGTAGTTGTTGTTTGAAAGTGTCTCTCTGAAGAACCAGAATGCAGTAAAGCACATAACTACGATGGCAACGTCCAGGATTAGTATGGACCATCTTGGCATGTAGTTACGTAAGAGTAGCTTTATGTTGAGACGGAGCTTTTGCAGAAGTTTGTTCATAGAGGGTATGCGCACGGAAGCTGGTGAGTCACATTTTATGTAGTGCTCACAGTTTAAGTTCAGTAACTACAAAGTTAAAAAAATATCCTGCGAAACAGCCCTTTTCTTTAATTATTTTCTACTAAATTTGAGCCAATTAGAATGCTTTAAATCTCAAATTCAAAATGATAACAAAACGTGACTTTTTTGTAACTATTTTACTCTTTTTCCTTACGAATTTTTCTTTTGCTGAAACCAGAAATGTCGAAGCTTCTCATAGTACATCACTAAGCTCAGTTTCTTTAAATGTTAAATTTGCATATCTGACTGATGTACACATTTCTGTCGGCACAACAAATGTTGAGGACCTTGAGAATTCTGTAAAGGACATCAACACCATGGGAGATATAGAATTTGTGATTCTCGGCGGGGATATAACCGAGTTCGGGAGTGATCAAGAGATTTTACTTGCTAAATCAATTCTCGACAAACTGACTTGTCCTTATTATATTCTTTCCGGTAACCATGATTCAAAGTGGAGTGAAAGCGGATGTAACACGTTCGCCAAGGTTTTCGGCTACGAGTCGTTTGATTTTGAGGTTGGCGGAATACGTTTTATAGGATGTAATTCCGGCCCTAACATGAGAATGGCTCCGGCTTTGGTGCCGCGCGAGAGCATTGTGTGGCTGGATTCGCTCACTAAGGCCATTCCGCGCGGCACCCCTGTGATTTTTGTCAACCACTATCCTTTGACTGACGAAATGCTCAACTATAAGGATGTGCTGAATTTTCTCTCAAGGACCAACATTCAGCTTGCTCTATGCGGACATGGCCACAATAACAGAAAACTCTCATATCAGGTCCCTGTTTCCCCGGCAATGACAATCAGGGGGGCAATGGGCCGGTCAAACCTGCGCGCAGGCCGGGCCAGTTCGGGTTACAACATTATTACAGTTGCAGATGGCAAGATTTCAATGGCCGAAAGGATGAACGGGGTCACTCTTTCTCCTTGGAATATATATAATATAATTGCACAAAATAAACAAGTTGCGGCTGCCGGAAGTCCGTCTGCAACTGCCTCGTCGACGGACCAAAAACAAAACTCAAAAAGCCAAATAAATCAGGAGGAGCAACTCAACTCTACAGGTAAACTCAATTCGGGTTCACAGATTAAACCCTTATGGGTCATTCAGGACAATACAGACATAGGTTCCGGTGCAACTTACTCCGGAGGGGTGGTGTATTATGCAAATACTGCGGGTGTTGTCAAGGCTCTAGATGCAAAAAACGGCAGTCTGATATGGAGCTACAAAACCGGGGGCAAGATTTTTTCTACTCCGGCTGTCTCAAAAGGAAGATTGGTTGTCGGTTGTACTGATGGTTATATTTATTGCCTTGATACAAAGGGCGGACTTGTTTGGAAGGTGAAGGCGGAGAAGAGTGTGCTACCGGCTCCGGCCATTTATAAGGAAATTGTTTATATAGGTGCATCTGACGGCGTTTTCCGTGCGCTGAGACTGAAGGATGGTTCTGAAGTGTGGCGTTACAGCGGTATAAAGGGTTTTGTTGAGGCAAAGGCGTATGTTGATGATGAGGGTGTTTATATAGGTGACTGGAGAAACACTTTTTATGCATTTAATTCTAAGACAGGGGCGCTTCTATGGACATGGACTAACAAGAAACAGAACAGAATGCTCTCTCCTGCTGCGGTGTGGCCGGTGAAAGCCCATGGAAAGGTTTTCATCGTGACGCCTGAAAGAGTTGTTTATGCCTTGAATGCGGCTGATGGCAAGGAGTTGTGGAGTGCTAACGGTGGGAGGGAGGCTATCGGGCTCTCTTCCGATAAAAAGGCTATTTATATTAAAACAATGCAGGACACCGTTTTTGCGTGGTCAGCAGTTTCTAATGTAGCAACACGTGTATGGTCTTCGTTTTCAGGTTATGGCTATGAGATTGCTCCATCGCCGATTACTACTCAGGATGGACTTCTCTTAATACCGACCGATAAGGGGAACATTTTTGCATTACGTGAGAGCGACGGAAAAGTTGCCTGGAGTTATAATTTTTCAATAGCTCTGATAAATTACATCCAGCCTTTGGGACGTCACCGCATCCTCGTCAGCTCCATGGACGGTAAAGTAGGTATAATACTCTTAAATACAGGATTATAAAAAATCAGTGCCACTAAAAAAACATGACAAGAATCGTAATAGGCGTAACCGGGGCTAGTGGTCAGGTTTATGCGAAGAAAATAATAGAGAAAGTTGCAAAAATGCCGGAAATGGAATTGGATATAGCCTTTACTGATACCGGCATGCAGGTTTTCATGGATGAAACAGGCGGTAATATTGAAATGTTTAGAACATATCCTAATGTCAAAATCCTTGATAATCACGGGTATTATAACCGGAATGCATCCGGGTCGAATGCAGCCGACGCGATGATTGTTGTTCCATGCACGATGGGAACAGCCGGCCGCATAGCAAATGGCACTACATCTGATCTTATATCAAGAATTGCGGAGGTCCAGCTAAAGGAGCGCCGCCGGCTCGTGATAGTGCCGCGTGAAATACCCTACTCTCTGATTCACTTAAGAAATTTACTGACGTTGACAGAAGCTGGTGCAATTATCGCTCCGGCCTCCCCGTCTTTTTATTCAAACCCTTCGAGCTTGGATGATTTGACAGACCAATTTGCCGACAGGATTATTGCTATCGCCGGAATCTCTGACATAAATCCATCTGATAAGTGGATGAATGAGTGGCACTGACATTAAAAATAAAAATCCTTGAGCCACTTTTTATATATAGGGTCCTGGAAGTTCCATGACACTCCGTCATTACAGAGTATCTCTTTTTTTAATGTTGCCTCCTTCAGGCGAACAACATTTGCGGACGAGTTGAAGTGGTAGTCAATCATAACCTGAGTCTCGCTGAATCTGGTTACTCCGTCAATGATTGCTTTCAGCAGATAGAGCTGATACATGCTGAGACGACTGGTTTTTGCCTTGAATTCGTGAACATGACATTGAATGAGGTCTTCAAATGATTCATGAAGTATCTGTTCCGTCATGAACCCCTTTGTCTTGTAAAAGGATATCTCCGCGAGCTGTTGCGTATAATATGGGTGTCCTTCGGTGAACTCATAAAGCTGGGATACAAGCTCTCTGGAGACAACCCTGCCGGCTTTCAGAAAATTCTTGATAATGAATTCGGAAAACTGAAGCTCCGGAATCTGCTGCAATTTCACCCTTTCTGCATATCGATACAGATATTTGTCTTTTTCGAAAATCTGCTTCATCGCATTGACCTCAGATCCGGTTATGAGGTAGGTCGTGCCGGTATGATCCCTCCAAACCCGTTCCAAAAGCTTGAGCGTTTTGTCAGGATGTTCGAAATTCAGCAACTCTTGAAATTCCACGAAATAGAGAATGATGTTGGTGTTGAACTTGCTTGCGAGAGCTTCAGAAAGATTCAGAACCAAATCGCGGTATTCATTCATTTCATGAATATACGAAATCATAAGCTCTTCCTCAAGCTTCTCCTTTTCATCACTACCCCTTGCAAAACATTCTACCAGTGAGGTTCTTATTGCCTTCAACAAATCTGCCTCAGAACGGACATTGAAAAGGTCTATTGTGCAGAGTTTGAATGAATACCTGTCTTGTTTCAGCTTGTTGAACACTTGTTGCATCAGCGAATTCTTTCCGCTTTTGGGCGGTTCGTATACTAAAACGTGTTTATTTCTGGTCAGGCGTTCAGTAATAGCATTAACTTCATTGATTCTCGGGATTGCATCTGCAACAACTACAGGTTTGTTAAAAACAAAGGGTGATTCCATTTTTAAATTTAAGTAGGTTTGGTATCTATTCTATATTCGAGTATAGGCTTGCTTTACGCATATACAAAAATAAAAATGTTTTGATTAATTAATAAATAATAATATCTTTGCGTTCCTGATTGAAAGGTAAAAAGATTGTTAAGCCATTGAAAAAGAGCTATTTAGTTAGCCGCTTACAGTCAAAAATATAATTATATTTTTTTATATGTACGCAATTGTTGACATTGCAGGACAGCAATTTAAAGTTGAAAAAGATAATAAAATCTTTGTTAACCGCCTAAAGGCAGAACAAGGTGCTTCTTTGTCCTTTGACAAGGTTTTACTTATCGATGAAGATGGAAAGATAAAAATTGGTTCTCCTTATGTTGAGGGTGCTTCGGTTAAGGCTAAAGTGCTGGAACATCTTAAAGGTGACAAGGTTATCGTTTTCAAAAAGATACGCCGCAAAGGCTTTGACAAGAAAAACGGTCATCGCCAGTACTTGACACAAATTTTAATCGAAGAGATCGCTTAATTAACAAAAAAAGAAAATTTTAGATTATGGCTCACAAAAAAGGTGTCGGTAGTTCAAAGAACGGCCGCGAATCACACAGTAAACGATTAGGCGTAAAATTATTCGGCGGACAGATAGCTAAAGCAGGCAATATTCTTGTACGCCAAAGGGGTACTGTTCACAATCCCGGTTTGAATGTCGGTATTGGTAAGGATCACACTCTTTATGCACTTATAGACGGTGTTGTTACTTTCAGAAAGAAAGCTGACAATAAGTCATTTGTCTCTGTATTGCCAGCGGCAGCAGAGGTAAACGCACAGGCATAAGGAATCTCAGGATCGGACGTGCTCTTTTACAGGCACAATATTAATAAAACCGGACAATTCAGTTCGGTTTTTTTATCTTTGCATATATGGAAGGAAATAGATTAAAAATACTGACTGTTGTCGGTGCACGTCCACAGATAATCAAGGCGGCAGCAATATCGAGGGCCATAAAAAACGCTTTTACGGGAAGGATAGTAGAAAAGATTCTGCATACAGGACAGCATTACGATACAAATATGTCAGAGGTTTTCTTTTCCGAAATGGGCATCCCTGCGCCTGATTACAATCTTAATGTGGGTTCCGCTACGCATGGAAGCCAGACAGCACTTATGATTTCTGGTATTGAAAAGGTGTTGGTTGCTGAAAAACCGGATCTTATTATTCTTTTTGGAGATACAAACTCGACTCTTGCCGGAGCAATTGCGGCTTCGAAACTACATGTGCCTGTAGCGCATATAGAGGCAGGTCTCCGCTCTTTCAACAAAGCCATGCCTGAAGAGATAAACAGAATCATGTGCGATCATGCTTCCACATGGTTGTTTGTGCCTACAATCGCAGGTTTGAAAAATCTGAAAAAAGAAGGATTTGACGTTGCTGATTCTATAATTGCAAAAAAAAATGTTACAATTGACAATCCCGGTGTCTACCATACCGGAGATGTCATGTACGATAACTCTCTCTATTTCTCGGATGTTGCTGAAGAAAAGGCTCCTTTGGGCGGAATACTGAGGAAAACTTTTGAAAATGGTTACAGGCGGCTCTCAGCTGCAGACAGAGCCGGAGAATGGCATTTGAAACAGGGAGAGTACATTTTGGCTACAATTCATCGTGATAACAATACGGATTATCCAGAAAGGCTTAACGCCATTTTCAGGGCTTTGGCAGATATTGCGGAGGGTACTGCCGGTGAGAAGGGTGTTACTGTTGTCGTTCCTCTGCACCCGCGTACCGAGAAAATGTTGGAGAAAGCTCTGGATCCTATGCTCTATGAGAGGGTTGTCAGACTGAGGGACAGAATTGAAACCGGAGATTTCCTGAGTGGTGCTTTGAGCGATAATCCCGGAGTTTTATTGCTCCCGCCTGCTTCATTTTTTGAGATGATATCTCTTGAAAAGGGGGCCAAAATGGTTATCACAGATTCAGGCGGTGTTCAGAAGGAGGCGTTCTTTTTCCGCAAACCTTCTCTTATTCTCAGGCATGAGACTGAATGGGTCGAGATTGTGGAATGCGGCGCGGCAAAGCTTGTTGATGCTGATTACAATTCAATAATCGGCGGATATTTCGAGTTTTTAAGCAAAAGTGTGATTTACCCGGAAATATTTGGCGACGGCCGCGCTGCCGAAAAAATCCTTAGTATTATTAGTGGCACTGATTTTTCTAATTAACATATAATTAGGCCGCTACATGGTTGTATATAATTCGGAAAAACGTGTACATTGATAATGAGTGAATTAGAAAAATCAGTGCCACTAAATTGGTTCGTACTATACACTGCAGCGCGTGCAGAGAAAAAGGTAGAGATGCGCCTGAGAGACATGGGCATCGATGTCTATCTTCCTATACACAGAATCAGACGAAAATGGAGCGACAGAATGAAAGTTGTGGATCTTCCATTGTTTAACTCTTATGTTTTTGTGAAATGTACTGAGCATCAGCTCAGAAAACTGCTTCTGGTATACGGAGTTGCAAGGATTGTGTATTATCTGCAACGTCCTGCAATTGTAAGAGACGAGGAGATAGAAGCTATAAGGGAGTTTCTGAAAATTGCCGATGGAAAGGAGGTTATCTATGAGGGTGACCGTGTGGAAATCGTAGCCGGTGCATTACGGGAAAAAAGCGGCAAGGTGCTTAAAGTTGACAAGAAGAGAGTAACACTGTTTTTAGAGGAACTTGGTGCTAAAATTTATGTATCTTTGTCAGAGGTAAACAAATTGAATAAAAATTAATATGGATTATAATACTCAGAGGTCTAAACTGATAATGCCGGAGTACGGAAGGCACGTCCAGAAGATGATAGACCATGTCATGAACATTAAGGACAGAGAAAAGAGAAATGAACAGATCCGTGCGGTTGTTGGGGTGATGGGTATTCTTAATCCTCAACTCAGGGATATCAACGATTTCAAGCACAAGTTATGGGATCACGTTCAGATAATATCAGATTTTCAGATAGATATAGACTCTCCTTTTCCGACTCCTACAAGGGAGACTTTTGTCAATAAGCCTAATCCGATACCTTTGGAGAAAACTCCGCTGAAGGCGGCCCATTATGGCCGCAATATTCAGAATATGATAGATATGGTCGCCGAAAAAGAGGAGGGCGAGGTCAGGGACGGTATGATTCATGTTCTTGCCAATTACATGCGCCAGCAATATCTTATATGGAACAAGGATACTGTTACTGAAGAGACTATTTTCAAGGATATCGTTGCTCTCTCAGGAGGAAGGCTTTCAATTCCTGCGGATATGCACCTGAGTACCTCTGTTCCTCAGGGTAACAGCGGAAATATCCATAACGCGGGGCATACCTCTTCGCGCAATATGCATCGTAATTTCAGGCAGGGAAAGAAGAAGGGGAATATTATCAAGAGAAATAAATAACTCAACATAATCTTGACTTATCATGGCTGTTTTTAAGGTGGAGGGCGGACATCGCCTAAAGGGTGAGCTTGTTCCGCAAGGTGCCAAGAATGAGGCATTACAAATTCTTTCTGCAGTTTTGCTGACAGAGAAAAGGGTTGTGGTACACAATCTTCCGGATATTCTGGATGTAAACAAGCTGATAGGTTTGCTGATTGATCTCGGTGTTGAGGTTGAAAAGCTTCCGGCTTCACTGCATGGTGCCATCTCTTGCAGCTATGCATTCTGTGCAAAAAACATTAATCTTGACTTTGTCAGGTCTGCGGAATTTTGCAGACTATCTGCTGCGTTGCGTGGTTCGGTAATGCTTGTCGGCCCGCTACTTGCCCGTTTTGGCTTCGCTTATATGCCAAAACCGGGTGGTGATAAAATAGGACGCAGACGTCTTGACACTCACCTGATTGGTCTTGAAAAACTTGGGGCAAAGCTTGATTTTGAACAGGTCGGGAGCTTTTTCGAGCTGAAAACTAATGGTCTGAAAGGGTGTGACATGCTTCTTGATGAGGCTTCTGTTACCGGTACGGCAAATATTGTAATGGCTGCTGCTATGGCAGATGGAAAGACCACTATTTACAATGCTGCCTGTGAACCATACCTGCAGCAGCTTTGTAAAATGCTTAACAGGATGGGAGCCAGGATTTCCGGAATAGGTTCCAATTTGCTTACAATAGAGGGAGTGGCCTCGCTGAACGGTACCGAGCACACGATTCTTCCGGATATGATTGAGATCGGGAGTTTCATTGGGCTTGCAGCCATGACTGCCAGTGAGATTACAATTAAGGATACTGCCTATGATGAGCTGGGAATTATTCCGGCTCAATTCAGAAGACTGGGAATAACAGTTGAAAGAAGGGGAGATGATATTTTTATCCCTTCACATGAACATTATGAGATTGAGAGCTTTATGGATGGTTCGATAATGACTATCGCGGATGCTCCGTGGCCGGGACTGACACCTGACCTTCTGAGCGTTTTTCTCGTGGTTGCAGCTCAGGCGAAAGGCTCTGTACTTATTCACCAGAAGATGTTCGAGAGCCGCCTTTTTTTCGTGGATAAACTGATAGACATGGGGGCACAGATTATTTTGTGTGACCCGCACAGAGCTGTCGTGATCGGTCATAACCGTGAGTTTGACCTGAGAGGGACTCGTATGTCCTCTCCGGATATCCGGGCCGGTATCGCTTTGCTGATTGCAGCAATGAGTGCAAAGGGAACAAGCGTAATTGAGAATATTGAACAGATAGACAGAGGGTATCAGAATGTGGACGGTCGCCTTAACGCTATCGGTGCAAGGATTGATCGTTTCTGATTTTAGATAATTGTGATTTTTAATTTATTACTGTTTTTTTAAATTTTATACTAAGTAGCAGATGGCGAGTAAGGGTAAGTCAAAGAGTAAGGAGGAGAATAAATCAGCATCAAAAAATAAAACTGGTGAGTCTGCTCCGCCTCCAAAAGGAATGGAGGCCTTCAAACTGATTTCAGGTCTTTTTTTCCTGGCATTTGCCGTTTATACATTTATTTCACTGGGTTCTTATCTGTTTACCTGGGCAGAGGATCAGTCTTTGCTTTCAAGGAATGACGTGTGGTCTACTATTGTTCCGGTTGAGAACGGCGGAGGAAAACTGGGCTTTTTCTGGGCAAACTTTCTGCTATCTGATTTGTTTGGTCTCGGGGCTTTTGTGATACCTTTCTTTTTTCTTGGTATTGCCTTGTATTGTCTTAAAATTAAGAGGACAAGCTTGCTGAAACTCTTTTTCATCACTGTTTTCGGAGCAATAATCTTTTCAATATTCTTCTCCTATGTGTTTGGCTTTACGAAGTTCGATACATGGTTCGGGAATGGGGTCGGAGGCTCTTACGGTTATTATGTGAATCTCTGGCTTATAGATATGTTGGGCGCCTCGGGCGCCGGAGCGCTGATTATTGTCATGATGGTGTTCTGGCTTGCTTTGGTGAGCTTCGGCGTTGTGAAGTGGTTTAATAGGGTTATTGCGAATACTTTTCATCCCGAAAGGAGAGGTGATGACACCGCTATTGATGATGAGGCCTCTGCCGAGGCTGAGTCCGCCTCTGCTCTTGCAGCGACTTTTGCTGCGGCTGGAGAGGAGGCCGGGGCTGAGGACCTGAATTCCACTTTCAAACCGCAGGAGACTATTTTTGAAGTTGCTGAAAAGGAAAACACCCCCTTACAGGATTCTGACACTCTCCATGTTTCCTCTGAGGTTGACGGGCAGGAAGAGATGCCATTTGAGGTAATTAACGAAGAGTCGGGTGAGGAGGATTTTCTGAAAAATCTGCCTCAGGGATCTTTGGACACTTTGTTTGATCCCCGGCTGGATCTTTCTCACTATAAATCTCCGTCACTAACTTTGCTTGAAGAGTATAAGGATAAGGTATATGAAGTATCAAGGGAGGAGTTGGAGCTTAACAATAAGAAGATTGTAAAGACTCTGAGTGATTATAAGATTGGCATTGAGAGGATTTTTGCAAGGCCTGGTCCGACAGTCACTCTTTATGAAATTGTGCCTCAGGCCGGAGTCCGGATATCTCAGATTAAGAGGCTGGAGGATGATATCGCATTACAGCTTGCTGCAAAGGGTGTCCGTATTATTGCTCCTATTCCTGGTACAAATTATGTCGGTATTGAGGTTGCAAACAACAAACCGAGTATAGTCTCCATGCGCTCCGTGCTGGACGATACCAAGTTCAAGGCTAACTCGTCAAATTATGATTTACCTGTTGCGATAGGACGTACAATTTCAAACGAGGTCCTGACCCTGGATCTGGCAAAGATGCCTCACCTGCTTGTGGCCGGAGCTACAGGTCAGGGTAAGTCTGTAGGGTTGAACGCTATTATCACATCGCTTCTTTACACAAAACATCCTTCTGAACTGAAGTTCGTTCTGGTTGACCCTAAAAAGGTTGAGCTTTCTCTCTACGAAAAGCTGGAACACCATTTTCTTGCAAAGTTGCCTGAGGGTGAGGAGGCTATTATTACTGACACACAAAAGGTAATTTATACACTTAAGTCTCTGTTGATTGAGATGGAGAGCCGTTATGACCTTTTGACAATGGCAAGGGTGCGTTCAATTAAGGAGTATAATGAGAAGTTTCTCTCGCGTAAACTGAATCCGTTGAAGGGGCACAGGTTTCTCCCGTTTATTGTTGTTTTAATTGATGAGTTTGCGGATATGCTTATGACTGCAGGACGCGAAGTTGAGGATCCTATTACGAGGTTAGCTCAGAAGGCTCGCGCTATTGGCATTCACCTGGTTATTGCCACTCAGCGTCCTTCTGTCAATGTTATTACCGGTTTGATTAAATCAAACTTCCCGGCCAGAATGGCGTTTAAGGTAATTTCAAGTATTGACTCCCGCACGATTCTTGATACAACAGGTGCAAATCAACTGATTGGACGTGGAGATATGCTTTTCTTGTCTAATATTGAAATAACTCGTGTCCAGTGTGCTTTTATAGATACTAAGGAGATAGACAGGGTAGTTGATTTTATTAGTAACCAACAAGGTTATCCTACGGCTCATCTGTTGCCTGAATATGTAGGTGAAGATGGCGAGGGAAGCAGTGCCGGGGATGTGGATCTTTCAAAGAGAGATAAGATGTTTGAGGAGGCTGCAAAGATGATTGTTCAATATCAACAGGGCTCTACCTCATTGATACAACGCAGGCTTAACCTTGGTTACAACAGGGCGGGCCGGATAATGGATCAACTGGAAGCTGCCGGCATAGTTGGCCCGTCTGAAGGCTCAAAGGCCCGCCAGGTTCTGATTACTGACTATGATTCCCTGGATCGAATCCTGAATTCTCTTAATTAGTGGATTACTATAAGTAATCATTTTGATTTTTTTATCTGTATCACTAATATTTCTGGAACGAAGATTGCAATATGTATTGTGGGAATAATTAAATTATAGTGGTATGAAGAGAAGGATAAGCAATATTGTATTTTTAACTGTTCTGGCTTTAATCATGACATCTTCACTTATGGAGGTGAGAGGTCAGGGGAAAGGAAAAGCCAAAGAAAATCAAAGAGATAAGGATAAATCTGAACTCATTATATCTCAGTTTTCTACAAAACTCATGACCTTGCCGGCATTTGAAATGGGCTTTTCAATAATAATGGACGGTAAAAGTCTTTTTGGTACTATTCAGGCGCAGAAGGATTCATACAGGCTGGAAAACAGGGAGATGAATCTTTACTGTGACGGCCAGACAAAGTGGATACATAATCAGGGAAACAATGAGGTAGTAATCTTAAAAAATGACCTTACACAGGTCGATCTGGTCGAGAATCCTATGGCTTTCTTTACATCTCTTGCCAAGGGGTACACATACGCTGAAAGGGCTAAATCTTCTGATTACAAGAATGTCCCGGTCTGGATTATAGACCTTTTCCCTATAAACAAGAGGCTTGGGTATAGTAAGATTTCGTTGCTTATTGACAAGAGAAACAATGAGCCTGTCAGAATAGTATATGTTATGAAAAACGGTGAGAGTCTGGCCGTGAATATAACTAAGTTTACTGAGCAAAAACCTTGGGGAAAGGATCATTTCAAATTCGATTCCGGTAAACACAAGGGCTTGAGAATTAGTGATATGAGATAATTTGTTGCTCAGCGAATTAGAAAAATCTGTGCCACAGAAAATACATCCAAAATGGAGAGGTAAGTATTGCTGAGATAATCGGAGAGTTCTGATGGCTTAACCCATATTGCCTGTTCAATGTTCTCTTCTATCTGAGGTTTTGTCGTTTTATCCTTGCCGTGGTACTCCATTTGATACCAGTAGGATGTTTTGACAGTGAGCTCTCCCACTTTGTTGACATATGTATGGTATGTTTTACATATGATTTCCTTTAGAAGGATGTTGCTTATTCCGCACTCTTCCTCGACCTCTCTGACAGCGGTGGTCTCGATCTCCTCTCCATTTTCCTGCTTGCCTTTCGGAAGATCCCAGTGGTTGTTGCGGTAAATGAGCAGTATCTCACCCTCATTATTGGTCACTATACCTCCTCCTGCATTGATTCTGGTAAGCTTTTTGCAAAGCTGATTAAAGGTTGCCTCTTCATCGGAAGTGATTATTGAGAGGCTGTTAATATTAGATAACTCTGCAAAGATATAGGGAAGTTCTTCTATTCCTTGGTTGTTTCCGGGGATGTAATGTACGGCTGTCGGCTCTTTTTTGAATTTATCACTACTGGTACATACCGCAATGCGGCGATTGTTGAAAAATAAGCTGTACATTTATATAGATTGATTTTTTATCTTTGTGCAAAGATACTTTAATTATGGATTTAGTAGAAAAAATTGTAGCTAAACTGCTACTGGACATCAAAGCGGTACGTTTAAGCCCGGATGCTCCGTTTACATGGGCTTCAGGATGGAAGTCCCCTATATATTGTGATAACAGGAAGATTCTCTCGTTCCCTGAACAGAGAAAGGTTATATATGAAAATCTTGCAAAAATAGTTAAGGATAACTATACGGATGTTCAGGTTATAGCAGGTGTTGCAACAGGCGCAATCTCATGGGGGGCGCTGGTGGCGGAAAAACTAGGTCTTCCTTTTGTGTATGTGAGACCGAAACCTAAAGATCATGGGACAGGAGCTCAGATTGAGGGCTACTTACCTGAGGGTGCGGGTGTGGTTGTGGTTGAGGATCTGATCTCAACCGGGGCCAGTTCACTCTCTGCAGTGGAATGTCTTAACAGGAGCGGCGCCAACGTGTTGGGTATGGTGGCAATTTTCTCTTATAACTTCGATGTGTCGCGCCGCTCCTTCGAGTACGCAAACTGCGAGCTGAGAACTCTTACAAATTATGACAAGCTTATCGAGGAGGCTCTTTCAAGCAAGTACATAAAAGAGGAGGAGATGGAGACTTTGCGTCAGTGGAGATATCGTCCTGAAATCTGGGGTAAATAGAACTTTATGGGTAATACACAGATTAAAGGCAGGAGAGTTGTTGTTAAATATCCCGCATCGGCTTTGTTTGAGTTGTTCTCAGACTTGACGAATTTTACAAAGAATCTTCCTCAGGATATGCTGAAGGGCAGTGAGGTGAACTCTACAAAGGATACGCTTATTGCCAAGGTTCAGGGTTTCGAGATAGGACTTGTTGTTGCGGAGAGGGTTCAGTATTCACTTATTCGTTACGATCAGTATGGGAAAAATATTTTTCCTTACACTTTTTTTGTCCGTCTTGATTCAAAAAGTGAGACTGAGACCGAGTTTATGATTGAAATGGATACGGAGCTTTCCGGTATGGTCAAAATGATGGTTGGCGGGAAACTCCAGGAATTGGTTGATAAGGTGACAGACCAGATAGAAATGGCTTTTTTAAGGAATATTTAAACATGAAGAAAATTGTAGGTTTTATAGCTCTTGTTGTAATGGCTTTTATTAATCAATCTGAGACTGCGGTATTGGCGCAGGTGCCGTCAAACAGCAAATATCTTAAGGTTTCGGTTATTCCTGAACCTGTAAGGGTTATTTCCGGAAATGCACTTTACCGGATAAACAAAAACACAGTTATAGTAGCTTCAGGCGAAGATCAGATGAGATCTGCAGATTTTTTGCGAAGCTACATCCAGAAGTGTTACAATGTTGATATTTCAATTATACCTGCAAAAGACGAGAAGGGTAAAGAGGTAAAGATTAAGGATAATAAAGATTCTGAAATTAAGCACATTGTATTGGATATAAAACCACTGGCGTATGGAATTGCAGGCTTCAGTCCTACTGACCTCAAAAGGGTGGGTGCTTACTCTATAGATATGAAAGACGGAGTTCTTCATCTGACCGGGGCAAATGCTCAGGGCCTCTTCTATTCTGTCCAGACATTGATTCAGCTTTTACCGTCGACAATGCCTTCATTAGGACTCTTTGACAAGTACCTTCAGATTTCTCTGCCGGCTGTCGAGATTGTGGATTATCCGAGATTCCAATACAGAGGAATGCATCTTGATGTTGTAAGGCACATATTTTCAGTTGACTATATTAAACAGTATATAGACTATCTTGCACTGCACAAGATGAACTATTTCCACTGGCATCTTACTGATGACCAAGGGTGGAGAATGGAGAGCAAGGCATATCCAAAACTTAATGAAATCGGTTCATGGAGAGCAGGCACAATTAAGGGTATTTTCCCCGGAACAGGAGTGGACAGCACTCGTTACGGCGGGTTTTACACTATAGAGCAGATGAAGGAGATTGTCAAGTATGCATCTGATCGTTATATAACCATTGTTCCTGAAATTGATGTGCCGGGTCACTCAATGGCAATTATCGCTGCTTATCCTGAGCTCAGTACGACTCCTGATATTCCCAAGCAACCTGCAATTACATGGGGTATTTACAACAGACAGAACAATGTTCTGGTGCCGTCTGAACAGACTTTCAAATTCTTAAAGGATGTTTTCAATGAGCTGATGGATGTCTTTCCGGGTGAATATATTCACATAGGTGCCGATGAGTGCTCGAAAATATGGTGGAAAGAGTCAAGAGAGACCCAGAATTTTATGAAGAATTATGGCCTTGACGATGAAGATGCATTGCAGAGCTACTTTGTGAAAAGAATACATGATGTTGTAAAGGCCCGCGGACGCAAGCTTGTGGGTTGGGACGAGATTATGGACGGTCCGATTGAAAAGGATATGGTTGTAATGAGCTGGAGAGACACCGAACATGCCTGGAAGGCTGCTCGGATGGGAAACAAGGCTATTTTAACCCCGATCCAGACACACTATCTGAATGCAGCTCAGAAAAAGAACGAGACAGCATTGTGTCATCAGGATATATTTGCTCCTATTGATTCTGTTTATAATTTTGAACCACTTCCTGAGTCATATGATACAGTATATGAGGAAAATATTCTTGGGGGCCAGGGTTGTATGTGGACTGAATATTTTCCGGACAAAGATGCCGTGGAATACGGAATATTTCCGAGAATGTCAGCATTATCAGAGGTTTACTGGTCTCAAAAAAAGAATAAAAACTGGCCCAGGTTTATGCTCAAACTTGTAGAGCAGTTCAACCGGTATGATTTATGGGGGGCAAATTACTCAACAGAAATTTTTGAATCGGGGAACTATACCAGATAGTGAGTAGATAAGAGTGAATAGTTTAAAGTACTGCGTAAAGGTGTGGGAGAGATGTGAGTAATGAAAATCGTTAGAAAGAGATTATCCCGATAAGTGAAAAAAACTGAAATACCTTCGAAGTTCGTTGACTACCTCACTGAGGCGGCCGGGTCGCGGATAGCTTCAACTGTTCTAGAAGCTGTCATGAGCGGGACGCCGGAAGTCTCCATACGAATAAACCCGATGAAGGTGAGCGACCCGGTCGCCCTCGACCTACCTTTGAACGGAAACATTCCATGGTGCAAAGATGGCTTTTACCTGAGCAAAAGACCCAGTTTCACACTGGATCCCGCCCTGCATGCCGGCGCATACTATGTGCAGGAGCCATCCTCAATGGGCCTTTCAGTTCTGGAACCCATTTTCCGGGACCTCAGACCCCGGGAGATACTCGATTTGTGCGCCGCCCCCGGAGGCAAAAGCACCCACATTATCTCCATGGCCATGCACTACTCATCAGCTCATTCATCATTATTTCACTCACCATCAACTCTCGGCAACAATTCGCATCCAGATAACAATCCCCTTATTGCCAATCATCTGCAAGATACTTACTTGCCTCATATTACATGCAACGAGGTGATAAAAAGCCGTGCCGCAATCCTCAATGAAAATGTTACAAAATGGGGAGTCAACTCCGTATCTGTGACAAGCAAAAACCCGGAAAATTTCGCAAGGGAGGGCAGCTCCTTCGACCTGATTCTTGTGGACGCCCCTTGTTCCGGAGAGGGAATGTTCAGAAAAGATCCCGATGCAATATCCGAGTGGTCAGAGGAAAATGTCAAACTCTGTGCTGCCCGCCAAAGAAGAATCCTCTCAGATATCTGGGCTGCCTTGGTGCCTGGCGGAATTCTGGTTTATTCCACCTGTACCTTCAACAAATATGAGAACGATGACAACCTTCGTTGGTTGAAGAGTGAAATAGGTGCGCTTCCTTACTCCTTTTTTAATACGGAAGAGCTAGAAAAAAATGGAGTTGTAGTTACTCCTGAAGGAGGATTTCAATTCTTCCCCGGCGTAGTTCGTGGTGAAGGATTCTATTTTGCCGTCGTGAGAAAGCCATTTGATGATAATGAGGAATTTTCTGTTTTTCCTGAACGGGACTTGCAGTCAAAGGTTAAAAGTGAAAAATGCAGAAATGAAAAGTGCAAAGGGGAAAAGAGCAGAAATGAGAACTTCAGAGGTGAAAAAAACAGAAATGGAGAAAAAAACTGGAAAAAGAAATCCGATAAAAAACAGGATTTAAGACAGAATCCTTTTTATTGCAATATTACATCCGAAGAACCGGAGCATCAGTTTGCACTGTCCCCGAATTATGAGTATGAGGATAAATGGCCATCTGTGAAACTTTCCAAGGAAGACGCTATCACATATCTTTCAAGAAATACAATATACCTAGACAAGGATGCTCCTTTAGGCTATCTGAGGGTAACATATAAAGGTCTGGGCCTTGGTTTTGTCAAAAATCTCGGTTCCCGTGCCAACAATCTGTACCCTATGAACTGGCGGATCAGGAAAATTTAATATCAGTGCCACTAAAAATACTAACTGATAAGTGTATTTCATTTTTTACTCTTTCTATTTAAATTATATATAAATAGTGAAATGTTCAAGTTAGCAAGTGGTTATGCTGTTTTAATTTAGAAATTTTTTAATATCTTTATAGTATTAATAATCAATAAATAAAGAAATGAAAAAGATTCTGCTTTTATTTGTTATAATTCATATAACTATAACAATGACAGCTCAATATGGGTATTTTTACGGGTTTTCATATAATAAAATAAATACCAATGTTGAAGATCAAATGGGTAACTATATTGCAATACTTGGCGTTACACCCAGCTCTCCTGCGGATCTATCAGGTTTAAAACCTTTTGATCTTATTCTTTCTATAGATGGAATTAAAATTGATGAAAAAGAAGAGAGTTTAAATCTGTTTTCAAAGCCTGAGGTTGAGTTCGAGGTATTGAGATTAGGCAACATACACAAAAGTATCAAAGTTAAAGGTATGATAGTTTCAACAAATAACTTCATACCTGAAGCAGAATGGGCTACAATTGGTATGAATGATGGGCAGTATTCACTTTATTCTACTACTAGAACCTTGGATATAGATCCAATTCAGGTTTTTTCTGATCCTGAAGCTTCATTATATCAATATTCTAAATATGATTTTGACTTTTCTGAAAGCAATACACTACAACAAAAAGAAATTGCATCATACTTGGAACCTATCTTAGCACAAAAAGGGCTTAAAAGAGATAGGGTTAATCCAGAAATGATAATAATCATAGATTTTTATTCCGACAGACGAGATCAGTACGTTCCTCCAACTCAGAGGTTAGTTACTAGATATAAATATGGTTTTGAAATCGGATCCGGTTGGGGTACTCGTCAATATGTGGAATCACAAAAATCCGGAGATTATACAAAAACAGAATTCCTGACAAAAATGACAATAACCATGCTTGATGCCCAAAAAATGGCTGCAGAACCAAATAAATCAGCAAATATCTGGGCTGCTAATTATGAGACTCTATCAACAATGAAAGTCGAAATAAAAGCTTTTACCAACGCTATTGGACTAGCTATGCTAAATTGTTTCCCAATAAAGAATATTAGTCATATGGATGTATCATATTATTGGGGGATTGGTTTATTGTATGATAATAAAAAAGAGGGATTGGTTGTTGGTGTAGTTCCTGGCTCCCCAGCGGCACAAGCTGGAATAAGGGTTGGAGATGAGTTGATTAGCACAAGGCCGGGTTCGTCAAGATTCCCATATCAAATGGAGAATACGATACAAAACTTAGGGCAAAAACGCCATAAAAACTATCTTAATTACAACTTATATCGTTCTTCAAATACTACTTATGAGAATGAAAGCATTAATCAGTATATAAACAGAATGTATACCTCTACATTGCATACTCCAGATTATAAAGTCAACCAATTGTTAGAGATAAAGATAAAAAGGCCAAATAAGACAAAATATGTAGTAAAAGTAAAGCCAATTTACCTGAAATATTATAAATATGTTCTGAATAATTAAGCTAATATCATTAGTAATCACCATTGACTGCATCGCTAAACATCAAATGTCGTAACAGATAGTATTTTGTAATTGCCAGAATAAGAGTAAGATAGAAATATTGGTGCCACTAATAAATAAAAAAAGGTTGCCTGAATCAGGCAACCCTTTTTACGTGATTTTGCAACGGGAAAGACTATCCGCCAAAATCATCGAAAGCTATATTCTCTGCAGGGACACCAAGGTTATCAAGCATCTTCACTACAGAACTGTTCATCATTGGAGGACCGCAAAGATAATACTCTACATCTTCCGGTGTATCATGATTCTTCAAATAATTATCAAAAAGTGCCTGATGGATGAATCCTGTAAGACCTGTCCAGTTATCTTCAGGTTTTGCTTCACTGAGTGCTATGTGAAAGTTGAAGTTAGGGAATTCCCTCTCAATTTCACGGAACTCCTCTTCGTAGAATACCTCACGAAGTGAACGCGCTCCATACCAGAAGCTTACTTTACGTGTTGTCTTCTCAGTCTTGAATAGGTGGAAAATGTGTGAACGCATAGGAGCCATACCGGCACCACCACCGACGAAGATTATCTCGTTCTGGGTATCTTTTATGAAGAACTCACCGTAAGGGCCGGAAATAGTCACTTTATCGCCCGGTTTGCGTGAATAAATATAAGACGAGCAAACTCCGGGATTAACATTCATAAATGTGCCCTTGCTGCGATCCCAAGGTGGGGTTGCAATACGAATGTTCAACATTATGATGTTACCTTCAGCAGGGTGGTTGGCCATAGAGTAGGCACGGAATGTCTGCTCCTTGTTTACCATCTTGAGATCCCATATCTTCATCCTGTCCCAGTCTTCATGGTATTCTGGCTCAACATCGATATCATTTTTAAAGTCAACCTCGCACGGAGGGATGTCAATCTGGATATATCCACCGGATCTGAACTTAAGATGTTCTCCTTCAGGGAGTTTTACTACAAACTCTTTGATGAAGGTTGCAACGTTATGATTGCTCACTACCTCGCATTCCCATTTCTTGATTCCCAGAACCTCTTCAGGAATAACAATCTCCATATCCTCCTTCACCTTAACCTGGCAACCGAGGCGCCACTGGTTATTCTGTTGTTTCCTTGTGAAGAACCCTGTTTCGGTGGGGAGAATCTCTCCACCGCCTTTTGTTACACGGCATTTGCACATACCGCATGTTCCGCCTCCGCCACAGGCAGAGGGAAGGAATATCTTCTCGTTTGAAAGTGTTGAAAGAAGAGATGAGCCGGGACTTACTGTAAGCTCTTTTTCTCCGTTGATCGTAACTTTAACCTTGCCGGAAGGTGTCAGCTTTGCTTTTGCGTAAAGTAGCATCGCTACCAGTAACAAGGTCACTATCAGTATCGCAATAACTGCAACTGTTACTATTGTTGTAATATTCATGATTCTTCTTCTCTTACAGTTTTATACCCATAAAGCTCATAAAGGCCAAGCCCATGAGACCTACCATAATAAATGTTATTCCCAGTCCGCGAAGTGGCTTAGGTACGTTGGAGTACTTCAGCTTTTCCCTTATTGCTGCCAGTGAAATGATCGCGAGGGCCCACCCGATACCTGAACCGAGGGCATAGGTTGTTGCCTGTGCAAGTGTCTCGTAACCTCTCTCCTGCATGAAGAGTGAGCCTCCAAGGATGGCACAGTTTACAGCTATGAGCGGCAGAAATATTCCAAGTGACGAATAAAGTCCGGGTGTGAACTTCTCTACAATCATTTCAACGAGTTGGGTGATTGATGCCACTACGGCTATAAAGATAATGAAACTCAAAAAGCTCAGGTCAAGGTTGGCATACGATGGATCGAGCCACGCAAGAGCTCCTGGCTTTAGAACGTATTCATAAAGAATGTAGTTGACAGGTAATGTTACAACAAGCACGAATATCACGGCTATTCCAAGACCTGTTGCTGTCTTAACGCTTTTGGAAACGGCCAGAAATGAACACATTCCCAAAAAATAGGCAAACACCATATTCTCTACGAATATGGATTTGACGAATATACTTATTAAATCTTGCATATTGGTATGTGTTTATTTTTCTTGTAAATCTTTATCAAAACTCCTTTGTACCCATATAAATAATCCTATGAGTATCAATGCCATCGGAGGCAATATCATCAAACCGTTATTGTAATAAAACCCACCGTTCTTTGCATACCAGCTTAGCGGAATAATCTGGAACCCGTATATGGTGCCGGAACCGAACAACTCCCTTAAAACTGAAATAATAACGAGTATCATCCCGTACCCGGCGCCGTTGGCCAGACCGTCAATCAAAGAAGGGAAGGGTTTGTTGCCAAGGGCAAATGCCTCAATACGGCCCATAATGATACAGTTTGTTATAATCAGTCCGACGAACACCGAGAGCTGCTTACTTACCTCATAAGAGTAGGCTTTCAGAATTTGATCGACAAGTATTACAAGCATGGCTACAACCACAAGCTGCACAATAATACGGATTCTGTTAGGAATTGTATTACGCAGGAGAGACATAATCAAATTGGCAAAGCCTGTAACTATGGTGACAGACAATGCCATCACAAGAGCCGGTTCTACCTTGACCGTAACCGCAAGTGAAGAACAGATTCCGAGCACAAGTACGGTAACCGGATTCTTTCTAAACAGCGGATCAATATATATTTTCTTATCCATCGTTCAACTTATTTTTTAGAAGTTACTTCTTCAGCGGCTGTTGCAGAAACGGCTGTAGAGTCTGTTATTGGAGAAGCAATTGCAGATGAGTCACTTTGCAACAAAAGCTTCTGTGAAGCATCTTCCTTGAGTGACTTGAAAAATTCAAGATATTTTCCGACACAGGTTTTTACCATACTCTCAAGAGCCTTACTGGTAATTGTTCCGCCGGATATTGCATCAACCTGATGTGTATTTCCTTTTTCAGCTCCTCCTTTTATAACTCCGATAGAGACGAAATTGTCCCCGTCGAAAATTTGTTTATCAGCAAATTGAGCCTGGAATTGAGGTGTTGCAATCTCGGCACCTAACCCCGGAGTCTCGCCTTTGTGGTCGAAAACGGCTCCATATACTGTGTTTATATCTCCCTTTAGTGCTATGTAGCCCCATATAGGGCCCCAGAGACCTGCTCCGTGAAGGGGAACAATATAATATTTCTGGACAGAATCGATCCTGCAGATATAAAGAGGAAGAGATTCCCCACCTTCAGAAATCGTTGTGTCAGTTATATATTTTGCGTATTCACCCTCAATATAACCGGCTTTGTCTGCTTCCAGTTGTGTCGCATCCTCTCCGAGGTGAACAGCTCTGAGAACAAGCTGTTTTGTCTCGATGGATATATTTCTTTGCTGAGCATCCTTTAAAAGATAGGCAGCCATGGCAAGAATCACTGCAACCAATACTACGAGCACTGTCGAGTAGATTATTGTGTACAGGTTTTTATTTGTATCCATTGTAATCCTCCTTATTTTTTTACAGTTACTGTAGCCCTCTTCAGTCTTTTCCTTATGTTCGACTGAACGACATAGTGGTCAATAAGAGGTGCGAATGTGTTTAAAAGCAAAATTGCAAGCATCATACCTTCAGGATAACCCGGATTGAATGCCCTTATAATGATTACTATGATACCAATCAAGAATCCGTATATCCATTTTCCTGTCTCAGTCTGTGCACTCGTCACGGGGTCAGTGGCCATGAAAACCGCACCGAATGCAAAACCGCCCATTACAAGGTGATCCCATGCGGGGATGTTGAGGTATGAAGAAGGATCTGCAGGTGCGACTGCGTTTAGTAAAAGCCCTGTGAGCATAGCTCCGGCCACTGTCGAGAACATTATCTTCCAGCTTGCAACTCCTGTTGCAATCAGTATTATTGCTCCCAATAGTATCGCTAGTGTGGAGGTCTCTCCGACACATCCCGGAATGAATCCGAAGAACATGTCTGAGAATGACGGCACCGGTGTACCTGCCATTGCGTTGGCAAGCGGTGTAGCACCTGAGAAGCCGTCTACTATGCCTTGTCCTTCTGAAAGACCTGCAATCCAGATCTTATCTCCGGAAATCTGGGAAGGGTATGCAAAAAATACAAAAGCTCTTGCAAGAAGAGCCGGATTCCAGATATTCATGCCGGTACCGCCGAATACCTCCTTGCCGATTATTACAGCAAATGCAACAGCCAGTGCCAGTATCCAGAGTGGTACATCTACAGGCATTATTAGAGGAATCAACATTCCGGATACCAGAAATCCCTCGTTTACCTCGTGACCTCTTATCTGGGCCGCTGTGAACTCAATTCCTAATCCTACTACATATGATACAATAATCAGCGGGAGAACCTTAAGGAATCCGAACCAGAACATTCCCCAGAACTCCATTGAGCCTCCTGTGGAAAGGTTGTATTGATAGCCAGTGTTCCACATTCCGAAAAGCATTGCCGGCATGAGGGCGATGATTACAAATGACATTGTCCTCTTCAGGTCAATTGAGTCTTTTATGTGAACTCCGCTCTTTGTAACTGTGTCCGGCACAAAAAGGAATGTCTCAAACGCATCAAAGGTCGAGTGCAGGAATCCCAGCTTACCGCCCTTGCTGAATGTCGGCTTTATATTATCTACTATTTTTCTTAGCGCTTTCATCTCTATTTTATTAAGACATTTCTTTAATCATCAAATCTATTCCTTTTGATACAATCTCTTGTACATCTATCTTTGAAGGGCATACAAATTCACAGAGTGCCAGATCTTCCTCAATAACCTCATAGATGCCGAGAGCCTCCATGTTGTCAATGTCTTCTGCAAGAATTGCCTTTAGAAGATATGTCGGATAAATGTCCATAGGAAGCACCTTCTCATAAACTCCTGTCATGACAAAAGCTCTTTCAGCGCCGTTTGTATTGGTGTCCAGCTCATAACTCTTCTTAGGTGTCAGCCATGAGAAATATGTGTGTGAAACGCTGAATTTTTTTGACCTGAAAGGCTTAATCCATCCGAACATCTCGTAGTAGTTTCCTTCTGAAATGAGTGTGATCTGATTGTGGTAAAATCCTAAAAATCCGTCTGCTCCAACATTGGTGCCTGTAAGAACGTTTCCGCTGATCCACCTGACCGGCAGTTCTTCACCGGCGCTTTTGGCTGTGTGGTTTGCATATTCCTTAATATCACTCATGCACATACCTGGAAGGCACTCTGCATAACTCGGATTAGTACAGCGAGGCCCGGTGATGGCAATGGTCTTTTTTATATCGTACACGCCTTTTGTAAAAAGCTTTCCAATCGCAGCAACGCCATATAGGTCTATTGTCCATACAACTTCTCCCTTGTTAATCGGATCTATGTTGTTTATCTGAACACCTACGTTGCCGGCAGGGTGATGTCCCTCTATGGTGTGGAAGATGACCTTTTCAAGTCTGTGGAAAGGACTGCCTGCGTAATTGTCTATGTGAAGGCTGAGGTGTATACCTCCCTTTGTAAGAAGATTGAGAACATCAATACCGGCCTGAAGAGACTCTTTTTCTCCTTTAAGAGCGAAGTCAAGGTCAGGGGCTAGCGGGGATGAGTCAAATCCTGAGATATAGATTGCCTTAGGCTCAATTGCAGGATTCGGGATGATACCGTATGGGCGTTGCTTGATAACGGGCCAGAGTCCGCTTTCCAGCAAAACATCGGTTAACTCTTCTCTCTTTGCAGTTTTTAGGTTTGGAACGTTAAACTGGACATGCTCATTCTTTTTGTCGTTCTGAATAAGCACTTCCAATAACTTACGTTTCTCACCGCGAACTATTTCTTTTACAACACCGCTCACTGGTGAGCAAATTTGTACAGAAAGGTTCTTTTTATCTGCCAAGATTGGTGAACCGGCTTTGACTGCATCTCCTTCTTTCACAAGAAGTTTAGGGTTGAGGGTTCTGAAGTCAGCGGGTTTCACAGCAAGAATATCCGAAGAGATGATTTTAGTAGTTTGATTTGAAGCGATTCCTTTTAAAGGAATGTCCAAACCTTTGCTTAATCGAATATGGTTTGACATTATTGTGAAAAATTTTGCGGCAAAGATACACAATATTTATAATTTTGTGGCAATGAAGACTGATTTTTCAACAATTTACGAAGGGCTGAATAGCGCTCAAAAACAAGCAGTTGAGCAATTTGACGGCCCCTCTTTGATAGTGGCGGGGGCGGGGTCCGGAAAGACAAGAGTGCTTACCTGCAGAATTGCCAATATTTTAGAACACGGGCACAGGGCGAATTCCGTATTGGCACTGACATTCACAAATAAGGCATCAAAGGAGATGAAGGAGAGGATATCCTCTCTTGTCGGCTATGATGTTGCAAGGAACTTGTGGATGGGTACTTTTCACTCTGTTTTTGTGAAGTTCCTCAGGGAAGATGCCGAATTACTTGGTTTCCCAAAAAGTTTTACAATTTATGACACTTCAGATTCTAAAAGTGCTATAAGAGCATGTGTGAAGGAGTTATCTCTGGATGAGAAGATGTATAAACCCAATGAGGTACTTTCCAGAATCTCAATGGCCAAGAATAATTTAGTGACTCCGGCGGCTTATTTGAGCAATGCAACTCTGGCACAGAATGATGCAGCTGCTAAAAAACCTAAGATAGGGGATATCTATGCTCTCTATCATAAAAAATGCAAGCAGGCAGGAGCTATGGATTTTGATGATATTCTGGTATATACAAACATCTTGCTGCGGGATTTTCCACAGGTTCTGGAGAAGCTCAGATCAAGGTTTTCTTATATTCTGGTTGATGAGTATCAGGATACTAACTATTCTCAATATTTGATAGTTAAGAAACTTGCTTCTGTTCACAGGAATCTTTGTGTTGTAGGTGACGATGCGCAAAGTATATATTCCTTCCGTGGGGCCAGAATTGAGAATATTCTGAATTTCAGGAAAGATTATCCTGAGGCTAAGGAGTTTCGGCTGGAGCAGAATTACCGTTCGACTCAGACTATTGTCAAGGCAGCAAATAGTCTGATTGCAAGAAATTCAATGCAGATAAAGAAAGAGTGTTTCTCTTCTGAGGCGGTGGGAGATAAGATATGTGTCATAAATGCTTTCACGGATCAGGAGGAGGCTTTTATGCTTGCCTCTTCTGTTTTGGCAAAGATCTATCAGGATAAAGCTTCTTATGGTGATTTTGCTGTCCTTTACAGGACAAATGCCCAGTCAAGAGCGGTTGAGGAGGCTTTAAGAAAGCGCTCTCTTCCCTATAAGATTTATGGCGGCCACTCTTTCTATGAGAGGGCAGAGGTAAAGGACATGATCTCTTATCTTAGATTGTTACTTAACAAAAAAGATGATGAGGCTTTCAGGAGAATTGTCAACGTGCCTCCGAGAGGGATAGGTGACACGACTGTATCTTGTCTTACGGCGGCGGCCAACTCGGCAGGAGTTTCCCTGTGGGAAGCTATGATGGAGGGGCAGATTAGTGCAATGGGCATAAAGCAGGCCGCCGCAAGCAGACTTTTTCAGTTTGCCAGGATGATATCCGAGATTAGTGAAAGAGTCGCAACATCCAATGTCTATGACATTGCAATGGAGGTCCTTGTGAAATCAGGCTACATGGACTATCTGAGATCGGATACAACCGTTGAGGGGCAAGCCCGTCTAGACAATGTTGAGGAGTTGATGAACAGTATCAAGGCTTTTGTGGAGGAGGTTGAGGAGACAGGAGAGGTAAACGGCGATCCTGAAACAAATAAACAGGAGGCTTCTGTGCTGATTGAGAAAAATAGCGAGGCTGGCTTATCCGAGGGGGGATTAATGGCAGAAAGTCCGGAGGATAATTCCGGTCCACTTGTTTCGCTGTCTAATTATATCGAGAATATTGCCCTTTTAAGTGCAATTGATGAAAATAATGCTCCGGAGGATTCAAATAAGATAAGTCTTATGACTGTCCACTCGGCTAAAGGTCTTGAATTTCCCTATGTATATGTGGTAGGAATGGAAGAGAATCTGTTTCCTTCAGGCAGTATGTCCGGAATAAAGGAAAATGAACTGGAGGAGGAGAGGCGTCTGTTTTATGTTGCTTTGACCCGGGCAAAGTTGAATGTTACGCTCTCGTACGCCCAATCACGTTTTAGGTGGGGCTCACATGTAAATTATCCTACAAGCCGGTTTTTAAGAGAGATTGATCCAAAATACCTTGACTGGCCTGACATGAAGAGTGAGATGGGCGGTGATGATTATAATCTGGTTTCCATGAACTCTCTTACCAATAACGGGACATCCCGCTCCGATACTCGTTTTCGTGATAAATCGGGATCAGGTTCACGCGATAGATCAACTACGGGGGATTACGACAGATCAGGTTCCGGGAAATGGAACAGCAATCCTGGTTCTCAATACCGAGATCGAGCAGGTAATCCTTCTAATGATCAAAATTCATCCAGTGGGGTACAAAATGCATTCCGCCCATCGACTACCTTCCGGAAGCCGGTAGATCCGGATTTCAAGGCCGATCCTGTTTCTAAACTAAAAGCTGGCCTGAAAGTTGAACATGACAGATTCGGTTTCGGAACACTGCTCGAACTTGAGGGAGATGCTCTTAATGCAAAGGCTGTGGTGGATTTTGAACAAGGAGGCAAAAAAACATTACTATTGAAGTTCGCGAAGCTCCGCGTTGTAGAATAACTCCACTGTAATTATATATAGAATTTTGTAATTATTACTTGAAAATTATTTTTGTCAAATAAATTTTGCCTACTATGTTTTTTCCCAGTTATATTGTCATTTGCTGAGATTTTCTACAAAAAGAAATATCACATATTTGATAATAAATTGAAGCCTATTAAGTGAATTCAGATCTTTATATAAGAAAAATTTCGTTAAAAAAAGAAAAAAATTAAAAATATTTTCAAAAAAATAAACTTTGGCACAGAGTTTGTAATTTTTTAATCGAAGTTTTTCATAGTTTAAGTTTAGGTTAAGTAATGGGGCATTATTCCGGAAGGGGTGAGGCCCCATGAAGTTTTTATATATCCTAAAATCAGTACCACAAAAAATAAAGCGCCTGTAAATATTTAAAATACAGGCGTTTATCTGTTGGTTATTTGAAAAAATCAGTGATATCAATATTATTTAAAAGCTTGTTCACTGAGGCCTTTGCCGCCGAGTCTGAGTTCGCTGAAATAATCAGGGACGGCTCGTCCAAGGAGGCTGTCTACATAGACCTTGGCAAGGTATTGTGAGAGCATGAAGCCGTGTCCCCTCATTCCTACGAACAAGCCTGCCTCCGGATCTATTATGTAGCGAGGCTCAGTGTAGTAGCCCGACCATATTGCCTGGAAGCCCACTCCGGATAGCTGCGGAATCCATTCCGTAAACATCTCGGTGGCTACTTCAATGAAATCCTGTGTGTTTATCTTAAGGTTCTTTGCTGTCTCTTTTGCGTCTATCGCAGGGGAGGCGCAACCTATAATCTGGCCTGTCTCGGCTAGCTGCTGACCGTATACGGCTGAAAAACCCTTATATTTTCTTCTGTCTATTATCATATCAAGGTTAGCTCCGTCTTTGCCAAGCATAGGCAGTCTCTTTGTGATAAATGCCTGATGTTTTACTGGATACAGACCGGTCTCGATTCCTAGTTTCTTTGCAAATTTGTCGGCATTTCCTCCGAGAGCATTAATAAAAATCTCTGTCCGGAACTCAAGATACTCTCTGTCTGGTGTCTGCAAAATAACACGATATTCTTTACCATCCCTGCTCACGTCAATAAGTTTTGTGTTCTCGAGAATCGTTCCTCCAAGACTTTGACCGATATGTCTTACAGCATCGATTGTAAGGCCCGGATTTGCCTGCCAGCAGTTGTTGGTAATCAATGCATGGCTGTATGTTGATAATGATGTATTAAAGTATGGTGAGATCTCCTTTCTGAAATCTTTTTTATCAACCATATAGGCATCCGACCATGCCCGGGATAGATCAAGAGATTTATAGGTCTCTTCGTCGTGTGCCAGATTGATATATCGTGTCAGCTTGAAATCTATACGACTCTTTTCATTAAGAGCTTTGAAAATTTCGAGATTATGCATAGCTATATCGGCAAGAGCCGGTAATGAGAATGCAGGTCGTCCGCCGGCGATATTTCGCCAAGAACTTCCAAGTCCGTTATTGACAAGGTAAGGTTTGTATCCTGCCTCAGAGAGATAACGGAAAAGTGACGAGCCTGCTATTCCGCCTCCGGCTATCAAGGCCGCGACTTTTTTAACCTCTCTTTTGCCCTTGGTTGTGGCAGATTCCGGAAGAATCACATTCTCTTCTCTGTTTTTATTGACCATCTCGCCCAGGTTTACCAGATTGGACATCGGTCCTCTCGGTGTTGGTTCTCCGAGAACCTCTATTCCGTATGCTCTGAGCAAAGTCCTCGCTCTTGGTACACATCTGTTGCCTCGGCACGCACCCATTCCTATTCTCGAAATGTGCTTAAGCTCATCAGAAGAAATAACCTTTCTTTCCCCAATTACGGCAAGGAGTTTTTCAACCGTAACATCTTCACAGTGACATATATATGATTTCGCATCATGCGGTTGCCCTAACTTTAAGAGCTTTAGTGGTTCAGGGTAATTTTCTTTAACAATAAATCCCCTGACCTTTAAAAGCTCCTCTCCCTCGAGATTTATTGCCTTTACTCTGGCTACGTTCGTTTTGTTGTCGCTTTTCAGAATTTTTTCAATTACACCCTCACCGACTTTTTCTCCTTTATTATTAACCAAGTAAACTCCGGCTCCCTCATCGGCCTTATATTCTATAGGCATGAACAACCAGTGCTTGTTGAACTGGTATCCGAATATGGCAAGTCCGGGACATTGGTGAACACATTGCATACATCCGATACACTTGTCGAAATCAATTCTGGGAACAGTAGATGTGGAAGATTTAGTTATTGCTCCGTATTTGCAGGCAAACGAGCATGGATTGCATGCAAAGCCATAAAGGCAGTCAATCTGGACAAATCCTTTCGATTCCATTCTCTCTTTAGACGGCCTTAACGGCTCTTCCAGTATCCTGACAGGATGTTGCTGAGAGTCTATGTACTCTTTTGATATAGAGAGATAGTTGTCATAGTTGAATTTTATTCCCAGATCCTGCATAATCTCGTATGCGCACTGACGCCCTCTGAGGACGGCAGAAGTCCCTTCTCCGATCTTTACAGAATCGCCGACCCCGTGGCATTTTCTTCCGAAAACTTCCACGCCTTTTCTGAATAATTGATTGTCAGGAATTAATCCTGTACAGATGTTTATGCAATCAATATCTTCTATGACTGTCTCTGTTCCAGGTATTGGTTTGAAATTTTCACATTTCGCAATTATTGCCCCTGTTATGCCTGTACGGTCTTCGTTTGGAATTGCTTCAAGAAGTATATGTGATGTGAGAATCGGAATCCCGAGTCTCCTTACTCTGTTTGCCTGCACCGGAAATCCTCCTTCATAAGGCATAGCTTCAATAATCGCCCTTACACCGGCTCCAGCCTGCATTGCCTGATATGAAGTGAGATATCCTATGTTGCCTGCACCGACTGTCAGTATCTTCTTTCCCAGAAGTGTAAGCTCTTTGTTCATCATCCTCTGAACGACAGCGGCAGTATACACACCAGGCAGGTCATCGTTTTTAAATGCCGGCATAAAAGGAACCGCTCCGGTTGCTACAACAATCTGTTCGGCGTCTATGTAAAAGACCTCCTGAGTGGAGATGTTCTTTGCAATCAGCCTTTTTCCCTCAACTATATCCCATATTACTGAATCAAGAATGATTCCTGTTGGATCTTCACCGGCAAGATTGGAAGCAATGTCAAAACCTCTCATACCTCCGAATCTCTTCTCTTTTTCGAAGAAGAAGAACTGGTGAGTCTGCATTACAAACTGTCCACCTATTTTACTGTTATTGTCAATGACCAGATTGTCAACACCACCCTTGCACAACTCTTCTCTGACCGCCAGGCCTGCAGGACCTGCACCGATAATGGCTACAGTTGTCTTGAATACCTTGATTGCCGGTTTTAGATTGCCCTGGTAATCTATTTCCTGAGGCATGTAAGATTCGTCAACTCTTCTTACATCTTTCACTTCATCTACCTTGGTGATACATATACGGCGGACTCTCCCGTCAACTAACATTTCGCAGGCTCCGCATTTTCCGATTCCGCACTCCAATGTGCGTTCTCTGTGTTCCAGACTGTGTTTGTGTACTACGAGCCCTGCCTGATGTAAGGCTGCTGCAATTGTAAATCCCCTCTGACCAACAACTTTTTGTCCTTCGAATGTAAATTCTACTCTATCTTCCACAGGAATCGGAAGTATAGGATGTTCAGTGATTTTGTACATAGTTTAAAATTAGTTTGAACAAATTTAATAAAAAACATATCTGACGATTTTAGATTTAGATATTTTTTACAAAAAATTGACGATTTCGTTACTAAATTCTGATATATCGTAATAGATTTGATCAACTAACCAATTAAATCTGTGAGATATGAAGGGAAAAATTCTATTTGGTAGGAAGGGACGGTCTGGTAATGCTGAGCCGTTCCCTAAAGGTTTTACGGGGACACTCTTCTCTTCCTTTTTGGGAGCAGGGATTCCCTTGCTGACTCTCTTTCTGGGGCTTGTTGTCTTTGCCCTGTATTCACTCTTTCTCTCTTCTTGCCGGGGGCTCACCTTTGAAAATGAGACTACCGGTGAGATAAGATTTGTGTTTGAAAGGCCGGTTGCGACCAAAGCTGTTGTAAGAGATTTCCCCGACAGTAATAAATTTGTTTTAACTATTAGAAACAGTTCGGGAAATCTTGTTTATGATGGTCTCTACGGAGAGAGGCCCTCAAAGCTGGAGCTTAATGCCGGCAGTTATGATATTGCTGTTGTATCCGGGACTTTTACAAAACCGGAGTTTGAGGCTCCTTGCTACGGAGATAATAAGACAGTGGTTGTCAAAGCCGGTGAGGTTTGTGTTATTTCACTAACGGCTGTTCAGACAAATGTCGGTATCAGACTTACCTTTACTGACGATTTTAAAAAGAAATTCTCCGGATATACCGCTGAATTTGCGGATAAGGAAGGAAAACTTTCTTATCCGTTTACTGAAACAAGATTTGCTTACCTTAACCCTGGTCCGGTAATTCTCAATTTGCTAGAATTACCGCCATACGGAGAAAATGCACTTCCGGATACTATCCGGGTTATTTCAAGAGAGATGGAACAGAAGGATATGCTTACTCTCAACCTTCATGCTAATCCTTCTGATACATCTGCTGCAACCTCCGGCCTTATTATAGATACAACTTCCAGATGGTTGTTCGAGCAGATAATAGTAGGTGCGGGAGACGGCAAGAGCAAGTCAACGGCATTTAATGTAGGTCAGGTCTCTTCTAACATCGGCGCAAAAGGAGTATGGGTTACAGGATATATAGTCGGTGGAGATTTGACCTCCACATCCATCAGCTTCACCTCTCCGTTTACAAAGGAGACAAATCTTGCAATTGCATCTTCTGCCGATGAGAGAGTTAGAAGTAATTGTATATCAGTTTGTATCCCAAATACTGATTTAAGGGGTGTGCTGAACTTGTGCACAAATCCCGGAAATCTGGGCAAGCGGGTATATATTCAGGGAACCATAGTAGCTTCATACTTGGGACTAATAGGGTTAAACCCTGTAACGGATGCTCAATTTTAAGAAGATTGTGGGTGTGAATTGCTATATTTGCATTTGTATATAACAGGATTGACTTATGCAGGAAACCGGATATTTTGCACATGGGACAGCGGTGATTGATCCCGGGTGTACTATTGGAAAAGGCACAAAAATATGGCACTTCACACACATAATGAGCGAGTCTGTAATAGGGGAGGGGTGTAACATCGGTCAGAATGTTGTTGTTTCACCGGAAGTAGTTTTGGGGAACAATGTGAAAGTTCAGAATAACGTCTCTATATATACCGGTGTTATATGTGAGGATGATGTTTTTCTTGGCCCCTCATGTGTCTTCACCAATGTGGTTAATCCCCGCAGTGCTATTGTAAGAAGAGAAAGCTATCAGAAGACACATGTCGGAAGGGGAGCTACTATAGGCGCTAATGCGACAATTGTATGCGGCCATGATATTGGTGAGTATGCATTTATTGGCGCAGGAGCAGTTGTGATCGATGAAGTTAAACCATACGCACTGGTGGTAGGTAATCCTGCAAAGCAGATCGGATGGATGAGCCGTGCCGGGCAGAGACTGATGTTCGGTCAGGATGGTCTGGCTGAGTGTCCGGAGACAAAAGAGAGGTATTCTCTTGTAAACGGTGAGGTTAAGTTGCTCAATTTTTGATACGGAATTATGGATATTAAAGATGATCTGCTTCACAGAGTCCTGTACGCTACTGATGCCTCTGCCTACCGTGAATTACCCTTAGGGGTGTGTTACCCGAAAAATAAGAAAGAACTTGCCGATATTGTAATATATGCAACAGTTAAGGGGCTATCCCTGATTCCCAGAGCTGCAGGCACGTCAATTGCGGGTCAGGTTGTAGGAGACGGCTTGGTTGTGGATATCTCAAGGTATATGAGCAGGATACTTGAGATTAATCCTGACGAAGGTTGGGCAAGAGTAGAGCCCGGGGTTGTACTCGACCGGCTTAACAAAGAGGCAGCCAGATACGGTCTCTTTTTCGGGCCTGAAACCTCAACTTCAAACCGTTGTTGTATAGGAGGAATGGTCGGCAATAACTCTTGTGGCTCTCATTCTCTTGTTTACGGCAGTACCAGGGATCACCTTATTGAGGCGGAGGTTATCCTCTCTGACGGGACACTCTCTGTTTTTAAAAAGCTAACAAAAAAGGAGTTTGAGGCTAAATGCAACTCATCTGCTGAACGAGAAGCCGCTATTTATAATTTTGTAAACTCCATTCTTAACAACAAGAGAGCGCTGTCGGAGATTGAGGATAACTTTCCGGATAAGGAACTACGAAGAAGGAATACTGGCTATGCTCTTGATGAACTGATCGCTTCATCCAAAAATGATGATGAATATATAAATCTGGCACCTTTGCTTGCAGGTTCTGAAGGAACACTGGCAATGGTTTCCGAGATTAAAGTAAAACTTGTTCCATTGCCGCCGGCTGACAAATGCCTGGTTTGTGCTCATTGCGCGTCTCTAGAGGATATCTTTAAGGCTAACCTGATTGCTCTTAAACATTCTCCGAGGGCTGTAGAGATGATGGATGACAATATTCTGGAACTTAGTAAGAAGAATCTGTCCCAGCAGAAAAATCGTTTTTTTGTCAAGGGTGACCCTGCAGCAATTCTTATTGTGGAACTTGCCGAGAATAGCCCTGAAGAGCTTGAAGATGTAGTGACCTCGCTTGAAAAAGACCTGTTAGCTTCAGGATTGAGTTACTATTGCTCTAAAGTGTACGGTTCTGATATATCACGTGTCTGGGAGCTAAGGAAATCCGGACTTGGATTGCTTACCTCGATGGCCGGAGACGCAAAGCCTGTCTCTGTAATTGAGGATACTGCGGTTGCTCCTAAAAGACTTCCGGAATATATGTCTGATTTTAGAAAGATGCTTGCCTCTTACGGCCTCTCTTGTGTATTTCATGCTCATATAGGTACGGGTGAATTGCATCTCAGACCTATTCTCAATTTGAAAAGAAACGAGGATGTGACCCTTTTCAGGACTGTTGCCCGGGAGACTGCCTTGCTGGTAAGGAAATACAGAGGTTCTTTATCCGGAGAACACGGAGACGGAAGATTGCGAGGCGAGTTTATTGAATTGATGTATGGCTCATATTTGTACGGGCTTATGAGGGATTTGAAGAGAACTTTTGATCCCGACTCCATATTTAACAAAAACAAGATAGTAGATACTCCGCCGATGAATACCTCTCTTAGATATGAGGCGGATGTCAAGGTGCCGGAATATAAAACCTATTTTGACTATACTGCACAAGGCGGATGGCTCAGGGCTATAGAGCAGTGCAACGGCTCGGGTGATTGCCGTAAAGCTTCTGTTTTCGGAGGAACCATGTGTCCAAGTTTCAGGGCAACAGGCAGGGAGCAGGATGTTACAAGGGGCAGGGCAAATACACTGCGTGAACTTCTTACACATCCTTATCAGAGCAGGGTCTTTTCTCAAAAGGAGATTCTAGAGACTCTGGACCTCTGTCTTTCATGTAAGGCCTGTAAGAGTGAGTGCCCTTCAAATGTTGACATGACCAGGTATAAGGCTGAGTTTATGCAGCACCACTATGACACAATTATTCTGCCGCCCTTCAGGTCATTTATGGTGGCAAACATGGCCGGGGTGGAGAGATTTGGAACTTTGATCCCATCTATCTATAACTTTTTTGCAACCAACAAAATCTCATCTTCGGTCATAAAATTTTTTGTTGGATTTTCTCAAAGAAGAGAGTTGCCCGAGATAATGAAACACTCTGTCCGAAAGCATCTCAGGAATATTTCCATGCCGGTGAAGGGAAAAAAAGTCTATTTTTTTCTAGATGAATTTACTGAATATAATGATGGAGAGACTGGTATTTGTTTTATAAATCTTCTGATTTCACTAGGGTATAATGTTATTATTCCTAATCATGTTGAAAGCGGAAGGGCGGCCCTATCTAAGGGAATGTTGAAAAAAGCCAGGAAATTGGCCAGAAAAAATGTGCTTCTTCTTAAAGACATAATATCGGAAGAAACCCCTTTGGTCGGACTGGAGCCTTCGGCAATACTTTCATTCAGAGATGAATACCCGGATCTTGTGGGGCAAGATCTTAAATCTCAGGCAAAAATATTGTCAGAGAGTGTATTGCTTTATGATGAATTTATTATGAGGGAAGCAGAAAGGGGAAATGTTGAAAGTGGTCTTTTTACTGAAGAGCCTCTACAAATTAAGCTTCATGGTCATTGTCATCAGAAAGCCATAGTAACTACCGAATTTTCAAGAAAAATGCTCTCTTTGCCAAAGAATTACATGGTTGAGGTCATTCCTTCAGGGTGCTGTGGTATGGCAGGCTCTTTCGGATATGAGAAGGAGCATTATGATATTTCAATGAATATCGGTGAACAGGTTCTTTTTCCGGCTGTCCGAAGTACATCTCCCGGTGTAGAAATAGCTGCCCCCGGAGTGTCTTGCCGTCAACAGATTAAAGACGGAACAGGCCGTATTGCTCTGCATCCTGTGGAGATACTTTACAGGGCTCTTAAAGGTTAGATATAGTTTTCCCGGAGCATATCAGAGGCAGAAGGATCAATTTGTTCTTTTTTTCTTATGTCATCAAACATTGCCAGAAGGTCAGACGCCTTAATTACTCTTTTGTCGGCACCCTTTATGTCATAGACGATTTTTCCGTTATGTAGCATTAATATGCGGTCTCCGAGATTTACAGCCTGTTGCATCGAGTGTGTCACCATCATTGTGGTGAGTTTGTCCTTGTTGACAATGCTCTCTGTTAGTTGTATCACTTTGTTGGCCGTCTTTGGGTCCAGTGCGGCTGTGTGCTCGTCAAGAAGAAGCAGATCGGGTTTAATCCAGGTAGACATAAGCAGGGTTAAGGCTTGTCTCTGACCGCCGGAAAGCTTGCCTATAGGGTTTGCCAGTCTCTCTTCAAGCCCCATGTTTAAAGACTTCACCTTTTTTCGGAACTCTTCCATATCACCTCTGTTCAGCGCGGCTCCAAGGCCCCTCTTTGCTCCACGTCTGACTGCAAGTGCCAGATTTTCAGCTATTGACATGTCGGGAGCAGTGCCGCTGCAGGGATTCTGAAAAACTCTGCCGATATATTTTGCTCTTTGATGCTCCTGCATATTTGTAATATCCGTCCCGTTCAGCTTGATTGTTCCGCTGTCAGGGAAAAATGTCCCGGCAACTGCATTAAGAAGAGTCGATTTGCCTGAGCCGTTTGTTCCTAAAAGAATGACAAAACTTCCGGTCTCGATTGTGCATGATACATCGTCCAGTGCCAACACTTCATTGGGAGTCCCCGGATTAAACACCTTTTTAATATTACTTATTTCTATCATTTTACCTCAACTCCTCTTTTTTTCATCTTTTTAGTGATATATGGAAGTACAAGTGCTATGAACACGAACAGGGCTGTTATCAGTTTCAGGTCGTTCGGATTCATACCGAGCCTCAGGGCTACCGCAACAAGCAGACGGAATATGACAGAGCCCATAATGGAACCGATAATTAACATTCCGACGGACCCTCCGCCTATGATTGCTTCACCGATAATAACACTGGCAAGTCCCCATACCATCATACCTATACCCATTTGGACATCTGCGAATCCCTGGTATTGAGCCAGAATTGCGCCGGAAAGAGCTATCAGTGCATTTGCCATTCCCAATCCGAGTGTTATCATCAAACCTGTATTTACACCCAGGGCTCTGATCATCTGAGGGTTGTTGCCGGTTGCTCTCATGGCTGTCCCGAGATTTGTCCTGAAAAAAAGGTGCAGAGCAACCCCTGTTAAAGCGACAAAGGCAAGGATTACCAAAAGTACCGCTGTGTCATTGTCGGGGATAAAGCCGATGTCTCCGGCCAATGAAATCAGCGTCTGCTGTGACATCAAAGGCAGGTTGCTTTTTCCCATTATATGGAGATTAACAGAATATAGGGCTGTCATCATCAAAATACCGGCAAGAAGCCCGTTTATATTGAATTTTGTATGAATTATGCCTGTTAAAGTTCCTGCAACAAAACCTCCGGCCATAGCAATCAGCGTTGCTGACAGCGGATTCATCCCGGATACTATCAGGGCTGCGGCGATAGAGGCTCCCAATGTGATTGAGCCCTCTGCAGTAATGTCCGCAAAATTGTAAATCTTGAAGCTTATGAACATGCCGAGGGCAAGCAACGACAAGATTAATCCTATTGTAAGTGCACCTATGAGTAATGACATTGTACCCTGTTATTAAAATTTATCAATTTTTCCTATCCAGCAGACACCTTGAGTGAATTCGCTCTCTCCGGCACCGGTTGCATCTCTCCTGTCGTTCAGCAGATGCATGACGCTCTCTAACCTCTCCTCGTCGAACAGGCTTTTTATAGCCTCCTCTACGGCTATTTGAGACTTGGCAATAGGTTTGTATCCGAATATGGCGGAGTGCGTGTGGTGTCTTAATTTTTGGGGATTTTCGAAGGTGGGAGCGGTTTCTCTTGTAAATCTGCGCAGTGGACTAGTCTCGTTCCTGGTTACTATACTTAGACTTAGTGAAATATCTCCGGTATATTCGGGCTCGGTCGTAAGGTTAAGGTTCTCTTTAATCTGAGGGAAAGAGAATAGTTCGTCGTTCTCTAATGCGACAGGTGATCTCCTTAGTGCAACCCCAACCAGACCTTTGCTCTCTGCCATCATAATCATGGCGAACTCCCTGAAACCGGTCTTTTGTGCAAGAGTATTGATTATACTGCTTAGTGTAACGCTTTTTCTGTTTTCCGACGGGGAGAACTTTATGAAGTGGCTGAAACTGCCTTCGAGTGAAATTCCGTACAACATATTTATTGATGGAATCAGGCTGCCTTCCGTAATCATAAAGTCAGGTGTGTTAACATCTCCTGAAGGCATGAATGCAACAGCATCACCCAGTGCAATGTATTCTCCGAAACGGGATTTGCAATCATCGAAGCCTGAGCCGATGGCCCCGAGTCCCAGGCCATATTTTCCGCTGCCGAATTTGGCTGAAATACAATCCTTTTGGGTGAACCCTTTTTTGATTCCTTCCGGATCTCCGTTTAACGTGCATTTGAATGTGCCGTTTTCTTTTCCTTTTATCTCAGATACCTTGAATATAAATCCGTCTTCCTGAAATTCGGTTGTCTTATCCTCTGTCTTATCTGCGTTAATTTCAGGTCTCTTCCATTCCAGCATACCGGCAAGGCCCACCATCTCCAGAACTGCTTGTACCTCCTTCGAACTTGCAGAGATGCCGAAAACTCCATTTACACCTTTTGCCATCTTGGCATACCTGATAAGAGATCTTATTCCCAGAGAACTTAGATATTCAATATTTCCCATATCTAGAGCAATATTGTACTCTCTCTCCCTGAAAGCATTATCGAGAGCCTCGTCCAGGTATTTTGACCAGTATGCATCAATCCGGCCTTCCAGCCTAAAAAGGATGTGCCCGGGTCTCTCTTCCCGGATTATGTTCAGTTTTCCGTCCATTTTTTCTCCAGATCTTTTGGGATATTTATTCCTGCAACTTTAGCAGCGTCCTTGTTTATCAATATGTTTGTCTTGCTTACAAATTCAATTGGTATATTTTTAATCGGCTCTCCGTCAAAATATCTCTTTGCAAGCTTTACAGCATCAATTCCTGCCTGCTGATAGTCCCTCGAAACTACAATCACAGCACCTTTTTCGGACTGGTCGCTGACAAAGCCGAAGAGCGGAATCTTATTATCATCGGCTATTTTAATTATGTTGGATATTGATGAGGATGTGAGATTATCGACAACCTGACATATAATGTCCGGTTTAGCCTCTGCAAGCGCAAGAGCTGCATCTGCTATCTCTGAGCTGGAGTTTACCGGTGTGGTAATAAGCTTTATTCCGCTTTGTTCAGAATGCTTTTTAAGTGCATTCATGTTTTTTACGGAGTTTGCCTCTCCGGGAGTGAAAATTGTTCCGATAGTCTTTGTGCCGGGCAGTATCTGGTTTATGATTCTGACCATCCCTTCGTAATCTCCCATAGTAGAGATACCTGTTATGTTGTCCTGATGGTCAGTGAAGGAGTTACACACTCCGGCTGCTGCCGGATCTGCCACTACAGAGAATACAACCGGCAGGTCCTTTATCTTTTGGGCTGCCAGTTGAAGAGTCGGTGTGGAGGTGACAAAAATCAGATCGGGTTTGTCAGAGAGAACTTTATCTATGATAATGTTAAGAGTTGAGATATCACCCTGTGCATTAAGCACATCCAGCGTGTAGTCAACTCCCGCTTTCATGCCTGTTTCTACCAGTCCGTGCATGATTCCCTGCTGCGAAAGCTCCGAAAGAGGGGAGTCGTTATACTGTATTAATGCCAGTTTCAGAATTCTGGTATCTTTTTTGCCTTTACTACTGTCCATGAAAATCAATATTGCGGACAGAGCTGCTATAAGCATTAATGCCTTTAGGATGTTTAGAAGATTTGTTTTCATAGTTTGATTCCAAAATTACTAATTATATCATACAGCAGAACTTTTTTCTGCGATTTATGTTTTAAAACTTAAACCCTAATAAAAATGAGTTATAATCTGTTAAAAGGAAAAAGAGGACTGATATTCGGTGCTCTTAATGAAAATTCCATTGCATGGAAGACAGCACTGAGGGCGCATGAGGAGGGAGCCACGTTTGTGCTGACAAATACCCCTGTTTCCATGAAGATGGGAACGATTGACAAGCTTGCTGAAATTTGCAATACAATTGTAATCCCGGCTGATGCAACCAATGTTGAGGATCTTGAGAATCTTGTAAAACAAGGGACAGAATTTCTCGGAGGTAAATTTGACTTTGTCCTTCACTCAATCGGAATGTCTCCAAATGTGAGGAAGGGCAGGACATACGATAACCTTGACTATAAGTTCCTTCATCAGACACTGGACATATCAGCCCTCTCTTTTCACAAAGTGTTGCAGACTTGTCGTAAGTTTGACGCTATAAACGAGTGGGGTTCAGTTGTGGCGCTTTCATATATTGCTGCTCAGAGGACCTTATACGGATACAACGATATGGCTGATGCAAAAGCACTGCTTGAATCTATTGCAAGGAGCTTCGGTTATATATACGGACGTGAGAAATCAATACGAATAAATACTGTTTCGCAATCTCCTACAATGACTACAGCAGGTGGCGGTATCATGGGTTTTGACAAGCTTATGGATTTTGCTGAGCGTATGTCACCACTAGGTAATGCAACGGCTGACGAGTGTGCCGATTATATTATAACGTTATTCTCAGACCTCACAAAGAAGGTAACCATGCAGAATCTCTATCATGACGGAGGTTATTCGAGTATGGGTATGAGCCGTTCCGCAATGAACGTCTACAATGAAGGTCTTGAGTACACCGATGTGGAGGTGGATTTGTCAAAACACAACAAATAAACTGAATTTATAAAAAGTTACCTGTTTTTTTATAATTTTACTGAATAAACAAAACTGTTAGGTTAATCTGACAGTTTTTGTTTTATAAATATTTACTAATAAATACAATAAGTAAAATGAAAAAAGTCCTGGTAGTTCTTTTTATGTTTTTCTCTGTAAGCACTTTTGCACAGCAAAAGACGGGAACCGTATATATGGTTTCCAATGCGCATTTCGACACTCAGTGGAACTGGACAGTCCAGACCTCAATCAATGAGTATTTAAGAAACACAATTAATCAGAATCTCAAACTTTTCGAGATGTATCCCGATTACGTCTTTAATTTCGAAGGAGGCGTGAAGTATAACTGGATGAAGGAGTATTATCCTTTTCAATATGAAAAAGTAAAAGAGTATATTAAACAGGGAAGATGGCACATCAGCGGCGCTTCCTGGGATGCTACGGATCCGAATATGCCATCACCAGAGTCTTTCTTCCGGAATATCCTTTTGGGTCAGCTTTTCTATAAAGACGAATTCGGCGTAAAGTCAACCGATATTTTTCTTCCTGATTGCTTTGGCTTCGGATATACATTGCCTACAGTGGCAGCACACTGCGGATTGATTGGGTTCTCAACTCAAAAGCTTCAGTGGAGGGCAAATCCTTTCTATGGAAATGCAAAAGTGCCATTTACAATTGGCTTATGGCAAGGTATTGACGGTTCAAGGATAGCCGCGGCATTGGATGCAAGAAATTATACCGCAAAATATAAGGATGATGTCAGCAAGGACAAGGAGATAAAAGAACTTGTTGCGGCAAGTCCCAATAAAAAAGGGTACAGGTATTATGGTACAGGTGATATTGGGGGATCTCCTACTATTTTAAGCGTGGAATCTGTACAGACAGCTGTAAATGGCAAGGGAGAGGGCCCTGTTAATGTTGTAAGCGCATCTTCTGATCAGCTTTTTAAAGAGTATTTACCATTCTCAGCTCATCCTGAATTGCCTGTTTTCGACGGAGAATTGCTTATGGATGTTCATGCAACAGGCTGCTATACATCACAATCGGCAATGAAACTTTTCAACAGACGTAACGAACAACTCGCAATTGCCGCGGAATCTGCATCAGTTATAGCAGACTGGACAGGTGGTGCTATCTATCCGTCGAATAAAATATCTGATGCATGGAAGCGTTTTATATGGCATCAGTTTCATGATGACCTTACAGGTACAAGTATCCCGCAGGCATACACCTTCTCCTGGAATGACGAATTGTTATCACAAACTCAGTTCAACGACATAATTGCTCATGCTTCTGCAAGTGTAGGCAGGACATTGGATACAAGGACAAAGGGTATTCCTGTTGTTGTTTTCAACTCTCTTGCCATCCCAAGGGAGGAGATTGTGCACCTGTTTGTACCAATGGCTTCTGAACCTAAAGGAATAGCCGTATACTCTCCAAAAGGGAACAGAGTCAAGGCTCAGTTGGTGTCATATTCGGAAGGCAGGGCAGAGCTGGCTTTTGCTGCCAGTACTGAGCCTATGAGCTATTCTGTATATGACCTTCGTATATCATCCGGTTCATTGAATACATCACTGAAAGTGGGAAAAGACTGGATAGAGAACTCCATCTATAAGGTAAAGCTTGATAGAAACGGTGATATAAGTTCTATTTATGATAAGGTTAATAGAAAGGAGCTTGTAGAGAGCGGTAAATCGGTAAGACTCTCACTCCTCACAGAAAACATGTCAGTTAGCTGGCCTGCATGGGAGATTACTAAAAAAAGCGTTGATAGCAATCCTCTTTCAATATCGGATGATGTCAAAATCTCAATTGTAGATAAAGGGCCAGCCCTCGCTTCACTAAAAGTTGAGCGCAGATTCGGCGAATCGAAATTTGTACAGATTATATCACTAACAGAGGGAGGGTGCGATGAGAGGATTGACATAAAGACAGATATTGATTGGAAACAAAGCAATGCCCTGCTTAAGGCGGAATTTCCTCTTAGTGTATCAAATCCTCAGGCTGTATATGATTTGGGACTTGGCTTTATAAAGAGAGGGAACAATACAGTAACGGCATATGAAGTTTATGCTCATCAATGGGCTGATATCACCGCTGCAGACAATTCATACGGTGTCTCAGTTGTAAACAACTGCAAGTACGGATGGGACAAGCCTGCCGATAATGTAATAAGGTTGACATTATTACATACTCCCGGAACTACAGACAGGTATACATACCAGAATAAGCAGGACTTCGGGCATCATTCGGTTACCTATTCTATTATAGGACATAAGGCTGATCCTGTAAGTGCCGGGATTGCAAGACTCTCGGACGGGCAGAACAACCCTCTTTTTGCATTTATATCTGACAAACACGCTGGTTATAACGGAAAAATCTTTTCCATGTTGAAGGTTGATTCCGGAAATATCGATGTCAAGGCATTTAAAAAAGCGGAGAACTCTGATGAATATATCGTGAGAATATATGAAAGGTCAGGCAAAGGTGTCAACAAAGCAACCGTTGAATTTGCCGCAGATATCGTGTCTGCCTCTGAATTGAACGGAATTGAGGAGGTTATTGGCAGCGCTGAGTTTGATGGCAATAAACTCTATGTTACTACTACCTCTTTCAAACCGAAGACCTTTAGCGTGAAGTTGTCCAAAGGGACAAAGAGTATTGCTCCGCTGCCTGCTGAGAAGATTAACCTGGATTATAATGCTCAGGCATACACCTCTGACGCTTTCAGAGATATTGCAGATATAGACGGTAAAGGAAGCTCTTATTCATACGATCTTTTACCTGAAGTTTTATCTGTAGAAGGCGTTGGTTTTAAATTCGGTACCATAGGCAGAAACAATATTCTCAGATGTGAAGGCAAGTCAATCGTACTGCCGGAGAGTGAAAAGCCCAGAACGCTATATATACTGGCAGCTTCTTCTTCTCATGACAAAGATGTGTTGTTCAAAGTCCAGGGGACCGGCGTTAAATGTAGTGTTCCATATTTTTCCGGTTTCATCGGTCAGTGGGGATGGCAAGGAAATGGGTACCTCAAGAATACCTCAGTCGCATACGTTGGCACGCACAGACACAACAAGGTTTATGGCAATGAGCCATATCTATTTACATATATGTTCAAAATTGCTCTTCCAATTCCTGCGGGTTGTAAAGAGGTAGAGTTGCCTTCTGATAAAGACATTATGATTTTTGCCGCTTCAGTTTCTGACGAGAAGTGTGGATCTTTTACTGTTGCCACTGAAAATGTTACAGTTCCGAAATAGCAAAGAGTTTAAAAAAAGAAAAAAATGTCAGAATTTAAAAAAAATGGAATCGGGAAGATTCTTCCTGTCCTGTTTGGTTTTTTTGTAATGGGTTTCTGTGATGTTGTAGGCATCTCGACAAGTTATATTAAAATAGATTTCAATTTAAGCGAAACCATGGCCGGATTTATTCCGACCATGGTGTTCTTTTGGTTTTTGCTGCTGTCTGTACCTACGGCAATTCTTATGAATAGAATTGGCAGAAAAAGGAGTGTTCAGTTAAGCAATGTTGTTACAATTATCGGCATGATGATTCCTTTCTTTTCATACAATATTGTCACATGCATGATTGCTTTTGCTCTGTTGGGTATTGGTAATACAATCCTGCAGGTATCTCTTAATCCTTTGCTGACAAATGTTGTTAAAGGCGAAAGACTGACAAGTTCTTTGACTGCAGGACAGGTTGTCAAGGCGGTCTCTTCATTCTGCGGCCCTTTCATAGCAGCTTTTGCCGCATATTATTTCGGCACTTGGAAAGCACTATTTCCAATATTTGCAGGTATTACAATAATATCATCACTATGGCTGGCTTTTACTCACTTACCTGAAGAAAAAAGGGACATTACGGTATCAGGATCTGCTGCTAACATTAAAAATACCTTTTCACTGCTGAAAGATCCCGCCCTGCTACTTCTGTTTCTCGGTATTGTTGCTGTAGTTGGTGTTGATGTCGGCACCAACACACTTGCCCCTAAGCTCCTGATGGAAAGATGTTCTATGGATGTTGAAACTGCGGGTTACGGATCAAGTGTTTATTTTCTGTGTCGAACAATCGGTGCCTTTATAGGAGCAGTATTGCTGATGAAAATGTCAGAAAAACGCTATTTTAAAATACATATCTCTCTGGCTGTAATCACTGCACTTGTGCTCTTTTTCGTTTCATCAAAACCGGTTATCCTTATTTTACTGGGATTGTTAGGCTATTCAATATCCACTGTTTTTCCGATAATTTATTCGATGGCCCTAAGACGTAGCCCTGATAAGGCAAATGAGATCTCCGGCCTTTTGATTACAGGTGTGGTCGGAGGGGCTATAGTTCCTCCTATGATGGGATTTTTTGCCGATCTGACCGGAAGTCAGGTTGGTTCATTGATTGTTATCTCTTTCTTTATCCTATATCTTGCATCCCTTGCATTCTGGAACAAAAAAGTGAAGAGAACCTGATGCCCGTTGATGTTCAAATATTTGAGACACGGATTCTGTAAGGTCCGTGTCTTTTTTGTCATATCATAACAGCTTGTTTGGAACATTTATTGTATGTTTTACCATCTTCGGTAAAGCACAGAATATGTTCAAAAAATTTACATATATAATTCCTTTGGCTTTTGTTCTTTTCCTTAATCCGGGATTGATCAGGGCACAGGCACCCAAGACCGTTATCAGCGGAATTGTTGTTGATTCGAAGAGCGGATCTCCGCTTTATCTTGCGGAGATATTGATAGAAGGTACAGTTCAGGGGACAACAACAGATCAAAATGGCAGTTTCTCAATGACAACGGATCGTTCGAATCTGAGCCTGAGAGTTTCAAGAATGGGGTACAATACGGAAACCGTAAAAATACTAAATAATAATACTGAGAATCTCAGGATTTCATTGTCCTCGGCTCTTGTTGAACTTAAAGAAGTTGTTTTCAAATCTGAAAAGGTGAGATACAGGAATAAGAACAATCCGGCCGTATCACTTATAGATAGTGTCGTTGCATACAGAAATCAGAACAGGATTGAGAGTTTTGACTTTCTTAAATACGGCAAGTATGAAAAGACTCAATTTGCTCTCAGTAACATTTCTCCTGAGTTTAAACAGAGTAAATCCCTCAAAAAGATAAACTTCATTTTTGACAATGTGGATACAGTCAAACAACCCGGAAAAGAACTTCTTCCTCTCTATATAAAGGAGACATTGTCGGATTGTTACTTTAGAAAAAATCCAAGAGCCGAAAATGAGATAGTGAAGGCTGACAAGATGGTGAATTTTGAGGGCTATATTGACAATAACGGTATTACTGCATATATGAAACATCTTTATCAGGATATTGATATATATGATATGAATATAACATTCCTGACAAATCGTTTTTTAAGCCCTATAGCCAACTCTGCACCGGTTTTCTACAGATATTATATAAAAGACACTCTGGATATAGAAGGAACCAGGTGTGTTAGGCTTTTCTTTACGCCCAGAAGTAAAGCTGACATGCTTTTTCAGGGTTATATGTTTGTCTCTTTGGATGGTTCGTATGGGGTGAAAAAGATTGACATGGGGGTAAACAGGAATATTAACCTGAATTGGGTGAAGGATGTTAAGATAACTCAGGAGTTTACAAAGAGCAGGAATGGAAAATGGATAATTTCCCTGGATGAGCTTTCGGTGGACTTCGGATTCAACCAGCAAGGGCTTGGAATTTATGGGCAAAGGAGTGTCTCTTATAGGGATTATGTCGAAAATGTTCCATTGGATGATGATAAATTCAAGAAAAGTCTTCCTGTTGCGGACAGCATAAGAAAGAGTGATGAATACTGGCAGGAGAACAGATATACCGAGCTCTCCGACAGTGAAGAGGCAATTTATTCAAATCTTGACAGCCTTCAGAGAGTGCCTGCATTCAGACGAACTATGGATATAATGAGACTGGCCTTTGCCGGGTTCCATGATTTTGGGAAATTTGAGCTTGGCCCTGTCGCTACATTTGCCAGTTACAATCCGATTGAGGGTGCAAGGGTTAAGATAGGTGGCAGAACAACACCTAAACTCTTCAGAAAACTGATTCTGGAAGGATATCTGGCATACGGGCTCAAGGATGATAAATTTAAGTACAATGTCGGGGCTGCGTACTCATTCACTAAGAATTCAGTCTATGATTTTCCGGTTAAAAGTCTTAAAGTAAATTATCAGGTTGATACAAAAGTGCCGGGTCAGCAACTTTATTATGTTCAGGAAGGCAATGCACTTCTTTCATTTAAAAGAGGTGTTGATGACAAATTGTTTTATAATAAAAGTTTTAAGGCTGAATTCCTTAACGAGTTTGAAAATCATTTTTCATATACGCTGGGGTATAATTACACCAGACAATCTCCTGGCGGAGTTCTGGATTTCAAACCGATAAATATTTCTGAACTCAGTCTTAGGCTTAGATATGCTCCCAATGAGCGTTTTTACCAGGGGAAATTGTACCGTGAGTCGGTTTCAAGCAAATACCCTATAATTACGTTAGACTATATATATGGTTCAAAGGCTCTTGGAGGCGACTATGGTTATAATACTCTAAAATTCAATCTTTATCAAATGCTTTATCCGGCATTGATAGGCTATACCACTGTGCGACTGGAGGGAGCAGCAACATTCGGAGAGATGCCTTATCCTCTTCTGGACATACATAATGCCAATCAGACGTATTACTATCAGTCAATAGCGTATAATTTAATGAATTTTCTGGAGTTTGTTTCTGACAGGTATGTCTCTCTAAATATTGATCACTGCTTCAACGGGTTTATTTTTAACAAAATTCCTGTTGTGAAAAAGTTGGGTCTGAGGGAGGTGATTACGTTGAAGGTTTTGTATGGCGGGCTGAGTGATAAAAATAATCCTGAGACTAATATTAACCAGATGAAGTTTCCGGTGAATTCAGAAGGGGGGAGCACTACTTTTGCTTTGGGCAGGGACCCTTATGTTGAGGTGGGTGTGGCAATAGCAAATATTTTCAGGTTTGTCAGGGTGGATTATATACACCGGCTTACTTATCTTGATCATCCGAACGTAGCGCGTTCAGGTATCAGGATTATGTTAAAGTTCGATATATAGTAATTGTATTTATCTTAATGTCATACAGAGCGGCTTTGTATTCCAGCTTTTTCCTGAAGCCGTAATAACTCCAGTTTCTGAGAACGAATTTGTTTTTTTTCGCAAATTTTTCTTTTTCGAGCTGATTGATGAGGTTTATTGTGCCGCAGTTATTCTCTATGGCATAATTAATAAGCATACTGGTATATGTGTGGATTCTGGTCTCAATATAATCCTTTTCTTTATTGTGATATCTTTCAAGAGCCGCAAGCTTCTTTTTTCTGCCACGTCCTCCTGCGGTATATCTGGCATTTATCTGAGCCCTTCTTATAGCTGCCTGGATTTGTAATCTTCTGTACAGAAACTCTTCTTTGGTGCCTATTATTTTATTAACTCCCTGATAGGATGCGATGACCGGGTTTTCAATCGAAAGGCTTGCATTAATGCAGGACTCTCTGTCAAGCAGTATGCTTTCTGCGTGCGGTTCGTAGCTCAGCAGCAGAAATATCTTATCATTCCGGTCATCAAACATAAGGGATGAGTCTCTTATCTTGCAGATACCATCTATGCAATCCTGAAAAAATTTTTGGTTATTGCTTCTGTCTCTTCCGAAATTGAGAGCGAGGCAAATCCCGAAAAGGGTGAAAATATATGTCCCGTCATCTTCACAGTGCAGGTTTCGTATTGATTCTGCACTGAACGGCACGGGTATATTGTTTTTGTACGTAAAGAGGCTTGAACTCCCTTTAAACAGGGATTGCCGTATATCCTGATATTTTTTTGTAACCGATTTCTGAAGACAACTTAGAATATCAGAAGGAACCTTATTCCCCATTCTCTGCGAAAGCAGAACATACGGGGCAGAGTTCTCCTTTACGGCTTCTCCTCTTGCCCCGATGATTCCTATTTCCAATTTTGTCTTTTCAGTTAAGAATTTATAGTATTTAAGCCTGTCAATACTGTATAAATATGATAAAACTTCATTTGCTCCATTTAGTACCAGATGCCTCCATTCATAAAGCTTTCTTATATGTTCCCGCCGGGTTTCACTATTGGCCTGATATACGTAAACTTCAATTTTTCTTGTGAGTATCATCAATTTCGATATATTTGTACTAAAATTATTAACTGCTGCATCTGCGCTGCATGTTTCCGGGAAGAATCATTGTTGCAGTTTGTGAGTGCCTTCAGCCTCACATTGAGGGTTTACAGCAACCCCGTACTTAACCATGTCCAGGTCTTTTATTCTATCAGGTCGTTGTAATCAGTCTCCGCATTAGGAATAACCCAGGTCCATTTATTCCCGTATTCCGGATTTTGAGTTATTGCGTGGGCAGTAATAAAATTGCCACCTTCAGCATAACTTTTTCTATTTATACTGTCTCCCCAGCGCTTAAGATCGAACCAGTCAAATCCCTCACCCCATAGCTCAATCGCCCTGTAAAGCTTGATTTCATCAAGAAGGGCCGTTCCTGTTTTTGTACAAGTATACACAGGGTCCCTTCCACTATCCCTGTTTAGGGATTTAAGAGTATTCTGAGCACCGGTGTAGTCTGAAAGGAAATATTTTGCTTCAGCCTCAATAAGGTACATCTCCGAAGATCTGATATGGTTCAGGTTTCCTACACCTGGAAGGTCAAGGGCTTTGAATTTGAAATTCATATGAGTGAAGATTAGTGCGGTAGAGAACAGATCCGGATATTTCGCGAATGCATCGTTGTACAATGCCTTCCCGGCAACAGCCTTTCCGTTGGAAGTGATGTAGTCAACACCCGGGGTGTAACCTGTCGGATCAAGGAAAAGGGTTCTCCTGATATCAGTAGCCGGAATTTTATTGAATAACTCTTTGCTTATACATTTTGGAGTTGTCCTGACAGCATTGGCGTTTGAGTTGTATCCGTGATATGCAAAGAATGAAGACCATTGTTGATTTTCATCGGATGAGCTGAAACTTCCCCATATCCACTCACTTGTAGGAGTGTTGAATCCGGAGGTGTAGTCTGCATTACCCATCAGAGGATAGCCCGCCTTGGCGTTTTGTGCCATTGTCAGTGCCTTAGGATAATCTTGTCTGGTAATAGCTGCTCTTGCATAAATAGCGTAAGCCACACTAATGTCGGGATCGTAGAAAAACTCCCTCTCTTTTCCGGATGCTGTGTACAGTGCTATTGCATCATCGAGATCCTTGTAAATCTGAGTATAGACATTTCCTAATGTAGATAGTGGCATCTTGTCTGTAGATGTGTCTAACCTGAGTACAAGACCGGAAGATGAGCCGTTATTGGAGTCGCTCCACCTGTAACAGTATACCTGTGAGAGCATAAAGTATGAATAGGCACGATAGGTCAATGCCTGAGCCTTCAGGAACTTCTTTTCCGATTCAGCACCCTTGGCGTTGTCTACATTTACAACTATTGCATTGGCATTGGATATTATGCTGTAATAAAAGTACCAAGGGTATGTAACGAATGCGCTGGTGTTGATCTCCCGCCATTCACCATTTATAATAACACTCCATCCGGCCAGGTCTGCCTCATAATGGTTGCCGGGATAGTTGCCAAACAACATCTTAATTCCACCCTCTCCGTACATCCATTGTCCATACCCGTGATCATACATATGATACCCTATCACAAACAGGCTGTTTATACCATTAAGTGCAAGGGTTACGTTATCTACTGTCTCAAATATGGTTGCAGTAGCAGTGGACGCAGTCGGTACTGTATCGAGATAATCTTTGGAACATCCTTCTATAAGATTAAGAGATAGCAGTATGATTAATATTTTATATATCTTGTTCATATTCTTGTGAATTATAGTTTAATGTTAATTCCAAATGAGTAGACACGTGACGCAACGAATCCGTTATCTGCCACACCATTGAATGACTGCTGTGAGTCCATACCCCTGAGTTTGTTGAATGTTGCCAGGTTCTCTATTGAGCAATTGAGGGATAAATCACTTATGTCAAGTTTTTTCATGAGCCTGGACGGTAATCTGTAACTTAGAGATATATTCTTGATTACCAAATATGTGGCATCTTTAAGATATAGTGTAGATAATGCATTGTTATATTGGCTTAGTGAGAAGTTGTTAACAGGGGTGCCTTTAGGATTGATTCTGTCCGGAGATGTCTCAGTCATACCGGCAGGTATTCCGTCCCATGCCTTGAGTGCATCTTTGTGTATTGCATTTGGGGTAGATGTAACGCTTACAAGATCCATATACGAGTAGTCAAGAGTCTTCCCTCCGAGCGAGTAGGTACATAGTGCCGATAGTGTAAGGCTCTTATATGAAAAGGATGTTGACAGGCTGCCGTAGAGATCCGGAATGGCACTTCCGCTCCAATCTCTTACTCCATATGTAGTATTGGTAGTATATGACTTGTTGTTTATGGTTGTAACCCATTGAGAAGGAATCTCTGTTTTCCCTTCTACAGACTCTCCTACATAATATTTATCATAGTTGATTTTATACAATGAGTTTCCTGTCATCTGGTCTATTCCGACAAACTGGTATATCCAAAAATTATATATATCGTGACCCTCCATGAGTTTCCTTGATCCGCTTATGATTCCGTTTTCTCTGTTTTGTTCCGGAAGATTGATTATTTTGTTGTTAAGTCTTGTTGCCATCAATCCTACATTCCATTTGAAATTCCCCTTGCTTACGAGGTCGTAGTCCAGAGTCAGCTCGACACCACTGTTGCTTACAGATCCGACATTCTGTTTTACGGTTGACTCGGCCCTGTCAGTTGTTGTTGCTCCGGCTGAAAGTGGAAGATAGACATCAAACAGGAGGTTCTGAGATCTCTTGTCAAAATATTCCACCATAAGGTTTAACCTGTCAAAGAATCTGCTCTCAATACCGATTCCAAGTGAACCTGAAGTTTCCCAGATGAGATTGAGAGCTTCATTCTGAATTTTATAGGCAGCACCTCTGTTTCCATTTTGGGTTAAGCCATATTGAGCCATATATGCCTGAAAATCTATTGCTTGATACGCTGTTCCCCCATCGTTGCCGACCTCACCATAGGAAGCCCGTAATTTCAATGAATTTATCTGTTTGCTAAGTGGAGCCATAAACGGCTCTTTTGAGATAGTCCAGCTTCCTCCGACAGACCAGAAGTTTCCCCACCTTTTTGAATGGTAGAATTTTGATGTCCCGTCCCTTCTGAAGGAGGCATCAAAGAAATATTTATTGTCATAATTATACCGTGCTCTCGACAAATAACTCTCTGTCCGGTAATCTCTCTGAAATCCATCCAGTGAACTGATTTTTGTGAAATTTACGAACTCGGGTATTCCCATAAAGATTTCTGTTGTCTTTGTTCCTGAAGTATATGCTTGGTTGTGGTAAAAGTTTTCATGTGCTGCCAATACATCTATATTGTGATTGCCAATCTGTTTTTTCCATGAAAGCAACTCCTGCATTGTATAACTTTTGTATCTGTTTATAGTTTTAGAAGCCATACCTGTCCCGGCGCCGTCACCAATAATGATATTTCTGTACATCTGACTTTCACTGTTTCTGAGTGATAAATCACCTTTGACACTGAATGTGAAGTTTTTCAGGAAGCTGATATCTATTGAGGCCTGGCTGCTAATTGTATTTTTTACAGTCGTATTTTTATTCAGTTCATATTCCCATATAACATGTCTGCCGGCGTATTGCGGCCTTGAGTACATAGCTCCTGAGTCATATTGCTTGTTACCTTCCGAATCAAGAATATATTCACCGTTTTCCATGTTGTGAAGGTAAACAGGATATATAGGAGCTATGGTTCTTGCATACATGAAAGGGTTAATGAATGAAGAGGCGTTATCTACAGGTGAACCGTATGAATTGTTAAATTTCTGATGAGTACCGGACATCGACAAACCCGCTTTTAACCATTTTTTAGGGGTAATGGATATATTTGCTCTGCCTGATAATCGGTTAAAATCGGATGATTTTACATAGCCCTTTTCATCGAGATAACCGAGAGAGAAGAAGAAGCTCTGTTTCTCTGAAGCTCCGTCTCCGCTTATATTGTACTCCTGTCTGTGTCCCATTCTTTCAATATACTTGAACCAATCAAGGTCATCATATCCGGGATAGATATATGCATCCTGCAATACCTTGCCATTGCTGTCAAACAAGGCGTTGTCAGGCTTGTTGAATATGTTGTATTTAAGATAATTGCTTATAAGAGATTTGGTTGCTTCGGCATTAGCCAACTCTTTAGTCGGATATTTCGAGGGTTGAGATGTTAACAGGCTGTTACGGTATCCTTGCCACATAACCTCCATAAACTCCCTGGAATTTACCTTTTCATACTCTTTCACGCCTCTAGTGAAAATCCCCTGACTGATAGTAGCCCTGATTGAGGTTTGGTCACTTTTTCCCCGTTTTGTTGTAATCATAATGACTCCGTTCGATGCCCTGTTGCCGAAAAGAGCAGAAGAGGCGGCGTCCTTAAGAATAGACATACTCTCAATGTCTGCGGGATTGATGTCGGTGATGTTTCCTCCAAAAGGCACACCATCTATCACATAAAGCGGAGCATTAGAACCATTAATGGAACTGAATCCCCTGATTCTGATTACCGGATCTGTACCCGGCTCCCCGTAGGTATTGTTGACCTGAACTCCTGCAGCCTGCCCTTCGAGAGCTGCGAATAAGCTGGAAACCGGCCGTTTTTCAATGGACTTGGAGTTGACAGTTGAGATAGCTCCTGTAACCGACTCTTTTTTTGCAGTTCCGTATGCTATCATAACCACCTCATCAAGTGCCACTATTTCCGGATCAAGCGCCACATCAACCACATTTTTGTCACTTACGGTAATCTCGGTTGTCTTATAGCCGATAAAACTGAAGACAAGAATGTTTCCACTCCTTGCGCTTATGGAATACATTCCAAGTTCTGAAGTTGTGGATCCTGTTGTCGTTCCTTTGATCTGGACTGTTACATACGGAAGAGCTGTCCCGGTCTTGGAATCAGTTACAGTTCCAGTTATCTGTCTGTTCTGCCCGAACAATGCGTTAACGGCGAACAACAGAAAGACTGTAATTACAATGCTGAATCTTTTCATTTAGTAAAATTTTAGTTAATAATCGATTTCTTAAATCGAAAGCGAGTTTATTAACTAGATGTTAATTAATGAAAAGATTTCATCCGACTGTATAATAGGCCGATAAACCGCACTATAGACAGATGAATGGCGTTTTCTAAAGATATGTTTCTTTAAGATTCTTGTAATAAGTCCGGCTAAGAGAGACAGGCTCTTTTGTATTTGCAAGGTATATCCTGGCGGTAGAGGTGGAATTTCTTACAATTTTTTCAATATAATTTATATTGATTATTGACGAGCGGTGTATCCTTATGAAATGATCTGTCGGGAGTCTGCTTTCCCACTCATACATGCTTCTCATTATTATGTTTTTTTTCCCGTCATTTGTCTCTATAAATGAGTAATCCCGTGCCGCTGAAATTTTTATAATTGATTCCAAAGGGATAAATTTTATCTGATCTCGTTCGGTAAAGAAAATTCTGTCCGAGTACTTATATCCGATTGCCCCCGTTGCATTTTTATGATAATTGAAATTGGAGCTCTTTATCTTTTCAATAGTGTAGTCCATTCTTTCTTGTGAGACCGGTTTAAGGAGATAGTCAAGTGCATTGACTTCAAATGCACGGAACGCATATTTGTCATACGCTGTGACAAATATCACCCGTCCGGAGAATCTGATATTGTTGAGGAAGTCAAATCCGCTTCCTTCTGCAAGCTGAATGTCAAGAAATAGAATATCCGGGCAGAGGGCTGTGACCTCCTCCATAGCTTTATTCATTCTTGTAGATTCACCTATAATCTCAATGTCATGGTGATTTTCAAGCCTCTTTTTTAGTGATAATATAGCAAGAGGTTCGTCATCAATAATATATGCCTTAAACTTTTTCATGAGAAAATATCAATGTTAATGCGAACGGAATTCTCTCCCTTGTCAATATTTATACTATGTTTGCCGGGATATGCATTGTTGAGGCGGTTGAATATATTCCGTATGCCAGTCCCACCGGATTCTTTATTCTCAACCCATTTGCCGGTATTCTCTATCTTTATTGAAAGCGTTCCGTTTGAATAGGTACAGTCAATATTTATTATCAGTTTTTCATTAAATGATTTAAAACCGTGTTTTATGGCATTCTCAACAAACGGTTGGAGCAGGAATGCGATTACTTCTACCTGTGATGCTTCTTCGGTGACATTAATATGGTATTGTAATCTTTCAGGAAATCTTGTTTTTTCTATTGACAGATATTTTTCTGTATTAAGTATCTCATCCTTAAGTTTTAAAAACAGCTTGTCACTGTCATTCAGTGTATATCTCAGAAAGTCTGCCAGTTCGTTTATCATTTTATCCGCATGTTCCGGATTTGAATAGATTAATGCCTGAATTGAATTAAGACAGTTAAACAGAAAATGCGGGTTCAGCTGATATCGCAACATCTGTAACTGAGATTTTTGTGCAAGCAGTGATGCTTTTTCATAATTTTCCTTTGTTTCCAACAGATCCATCCAGAATTTTATAGCGAAATAAAGGAAACTCCAGGCCAGTAATACCCACGAGAAATTCAGCACTCTGAGTGTGAAGTTGTGTAGTGTGTAGTTTTGTCTGAGCATATCGGGTATACATCCGAATCCGCCTCCCTGAATAAAAATACTGCCGATGTCCTTTAGTAAAATCCAGATGAATGTGGAGACCAGAGTTGATATTGGAATAAGAACCAAAAAATGGAAATAGGCACTTTTTTTCCGGTTATAAAAATAACGGTATAATTTTCTTAGAACCAGTGTCAGCGAGAAGCATACCGATAGAGACAATATCCATATATATATTTGCGCAGTCGTCTGGAGCTTGTCATACATTTGAATCACATCTGTAATGACCATGAATATCCAGCCTAAAATCTGGAAGAACCAGAAACCTGGTTTTTGCGAAAAATATTTTTCAACTCTTTTCAGCTCTGTCATTCTGAAATTTTTGAATAAAATTAGAAATATTCTATACAGATACAGTTTTTTATTCTGCCAATTGCACTATTTATCGACGAATATCAAATGATATAAAAAAGTGTATTTATAATTAAAATGAGATAAATCAAAATATTATCATACCTTTGCAAATAAGACAATCAAGTTTAGATTGACTAGCCCACGGCAATTAATTGTGTTGCTGAAGTATAACAAACTTCCTCATCGTCAAAATCAAAATCAACTTTCTTGTTTTCATTAGCTGGCCGCGAAAGTGTTCAGCGTATTTTTCGTGTATAGTGTAATAATTTTTCTATGATTAAATCTTTTTTTATAGGTAGCAAAGAGGTTAGAATTCCAATTATTCAAGGAGGAATGGGTGTTGGTGTATCATTATCAGGTTTAGCGTCTGCTGTTGCGAATGAGGGTGGGGTAGGAGTTATTTCATGTGCAGGATTAGGCCTTTTATACAAGCGGACTCCTGCTGATTATCTGAAAGACAGTATATGGGGCTTGAGGGAAGAACTGCGTAAGGTACGTGAAAAGACAAACGGAGTTGTTGGAGTTAATATTATGGTAGCACTGACCAACTTTGCGGATATGGTCCGTACATCAATCGAGGAAAAGGCTGACATCATATTTTCCGGAGCAGGGTTACCATTGGATTTACCATCCTATCTTAAACCAGACAGTAAAACGCTTCTTGTACCAATAGTTTCTTCAGCGCGGGCAGCAAAACTGATATGCTGCAAATGGTCTGCCAATTTCAATTATCTGCCTGATGCCATCGTCGTCGAGGGACCTAAAGCCGGTGGACATCTTGGTTTTAAAAGGGAGCAGATTGAAGATAACAACTATATGCTTGAGCAGATTGTTCCTGAAGTAGTAGAAATTGCCTCGCAATATGCTGCAGAGAAAAAAATACCGGTAATAGCAGCCGGAGGAATTAGCAATGGTGAGGATATGTTGAAGTTTATAAATCTTGGAGCAGATGCTGTTCAGTTGGGTAGCCTGTTCGTACCCACATATGAGTGCGACGCATCCGAAAAGTTTAAAAATGTCTATATTGATTCCTCAATAGAGGATCTTTCAATAATTCAAAGTCCTGTCGGTATGCCGGGTCGTGCATTTGGTGGAAAATTTATCAAGAGCGTAAGTATGGGAGAACAAAAACCAAACGGGTGTCCTTATCACTGTATCAGGACGTGTGATGTTACTAATAGTCCATATTGTATTATGAAAGCCCTTTATAATGCGGCGAAAGGTAATATGAACAAGGGGTATGCATTTGCCGGAGCCAATGCGTATCTGTCTGTCAAATTGAGTACGGTCAAGGAAGTATTTCAGAAGCTTAAAGATGAGATTGAGATATCACAAAAGGAGATGGATAAGATATTGATTTCAACGGTAAAATAGAATAACATTAAAATAAAATAGATGGCAAGAACTTCATTTAACAAAAGAGAACTGGAAAAGAAAAAACAACAAAAGAGAGAAGAAAAAAATAAGCGTAAAGAGGAGCGTAAGTTAGCGGGAAGCAGCGGATCATTTGAAGATATGATCGCATATGTGGATGAAAACGGTGTTATTACCAGCACACCTCCTGATCTATTAAATAAAAAAGAGATTAAAGCAGAAAGCATATCCGTTTCAACACCCAAACAAGAGGATATCGTTATTCCTATTTTTATAGGCATTGTAGAGCACTTTAACACTGAAAAGGGATATGGTTTTATACGAGAGACAGGTGGCTCATCAGAGAAATATTTTTTTCATATAAGCGACACTGATGGCAATATTCAAGAGGGGGATGCTGTCTCGTTTGAATTGGAAAGAGGCCAAAAAGGAATGGTGGCCGTGAATATCAAAAAAGCTAAATAACGTTTTTACTGTTATTTAGCTTTTTTTGTTTGCGGTCTGGACGGGACTCGAACCCGCGACCCCATGCGTGACAGGCATGTATTCTAACCAACTGAACTACCAAACCTTTTTATTCTCCCCAAACCTTGTTCGTGATTGGGATTGCAAAGATATGCGGATTTTTAGTATTTGCAAAATTTATTGTCCATTTTTTTGAACTTCTTTCAAGAAAAATGAGAAATGGACATTACCGTATTTCCTTTCTTTCAGAAAGTGAGGGTTATCTTCAAAGTTATAGTCTTTAGGATGCTCAAAAACCAAAATCCCATTGTCTGAAAAGATGTTGCTTTCCAGTATTTTATCAGGCACATTCTTAAATCCGGTTAAATCGTAAGGAGGATCGGCGAAAACCAGATCGAACTTCTTAGTGCATATTTTCAAAAAGTCAAATACGTTGTGGTGTACTACCTGTATAGAGAGAGCTCTGCCCGATAACTTGGTCGCCTGGCTCTTTATAAATGATGCATGAAGAGGATTCATCTCTACAGCTGTAATGTTTTTGCAGCCTCTGGATACAAATTCAAATGAGATGCTTCCTGTGCCTGAAAAAAGGTCCAGTACAGAGATTTCCTGAAAATCATATTGATTAGACAGAATATTGAAAAGACCCTCTTTTGCGAAATCAGTAGTGGGCCTTGCTTTGAAATTGGCCGGAGGATTTATCTGTTTACCTCTGAGATCGCCACCAACTATCCTCATAGGCTAAATGTAAGTAAGGCCAGCTGCATTTCAAAATTAGCATCCTGAAGCGGAATCGCTACATTTCTAAAATATCTGACTTTCGAAAAATATTTGGTAATATTCGAGATTTCAGATTCGGGCATTGAGCCGCTAATAAATACGGTGGTCTGCTCAGGATTGAACTGAACCTGTTTAAGCGCCAGGAAAAGGTAGTAGAGGGCAGTGTTGAAATGCTGAGCCTGAAAATTATTGCAGAATGCAAGACGTTTGTCTTCGTATATGATTATACTCGTCTCACCTTTATTGTATTTGAAAAAAATCTTGTTAATCTCGCTGAAATCGGAAGAGTGAACCATAACCGGATATATTGCCGGAAAAATCCTGAAAGAGGGTTGTACCTCGCGGATCATTTGCAGTAATGTGCTGTTAACTGCAAATATGATAACAATTTCTTCAGACGCTACTTCAACTATGTCAATCTCTTCAAGATCGTCAAGAGTGTACAGTTTAGTCAGATATTGAAGTTCTTCACCTTTCTTGTATAGTTGTCTGGGAATTAAAACATACTTATGAGTGTCGTATATAATATCAACCGAGCTGTATTGCTTCTTCAACATGGGTTGAGATTTGATGCAATTATCCACATGCCTGAGGAAAATGTCAGTATGTCCTTTATCCCAGTTAAAGTCAGATTTAAAGAGATAAAGAACCTTTTTGCGGGATTCTTCTATTACAGAAAAAGAAAATCCATTCAAGTCAGCCTGAATGGATAATCTTTTTTCCGTTGTCTTTCCCAGCTCCGGCTGATTCGCGACAAGCACCGGCATATTATTCCCAGTTACCTGCGTTATTGTTAGGAGCATCAATGCTACCGACTTTGAGACCAGGGTATTTGTCGGCAGATGTCCTCTGGGAATTGAGGTTTACAACAAGCTGACGTTTCAGACCATTCAGGAGAATGTCATATGGAGCGCAAGCCTCGAACAAAGGCACGTCCACACCTGAAACCTTACCTATGATAGCTTTCATCTCAAATCTTTGCTTTCCGCTGAAAGGAATATATTGCAAAGAATCTATTATAAAACCATTTCTCTTGAGAAGGGTATCTTTAACAGCTAACTTAACACTGTCACGAAATACTCTTTTTTGTGCTACAGCCAAAGAGTCATCAAGTGACCCGATCTGTTTGATAACAGTAATCATTCCATTGTTGTAGAAATCCATCAAAGTGTCCAGACTGGCTGTATACTTGCCATGTTTTGTCTTATAGGCAACCTCAAGGGTGCGGATGTCTTTAAGTCTCTCGATGGCGATTTTTTCACGGAATTCTTTAGCTTTATTGAACTCTACAGGCTCTTGTACGCTTCTGTAGATTAAGTAGCCTAATAATACAATGATAATAGGCAGCACAATGTAAGTCAAGATATTTTTCATTGAGTTTATGGATTTTTATATTATTTCATAAAATAAGTTCTACAAAAGTAAGACAAATATTTAGACCCCGCAATATATTTTTCTATTTTTGCAACAAGAATTATATGATGAAAGATTTTTTCTCAAAAGAGCAGATTGATAGGTTCTATGAGCTTATATCAGCTGCTAATGAGGTTGTTATATTGAGTCACACAAACCCGGACGGTGATGCCGTGGGTTCTGTGGTGGCAATGAAGCGTTTTCTTGTACTGGAAGGGAAGAAACCTACGGTTATAATACCGAACAGACACCCTGATTATCTGTCTTTTCTCGATCCTGAAGGTGAAATCATTGTATATAAGGAAAATAAAAAGATGGCTGAGAGTTATGTCAGAAGTTGTGACCTTATATTGGCGCTTGATTTTAACCAATTGAGCAGAATTGACGATGTTGAACGGGTTGTGAGAAAGTCTCTTTCACCCAAAGTTCTGATTGATCATCATCCCTCTCCTGAGAGAGAACCGTTTGATCTTGTCTTGTCTGAAACAGAAATTTCCTCAAACTGTGAGCTTTTATATTGGTTGTTTAGTTCATGTAAAGAAAGAGCAATTCCGGTTGATGTTGCTGAACCGCTTTATGTGGGAATGATGACAGATACAAATAACTTTGCAAATTCTGTTTTAGCTTCAACATTCAGAATGGCATCGGATTTGATTGGGAAAGGCGTTGATAAGGAGAAACTGCAGCATCTGGTTTTCGGAGGTTTTAGCGAATCGCGTATGAGGCTGATGGGATACCTGCTCTCTGAAAAAATGACTGTTTTGCCGGAGATGGAGGCCGGTTTTATTATGCTTTCAAAGGAAGATCAGGAAAAATTCTCGTTTGCTGAAGGAGATTCCGAGGGCTTTGTAAACATACCTCTCTCTATAAAAGGAATTAATATATCAGCTCTTTTTACCGAATCCGAGGGTGTTGTCAGAGTGTCATTAAGGTCTGCAAATGACTTTTCAGTTAATAAAATGGCCAGGAGGTTCTTTAACGGCGGCGGACATGAGAGGGCTTCCGGAGGAAAGTTGTTCATTCCGTTCGGTAAGGTAGCAGATTACTTTGTGGAATCTCTCACTAAATCTATTGAGGAATACAGAAATGGAAAGAATTAAGACTAATATAATTTTTTTATTCTCGTTGCTTGCCGTTATCCTGGCTGCAGTATCATGCTCAGATAAGGAGGCACAGACAGCTCTTGAAAATGAGGTAAAAAAAATAGATACATATGTTTCAGCACTAAGTAATGACGGAAAAAGTGTGGTAATATCAGGCGGCTCAAGCAGAATTATCCAGGAAGAAGGAGGTGAAGTTGTAACTGAAAAAGGTGATTCCGTCTACTTTAATTACGCAGGATATATATTTTCCAGTGGTTTGGGCACAATTTTTGACACCAACATGGAGTCATTGTCTTCAAAAATGGGAATTGATATTTATAACAGAGGATTTAATGCCGGTAAGGTTGTAGTCGGAAAGGGTGAATTGCTGAAAGGGCTTGAGGCGGGTCTTCTTGGAGCAAAAAAAGGAGAACACTCATACATAGTATTTCCTTCATCACTTGGTTACGGTGATAATAAAAAAGGTATAGTGCCTCCGATGTCATCTCTTATTTTTGAAATTTGGATATTGAATATTGTAAAAAATTAAATACGTTCTTTGCTAATGAATAAGTTGTTAAAATCAAGTCTAGGCCTCCTTTCTTTTGCTTTTATATTTACCTCTTGTGCTAAAGAGGTGACTGAAAGTAATAATGATGTAGAGAAGAGATATATTGAGTCTCATGTGAAGGTAATATACAAAGATACTTTGACAAAGACTGAATCAGGTCTTTATATAATAAACCTTAAGGAGGGGTCTGGTGATTCAATTACAGACACATCAGGAGTTTATGTCAGATATTCTGTAATGGATTTCAAAAATAACTATACAAAAACCACATATGCATCAATTGCTAAGGTTTTAGGATCGTATGCTGACTCAACCTACTTTGGCCCTCAATTATTCCAGATGGGTGACTACACTCTCATGAGAGGTATTGAAGAGGCTTTGAAAATGGTGAAAGAGGGAGGACGGATTAAATTTATAATTCCAACCTGGTTGTCTGACTATAATTATACCGGCAGCTCATACGGACTTTCAACACCGTCTGTGTATGACATCGAAGTTCTTAAGGTAGTTCCCAGCGTTGCTCAATTTCAGATAGACACGCTTGAGGCATACAGCAATAAATATTACGGTGGAATAGATTCTTTATCTTATGGGTTTTATCAGAAGAATCTAGAGGAAGGTATCGGTGATACTCTTGCAGTTGATGAATATGTTTCAATATGGTATGTAGCAAGGTTGCTTGATGGATTTGTTGTAGATACCAATATCGAGGATACGGCAAGAAAATACAGAATATATAACTCTTCCGGCTCATATACAGCCCTTGGTCACACAATAGTAGATGTTGACTCTGCGACTGACAGTGACCTGATTTCGGGTATAGACAAGGCTCTGGTTAATATGAAACATGGCGGAGTCTCTGTCGTATTCTTTTCATCGGATTGGGGTTACGGATCTTCATCAAAAACTTTCGGAAGGTATCAGCCGATGGTATATTGGATAAAGGTTGTTACTGATAATGACGATGATGTTGATGAGGAATAATTAAAATGTTTATCATAAAGAGGGTTGTCTGAAAAGGCAGCCCTTTTTTGTCGGATGTAGTCATAAATAGAAAAAGGGCTGCCATAATTTGGCAACCCCAGTCATTATAATTTAAAATTGCTATTATCCAACAAAGTGATAGTGAGGTCCGAATCTTTCGAAAGCTGCCTTGTCAAGTTCTTCTCTGTGTTCAGGATGAGCTATGCTGATAATAAGTTTAGCCCTCTCCTGGAGAGATTTGCCGTATAGATTAACAGCTCCGTACTCGGTTACGAACCAGTGAATGTGGTTTCTGGTGGTAACTACACCTGCACCGCTTGTCAGAACCGGAGCAATCTTGCTGATGCCCTTGTTGGTTACAGATGGCATTGCTATAATTGCTTTGCCTCTTTCTGAAAGTGATGCACCGTAAATGAAGTCAACCTGTCCTCCTACACCTGAGAAGAATTTGGTTCCGAGTGAATCGGCACAAACCTGTCCGGTGATATCTACCTGAAGGGCAGAGTTTATTGCAGTCACCCTAGGGTTCTTTGCAATTATGAAAGGGTCGTTGGTGTAAGCAACATCCATCATCCTTACCATCGGGTTATCGTCGATGAAATCATAGCATGTCTGTGATCCCATAAGGAAAGTTGATACCATTTTGCCTTTATCGATGACCTTGTTTGCTCCGTTTATAATACCTTTTTCAACAAGAGGAAGAACGCCGTCAGCAAACATTTCGGTGTGTATGCCGAGATTTTTGTGATTTCCCAGTTGGGCCAATACTGCGTTTGGAATAGCACCGATACCCATTTGAAGGCATGCACCGTCTTCTATTAATTCTGCACAATTTTTGCCAATTGCAGACTCAATTTCGTCCGGAGCAGTAAAATGAGCGGGTTCAAGAAGACCGTCACATTCAACGAAATAATCAATCATGCTTGTTGGTATCATTGCGTCACCCCATGCGCGTGGAACATTTTTGTTAACTACGGCAATTACATGCTCGGCACATTCAATTGCTGCAAGAGTAGCATCAACAGATGTTCCAAGAGAAACAAAACCATGCTTGTCCGGAGGGGATACCTGAATCATGGCAACGTTGCAGGGCAGAACTCCGCTTCTGTACAACTTCTGAGTCTCACTCAGGAAAATCGGAATATAATCGGCATAACCGGCCTGTACGCTCTTACGTACATTGCCTCCTACAAAGAAGGCCTGGTGAAAAAAGATACCTTCATATTTGGCATCGGTGTACGGAGCTCCACCCTCTGTATGAAGGTGATGGATTCGTACATCCTTCAGTTCACCGGCATCTCCCCTGCGCATTAACGCGTCGATAAGGACTTTAGGAGCACTTGCCACACTGCTCAGATGGATGTGGTCTCCTGATTTGACAACTTTGACAGCCTCGTCGGCACTGATAAACTTAATGTTGTTTAGCATGATAAATTGTTAATATTTAATTGGTTTCAATATTTATGCACTTTTTCAATTAAGGGGCAAATGTATGAATTTTTTCTATCTTTGCACAATCATAAAAACCAGCTGATGACAATAATTACAATCACGAGCGACTGGAACAATGGTGACTACTACACCGGAGCTCTGAAGGGGATGCTTTTGTCATTAAATTGCGATCTCACAGTCACTGAGATTACTAACTCAATTCCTTCATTTGACGTATTGCAGGAGGTTTTTATATTGAAAAACAGCTTCAGGTTTTTTCCAAAGGGTACAATTCATCTTATGGGTGTAATGAGTGAACCTTCTGCCGATTCAGGAATGGTTGTGGTTTATGCTGAAGGTCATTATTTTATTGGGATTAACGACGGACGCTTCTCCCTTTTGCTCGATCCGTTACCGGCAATAGCCTTTGCTCTGAATGAAGAGGAGACGCATGGATCATTCTCTTCATTGAAACTTTTCGTGAAAGGTGTAGATACAATAATAAACAATACTTTCAGTGAAAACACTATTGCAACTGATGTCAGATCTGAATCTTCGCCGCAGGTTGTATATAACGATAATTCAATAACAGGCAGGGTTGTCTATATAGACTCTTTTGGCAATGCAATAACAAATATTGACAAATCTCTTTTTGACAGGATTCACAAAGCAAGAAACTATACTATTTATATTCAGGGCCCGTATTCAAAGATACGATCTGTCTCTGCCGGCTATTCTTCTCATTATCCGGGACAGATTTTTGCTTTATTCAACTCACTGGGATTACTGGAACTGGGAGTTTATCAGGGAAATATCGCAACACTGGAAAATATAAATACCGCAACTGAGATAAAAATAAGATTTGATAATTAAAACATGAAAAAAGGAAGAGAAGAGGAAATTCGTGCATTTGTAAGGTTACTTGACATAATGGACGAGTTGAGAGTGAAGTGTCCATGGGACAGGGAGCAGACTACAGAATCGCTCAGGCCGCTTACTATTGAAGAGACGTATGAACTTAGCGATGCAATCATGAATTCGGATGATTTCAATATTAGCAAGGAATTGGGAGATATAATGCTTCACATTGTCTTCTATGCAAAGATTGGCTCTGAAAAAGGAACATTCAATATAACTGATGTTATGGATAGGTGTTCTGACAAGCTTGTATACAGGCATCCGCATGTATTTGCCGAGACTCAGGTTTCAGGGGCAAGGGATGTGATAGAGAACTGGGAGCAGCTGAAGAGAAAGGAGAAGGACGGAAACAAGACTATTTTGTCAGGTGTCCCATCTTCGTTACCCTCAATAGTAAAAGCGTACAGAGTTCAGGACAAGGTCCGCGCCGTCGGTTTTGACTGGGAAAAGAGGGAACAGGTGTGGGATAAGGTTCGTGAGGAGATAGGGGAGTTTGAGGCTGAGATGAAAAGAAGATTCCCTGACGGAAACGTAAATAAAAATGAGACCGTAGGGGATGAGAAGATGGAGGGAGAGTTTGGTGATCTGCTTTTCTCTATCATAAATGCGGCAAGATTGTACAACATAAACCCTGATACTGCACTTGAGATGACTAACCGTAAGTTTATAGGAAGGTTTGGCTATCTGGAGAGTGAAGCACAAAAACGAGGTCTTTCATTAAAGAAAATGACCCTTCAGGAGATGGATCAGATATGGGAAGAGGCAAAGAAACTGGAGGAGTCTTGATGGAGGAGTGGCTCGTAAGAACAGAACTTATGCTTGGAAGCGACATTCTTGCCAGAATGAAGCGTGCCAGAGTTGCTGTAATCGGATTGGGCGGCGTGGGTGCCTATGCTGCAGAGATGATTGCGAGGGCTGGTATAGGTTCAATGCTTATACTGGATTCGGATGTTGTAAATCCATCAAATAAGAACCGCCAGTTGCTTGCACTTGATAGCACCCTTGGCAAGAGAAAGGCTGAAATTATGGCTTCCAGGTTAAAGGATATCAATCCTGAAATTGAGTTGACCATAGTAACAGAATACCTCACGGATGAAAATGTGGGAAGACTTTTGGAAGGTGCAAAAATAGACTATCTAGTTGATGCTATTGATACTCTTTCTCCTAAAATTGCGCTTATCAAGTATTCCCTTTCCAATGGAATACCAATTGTAAGTTCAATGGGGGCCGGCGCTAAACTTGATGCAACAAAACTTGAGATTGCGGATATTTCTAAATCCTATAATTGCCCGTTGGCATATATGCTTAGAAAAAGACTGAGAAAGGAGGGTATAAGCAAAGGTTTCAAGGTGGTTTTTTCCAAAGAGTTACCTGATGCCGAAGCGATAGTGCCGGTAGAAGAACAAAACAAAAAGTCAATGGTAGGGACGATCTCCTACCTGCCCGCAGCCTTCGGATTGCTTTGTGCTCAGGTGGCTATCCGCCACTTTACAGACACCTGCGGAGAAAATGAAAATTATTAATTACATTTGTTATCTGTAACCTTAAATTTAAACCTGTAATGAAAGTTGAAATTCGTGAGGCCGTAACAACTGCCCAGATAAGGGCATTCGTCCGTTTCCCTCATAATTTGTACAAGAACTGCAAGCAATATGTGCCTGTTTTTGATAACGGAGAGGTTCATTCTTTGACTAAAAGTCCCTCTTTAGAGTATTGTCAGATTAAAATGTGGCTTGCATATTCAGAGAGAAACGAGATTATAGGCAGGATTGCAGGTATTTACAACCCAAGGGCAAATGAATATCAGTCTAATAAAAGGGTTCGGTTCGGGTGGTTTGATTTTATAAATAATTTTGAGGTTGCATCATCACTCATGGCTAAGGTTGAGCAATGGGGTATCTCTCTTGGAATGAATGAGATACATGGCCCGTTGGGGTATAATACATGGTACAGGCAGGGTATTTTGATTGAGGGTTTTGAGAATACACCGCCTTCAAATTGCCTGTATAATTACCCTTACTACGGAGAGATGCTGGAACGTCTTGGATACGGGAAACAGCTTGACTGGATACAGATAAAACTGGAAGCGAATGTTGGAGTGCCGGATAAACTGCGGAGAATTAATGAGATGCTTCTTGAAAAGCATAAACTGAGAATTGTGGATGTTGAGAAGTTCAAAAAGGACAAGAAGATGCTCTTTGACTTTTTCGACAGTTACAATACCAGTTTCAGAAACATTCCGAATTTTGTTCCTCTCAATAAATCTGAGGTTGAGGAGATTGGAAAGGAATATATGTCTCTTTTGAAGGATGAGCTGACATGTGTGATTCTTGATGAAAATGACAAAATAGCTGCGTTTGCAGTATGTTTCCCCAGCTTTTCGGAAGCAATGAAGAGAGCTAAAGGAAAGATGTACCCGTTCGGATGGTATCATATTTTGAAATGCTTTAAAAAGTACGACAGCATAGACCTTATGATTATGGGGGCTGCAAAAGAGTGGCAGAATACCGGCATATCCTCTGTCTTACATACATATCTTGCAACACGCTTTAAGGATCTGAACCTTAAGTATGCAATAACCAATCCGCAGGCAGAGGAGAATTCTGTGTTTAAGGTTTGGGAAAGATATGATTATACTCCATACATGAAGAGAAGGTGTTATATTAAAAATCTGTAGCAGACATGAAAATTTCTGAAATCTGTTCACTTATTGACGGAGTTGTAGTTATTGGAGATTCAAGGTTGGACGATGAAGTGGAGTATGCCTTTGCTTCTGATCTTATGAGTGATGTGCTGACAGTTAAGATTCAGAATTTTATTTTATTGACCGGACTTTGCAATATCCAGTCTGTAAGAACTGCAGAGATGTCTGATGTGCCTTATATGATTGTGTGCCGGAACAAGCAGGTAACTCCGGATATGCTGGAGATAGCAGAGGAGAGTAATATAGTAATAATCTGCACACAATACTCTTTATTCAGATGTGCCGGAGTTTTATACACAAATGGATTAAAGCCTGTATATTAATATGCACCTGGAATTCAAAGTTGAAGGCGGGGATTTCTCAAATGCCGGAAGTGCCTCGTCACAGATTAAGAGAGTGCTAAAGCAGCTTAACATAGATCCCTCTGTCATCAAAAGGGTTGTTGTTGCATTATATGAGGCTGAGGTAAACATTGTGGCACATGCGTACAGGGGGAGGATTGATGCATATATAAGCAGTTCAGGTATAGTGCTTAAACTTGAGGATGAGGGGCCTGGAATTCCGGATGTCGGGAAGGCGATGACAAAAGGATTCTCAACAGCATCGAAAGAGGTTCGTGAAATGGGATTCGGAGCCGGCATGGGGCTGCCTAATATAAGTGATAATTCGGATGTGTTTACAATTGATACTATAGTGGGAAAAGGTACTTCCCTGAATATTGAGATTAAGTTCAGATGAAACTGGAGCAGACAACATACAACAGAGCGCTTGAAATTGTCAACGATATATGCATCGGTTGCTCTCATTGTATGAAGGTTTGTCCCACAGAGGCTCTTAGAGTGTCGGAAGGAAAAGCAAAGATTCATGTTGATTGGTGTATTGATTGTGGAGAGTGTTACAGAGAGTGCCCGACACGAGCAATAAGGGTTATGGATGATGATTTCAGCAGGATTTTTAATTATACACACCGTGTCTTGCTGGTGCCATCGGTCTTTTACGCACAGTTCAGTGATAACATAACCAAGAAGAGGATTAATGATATAATAGGTGAGCTGGGGTTTACTGAAATTTGTGCAGTCGAACAGAGTATCGACTCTTTGATAGAGGAGGAGAATGAATATGTCAGAAATGCTGTAAAACCTGTCATATCATCTTTTTGTCCGGCTGTTGTAAGACTTGTCCAGGTGCGGTTTCCGTCTCTTGTGGAGAATATAATGAGGTTGCTGCCGCCGATAGAGATAACTGCCCAGTACTATAAAAGGAAATATGCCGAATATGGCATTCCTGACCAAGAGCTTGGAATATTCTATCTTACTCCGTGTATAGGTAAAATCGCAGCAGTCAAGTCACCTGTCGGAGGATACACATCTCCGATAAATGGTGTTATTAATATGGATTATTTTTATAACAAGGTTTATCTTGCTTATAAACAGAAAATCCCTGTTACAAAAGAGGTGGTTGTAAATAATGCCATATCCTCCAAAGGAGTTTTATTTCCTACAACCGGAGGTGAGGCAAGGCTTATTGAGGGTAAGACTCTCTCGATTGACGGGATGAAGAATGTAATCGACTTCCTCGAAATGCTGGAAAATGAGGAGGTTGACGGGGTTGATTTTCTCGAGCTCAGAGCCTGTGATCAATCCTGCGCAGGAGGAATTCTTTCCCATAGAAACCGTTTCCTTATTGCGGAGAGTATGAGAAATTACGCATCTACGCTGGGCGGAGAGCATGAACTTGTATCTGATTACAAGAAGCACTGTTCAGCTGTGATTCATATGGAAAAGATTGAGCCCCGCTCGATGGTAAAATATGACAAAGATCTTGATTTGGCAATTGTCAAGATGGAAAAGGCGCGAGAGCTGAGAAGACTTTTTCCGGGTATCGATTGCGGAGCGTGCGGGGCGCCAAGTTGCGAGGCTTTGGCAGAGGATGTGGTAAAGGAGCAGGCTGATATAAATGATTGTATATTCCTCAGAACGCTGTATGAAAAGAGAGGGGAACTCTCTCTTGAAGAGGCTGTTAAGATTATGGAGAGTATTTGGGGCAAAGATCGCTTTGTTAAGAGAAATTATTAATTACCCGATATGATAGTAAAAGATGTAGTTGAAAAATTAAATCTGGAGATTTTCTCGGCTCCGGAAGGTGTTGACCGGGTTGTCACCGGAGGATACACCTCTGACCTCCTTTCAGATGTGATGGGCCATGCAAGGGAGGGACAGATATGGATTACGCTTCAGACTCACAAGAACATAATGGCAGTTGCCACATTGAAAGATCTGGCGGCGATTATTCTCGTTAAGGGTTTTAAGCCTGAGTCGGATACACTTGAGGCATCGTTGGCGGAGGGTATCCCTGTATTGGGTAGTGATCTGGAGGCATTTGAACTCTCCGGGGAACTGTTCAATATACTCAAATGATTAAAGCTGACCTTCACATACATACCATTCTCTCCCCGTGCGGAGACATTGAGATGACACCTTCCTTTATTGTTAAAAGAGCAAAGGAGAAAGGGCTTAATCTTATTGCAATCACTGACCATAATTCAACCAGACAATGTGAAGAGGTTGTAAGGATAGGCAGACGGGAGGGGGTGGAGGTATTGTGCGGTGCTGAGATAACTACTAAAGAGGAGGTTCATGTTATTGCTCTGGTTGATTATACTGTGAGGAATCTTCTCCAGGAATGGATTGATGTCTATCTTCCCAAGATACCCAATAATGAGGATTATTTCGGATATCAGCTGGTTGTAAATGAGTATGAGGAAGTTTTGTACCAGGAGCCTAATCTGCTGATAAGTGCACTGAACAGGTCACTTGACCAGACAGAGGAGTTCGTTCACTCAATAGGAGGACTTTTTATACCGGCGCACATAGATAAACCTCAGAACTCACTGATAAGCCAACTCGGATTTGTGCCTCCGGGCTTAAGAGCCGAGGCTCTTGAACTCTCCCGGAAATCGGATTTGCCGGGATTGATAGGCTCATGTGGCTGGTTAAAGGATTATTGTTTCCTGCACTCCTCGGATGCTCATTATCCGTCTGATTTTGGAGATGTTTTTACTGCTTTCGATGTGGAAAAACCTAATATTGAATCTCTTAAAGATGCGTTGAAAAATAATAAAGTGATGTTATGAATGATTTGGCTATGCACATACTGGATATTATCCAGAATTCCCTTAGTGCAGGGGCGATACTTGTAAAACTGACAGTGGAGGAGGATGAATCTTCTGACAGACTCGAGATAATAATTGAAGATAATGGTTGTGGTATGGAAAAAGACCAGGTAGAGCGACTTACAGATCCGTTTTTTACATCCAGAACAACAAGAAAGGTAGGAATGGGTATTCCTTTGTTGAAGCAATCTGCGGAACAAAGCGGCGGCGGAATCGATATTAAATCAGAAGTTGGTATCGGCACATACGTCAGGGCTTGGTTCAAGATGTCCCATATAGACCGCCCGCCTCTGGGAGATGTTGCAAATGCATTTATTCTTACGGTATCGGCGAATCCGGAAAAGGATTTCATTCTTAGATATATTATCGGCAGGAGTGAGTATGTTTTTGATACAATAGAGATTAAGGAGGCTCTGGAAGGAACGCCTCTCAATGATGCATCAGTCATAAGGATTCTCACTGACATGATAAAAGAGAACATCAAGGATCTGAGAGATGAATAAAAAACACATTGTTGTACTTTCCGGGGCCGGAATCAGTGCCGACAGCGGGCTGGAGACATTCCGAGATGAAGAAGGCCTTTGGGCAAAACACAGGGTTGAAGATGTCTGTACACCTGAGGCTCTGAAAAGAAATCCTGAACTGGTGCTGGATTTTTACAATCAAAGAAGACACCGACTCGAATCGGCAGAACCGAATGAGGGGCACAAAGCTATTGCAAGGCTTGAAAAATTCTATAATGTAGATGTAATAACTCAGAATGTGGATGACCTGCATGAACGGGCCGGAAGCTCCAAAGTACTGCATCTCCACGGAGAGTTGAAGAAATGCAGAAGTATGAAAGATCCGTCATACATTGCTGATATTAACGGAGATCTTCATGTAGGCGATCTTGCTCCGGACGGAGGTCAGCTTAGACCTCATATCGTATTTTTTGGAGAGTCTGTCCCTATGTTTGAAAGGGCGGAAGAGATAACATCGAAAGCTGACATATTGATAGTTGTCGGAACCTCTCTTGAAGTATATCCGGCAGCTTCACTAATCTATCATATTCCTGATAATGTGCCGGTCTATCTTGTTGACCCGTCACCAGTAAAAGTGCGATTGAGCGGTGTCCGGTACATTTGTGAAAGAGCCGCCATAGGCCTTCCAAAGTTATATGATGAGCTTGTTTTAAGCAAAATGATTACAAATATTAACTAAAAAGTTAAAAATTATTTGTTTTTGATATTATTATTACTAATTTTATACTTTATCACAATAGATTAACTATCAAATAACCAATTATTTATGAACAAGATTAAATCAATTGACGATTTGCGCAAGATGAAGCAAGATCTTGAGAGCGGGATGAATATCCGTGAAAAGAGCAATTCGCCAGAGTCTTTAGTTCAGATACGCGTGGCTATGGCAACCTGTGGAATTGCTTCGGGAGCAAGAACCGTCATGAACACTCTTATCGAGAAGATTGAAAAAGACAAAGTACAGGCAGTAGTAACCCAGGGGGGATGTATGGGATATTGCTATGCAGAACCTACCGTTGAAGTCAGGATTCCGGGAAAGGATCCTGTCGTTTTTGGCTATGTTGACTCCAAGGTTGCAATTGACATCATTGAGAAGTATATCGGAAAGGGCGAACTCCTTGAAGGTATTATTCCTGTTAATTACCAGACCATAAACGAAAAAAAATAGAGGGATATGGCACAATATAAAATGCATCTTTTAGTTTGCGGGGGAACAGGTTGCAGGGCATCACAAAGTGAAAGGATAGCCGGTAATCTTAAAGAGGAGATAAAGAACCTGGGCCTTGAAAATGAGGCTCAAGTGGTAATAACAGGTTGTTTTGGCTTTTGTGAGAAGGGACCTATTGTGAAAATTGTTCCTGATAACACTTTTTATACTCAGGTTAAGCCCGAGGATTGCAAGGAGATTATCAGTGAACATGTGCTTAAGGGAAGGAAGGTAACCAGACTTTTATATGAAGATCCGTCCACTAAAGAGCATATTTCAGATTCAAAGCACATGGGTTTCTACCAGAAGCAGATACGTATTGCTCTCAGGAATTGCGGATTTATCAATCCGGAGAATATTGACGAGTATATTGCCCGCGATGGATATGCTGCTCTTGGTAAGGCTCTGACAGAGATGACACCACAGCAGGTTATTGATCAGATTAAGAAATCCGGTCTTAGAGGCAGAGGTGGCGGAGGTTTTCCTACAGGTCTCAAATGGGAGATTGCTGCAGGTAACAAGGCTGATCAGAAATATGTAGTCTGCAATGCCGATGAGGGAGACCCGGGAGCCTTTATGGACCGTTCGATACTGGAGGGTGATCCTCACTCCATAATTGAGGCGATGGCAATCTGCGGATACTGTATCGGAGCAACCAAAGGTATCGTATATATCCGTGCTGAGTATCCTCTGGCAATACAGCGTTTAAAAATAGCCGCAAGGCAATGCCGTGAATATGGTCTCCTTGGTGCTGATATCATGGGTTCAGGTTTCGATTTTGATATTGAGCTCAGATATGGTGCCGGTGCATTTGTATGCGGTGAGGAGACAGCATTGATTCATTCGATGGAGGGACTCAGAGGTGAGCCTACCGTAAAACCGCCATTCCCTGCTCAAAGCGGTTATATGGGGAAACCGACCAATGTAAACAATGTTGAGACATTTGCCAATGTTCCGGCTATTCTCCTAAAAGGAGCAGAGTGGTTTTCAAGCATTGGAACAGAGAAGTCAAAGGGCACAAAAGTATTCGCTCTTGCAGGAAAAATTAATAATGTGGGCCTTATCGAGGTACCTATGGGTACAACATTAAGAGAGGTTATTTTTGAAATCGGCGGTGGAATAAAAGACGGTAAAAAATTTAAGGCTGTCCAGACAGGAGGTCCTTCAGGGGGATGTCTGACCGAGAAACATCTTGACACACCTATAGATTTTGATAACCTGATAGCTGCAGGTTCTATGATGGGTTCAGGCGGTATGATAGTTATGGACGAGGACGATTGCATGGTCTCAGTTGCAAAATTCTACCTTGAATTTACTGTTGACGAGTCTTGTGGTAAATGCGCCCCGTGCCGTGTCGGAAACAAGAGGCTTCATGAGATGCTCGAGAAGATTTGCAGTGGTAAAGGAACAATTGAAGATGTCGAATATCTCAAAAATCTGGGTGCGGTAATTAAAGATACAGCGCTCTGTGGTCTGGGACAGACTTCTCCTAACCCGGTTCTCTCTACTATAGAGCATTTTTATGATGAGTACAAGGCTCACGTTACCGAGAGAATATGCCCTGCAGGTCAGTGCAAGGCTCTGAAACTTTATACTATTCTTGCTGACAAGTGTACCGGATGTACTGCTTGTTCAAGGTCATGCCCTGTCGGGGCAATTTCAGGCGAAAAACGCCAGCCTCACGTAATCGATGCAGACAAGTGTATCCGTTGCGGTGCATGCTACGATAAGTGTAAGTTCACTGCTATTCATGTTCAATAATGTATTCTCTGTTATGGAAAAAATAAAAATCACTATAGACAAGAAAGAGATAGAGGTTGCAAAGGGCACTACTATCTATCAGGCTGCAAAGGATAACGGAATACATATTCCGACACTCTGTTATCTGAATCTGGACCATCTTAAAATCGAAAATCGTCCGGGTGGTTGCAGGGTGTGTGTCGTTGAGGTTGAAGGAAGAAAAAATCTTGCTCCCTCATGTTCTACCGAATGCACTAACGGAATGGTTGTTAAAACTCACACCGTGAGAGTGTTGAATGCAAGAAAGACAGTATTGGAACTGATACTTTCAGATCACCCTAAGGATTGTCTTATATGCTCGTCTTCAGGACAGTGTGATCTTCAGAAATTATCCCAGACTCTCGGCATAAGAGAGATTCATGCTGTGGAGAATGCTGCTGTTTCAACATACAGAAAAGATGTGTCCCCTGCTTTGAAAAGAGATATGGATAAATGTATAATGTGCCGTCGTTGTGAGACTATTTGCAACACAGTACAGACAGTAGGTGCTCTCAGTGCAATAAACCGCGGATTCATGTCTGTTGTCGCACCGGCTTTTGAGCAGGATCTGATTGATTCTCCGTGTACATTCTGCGGACAGTGCGTTGCAGTATGTCCTACAGGTGCACTTACACCATTTGATGATACAGGAAGAGTCATCAGGGCTCTCTCTGATCCTACAAAGACAGTTATAGTGCAGACAGCTCCTGCGGTTCGTGCTGCTCTTGGTGAGGAGTTCGGCATGGAACCCGGAACTCTTGTAACAGGCAAAATGGTTGCTGCATTGCGTACTCTCGGTTTTGACAAAGTGTTTGATACAGATTTCGCAGCAGACCTCACAATAATGGAGGAGGGCACCGAACTGCTCGGAAGGATTTCTAAATTCCTTGAAGGAGACAAGAATGTCAAACTTCCTATCCTGACATCATGCTGTCCTGCATGGGTAAACTTCTTTGAAAACAATTACCAGGATATGCTTGATGTACCTTCTACAGCAAGATCTCCTCAACAGATGTTCGGCTCCATTGCAAAAAATTATTATACACAGCTTCTCGGTATAAAGAGAGAGGATCTGGTCGTTGTTTCAGTAATGCCTTGTCTGGCTAAAAAATATGAATGTCAGAGAGAGGAGTTCAAGACAAACGGAAACCCTGATGTGGATTTTTCAATCTCTACAAGGGAGCTGGCCAGTCTTATCAAAGCTGCCAATATAGATTTTAATGCGTTGGAAGATGATGATTACGACTCTCCTCTTGGAGAATCAACCGGTGCTGCAGTGATTTTCGGTGCAACAGGCGGAGTGATTGAGGCGGCTGTGCGTACAGCTTATGAGCTCTTTACAAAGAAAAAACTGGAAAAAATCGATTTTACAGAACTCAGAGGCCTTGAAGGTATAAGGACTGCTTCGATTGATTTCAACGGAACTATGATCAATATAGGAATTGCCCATCAACTTGGCAATGCGCGCAAGCTTCTTGACGGTATAAGGGCAGGTTTGTACAATTTCCACGCTATTGAAATCATGGCTTGTCCGGGTGGATGTATCGGCGGTGCAGGTCAACCTTTACATCACGGTAACTCTGATGTGATAAAAGCCCGTTTTGACGCTATATACAGAGAGGATGCAGGTAAAAAGATCCGTAAATCTCATGAGAATCCTTATATAGTTAAACTGTACGAGGAGTATCTGGGTCATCCTTTGAGTGAAAAGGCTCACCATTTGTTACATACTCACTACTTTGAAAAAAACAAAAACTAATTCACCATGGGCGCATTTAAATTACAAGATTGTCATAAAAAGACTATAGCAGATATTTGTACTTATTATAAGAATGAACCGGGGAATCTTATAAAGATTCTCTATAGCGCACAGCGTGAGTTCGGATACCTTCCTGAGGATATACAGAGGGAGGTTGCAAGGATTCTGAATATATCAGTTGCCAAGGTGTATGGAGTAGTATCTTTCTATTCTTTCTTCACTATGACTCCAAAAGGTAAATATCCTATTTCCGTTTGCATGGGAACAGCATGTTATGTCCGTGGAGCCGAGAAGGTACTTGATGAATTGAAAAGTCAGCTTAATATCAAAGTCGGCGGTGTAACAGAAGATGGCAAGTTCTCTCTTGACTGCCTGCGTTGTGTGGGTGCATGCGGACTGGCTCCTGTGATGCTGATAGGGGAGAAGGTTTACGGACGTCTGGAAGCATCCAAGATTAAGGAGATTCTTGACAGTTACGAATAGATCATCCGCGGGCCTCAATCAGACCTTTAAGGCTTCTGATGAGGACCGCTTTTTTAGATATTGAAATAAGGCCGTCTCTTGACATTTCGCTTAAAGCACGTGCAAGAGACGGCCTTGTCACACCAAAATAGGCTGCAAGTTCTGTCTGGTTCTTATCCATAAATACTATGAAGCAGTCACCATCTTTCTGTTGTGCAGACATATGCAGTCCGAGTATGTAATGGGCAAGTTTTGCCTTTATAGTCTTTACGGAGAGCATCTGAATCTTGTCCGAAAGGAACTTGGTCTTGTCAGCATTGTAGCGTAAATATCTCATCAGGAGTTCAGGGTCCTGCTGAAACATTGTCAAGATCTGTTCCCTGGTCATAAAGAGTATCTTACTTTTCTCCAAAGCTGTCACATCAACGGGGAAACGGTTGCTTGTGGCAAATATAAATGCTGAAGCCAATGGTGTTACTGCAAAGATGGTTTCAATATGGAGAAGGCCTCCGTTTTCAGCTATCATTTCGGTCTTCACACTTCCTTCAATAAGGATGTATAGACCTTTGCAAAGGTCTCCCTGCCTTGCTATCATTTCATTTTTACAATACTCCCTTACTGAATACTCTATCCCTTCCGGTATTGCTGCCTGATAGCTGTCGTAAAGCTCTCCGAAAAAATTGAACTTTGGAATATCTTGATTACTTTTTGTTTGCATGACAGTCGAAATGTTCCTATCAAAAATACAACAATTTTATCTCTGTAACAATTATTACACTTTTTCGTATAACAGGTAGATACCTTTGTGAAAATTCACAATTAAAATTACTTATTATGAATAAGATGTTTTGTTTCCAATGTCAGGAGACAGCCAGGAATCAAGGCTGCACTGTGCAAGGAGTCTGCGGTAAAACTGCCGATGTTGCAAACTTACAGGACCTACTGGTTTTTCTCTGCAAGGGAATTTCTCATTTCTCGGTTCCTTTGAGAGAGATGGGAGTGGAGAGTGCTGAGGTTAACAAGTTCGTTACGGATTCTCTCTTTATGACTATTACAAATGCCAATTTCGATAAGGACAGGTTTGTAAAAAGAATAAGGGAGGCTTTGGTTTTAAGGGATAATATAAGGTCACTATATACCTCAAAAGGTGGGGATGTCGGTAAGATTAAGTTTGACGGAGCCTTCTGGTTTTCTGATGATATTGTTGCAATGGAGGAGAAAGCTGCTGAAGTTGGAGTGCTGGCGACAGAGAATGAAGATATACGCTCTCTCCGGGAACTTACTGTTTACGGACTGAAGGGTATGGCTGCATACGCTGAGCATGCATTCAACCTTGGTATGGAAGATGACGAGATTTATACATTCATGCAAAATGCACTTGTTGCCGTCACCGATGATTCTCTCTCAGCCGACACACTTGTCTCTCTTGTATTGGAGACAGGCAACCATGGTATAAAGGTGATGGCTTTGCTAGACAAGGCAAACACCTCAAAATACGGAAATCCGGAGATTACAAAGGTTAATATAGGCGTCGGAAAAAATCCGGGCATACTTATTTCCGGTCATGATCTGAGAGATATGGAGGACTTGCTAAGACAGACCGAAGGAACAGGGGTTGACGTATATACACATTCTGAAATGCTTCCGGCAAATTATTATCCTGCGTTCAAGAAATATAAACATTTTATTGGAAATTACGGAAGCTCATGGTGGAAACAGGTACAGGATTTCGAAACTTTTAACGGCCCGGTGCTTTTTACAACAAATTGTATTGTGCCTCCCAGAGTGAATGCTACATACAAGGATAGAATATATACCACAGGGGCATCAGGTTTTCCCGGCTTTAAGCATATAGCAGACAGGGTTAAGGACGGACAGAAAGATTTTTCTGAAATCATAGAGCATGCAAAAAAATGTCAACCACCTGTCGAGATTGAGAGTGGTGAGATAATTGGAGGTTTTGCCCACGCACAAGTATTTGCTCTTGCAGATAAAGTTGTTGAAGCTGTTAAATCCGGGGCAATACGAAAGTTTTTTGTTATGGCGGGTTGTGACGGTAGGATGAAGGACAGGAATTACTACACGGAATTTGCTGCTGCGCTTCCCAAAGATACTGTAATACTTACTGCCGGTTGTGCAAAATACAGGTATAACAAGCTTCCTCTCGGAGATATCGGTGGTATCCCTCGTGTTTTGGATGCAGGTCAGTGTAATGACTCTTACTCTCTTGCAGTAATCGCTCTGAAATTGAAGGAAATTTTCAATGCAAATGATATAAACGATCTTCCGATAGCCTATAATATTGCGTGGTATGAGCAGAAGGCCGTTATTGTCCTGCTTGCTCTTCTTGCCCTGGGTGTAAAGAATATACATCTTGGCCCGACCCTCCCTGGCTTTCTTTCTCCGAATGTCGCTGACGTACTGGTAAAGAATTTCGGGATAGCTCCGATTGGAACAGTTGACGATGATATGAAACTTTTTCTCGGTAAATAGGTTATATATATGATTTGTGATGGAGAGTACCTGTCGGTAAGTAAGTAAAAAGTAGATGGATTTCCTCCTTTTTCCGGAATAGTTAGATTGGTCAGTGTCCGGATACGTTAAGCGAAGGGGAAGATAAATGGTAGAATCGACAGATACAGGTGCGTAAGAGGGTGTCAGAAACTATTTTTGACCCCTCTTTTTTATGATTGGTATGTGTCAACTAATTTCATTACTTTTGCAGGATATTAAATTTATATGAGCGATAACAGTTTATTGTCGAAGTTATCTGGACTTCGCGAAAAGTACGAGAGCATTTCAGCGCAGATATCAGATCCAGCCGTGATGGCGGATATGAAGAAATATGTCTCACTCAACAAAGAGTACAAAGAGCTTGAACCCATAGTAGAGGCAGGCGATAAGTACAGCAAGCTGATGAATGACTATGAGTCGGCAAAAGAGATACTTCTGACAGAAAAGGACGAGGAACTCCGGGATATGGCAAAGGAGGAGATAGCATCAATCGAAGAGATTCTTCCGAAAATGGAGGAGGAAATAAAATTGCTTCTTATACCCGCAGATCCTCAGGATTCAAAAAATGCTATTCTCGAGATACGAGCCGGAGCGGGAGGGGATGAAGCATCAATTTTTGCGGGAGATTTGTTCAGAATGTACTCAAAATATGCGGAGACAAAGGGGTGGAAACTGGAGGTGACAAGCAAAAGTGAAGGGTCTTCCGGCGGTTTTAAGGAGTTGATTTGTACTATTTCAGGAAACGGAGTATACGGAGTGCTGAAGTATGAAAGCGGAGTACACCGGGTTCAACGGGTTCCGCAAACTGAGACACAAGGCAGGGTTCACACCTCTGCGGCATCTGTAGCGGTTTTGCCGGAGGCAGATGAATTCGACATAGAGTTAAACATTAACGATGTAAGAAAAGACACTTTCTGTTCTTCAGGTCCCGGCGGACAATCTGTAAACACCACTTATTCTGCAATACGTCTTACCCATATTCCTACCGGTATTGTTGTGCAGTGTCAGGATGAAAAGTCCCAGCTTAAGAATTATGACAAGGCTCTCATTGAGTTAAGGACGCGTCTTTACAATCTCGAGTATGAAAAATATCTGAATGAGATTTCGGCAAAGAGAAAGACGATGGTTTCAACCGGAGACAGATCGGCGAAAATACGTACATACAACTATCCTCAATCGAGAGTTACCGATCACAGGATAAACTACACAATGTACAACCTTCCCGTATTTATGGACGGAGCCATACAGGAGGTTATAGACCTGCTCCAGATTGCAGAGAATGCTGAGAGGTTGAAAGCTTCCGGAGAATAATATTTATTTAAATAAATTATTGCGGATATGACCTATCTTGAACTTTACAACAACATAATGAGGAAGAAGAGTTTCCTTTGCATTGGACTCGATTCTGACCCTGCTCAGATTCCTGAACATTTAAGAGAGCTTGAGTATCCACTGTTTAGCTTCAATAAAGCAATAATAGATGCAACAGTAAGTTATGCCGTGGCATACAAACCCAATCTGGCGTTTTATGAAGCGGAAGGGGCGAAGGGTTGGAAACAGCTGGAGATGACGGTCGAATATATTCGTAAAAAAGACCCGTCAGTATTTATAATTGCTGATGCTAAAAGAGGTGATATAGGGAATACTGCTGAAAGATACGCAAAGGCTTTTTTTGTAAATATGGATTTTGATGCAGTAACTCTCTCTCCATATATGGGTAAAGACTCTATTGCACCTTTTCTCAAAATTCAGGGTAAATGGGCAATTGTTCTGGCACTGACTTCAAATATTTCTGCCGATGATTTTGAGACTTTGCCTCTATTGGGAAACATACAAATGTTCGATGACCTCTCAGCAATGTATGACAGTGAAGGTTTATACTTTACTCCTGCTGCGCCGGTAGGGGCTCCGTTGTTTAAAAGTGTTATAGAGAAATCTATGAGGTGGGGTAATATTAATAATATCATGTATGTAGTAGGGGCTACCAGACCTCAGAAATTGGCAGAGATCAGAATGTTTTGTCCGAACAACTTTTTGCTGGTACCGGGGGTAGGTGCACAAGGCGGTAGTATTGCGGAGGTTGCAAGGTATGGTATGAACAAAAGTTGCGGATTGCTTGTAAATATCTCCAGAAGCATTATTTACGCTTCCAATGGTGAGAATTTCGCTGAAGCGGCAGCTGAAAAGGCTGAGGAAGCAGCAAAGGAGATGGCTTTATATTTATAATGATTCTTAATTATTCCGGAAGCCTTGCGATAACAGTTTCACAGCCTCTGACCCGCTGACCTTTTGTAACCTGAATTCTTGAATCTATAGGCAAGAAGAGGTCAACTCTCGACCCGAATTTAATAAAGCCTGTTTCTGAACCCTTTTGGACCTCTCTGCCCTCAACGGCATAACATACAATTCTTCTTGCAAGATATCCTGCAATTTGCCTGAAAAGAACAGGGTGTCCCATCTCTTCAACAACAACTGATGTCCTTTCGTTTTTTTCGGATGATTTAGGATGCATGGCTACGAGATAATTCCCCGGATGGTATTTGTAGTATTTAATTTGCCCTGAGACAGGAAACCAGTTCACATGTACATTAAGGAGTGTCATGAAAACAGATACCTGAATGCAGTTGCATTTCAGAAACTCTCCCTCGTATACCTCCTTAACCACTACTATCCTGCCGTCAGCCGGAGATATGACAGCGCCATCCTCCAACACCGGGACTCTTTTAGGAGACCTGAAAAACCGCACAATAATTATGAAAATAATTAGTATTGATACGGCTGAGATTATAAATGCCGTCACTAATCCTATGATAAAAAAAAGCGCAAGTGTAACACCGGCAAGAAGTAAAAAGCTCTTTGTGATTATACCGTACCCCTCTTTATGTATGCCCATCGTGTTTTAAATTAAAGAAAATAGTTTAATATAAGTTATAGCCAGAGGGAACGAAATCAGTGTCGCGTCAAACCTGTCAAGCAGCCCTCCGTGTCCCGGCATTAGTTTGCCGGAATCCTTGGCGCCAAAATTACGCTTTAACTGTGACTCTACCAAATCACCTGTTACCCCGGTCAAACTTATAATGAGAGAAATTATAATACTATGGATAAATGAAAAGTCCGTCAGGGAGAATAGCCAGACCAATAAACCGGCCAAAAGACCACAAAACAGACCTCCAAAAAATCCCTCCCATGATTTTTTAGGAGATATTGACGGGAAAAGCTTGTGACCACCCTTTTGACCGAAGAGCATCCCAAAAATATATGCTCCTACGTCTGATGCCCAAGTTATTATAAACATGGATAAAAGGAGCAGAGGTTTGTAATTCAGCTCTGAGTCAAAAAGAATAAATGATGTGAGTGAAAATGGTAAAGCAATATATATAAGAGATGTATATAAGAACGGGTGTGTTTTGTACCTGTCTGTACTGTCTGAGCTTGTATCTTCTTTATCTCCTTTGTAATAGAGCAGGGATATGAAAATCGAGGACAGGGGTATTGTCATTAGATAGAACCATTTCGGATCAATGTTATATCCCTTATAAAGATACACGAGAGTGTATAATGTTACCCCTGCAGCAACAGTCAGACCCTGTGCCAACTTGAAATGTCCGCCAAGGGTCATAAGTAAATACTCATATAACATTAAACCTACGGCAAACGCCATAACAGCACCAAAGGCAATAGGGCTCATAAACATAGAGCCCACCATAATTGCCAGGAAAACAATGCCACTTATACTTCTTACAAGTGTAGATTTTATTCTAGAACTCATTTTTACTCTGTTTTCTCCTCATTGCCTGTCTCTGGCAATGCCGGTACGGAAGCAGGTTCTTCTCCAGTTCTTGAAGGAGGCTGACTTCCGGCTCTCTTGCCAAAGATAATCTCAAGATCTTCAGAGAATATAACCTCTTTTTCAAGCAAAAGCTCAGCAAGTTTTGTGAATCCATCCATGTTTTCGTTCAGAATCCTTCGGGCTGTATCATAAGATTCGTCAATAAGTCTCTTTGCCTCCTTATCGATGAGCTCGGCTGTCTTTTCACTGTATGGTTTGCCTAAATTGAAGCCGTTGGACTCAGTGGAGTCGTAGAAGGATATGTTACCGACACTCTTGCTCATGCCCAGATAAGAGACCATGGCATAAGCTTGTTTGGTGACTTTCTCCAGGTCATTCAGAGCACCGGTAGAGATTTTGTTGTTAATAATCTCTTCTGCAGCACGGCCACCCAGGGTTGCCGCCATTTCGTCCATCATCTGCTCTGTAGTGGTTATCTGTCGTTCTTCCGGAAGATACCAGGCTGCTCCTAATGCCCTTCCTCTCGGAATGATAGTTACCTTAAGAAGAGGATTTGCATTTGGAAGAATCCAGCTTACAGTAGCATGTCCGGCTTCATGGAATGCAATGGTCCTTTTTTCCTGCGGTGAGATTATCTTGCTTCTTTTTTCAAGTCCGCCTATAATTCTGTCGACAGCATCAAGGAAATCCTGTTTGTCAATGGCTTCCTTGTTCTTCCTTGCAGCAATCAATGCAGCCTCATTACAAACATTTGCTATGTCCGCACCGGAAAAACCGGGAGTTTGTTTTGCCAAAAATTCTATATTGAAGCCATCCACCAGTTTTAGATTTCTGAGATGAACACCGAAAATTTCAACTCTCTCCTTTAGTTCAGGAAGGTCAACATGAATCTGTCTGTCGAAACGTCCGGCCCTCATAAGTGCTTTGTCCAGAATGTCAGCCCTGTTGGTAGCCGCAAGAATTATCACACCTGAATTTGATCCGAACCCGTCCATTTCTGTCAAAAGCTGGTTGAGAGTATTCTCTCTCTCGTCATTTGACGAAAAACCGGCATTCTTACTCCTTGCGCGTCCGACTGCATCTATTTCGTCAATAAACACAATGCACGGAGCTTTCTCCTTAGCCTGCCGGAAAAGATCCCTGACGCGGGATGCCCCTACACCCACAAACATTTCTACGAAGTCAGACCCGGAAATTGAGAAAAATGGAACATTCGCCTCACCTGCAACAGCTTTTGCCAGCAGGGTCTTTCCTGTCCCCGGAGGGCCAACCAGAAGTGCTCCTTTAGGGATTTTACCTCCGAGACTTGTGTATTTTTTCGGATTCTTCAGAAAATCCACTATCTCCATTACCTCAACCTTTGCCTCTTCAAGGCCGGCAACATCTTTAAATGTTACTTTTGTATTATTGTCCTTGTCAAAAAGTTTGGCTTGCGATTTTCCTACAGAGAAGATACCTCCTCCGCCCTGACTGCCGCCACCCATTCCTTTGTTCATTTTACGGAACATAAAGAACCATAGTGCTATCAGAAGAATAGGAAAGAACAGCCACTCAAGTGCCTTGCCAAGGTAATTTGTACGCTCTTCGTTTTCCACGGAAAACCGGTTTCCTTCAGGTAATAGCTGCCTTACCTGATCTATCTGCTCTTCGGCATTGAAATTGTTTGAAACCACAAAATAAAACTGAGGTGCATATTTCGGGACTTTGCCTCCGAACTTGTTTTTATACTTGGCTATACTCTCCTTTTTGATATATACCTCAGCGCGATTCATATTTGTAACAAATAATATCTTCTCGATATCACCGGCAGGAGCCATTTTCTCTTTTACTTCTGTCCATTCAGTCTTTACCGGGTCGCCGCCGTCGTATGTGGTCCACATGTAAAAAATGCCGGCAAGCATAATTATGTAGATCCACAAAACATTGAATTTAGGGAGCTTAAGCTTGTTGCGATCTTTATCTTTGTTAGGAATATCCATTATTAATAATTTTCAGATTATTTATCTTCGTAATTTGTTTTCGGGGCATCAGCCCATAAATCTTCAAGACGGTAGAAAAGTCTGTACTCAGTCTGAAAGATATGGACTACAATGTTTGAGTAATCAAGAATTACCCAGAATGAATTCTCTTTACCCTGCATACGGATAACTTTACGGTTGCACTTTGTGTACATCATCTCCTCTACATAGTCCGCTATTGCACTGACCTGTGTAGATGAGTCTGCATTGCAAACTATGAAGTAGTCTGTAATAGCTGTCCCTATCTCCTTGAGATTAAGTGAGCAAACCCCTTTCCCCTTTTTTTCCAGCATTGCGTCAGCGATACATTGCACCTCTAATGCATCTGTCTCTTTTTTTGTTGTGATCTTTTTTGTTGGCACTATAGTAAGTGTTTATTTAATTGATTCATTTTTATATATCGCAAAATTACTGCAATTTTGTTTCCAATTACAACTTTATTATAATGGCAAAATGCATAAAATGGTTTGAAATTTTAGATTCCACTAATTATGAGGCAAATAGACAGATGGATCAGGTCGAAGACTTTACTATCTTTGCGGCACGATACCAGACAAATGGTCGTGGTCAGAAGGGAAACACTTGGGAAAGTGCAGTAGGTGAGAATCTTACGTTTTCAATTCTTGTCAAACCAAAATTTATCAGAGCCGAAGATCAGTTTCTGATATCGCAGATAGTTACTCTTGGAATTGTTAATTACCTTAGAAATAAAGATATAACGGCTTCAATTAAGTGGCCCAATGATATATACGTAAATAACAGGAAAATATGCGGTATACTCATAGAACACTACCTGGGGGGTGACAAATTGTCAGCATCCATTATTGGAATAGGTTTAAATGTAAACCAGAAAAAATTTGCATCAGACGCTCCAAATCCCACATCAGTGATTAATGAGACTGGCAAATCCTTTATTCTAAAAAAGGAGCTTGAATTACTTGTTGAATCGATTGAAGAACTATATCATGAAGCAGAAGTCACGAATTACGCCGACCTTGCAAAAAGGATAGGAAAGGATTACCTAAGCCATTTATATCATATTCATGAATATCATTGGTATGAAGATACTGCTACAAATGAGAGGTTCGAAGCAGAAATTTCTGGTATAGACAAGTATGCCTGCCTGATTCTGAAAAGAAGAAACGGCGTAGAGAAAAGTTACGCTTTTAAGGAGATCAGGTATATTTTAAATCTCTGATGGCTTTTATCGGATCAGGTGCTCCGAATACACTATTCCCTGCCACTAAAATATCGGCTCCCGCTTTAGCGAGCAAGGCTGCATTATCCTTACCGACACCCCCGTCTATCTCTATCATGGATTTTGAACCGGTCTCAATGAGAATCTCCTTTACCTTGGCCAGTTTTCTGTATGTGTTCCCGATAAAGCTCTGACCTCCAAATCCTGGATTTACAGACATAATAAGAATAAAATCAGCTTCGGGCGCAATTTCTGATAATAGATGCGCCGGAGTATGCGGGTTAAGTGCTACGCCAGCCTTCATTCCGAGGTTTTTAATCTTTTGGATTGACCTGTGAAGGTGGGTGCATGCCTCGTAATGAACACTAAGATATTCAACTCCCAGATCTCTGAAATTATCAAAATATCTGTCCGGGTCTATAATCATAAGGTGTGCATCAAGAGGTTTTGCGGCAGTCTTGGCTATTGCCTTGACTACCGGAAAACCGTAAGAGATGTTTGGTACGAACACACCATCCATGATATCAAGATGAATCAGATCTGCATCGCTCTTGTTGACCATGTCAACCTGTTGTGCCAGATTGCCAAAATCTGCGGAGAGCATGGAAGGGGCTATCAGTACTCCCATAATGTTTCTGTTTTATTTAATATCTTTAAGTATCTGTACAAGAAGTTTCCAGAATTTGTCCACAGTTGAAAGCTCCAGTCTCTCTCCCGGTGCATGTACACCTCTGAGTGTCGGACCGAATGATATCATGTCAAGATTAGGGTACTTATCCAGAAACAGACCGCATTCTAATCCTGCATGTATTGCTCTGACTACAGGTTCATTTCCGAATAGCCTTATATATGCATCCTTGCTTATATTAAGCAGTTTGGAATCCATTTTTGGTTTCCATCCAGGGTATTCACTTTCATGTGTAACAACTGCTCCTGCTAGTTTGAACAATGATTCTATCCTGCTTGCGGATTGGTATCTGGCACTGTTCAACGAGCTTCTCTGGCTGGTACATACAGTTATCTCAGTATCTGAGGTCATCTTGACAGATGCCAGATTTGTAGAGGTTTCCACAAATCCCGGAATATCCTGACTCATGGCAATCACTCCGTGAGGACAAGCATTTAACGAGTTCAACAAACGGTATGTGGTATCAGAATCCATACACCACTCCTCCTGTTGAGTTGTTTCTATCTTGCCGAAAAGATCAGGATCGGATATTCTGTATTCATCTACTATATCTGCCTCAGTCTTTTTGAAAAGATTTAATATCTTGTCTTTGTCAGCGGGTTTAAAGGCAATCGTTGCATATGCCTCCCGGGATATTGCATTGCGCTTGTTACCACCGTCGATTTTGCAGATTGTAATGTTGTATTTCTCAAAAATAGGGAGGAGAAATCTGGTAAGAAGCTGATTCGCATTTGCCCTGTTCTTGTTAATATCGTCTCCGCTATGCCCTCCGGTTGCTCCATAGAAGCCAACTTTCATGAAGTCCATCCCGGATGGTACCTGCTCTTTTTTATACCTGAATACGGCCGTGGTATCTATACCTCCGGCGCAACCGATGAAAAGTTCTCCCTCGTCTTCTGAGTCAAGGTTGATTAGGATGTTGCCTGTTATAAATCCCGGTTTCAGGGCTTTTGCTCCTGTAAGGCCGGTCTCTTCGTCTGTTGTAAAAAGGGCTTCTACTCTGCCGTGTTCAATAGTTTTGTCGGTAAGGACTGCCATTTGTGCGGCCATACCGATTCCACAGTCAGCTCCGAGAGTTGTCTCTTTTGCAATTAGCCAACCATTCTCTTCAACTACCTTTATAGGGTCTTTACTGAAGTCGTGTGTACTGTCGCTGTTTTTCTCACATACCATATCTGAATGGCTTTGCAGAACAACTGTCGGAATGCTTTCCATTCCGGGAGTCGCCTCTTTTGATATAACAATATTGCCGGCTTCGTCTGTCTTGTATTCAAGAGAGTTCTCCCTTGCAAAATTTTCCAAGTATGCTACTATCATCTCTTCATGACCTGATTCTCTGGGAATTTTACAGATATCTGAAAAGTATGACAAGACTTTTTGGGATTCCATGTTGTTTTATTGTGGTTTTAGTTTTTTCTCTATATCTGTGACATACTTGCGGAAAGAACGGTCAGTATCTATAAGGTCACAGACTGTATTATACGCGTGAAGTACTGTTGCATGATCCCTTCCTCCTGTAAGGGAACCGATAGTCGCCAGAGAGTTGTTTGTAAGATTTCTGCTGAGAAACATTGCAATTTGCCTCGCTTGTACCAGTTCTCTCTTTCTTGACGAAGAGAGGAATAGTTCTGAGTTTATCTTGAAGTATTCACATACTGTCTTCTGGATCTCGTCAATCGTGAGTTCATTCCGGTTTCTGCTGACAATCTTTTCTGTAAGACTCTCGGCAAGGTCCATGTCAATGGTTTTGTTGTTGAATATAGCCTGAGCCAATAATGAGTTTAAAGTTCCCTCTATCTCTCTTATATTTGTAGTCACTCTTGATGCAAGATATGATACAACCTCTTCAGGGAGCGTTACTCCGTCATTATAGCATTTTGCCTTGATTATTGCCATTCTTGTCTGATAGTCCGGCTGACGCAGTTCGGCAAGTAATCCCCATTTGAATCTGGAGAGAAGTCTTTGTTCCAGATCCTGCAGATCAACAGGTGGCTTATCAGAAGTAAGAATCAGTTGTTTTCCCAAATTGTGCAGATGGCTGAAAATGTGAAAAAACGCATTTTGAGTACCGCTCTTTCCTGCAAATTCCTGAACGTCGTCAATAATCAAAACGTCAATCATCTGGTAAAAATGAAGGAAGTCAGTCAGTTTGTTCTTCACGTTAACAGCATCCATGAACTGAGTTTGGAAACGGTTGGCACTTACATAAAGAACTATCTTGTCGGGAAACCTCTCCTTTATATTGATTCCTATCGCTTGCGCAAGATGTGTTTTTCCAAGTCCGGATCCTCCATATAAAAAGAGAGGATTGAAAGCGCTCGACCCCGGATTGGCAGCAATTGTAAGTCCTGCCGATCTGGCAAGTCTGTTGCATTCGCCTTCGATAAAGTTTTCAAAACTGAAGTGAGGGTTGAGCTGTGGATCAATCTTCAACTGTTGGAGCCCCGGAATGACAAACGGGTTCGCTATTTGTCTTGCCTGATTGGGAAAAGGTAAGGATTTATTTGTAATCTCGGCTGTTGATTGATGTGGTATCTGAACTGGTTTTTCATTTGAAACAACCTTCACATTGTACTCTAGTTTCGCATCCCGTCCAAGTTCACGTTTAAGGGCCTTACTTATAAGGTCAATGTAGTATTCTTCAAGAAACTCTATAAAAAAGTGAGTCGGAACGGCTATTGTCAGGATGCTTCCGTTAAGTTTTACAGCCTTTATCGGTTCGAACCACGTCTTGAAACTCTGAGGAGGAATGTTGTCCTTTACGATTTGGAGACAATTATTCCATACTGTTGTATATGAAGCTTCAGACATGTGTAAGATTTATGTTTTAGATTGTAAAACAAAAATGGGGATAAATTCTTTAAAAAAAAACAAATTTTCGCTTTGAAAATTCAAGAATTTTTCAAGAGGCTGTATTTCAGACGGAAAATTTTTTTAAAATTGACAATCTTAAAAATCAGTAAAATAAAGAAAAAAAATTCTTTAAAATACGGAAATTTTTATGTACTTTTTAGGGTTATCCTGGATGTTTTTTACTAACACATCTATATCCCTTACCAATACATCAATTGAGTTGTGTAACGAATCTGTTTTTATTAATTTTCCGATTGAACCCTGAGGGTTGTTAATCTCCAAAAGCAGATCTCTGAGGGATTTGACAGTACCGGCAAGATCTGCACTTTTGAGTGAATCGGTGATCTCTGTAATATTACCAAGCCCCTTATCGAGGACAACAACACTTTGTTTTAGAGATGAGGAGAGATTGTCAAGATTGCTAATCAATGATGTTATCTCAGGACCGTTTTTGTCAAGATTGGATGTTATGTTTCTTATGTTTTGCAATGTCCTGTCCAGGTTTTGTATTGACTGGGCAAGATGCCTCTTTGCTTCAGGGTCGAGAACTTCATTAACATTAACAAACGTTGTATTGAGGTTTGAGATTAGTTCAGATGCCTGATCCTTTAACGGAAGTATCTGTGCTGATATGTTCTCAATAAGACCAGGCTCAATGCCCGAGCGGAGTGTGTCGCGATCTACTATAAGCCTTCCCCCTTTAGCAATCTGTATCCTGATTGATTTACCGCCAAGGAGGTCAGAACTGTATAGCTGGGCTACAGAACTGTCAGAAATACTATATTTGGAATCTATCTTCATAGTTACAAGAAAGTCTTCGCTTTTTTCCTGATATTCGATCTCCTGGACTGTTCCCACTTTATACCCTTTTATATATACGGGTCCCGTAGAGTTTAGCCCGTCCACGCTGTCATAAACAGTATAATATATATGGGTGGTACCGAATATGTCCTTTCCTTTAAGGTAGTTTATTGTAATATACAGTGATGCTGCTATCAATATGGTAAACAACCCTATTTTCTGTTCTCTGTTTAAATTAATTTTCATTTTCAACTTTAATAATGAATGCTTTTGGAAATTTAATTTTTACTCGGGATAGTTCTTTTTCTGCCTCTTCTTTGGTGCTGAACTCTCCTACACTGTATTTATAGAAATTTCCCACTTTTATATATTTAAGGTCTTTTTCTCCTTTGAAATCAGGGGCGTTTTCAGGCAATATTCTTGTTACTGCGAGTATCTGTACCCTGAAATTTAATTTTGAGGCATTACTGTCTTTATTAGGGGTCTTTATTGTTGAGTCTGTCTTTTTCTGCAGAGCTCTTCGTATTTCAGCCAAAGTGTCTCTTTGTGTCTCCTTGGCCACTTCCTCACTTTTCTCCTTTAACTTTTCACTATTCACTCTCTCACTATTCACTTTCTCACTATCCACTTTTTCACTATTCACTTTTTCACTATTCACTCTCTCTCTATTCACTTTTTCACTATTCACTCTCTCACTATCCACTTTCTCACTATTCACTCTCTCGCTATTCACTTTCTCACTATCCACTCTCTCATTCTTTCCCTCATAAGCTTTTTTGTATTTAATAAAAGCTTTGTATAGCGAGTTTGCATATTTTTCATGGTTATCCTCGCCTATGAGCACAAGGTAGTCATTAGCGTTGGACAGAAATCCCAGTTCCACCAGAATTGCCGGCATTGAACTTCTCCATAGAACCAGCAATCCTCCCTGCTTAATCCCTCTGTTTATCTTAACAGGACCTTTGGCAAACTCTTCCTGAACCAGTTCTGCCATTTGAAGACTCTGTTCAAGGTGTGCATTCTGGAGGAGGCTGAAAATAATATATGACTCAGGATTTTTTGGATCAAAACCTTCGTAGACTGATTGGTGATCTCCCTCTAGTGCGATAACGCTGTTTTCCATCATTGTAACCTCCAGGTTTGAACTGCTTTTGCTTTCACCCATTACAAACGTTTCAGAACCTGAAGCGGACCTCGCTTTGGCAGAGTTTACGTGGATGGAGATGAAAAGATCTGCCTGATTTTTGTTGGCAATCTCTGTGCGAGTATTCAGAGGAATGAATACATCGGTGTTTCTTGTGTAAATCACCTTTATGTCAGGGTGTTTTTGCTCGATTATTCTTCCAAGTCTGAGTGCCACAGACAAAGTGATATCCTTCTCCTTAACCCTTCTGTTAGGGCTGATTGCTCCTGGATCGTGCCCTCCGTGCCCTGCATCAATTACCACTTTTTTTATTTTCACCGGATCAGTAGCCGTGATGACTGATGGAAATTGAGTCAGTAAGCAAAAAAGTAATAAAAGTATCCTGTGTGGCATTTTTGTTGCTTAAAAATGATTTATCTTTGCAATTCACAAAAGTAGTAATAATTTTTTTTAAACTTTTAACCCGTTTGGGCTTTCGACAAAACATCAACAGAATCCTATGGGGCTCATTGTTCACCCTCCTGGCGGGGTATATGTATTCCATACCTTCTCCCGGAATCGTGGGTTTCAGTTCCGTAATCAGGGACACATTGGCAAAACATGTGGATACCATCTTGCAGAGAAAGGATACATCATTGTTGAAAAAAGACACCTCTTTGTTGAAGAATGATACGATAGCTCCAAAGGGATCAATAGCCATGCCAGTTTTTTCAGGAGCGAAGGACTCTGTCATTGAGGACTTCAGCAATGGGAAGAAGCTGGTATATTATTACGGGGATGTTAAGGTCCAGTATGGTAATCTTGAACTTACATCCGACTATATGGAATACGACCTCGATACAAAGACTGTTTTCGCAAAAGGATCTCTTGATACTGCCGGAAATGTCGTCGGGTTACCGAAAATGAAGGAGGGTAAGAGTGAATATACCATGGAGTCGGTGTATTATAACTTCAACAGCAAGAAAGCAAAGATTAAGAATATGGTCACACAGGAGTCTGAAGGCTTTCTTCACGGAGATGTTATTAAAAAGATGCCTGACAACTCCATTAATATCAATAAGGGAAAATACACAACATGTGAGCTTGACCATCCTCACTTTTACCTGCAACTTACAAGAGCAAAGGTTACAAACAATCCCCGGAATACCGTATTTGGCCCTGCTTACCTGGTTGTGGAAGACGTGCCTACCCCTTTTGCCCTTCCGTTCGGTTTTGTGCCTAATCAGACAAAGCGGGCAAGCGGAATTCTGATTCCATCATTTACGGAGGAGGCAGCCAGAGGCTTTGGGATGACCGGTCTGGGTTACTATTTCGTGTTGGGAGATCATCTTGATTTTACTGTGACTACGGACTTCTATACTTTGGGGTCATATAATTTACAGGTTGAATCAAGATATAAAACAAGGTATAAGTTTGACGGGGGATTCAGTTTCAACTTCTCTAACAACAAAGTAGGGGAGCCGGGAACCGATAGTTATTACGACTCAAGGGACTTTTCTGTAAAGTGGACTCACTCGCAGGATTCCAAAGCGCATCCGGGAACAACATTCAGAGCTTCTGTAAACTTTTCTTCTCCCTCGAATAACCGCTACAATTCATACGAGATACAGCAGAGCTTGCAAAATCAGATATCTTCCAGCGTATCATACTCAAAGACATTTACAGGAACTCCGTTCAGTATGTCGGCTAACTTGCTGCACAGCCAGAACTCACTAGACAGCTCTTATGCGTTTACCCTTCCTAACCTGACATTAAACATGAACAGGATATATCCTTTTAAAAGAAAGGAGGCGGCCGGGAAGGAGAAATTCTATGAAAAGATACAATTTGCATACAATGCGGCAGTTGACAACAAGATTAATTTTAAGGCAAGTGAGTTTGGCGGGGCAGATTTTATGCAAAAGTTCAAAACCGGTGTTAAGCATAACTTTTCAATAGGTCTTCCTTCATTCACCCTGCTCAAGTATCTTCAATTTGCACCGGGTGTCTCATACGGAATGAACTGGTACTTCCAGACGATGAACCAGTCATATAACCCGGAGACAAATCAGGTTGTAACTGATACATCTGCTCTTTTCAGCCATTTCGGAGCGACTAATGAATATTCCGGGTCTCTTTCAATGAATACCCAAATAACAGGTATATTCAATTTCGGGGACAGGGGAAAACTCAAGGCTATCAGGCATATGATTAAACCTCAGATATCATTTAATTACAGACCGGATCTCGGGACGAAAAGCAATGGTTACAGGACGCTCACATATACAGATAATAATGGAGTTGTCCAGACAAAGGAGTATAATATTTACAACGGTCTTCTCTATGGATATCCTGCTGCGGGAGAGAGTGGGGGTATTAGTTTCTCTCTTTTGAACAATCTCGATGCAAAGGTCAGGAGTGATAAGGATACAACAGATGGAGGAATCAAAAAGCTGAAACTTATTGATAACTTAAATTTCACAGGGTCATACAACTTTCTTGCAGATTCTATGAAATTGTCGACAATTTCTTCAACTCTCAGCACAAATATTTTTGGTTCTCTCTCTCTCAATGCCAATGCTATTTTTGACCCTTATGCAATAAACGAACGAGGTGTGAGAATAAACCAATTTAATATAGTCAAAGAGGGAGGTTTTAAGATAGCCAGAATGACAAATGCAAGTGTTTCATTATCTTATTCGTTTAAGGGAAATGGAACAAGAGGAGGAGGCCAATCGGAAGCAAATAAGGTAAAGAATGCCTCATCAACTGTGGGAGGCCATCCTGACCCGGTATATTACAACAGAGTCTATCAGAACCCTGTTACAGGGGAGTACATTCCCGGTGGGTGGCTATATTATCTTGACCCGGAGATACCATGGTCACTGAACGTTAACTATAATTACTCGTACAGCCGTTCATACAGCTATGCAAGCAATCAGCTCTCCACAATTAATACCCATACTCAGACACTCGGTTTGTCAGGAAACATTAATTTTGACAAACAGCTGTCATTTTCAATGAATTCAGGTATTGATATTATGAAGAGAAAGCTGACTACAACACAATTGAGTGCAACATATAACCTTCACTGCTTTATGATCTCTTTCTCCTGGGTTCCTACAGGTACATGGAAGAGCTGGAGTTTCAGAATAAACGCAACGGCTTCGGCACTGGCAGATCTCTTGAAATATAAGAAGAGCGCAAGTTATTGGGACAATTAAACTTTTAAAAAATATAATATGAAAAATGTTTTATCTTCTGCCAGGGCTCCTAAGGCGGTAGGCCCTTATAGTCAGGCTACAGAAGCCAATGGTATAGTGTTTGTTTCAGGTCAGCTCCCTATAGATGTGTCTACAGGGGAATTTGTCGAAGGCGGAATAAAAGAGCAGACAGCTCAGGCTTTGAAAAATGTTGGCTATATTCTGGAAGAGGCAGGTTGTACATATAACAATGTTCTGAAATCTACAGTTTACTTGTCGGATATAAAGGATTTTGCCGCAATGAATGAGGTTTATGCAACATTCTTCAAGGAGCCGTATCCTGCAAGGGTTGCCTACTCTGTGGTGGCATTGCCGAAAGGTGCACTGGTTGAAATTGATGTTATTGCTGCCAAATAATTGTTGAGAGAGAAAATGCATTTTTTTTGTTTTTCTGAATATAAACTATAAATTTGCACTCAATCACGATTATCATTTCTGATTAATCAATACTCCCTACAACATCGAATGTACGATATAAAAGAATTAAGCAAGATGAGTCAGGATGACTTAATTGCTATTGCTCAAAAGCTGAATATCAGCAAAGCCAAAAGTTTTTCCACAGAAGAGCTCGTTTATGAGATATTAGACGAACAGGCTAAACAAGGCAGTATCACCAACGAACCTATTAAACGTCCGTTAGTGCAGAGGCAGAAAAAATTACGCATAGAGAAACCTAATGCGTCAGAACTGCCTAAAGAGAAGCCTGTAGTTACCGAAAGCCCTGTTAAGACTGATAACGCTAAAGATGAGACTCCGGCACCGAAAAAAAGAGGAAGGAAACCTCTTGCCGTAAAGATGGCTGAACAGGCAAAAAGCAATGAACAGCCGGTAGTTGTTGAGAGTACTGGTACATCTGAACAAGAAAAACCAAAGGTCGAACCAAAGGTTGAACCCAGACCGCAGAATCAGAATCCCAAGCAACAGCAAAATCTTCAAAAGGGTGGTCAGATTCAAAAAGGACCGAGGCCGCAAGCACAGCCGCAATCTCAAACAAATCAACAGCCGCAATCTCAGCAAGGGCAGCAATCTGGTCAGCATCAGCCTCAACAAAACCCTCAACAGAATAATCAGCAGCATCCTCAGCAATCCAACAAACAACAGGCAGGACAGCCTCAGCCAAACAGGCAACATCCTAATCAGCCTAAGGACAATAAGAAACATCAGATTGTCAGTGACGAAATGCTCTCTGTAGAAAGTGTAGAGAACAGCATGAAGGAGCAGTATAAGAAGGTTGAGTTTGAAGGAACCGTAGAGGCAACCGGTGTTCTCGAGATAATGCCGGACGGATATGGCTTTCTCAGATCATCTGATTATAATTATCTTAACTCACCGGATGACATATACCTTTCTCAATCACAGATTAAATTATATGGTCTTAAGACCGGAGATACACTGGTAGGGGAGATAAGACCTCCAAGGGAGGGGGATAAATATTTTCCTCTTGTTAAGGTAAGTCAGATAAACGGGCGGTCGCCGGAGTTTATCAGGGACCGTGTTCCGTTCGATTTTCTTACTCCTCTCTTCCCGGAAGAGAAGTTCAACATAACTTCAAACGGACACAATAACCTCTCAACAAGGGTTGTGGATCTTTTTGCGCCTATTGGCAAAGGACAACGCGGATTAATCGTAGCCCAGCCTAAAACGGGTAAGACTGTTTTACTTAAAGATATTGCAAACGCCATAGCCGCAAACCATCCGGAAGTTTACATGATTGTACTTCTTATTGATGAAAGGCCTGAGGAGGTTACCGATATGGCAAGAAGTGTTAAGGCGGAAGTTGTGGCTTCAACTTTTGATGAACCGGCGGAGAGACATGTCAAGGTTGCGAATATTGTACTGGAAAAGGCCAAGAGGTTGGTAGAGTGCGG